>JACXTT010008465.1_pt1 | contig 14258 bp, 11 predicted proteins | sample 9270951 | NCBI WGS metagenome assembly JACXTT01 (sample SAMN15532306, study PRJNA645909) | rock metagenome | isolation source: weathered quartz diorite | place: Puerto Rico | collected 2017-06-21 | reverse complement strand
CGTGTACGGGGTCGATTCCACGAACGGCAGTCCGCAGGCCAAGGTATTCACGAAGCCCAATCGGCCCGTGCCCGGAGCGACAGTCGGGACCTTCGTGCGGCACGCCGCCGACGCCGTCGAGGATGCGATCTGGTCCGCGCGTCGCGATACGACTGGGACCGGATACGGGATCGCAGTATTCGATCTGGACCCAGGTGAGGAGGGGGACAGGACAACGATCACCGTACGCTACTACCACGCCCCGGGCGCCGACACGACGCCGACGGCGACGTACGAGCTCTTCGAAACGATCGTGCTCGCCAAGCATCGGCGCGACTGAGCTACGCGACCCCGACCACTGCGGTGACCCCGGGCGCATTTGGCCCCCGGGCGGCTGGCGGCGCAAGGACGCGCCGCGCAACCGCGATATCCTGTCGAACGCCGGCAAATTCGTCTGCCCGATTTTTGCCCAGCTGGCATTCACACGAGGGACTGGTCATGTGCGCTCGCGTCGCCCCCGTTTTGGCCCTTTTCTGCGTTCTCACCATTCTGTCCGGAGCTCATCCGATGGCCTACGCTCAGAACGACCCCGGTATCGTCCGGATTCCGTCTCAGCACGGCGTAGCGGACACGCTCGATCGGCTCGAGCGGCTCGTTAAGGAACGCGGGCTGATCGTGTTCGCCCGTATCGATTTCAGCGGGGACGCCGGTCGAGCCGGCCTGACGATGCGCCCGGAGCAGATGCTGATCTTCGGCAATCCAAAGGCTGGGACGGCGCTGATGCAGACAGTGCCCGCATCGGGGATCGACCTTCCGTTGAAGGCGCTGGTGTGGGAAGACGCGGGCGGCAAGACCTGGCTCGCCTACAACGCGCCCGAGTACGTCGTGCGGCGACACGGGCTCCCGCCGGCTCTCGCTTCCAATCTGGCCGCGGCCATCCCGCTGCTGGAGGCCGCGACCAAGTAGATTCGGCCGCAGCCATCCCGTTCGCCGCTGAAGAACCCGACCTTGGGGTTGGTGTAGGGTAGAGGCATGCCACCGAGCTCATTCGTCCATGCCCATGCCGCCCATGCCGACTGGCACGTGGCCGTTGCTCAGAGCCTGAAGCAGATTCAAAGCCAGGTCGACGGTCGTGGCGCGGCGACAGGCGAGGGCGCTCCGCTCACGCTGGGCTGGTGTTACCTGAGCGACTATTACGCTCCACAGGCCGAAGCGATCCTGGCCGAGTTGCGCCTGCGTATGCCCGGCGTGCAATGGGTTGGCACGGCCGGCGTAGGCGTGGCTGTCAGCGGCGTCGAATACATCGACGAGCCGGCCCTGGTGTTGATGGCAGCGCCGCTGCCGCAGCAATCCTTCCGGCTGTTCTCGGAGCGGCAGCCGATTCCCGAGGCGTCGTCCGGATTCGTGGCTCACACGGCGCTGGTCCATGCCGACGGCAATGCGCCGGATCTGCAGGACTTGATCCAAGAGTTGAGCGATCGGACGGCTACCGGGTATCTCTTTGGCGGACTTTCGTCGGCGCGCAACCGGCCGCTGCACATGGCCGATGCCGTACTTACGGGCGGCTTGTCCGGAGTGGCATTCGGACCCGAAGTGAACCTTGTCTCGCGCATGACCCAGGGCTGTCAGCCGATCGGACCGGCGCGCCAGATCACGGTGGGCGAGCGCAACGTCGTCATCAGCCTGGACGGCCAGCCCGCGCTCGACTGTGTGCTGCGGGATCTGGGGTTGCACCCGGATACGCCCGACGACGAGCTGGCCCAGGCGCTGTCGACGACGCTGGTGGGCCTGGCTGCTGCGGCCGAGGATGTGCCGGTGCGGCCGGGTCAGTTCGGCGCGGAGACCGCCGTTCGACACTTGCTGGCCGTGGACCGGCAACATCAGGTCATCGCCATTGCCGAGCGGATCGAGCCGGGCATGCGGTTGGCGTTCTGCGCGCGCAATGCGGAAGCTGCGCAGCTTGACCTGGTGAGAATCTCGACGGAAATCCGCGATGAAGTCGAAAGCGGCGCAGCGCGCCAGATGGCAGGAGCCGTGTATGTCAGCTGCTCGGGCCGCGGGGGCCCGCATTTCGGCAAGCCGCACGCTGAGCTGCAGATCGTGCGCAGGGCCCTGGGCGACGTGCCGCTGGTCGGCTTTTTCGCGGGCGGCGAAATCGCCCGCCATCATCTTTACGGCTATACCGGTGTGCTGACAGTCTTTACCGAGCCGGGCTGATGTCCGTGCAGGTTACTATCGCCGCCACGCTTCGCTGCGCGGCGGCGATACACCCGGCACCGTGCTTCGATGTCAGTGATCGGTGGGGCTCACCGGCGTGATCGAGCCGAACACGCCATCCGTTTCGCCGTTCGGACCGGCCGTGAAGAAGATCGTGTCGGGGCTCGAGTTCCGGCCCCCACCCGGCGCGACTGTCCATAGGCCGTCGATCACGATCGGCTCGCCGTTGGGATCCTCGAGCACGTCGATAAAATGCCCTTTCCGATCGTAGGCGTTGATTCGGCCATCGCCAAAGTTACCGATCAGGATCGCGCCGCTGAATGGCCCGAAGTTGTACGAGGCCGGTGTGATCGCCCAGGGCGAGTTCAGGGCTCCATGGCTCGCAAACCGTCTGAGCAGGTGGCCGTCCGTATCGAACACGTCGACGAAGCCGTTGCCGGCTCCCGCGACGTCATCGTGCTTTGCCGCGTTCTGCTTGGCGTAGGTGACGAACAGATCGCCATCGATCAGCTGCATCCCGAACGGCGCATAGCCGGCCGGAATGTCAGGGTCCTTGAAGCCCCCATCGGTGGTGGTCAGCACATACGTGCCGTTGGCGCCTGTCGGCGCGAAGACGTCGATCGTACCGGCGCGGAAATTGGTCGCGAAAAGGAAGGCTCCTTTCGCATTCACGGCCGCAACCAGCGCCTTGTACACGGCTCCATTTCCCGCCGAGGGGTTGGCCGAGTTGTCGGCGGCCAGGACGGCGGTATCGAAGGGAGTGAGCCCTCCGGCCCACGCGGAAATCGTTCCGTCCTCGGTCGCGAAAATGAACGCAGCCTGGATCTTTGTGCCCGGGACGACGAATCGCGCCGAGGCGTTCCACACGATGCCGGTCGGCGCAGCCGGAGTCGGGGTCGGAGGATTGGCCGGATCGACGTGTGTGCAGCTGGCCGGCGCCACGACGCCGCCCGGGAGCGGGATCTTCACTTGCAGCGGGACGATGGCGCCGGTTCCGTCGTACAGCGTCGAGCAGCCCGTGGCGTTGTCATTGATCCAGAATGGACTGGCGGCCGGGGAGAAGGCAACTCCCCAGGCGTTCTGCAGCACCGGATCCGGGTTGGCGGCGCCGGCGATATCCGATGTGAGACGGGTGACTGCGTAGGCGTTTCGGTGCTCACCGTCGTCGGCCCGCACCGTGGTTGCGATTACAGACGAGAGCGCCATCAGTGCAGCCGGCGCGAGCCGTCGAGCGATACCGTTCATCGAGAGTTCTCCCCGGGGAGTTGTTGTGGCTGACTGGTCCGCTGATTGGTCCGGTAAGTGCCTCGCGACAAGAAATCGGTTCAGTCAACGATCACCCGGGTTGTGGTTAACGATCACAGATGGGAAGGGATCACGGATCGCACCACGTCCCCGATCCGGCCGCGGCTCCAGTTCGCGTCATGAGGTGTCCGCCCTTTCAGGCACTGGTCGACGATGAAGTAGTGAACGACATCGCAGAACCTCAGATCGCGATCGGTCGGCGCTTCGGCAAGGCTTTGTTGAGTCGCCTCGACGAGACGATGCGCAGCGGTGCCGTCGACGCCGAAGCACCCGGACAAGACCCTTTCGTACAGACGCTCCCCGCTCAAGTGCGGCGACAGCATGCGGATGAAGTGAAACTCCTCGAGTGCGTCGCGGCTCAGCGCCAGGGCAAGCCTTTCCTGGCGTCTTTCGCGCGCATCGATCTGGGCGGCGTCCGGCATCGGCGATATCTCAAAGGGTCCCGAGGCACCGGTGAGTGCCCTGGCGGACGCTGCCGGTTCAAAGGTTCGACCCGCTACTATGTCGAATGGCTGCACCACAACCGGCTCGCATACGATCCACCGCGCTCGCCGCCTTGCTGGTGCTCCTCGCCGGGCTCCCGGACCAGACCCGCGCCGAGTCGCAGGCCGCCTGGCGAGAAGAGGCCGGCCGGATACGAGTGCTGGCGGAGAACGACGCGCCGGCCGCCTACGAGGCAGCCAAACAGCTGCAGGCGAACCTGCCCCCCGATGCGACCGCATCGGATCGGGCGCGCGCATTGAACCTGCTCGCGCGCATCGAGACCTACCTGGCGCTGACCGAGCCGGCGGCGGCGCATGCGCGGCAGGCCTTCGAGCTCGCGGCGGCCAACGGCGATCGGGTCGGCCAGGCCGAAGCCGATTTGAATGTGACGTTGAACGCGATCAACCAGGGCAAGCTGGACGACCTGGTGACGGCGGCCCAGCACAGCGTGACCGTGCTCGAAGGCGTCGACCGGCCGGACCTGCTCGGCGAAGCGATGCTGCGAACGGCGGTGATGTACCGGCGATTCGATCAGTTCGACGAATCGGTCAGTGTCGCCGTGCAGGCGATGCAGATCGCCCAGCGCAGCAACAATCCTCTGGCGCTCGCCTACGCGCACCAGGGGCTGGCGATGGCGCTGGAGCAGAGCTACCAGTTTGCCGAGGCACGCGAGCACACCGAGCAAATGCGCGAGCAGGCCCGAGCGGCCCATTCCAAGCTGCTGGAGGCTTTCGCTGTTGCAGGACTGGCGGGTGCGAAGGGCCACGACGGCGATCTGCGCGGCGCCGAGCAGCTCACGCGCGAGGCGCTGGCGATGTATCGCGAAGTGGGCCTGCCGTTTGCGACGAGCTTCGGGCTGTACCAGCTGGCCGATCTGCTCTCGCAGCAGCGCCGGCAACAGCAGGCGCTGCAGTATCTGGACGAAGCAATCGATATCTACAAGCGATATCCGAACCCCATCGGTTTGTGGTTCGCGCTGAACGGACGCAGCGCCGATTACCAGTGGCTCGGTGATATCGCCAGGGCGAACGCCGATGCCGAGCGGGCCTACCGAGTGGCGCGGCATCTGGGCCTGGCCCTGTATATGAGCGGCAGCGCCACGCGCCTCGCATCGATCGCCGCCGCCAAGGGCGACTACCGCCGCGCGTACGCGCTTTCGAACGAGGCGAGCGAGATGACCGCCAAGGCGGCTCGCGAGAAGGCCGGCCAGCGCATGGTGCAGCTGATCAGGCGCTACGAGTCGGAAAGCAAGCAGCGCCAGATCGACGAGTTGACCCGCCGCAGCGAGCAGCAGATCACCGAGCTGCGCCAGCGCACGCTGCAGCAGCGCTGGCTGTGGACGGTGCTGGCGAGTCTTATCGCGGCGCTCGCCGGCACCGTGCTCTTTGTATTTCGCCAGCGGCAGTCCCAGCGTCGCGAGGCGGCGCTGTCCGAGGCCCGGCAGCTCGCCCGCCATCGCAGCGAGTTCCTGACCCAGATGAGCCACGAGCTGCGTACCCCCCTCAATGCGATCCTGGGTTTTGCCCAGATCCTGCGGCGCCATGACGCGTTGAGCGAGCGGCAGGCCCGCGGGCTCAAGATCATCGACGAGAGCGGGCAGCACTTGCTGACGCTGATCGACGATATCCTCGACCTGGCGCGCATCGATGCGGCAAGGCTCGAGCTGTTTGCTGCCGACGTCGATCTGCCGTCGTTCCTGCAGGTCGTTTGCGAAATCATCCGCGTCAAGGCCGATGACAAGGGACTGCTGTTCGAGTATCAGGCCGCGCCGGATCTGCCGGCGACCGTACGCGTCGACAGGAAACGATTGCGCCAGGTGCTTCTGAATCTGCTGTCCAATGCCGTCAAATTCTCGGACAAAGGGCAGGTGACGCTGCGTGTCCGGCGCGCCGTGCCGTCCGCGCCCGAAGCCGCGTCCGCTGCGATGGCCCGCCTGCACTTCGAGGTCGAGGATCAGGGCATCGGCATGAGCCGCGCGCAATTGGAGCGGCTGTTCCAGCCCTTCGAGCAGGTGGCGGACGCCAGCCGGCGCGAAGGCGGTACCGGGCTTGGCCTGGCCATCAGCCGCGAATTGATCCGGCTGATGGGCGCAGATATCCAGGTGCGCAGCCAGCCGGGCCAGGGCAGCGTCTTCTGGTTCGAGATCGAGGTGCCGGCGTCGCAGATCCCGCTTCGCGCGCTGCCCGAGCAGGGTCCGCCGGTGGGCTACCTGGGCGAACGCCGAACGATCCTGGTGGTCGACGATGTGGCGCAGAGCCGGACGATGCTGCTCGATTCATTCAGCGCATTGGGCTTCCAGGTCGCGGAAGCGGCCGACGGTGCGCAAGCGCTGGACGTGGCCGCCCGCGTGAGGCCGGATCTGATCGTGATGGATCTGACGATGCCCGTGATGGACGGGTTCGAAGCGACGCAGCGACTGCGGCAGACGGCGGACTGCGCGACCTTGCCGATCATTGCGACTTCTGCCAGCGTCACCGGTGAGACCGAGGCGCGCAGCCGCGAGGCCGGCGCCAACGCGTTTATCGGCAAGCCGATTCAGCGAGCCGAGCTGCTGAACTCGATCGCCGGGTTGCTGGACCTGACCTGGATCCACGAGCAGGCCGCGGAGGCACTGACGGTGACGCAGGAAGCCGACGACGGCACGCTCGTACCGCCGCCCGCCGAAGAGATCTCGGTGCTGCGTGGACTTGCCCGGCTGGGCACTATGCGCTCGATCTGCGAGCGGGCCGATCATGTACAGGGGCTGGATCCGAAATACGCGCCGTTCGCGGCGCGGCTGCGCCTTCTCGCGCAGGGCTACCAGTCCAAGGCGATCACTGCCATGATCGAACGCTACGCCACCGTGCGCGAGCCGCCCGCTCGGTTGTAACGCCGATCGGGCGATGACCGTCAGTCGTGCCGGGGGTAGATGACCCGCACCGTGGTGTCGACCGAGTCCCGGTCGATGTAGCCGATCGCGCTCGCATCCCGCTGTAGCCGGCGCTTGATCGCGTCATCGTCCGGTTCGGATCGAGGTGGCTCGCCTTTGCCGGAAAAGATGGCACGCGACCAGTAGGCCTTGAGCTGAGCGGGAGTCTTGTTGACGACCTGGTCGTAGAACTCATCGCGCACGCGGGAGCCCTCGGACTGATCGATCGGGACGGCGCGATACCCGCCGGGAAATCGCTCGGACTTGCCGAGAAAGATGCGGGCGACCTGCTCGGCGCTCAATACCTCCACCGGGCTTCGCACCGACACGACCACGACCGGTTCGGCCTGAGCGCTGGATGCATCCAGCTGCAGCGCGGCGAGTTCGAGCACGATCCAGAACCGGGTGAGGCGAACCATGAGACCTGCAGTTAGAAAACGAAATCCACGCCGACTCCGACCAGTCCGACCGTGCTGCCGGGACGGAAACCCGGCTGCGGATTGACCAGGGCGCCGGCCGAATCCCCACCCAATCTGATCCAGTCGTACTGGAGTTTCAGATCGAAATTGCGGGCGAAGTCCCAGCGCACGCCGAACGAGACGCTGTTCTGCGTCGGCGCCAGCGTATCGAGAAACCGGTCGAGTCCGGCATCCAGCGCCGCTGCGGCGGATGCCAGAGGCAGCTGCGCCGGCAATACGCCCGATACACCGGCCTCCGGGCTGCCCGATCGGATCGACGCTCGCGTCAGATACGGCGTCCAGTTTCCGAAACGGCGGCCGATCGTCGCGTACCACGCCTCACGGTCGAAAAACACGGTCGGGTTTACATCGGTGGCCCACTCGGCGGTGATGACCCAGCGGCCCGGGTCATACGCAACTCCGACCGTCAGGAACGAGATACCCACGTCGACCGGGTCATAGGTTTTCGCGAGCCCTGCCGCGTGCGCACCGGCCGATTGCAGGCCGGGCACGGCCGAAAGAGCCGCCCCCAGTTGCTGATAGCCCTGCATCAGCGAGTCGATCGAGGCGGAGTGCAGATCGATCCGCGAGCTGGTGTAGTGAAGCCGCAGCGTCAGGGCGCCGGACTCGAACGCCAGATTCGCGCCGCGCGTTCGGCTGGCGGTTACCCTCAAGTCGTCGGGAAAGCGGGCCGTTGAGTGTCCGGCCAGTGCCTGCAGCGTCACCACCGCGTCTTCGAAGTTCAGGCGCCAGGTCAGATCGATGCCGTCGTTGCGCGTCAGCGGTTCGCTGCTGTACAGCTCCACCGGAGGCCTCAACGCCAGATCGGCGTAGCCGACCAGGCGCGAGTCCGACAGCATGAACACCGGCAACTCGGTGCGGCCGACGCGCACGCTCAGGTCCGGCCGCAGCTTGAACCTGACGTTGGCCCATTCGAGCCGTGGTGCGTAGCCGTTGTCGTATTGATGCTGGGCAACGACCTGCACGATGGAGGAGATCCGCTCGCCGAAATCGGCCTGCCCCTGGACTCCGAGTTTGGAGTCGGGGCCGACACCGGGGTCGGCGCTATGCCCGGCGCCGTTGGGTTGGACGAGGCTGCCGACGAAATCCGCCTGGTGCTCTGTCGAAAATGCCGCCGCGGCGGTGCCGAAGCCGCTGACCGTCAGGTGATCCGTCAAGGGCTCTTGAGCGTGCAGCGACCCGCTGGGCGCGGCAAAGACCATCGCCACCGCCCACCCCACCAGGGTTCGGGCCGCAGGCCCGCCAGGTCCCGGACTGTTCAGGTGCCTTGGTGCTGCGACCATGCGTCGTCCCCGGGTGGAAGGACCCGATTCAGGTCGCTCACGGTCTGGCTCCAGCGCGCCTGGAGCTCGGCGGCCAGCTCGCTGATCGTGGTCGGTTGGTCCGCGGACACGAGCGCGCGTTCGAGCCGAACGGCGGCCTGCTGAATCGATGCGACCCCGAGCGCTCCGGAAGATCCCTTCAACGAGTGCACAATGCGGCGCGCTTCTTCGAAGCGGTTGGCCTCGATGTGGGCGGACAGGTGCCTCATCGGACCGACGTGGGTGTCCAGATAGCTTTTCAGGAAGAAGGGAAGGCGACCGAAGCTTTCCTCGAGCAGCTCGCGTGCCATCGCCAGGTCGAGGCCGGCGACGCTCTCGAGGCCCGGGTAGGCATCGGGCTGGGCAGGCTGCACCGCGCCGAGGGAGGTGCTGCGAGGACGCCCAAGCCAGTTCGCCAGGGTCGAATACAGAGCCGCACCGCTGAGGGGCTTGCCGAGGTGGTCGTCCATCCCGGCCTCGATGCACAGGGCGCGGTCCTCGGCGTATGCGTTGGCCGTGAGCGCGATGATCGGGATCGAACCGTTCGCCAGTTCGCGGATCCGGCGTACGGCCTCCAGGCCGTCCATTTCCGGCATCTGCATGTCCATCAGGATCAGGTCGTAACGGCCCCGCCGCACCAGCTCCACGGCGATCCTTCCGTTGCCCGCCATGTGGATCGACAGACCGGTTCCCGCCAGCAGTGCGAGTACCACCTCCTGATTGACGAGATTGTCTTCGGCCACCAGGATCCGCGCCCCGGCGTGGTCCCTGGCCAGCCGATCGTGCCAGGTGTCGTCGTCGCCGGCGCTGCGCAGCCCGGGCGCTGCCCGCTCGGCCAGCGGGGCGGTTGACTCCCGGAAGCACGCCGTGAACCAGAACGTGCTGCCGACGCCCAGCTCGCTTTCCACTCCGACGGTTCCGCCCATCATTTCTGCCAGACGCCGGCTGATGGCCAGGCCAAGCCCGGTGCCCCCATGCTTGCGGGTGGCGGTGTCGTCGGCTTGTTGAAAGTACTGGAACAGCTTCTCGGCCCGCGACGCGTCGACGCCGATGCCGGTGTCTATGACTTCGAACCGGACCACGAGCTCGTGCGCCGGGCCCGCGAGGCGCGTTGCGACGAGGTCTATGGATCCTCGCTCCGTGAACTTCACGGCATTGCTGGCGTAGTTCAGGAGGATCTGGGTCAGTCGGACCGGATCACCTCGCATCGACGAAGGAATCGCCGGGTCGATGTCCAGTGACAGTCGCAGCCCCTTCGAGCGCACCCGGTCCTGGATCAGCGACACCACGTGATCGAGCACCGATCCGAGCGAGAAGGTGTCGTCGTTGATCACCAGCTTGCCCGCCTCGATCTTCGACAGATCCAGCACGTCGTTGACGATGTGCAGCAGATGGTCGGCGGCCGCAGAGATTCTTTGCAACTGTCCGCGCTGCTTTTGGCCCAGATTGCCGCGCTGGAGCGCCTGGGTGAAGCCGATGATTGCGTTCATCGGTGTCCGGATTTCGTGGCTGACGTTGGCGACGAACGCGCTCTTGGCGCGGCTCGCGTCCTCGGCGGCGCGGCGGGCCTCTTCCAGCTCGGTGGTCCGTGCGGCCACCATCTCCTCCAGATGATTGCGATGCCGCTCGAGCTCGGCAGCGATCCGCTTGTCCTGCGTGATGTCGCGCCGGATCGACAGGTAGTGCGTAATGGCGCCCCGCGGGTCGCGAATCGGCGTGATACGCGCCAGCTCGACGAACTCGCGCCCGTCTTTGCGTCGGGTGATCAGCTCCCCCTGCCAGGTGCCGGTCCTCTCGACCTCCTCGCTGACGCGCTCCGATGTCGGCTCCGGGCTCACATACAGTCCCAGACCGCGCTGGGTGTACCCGATCACCGCCGAGTGCTCGTGCCCGGTGGATTCGACGAATGCCTGGTTGACGTATTCGATGCGCCCATCCAGATCGGTCACGATCACGCTGTCGGGGCTCTGGGCGACGGCCAGCCCCAGCTTGCGCAACTGCTCCTCGGCGTCCATGCGCTCGGTCACGCTCGCCTGCAGCTTGGCGACGAACGTGTTGAACCCGTCCACCAGATCGGCCAGCTCGTCGTGCGATGTGACCGGTATGCGGCGGGCGAGGTCGCTTTCCCCGCGCGCGATGTCCCTGAACGATTCGACCACACGGCCGACCTGGCGCTTGACCGCGAGCGCCGACAGCAGGCCGAACAGCAGGCTCGCTGCCAGTCCGGTCAGCGCGATCGTGACGCCGGTTGCCATGGCGCGGTTCGAGGCTCCGGTGGCGTCGGCGATCGTGGTCGTGAAGCGCCGGCCGGCGTTGAGGTGGAACAGCTCGAGGTCGCGCTGGTAGCGATCCAGCGCCGAGGCCATGCCGACGATCTGCTCGGGTCGTGCCCCGCCGCGCCGGTCGAGCATCGTGCGCGAGAGCTCGTCGGCGGCCGCAAAATACGCGTCGAACTCGGCAGCGAGCGTCGCAATCTGCGCGCGTTCCTCAGCGTCCTGCTCGCTCAGGCGCCGGAACTGGGCGCGCACCTGCGCCGCGATCCTTGCCGCCGTCTCCAAAGGTTCCCGCTCGTTGGCGCTGACGGCGGCGTTGAACGTCTCGATCAGCTTGTCGAGGGCGGCTACGATCTCGGTGGCCGAGACCAGAGTGGGGAACTGCTGGTCCCTGACGCTCTGGAGCCTGGAATTGTTCTGCGAGAAGACCAGCACCGTATAGCTCAGGTAAATCAGAAAGCACAGCGAACCGATCGTCGGCGCCGCGATCAGCTTGACGAGCAACGGCAGGCGGGGCATCGAAGCGTCGGGTCGGACAGATCGTCAGACATCTGATAAGATAGTCAGACATCATACAATTCCATCAGCGAAAAAGGGCCGCCATCCCCGGCGAGACGCCCGCTTACAGGGGGGCAGGGCGGTGGGCGTTCGGCCTGCACGCGGCGGGGAGCGGCGTGCTGCGGCGCGTCAGGACTGGGATTCGGCGTCCTTGGACGCGCCGGTCAGCTTCTCGAGGAGTTTTATGAAGGTGCGGGCCTGTCGTTCGTCGAAGGCCGACAGCAGGTCCTGACTGGCCTGTGTATTGAGCTGCTCGGCGCTGGCGAGCAACAGACGCCCTCGATCGGTCAGCGCAACCAGGGTTTTCCTCTTGTCCTTCGGATCGTCCGACGTCGTGAGCAGCTTGCGCCCCTTGAGGATGTTGACCACGAAGCCTGTCGTGGAGCGGTCCAGGGCCACCAGGCGGCCGAGCTCGTTCTGTCCGACGGGCCCGCGGTGATTCAACGTGAACAGGATCGAGTACTGCGAAAGGGTCAGGTCGAGTTTGGCACACGACTGCGTGAACACCGCGGTCGCGATCTGGTGAGCGCGCCGAATCATGAACGCCGGCCGGCCGTAAAGAGCCTCCAAAGAGCCATCGGGTGCGGGCTTCTTCTTCATCAAGCAGCTCGGCGGCGACGCGTTCTGGTGCCGGTGGGAAGCGAGTATTGTAAGAGCATGGCCTTCTTGAACGAACTCTGAAAGCTCCGAGGGGGAGGCGATTGTGGGGGGACCGAGCGGCCCGGGTGCGCTGGTTGTGGTCGTGGACGACGATGTTTCGTCGGCCAAGGCGATCGCGGCGCTTTTCGAGAAGGGCGGCTCGCGTTCGTTGATCAGCCGCAGCCCTTCCGAGGCCGTCCAGATGGCGCTGAATCCCGACGTCGCCCTGGTAAGCCTCGATCTGTCGATGCCGGACTTGAACGGCTATGAGGCGCTGGCGCTGATCCGGTCGCATGAGCTCACCCGCAAGGCTCCGAGCGTGCCGGTGCTGACGATCAGCGGGCACACGACCGTCCAGGATCGGGCCAGGAGCCTGGCCGCGGGCTTCATCGCCCACCTGTGCAAGCCGGTCAAGCTCGACGCGATCAGCGTCGCGCTGTCTCGGGTGCGCGCCTTGAAGACGGCTCTTTCGCGAGCCCGCTACTCGGCGGACCGCGACCGCATCTTCAAGCACATTTCGCTGGAGCCGACCGCGGAGGGAGGCGAGCCGCACGCGATACTGGCCGGGCTCGCTCTGGCGCTCGAATCGCGCGGCGGCGAGCTGATCTATCGGGTGCTGGAGGCGGCGTACAGCGGCGACTCCGCGCAGGCGATCGACGCCGCCGGGCGGCTCGGCGTGACCGCGGAGAATCTGGGTGCGGGGCGCCTTGCGCAGTTGTGCGCGGGTGTGGCGTCGCGCGCGAGCGGTCCCGAGTTGCTGGTCGAGGAAGCCGTCGTGCTGGCCAAAGCCGAGCTGGACCGGGTGATCTTCACGCTGCGCGAAGAGGCGATTCAGCGCCTGCCCTGACACCCCGGCCAGGACCACGCCATGGGGGAGCTCGCTGCGGCGCAGACCGTCTTGATCGTCGACGACACGCCCGCCAACCTCGGCGTGATGGTCCAGCACCTGGAAGACCAGGGGTTCCAGGTGCTGGTCGCCCAGGACGGTGCGGAGGGGTTGCGGCGGGCCGCCGATTTCCGACCCGATCTGATCCTGCTCGATATCACGATGCCAGGCCAGGACGGCTTCACGGTGTGCCGGCGTCTGAAGGGCGATGCCGCGACGCGCCACATCCCGGTGATCTTCATGACCGCGCTGACCGATCAGCGGGACAAACTGGAGGGGTTCGCGGCCGGCGGGGTCGATTACGTGACCAAGCCGCTGCATATCGACGAGGTGAGGGCGCGGGTGCGCACCAACCTGGAACTGAACGCGTTGCGCCAGCAGCTGGCGGCCCAAAACCGCCTGCTCACCGAGCGCAGTGAGGAACTGGCAGCTTCCAACCGGGAGCTGGAGGCGTTCTCCTATTCGGTCTCGCACGATTTGCGCACGCCGCTGCGGGCGATCGATGGGTTCTCGCGCATGCTCGCCAACAAGTGCGCCGACCGGCTGGACGATGAAGGCAGGCGGCTGCTGCGGGTTGTCCGCGACAATGCGGCCAAGATGGCCGAGTTGATCGACGGCATCCTGGAGTTCGCGAAGTCGGGGCGCGGCGCACTGAGGTTGTCTCACGTCGACGTGGAGGCGATGGTGCGAGAGGTTTGGGCGGATCTGGAGTCCGACCGCGCGGGGCGCCAGGTGCAGCTGCAGATGGGGCCGCTGCCCGCGGTGCGCGCTGACCCGAACCTGCTGCGACAGGTGTGGGCCAATCTGCTGTCCAACGCGATCAAGTTCACCCGCCCCAGGGCCGTGGCGAGCATCGAGGTCGGAGGCAGTGCAGAGGCGGCGAGTGTCTCGTACTTCGTCAAGGACAATGGGACCGGCTTTGATCCGGCCTACCAGCACAAGCTGTTCGGTGTGTTCGAGCGCCTGCACGGCGTTGGAGAGTTCGAGGGAAGCGGCATCGGCCTGGCGATCGTTGCGCGTATCGTGGCCCGCCATGGTGGACGCGTCGGGGCGCAGGGGGCGCCGGATCAGGGCGCCACGTTTCACATCACGCTGCCTGCGTAGCCATGACGCGCGGCTGGCCCCGCTCTTGATCGGAGGGGAAATCAGGTGGACCCGGATAGGCCGCTGCGGGTGTTGATGCTGGAGGATACGGCGGAAGACGCCGAAATGATCGAGGCGGCGCTACGC
>JACXTT010008464.1_pt1 | contig 14258 bp, 16 predicted proteins | sample 9270951 | NCBI WGS metagenome assembly JACXTT01 (sample SAMN15532306, study PRJNA645909) | rock metagenome | isolation source: weathered quartz diorite | place: Puerto Rico | collected 2017-06-21 | reverse complement strand
CACTAGCCCTCTACGGCGACGGACTCCTCGCCTTCAGACAGGGGAACTTCGACCTATCTCACAAAAGAAACCAGGAAGCATTGAGAATCGCCGAGACAGTCAAAGACCCCGAATCCGAAGCACTAGCCCACCTGGGTCTCAGCCGCGTCGAATTCGAGAAAGGCGACTACAAGAACGCCCTTTCACACGCGACCATGGCTAGAAAGCTCGCTTCCCATCTAAACCCGGCATTCGGTCAGGCTCCACTCTTCATGCACGCACAGTTTAACAGGATGCTTGGAAACTATGACGAGGCAGCATCCCTCTTTCAGCAAAGTGTCGACCTGAACAGACGCATCCGCGACAACGGAATGGTGATCGCGGAACTGTCAAATCTCGGATTCGTAGAGGTTCGCCGAGGGAATGTCGGTGCTGCGGAGCGAGACTTCGAGGAGGCTAGGGCGCTGGACTCGCCCCCTGATCCATACTTCGAGGCGATGGGCACACTTGGCAAAGCATGTGTTTCAATTCTCAAAGGAGATCAGGCAGACGCAAGCTCGCTTCTGACGAAATCAGAAAAAATTCTGAAGGATTCCGATTTAGAAGTTGGACCTGACGACAAGTCAGAGTTCGAATGGCTAAAGAGAAAACTCGCGGGGAAAGATCACCGCTAGAGTTAGAACGTTCTCGCCTGTCTAGGCTATTCCCATTGTGTTGCCGATCCCGGCAACTAGGACCGTGTCGCCCGGCTTTGAATTGTTCTGAATTGTGTTCTTGACACGTCGAATAGCCTCATCCACCGCGAGGCGCACCTGTTGGGTCATCTGCGAGATCGCTTCTTTGTTTGACATCTTGACCACGATCGCGATCATTGGAATGTGGTGTTTCGACGCGCTCTGCTCGATGTGATACCTGTCTACTCCGGGTCCTCCTATAGCAGCACCGACGCCCTCGGCTACTTCGCCGCTTGCTTCCCCCTCGAACTTGAGCGCGGCATCAACAGTGACCACGAGAGTAGGTGACTTGCTCTCAATCAATTTCTCAACCGCAATGCCCGGCTTCCCTACACTACCGCCTGGACCCTTAGCCCGGACAAGCAGAATATTCCTGCCATCGATGCCGGTCTCGTACAGCAACGTGTCCTCCTCGATCTCCAATGACTGGGATCCCTCAGCCATCTTGCTCGCGATCAGTGGTCCGACCCCGTCGCCTATCGGCTGACCCTTCTGGAATGCATCGATAGCCGCATTGTACGCCTCAGCCTCTTCCATAATCTGAGGCATGGCCATTTGCAACTGGTAGAGTGCGAGTATTCCTCCCTGTTTCCGGGCGAGGAGATAGAAGTGGCGGACAACCCGGTACATCTGGTCGAGTCCGATAGAGATTTCCATCTGGTTCGATAGCGTGTTTACTTCAGCCGGAGTCGCGCCTATGGCGATTGCTTTGACTTCGGCCTTGAGATTTTCATCGTAAGTATCGAGTACGTGTTCGAGTTTTCCGACGATCCCTGCGGGGTCCATGTTGACCGGCTGTATTGCGAATGATCCTGTTAGTCGGTCGATTCGCGACTCGACCATCTTCCTGTCCGCTTTGAACCGTAAAGCAGAGTTCAGAACGCTAGTATGAGCTGTAGTCTTCAGCTTCTCTAGCTTTCCTAGGTTCTTCTTGACGCTGACAAGCATCATGCTTGTCTGTATTCGTTGTCCGTAGAACATGAGGATGAAAAATGTAGCAAAATATCCTATTTGGATGAGGCTGCTAATGTTTGTCGGATCAATGCCCAGAAACGACGACATTACTTGATTATACCCCCGCGTGAGATATACGCGTTGCTCCTACAGTTAGCATCTCGAAAAGTATCGATTTCTCTATTTTTTATCATTTTATCGTCTCCCGATGGTTGCTTGAACAGGCGACTCCCTAAGCATCAGCCTAGTTGAACGCTTAGCGCTCATTCGAACGAACCGAATCTCAACATCATCCTTTATGGCATGCTTCGAAAGCGCCGATAACACGTCTTTCATCTGATTGATCTCCTGCATTCCGATGCCGATAATCACGTCACCGACACGCAGCCCAGACTCGTAAGCGGGGCCCCGCGCGTCAACCTCGACAATCAAAACACCGGAGTCGGCAGGAAGATCGTATCGTCTGGCTAATGCCTCGTTGAGGGTTGTCCCATAGATTCCCAGCCATGGCCTGACAACTCGTCCTTTCTCGAGCAGTTGTTGCAAGACCCATTTGATCGTGTTAACTGGAATAGCGAATCCTACGCCTTGCGCGTATGGAATCATCGCGGTGTTCATTCCGATCACGTTGCCCTGAATATCGGCGAGGGGTCCACCACTGTTGCCGGGATTGATTGCGGTATCAGTTTGAACGAGACCTTCGAAGATGAAGTCTGCACCTGGTAATGGACGTCCTAGAGCGCTTACCACTCCCAGGGACACGGTTGGTGCTCCCTGGAATCCTAGCGCGTTTCCTATTGCGAGTGCGAACTGTCCGACTTTGAGTTTCTCCGAGTCACCTAGTGGTGCCGCGGGTAAGTTGTCGGCTTCTATCCGAATTACTGCGATATCTGTTGAGGGGTCTGTCCCTACAACTTCTCCGACGAAAGATCGTCCGTCTTTGAGATGGACTTGTACCCGCGCGGCACCATCTATCACGTGATTGTTAGTGACAACATAGCCCTTTGAGTCGATGATTACTCCGGATCCTTTGCCTTCGATCGGGACAGCGCCATAAGCAAAGTTGCGGGTAACACGGACGCTGTCTATGCTGACAACGCTCAAGCTGAGCTTCTCGACAGCTCCGGTAATCTGTTCCTCAAGCACTGCTAGGTTCGACACGGTCTAAAGCCCCCAGCTCGTCTTTGAGACTGGTTTGATTCTCACATACAAGTAGTCATTCTTCTCTTTTGACTCTGCCTGTCCAACAATCTCCACTCCTCTCGGCGCCCACTTATTGGGAGACTCAATGTCATCGATCAATAAAGTGACTGAGTTATTCTCCGGTAGGTCGTTGAACCTCTCACTATACTTCAGATTCCAGCCACTCAGATAGAAGTATGAACCATCGAATTCGAAAAGCACAGGCATCATGTGAGCCTGATTATCCGAACAGACGAACGCTAGTCTTCCGAGACTACGTTCCATCAAATATCGCAATTCTTTCTCAGTAAACCCGTTTGGCGACGTCTTTCTCGCCCGTTGCGTCATCATGTTTCTCTGAATGATCCTACCGCCGATCACGGTTATATACTTGGTAGTCGCCGTAGACCAAGTAGGTGCCGAATACTTGAGCAAGTCAACCACAGTTGACCAAGACATCACAAAAGAGCAATCCGCAGAATGCAAACTATTACACTCAGCATGGAACGACCTGACTAAGGTCTGGACTCTTCCCGTCATTCATGCTCTTGGCCTCAAACAACCGGCAAGATTCAACGAACTCAAACGACGCATCAACGGCATCAGCGCAACGAGCCTCGCTGAGAGACTAACGGAGTTAGATCAGCGAAAGATCGTCGAGAGAACAGTACTTCCTGAGACACCGCCCCGAGTCGAATATGCCCTGACTAAGAAAGGCGAAGAATTGCAAGAGATTCTCGGCAGTCTTGCAGACTGGGTTATGAAATGGGACAAACCATCAGACGGTTCTACTTCTAACGGAGAGAAGATGAAGCCAGTGGTCCGGACGAAATAGTACCTCCACTCTTACTTCTCGCCCTCCCGCCAAAAAAAGCCCGTTACTATCAAGAACGCAACAAAGAAGCTGAAACCAATGACATCTACTATATTGTTAATGCTAAGGAACCATGAAAAGATGCTCGGTTAGGTGCCGGCTGGAGTCCAGTTGATCCTCGCGAGACAAAAGTGGGAGTCTGAGAGATCCGGACCCTTGAGCCCCAGAGTGCGAGTTCCCCGCTCAGAAGTTGTCTAGTAGATTTCTATGTGGTCTTCTGCGAATCCTATCTTGACGAGTTCGGCTTTGATCCTGTTTCGATGGTCTCCCTGAAGCATTATCACTCCCTCCTTGGATGTTCCACCGGTGGCCAGGCGTCCCTTCAGAACGTGAGCCACTTCTTCCAGTGACCGGCCCGTCTTAGGCAGACCCCCGATAACGGTCACCGGTTTCCCCCATCTGCGGAATTCTACTCTAACGGTAAGGTGTGTTTCGCTCTTGTCTATCTCTTTGAGGGCTGATTCTATGCCGAAGTCTTCGCTCAAAATCTAGCTAATGTCCGACATGGATAGGATGGATTAACCCTTTTCGGCGATCCGAACAAACCGGTCAACATATTCAGCCAGTATTTGTCGGTACTCGTTTACGGTCATGTTCTCTCTAAGATTGACGAGTGTGCCCCGGAAATAGTCGTATTCTCTTGCAATGTCTGGCGAGACCTTGTCAAGGAACTCTTTGTTCGCCTTGGACGCTCGTTGTCCTGTGTCTTCGATTTGGTGTCGCGTCATCTGCGCAATCGCACGAGCATTATGAGTCATAGTCGATGTATTGTTCCATCGATCCCCTTCTTGGTCTTCGGTCTTAACCGGATCATGTTTCACCCAGCTTTGGAAGAATTCGGTCATTTGCTCAATGCTAATCACGGGAGTCTTGCGGAGGACTTTGAAGAGAAGATCGTCCGCGTACAAGTCTTGAATGTCGTTCAATAGATCATGGATGATTTTCTGTTGATAATCGTGAAGGTTTCCTCCCTGTCGCGCGACTGCCTCTTGGAGAATCTGGTTATTGTGGGAGGGATGGTCGGTTGATATTCGGTAGATGTGTCCCATCTCGTGCATTAACAGTCCTTCGAGCATTCCGCTGTTAACTGCTCCTCCAGCGACTACAATGCTGTAGCCGCTTCGGGTGGGCATGGAGTATCCCATGAAGGGGAGCTGGGGATCTACGTGGACCTTGACGTTGTCAGGGATCTTGTAGCCGGATTCTGCCATCAGCTGCTTGGCTTTAGTGAAAGATCTCTGAACGTACTCGTCCGCGTTCTCCTGCAGACCTGTTCGTGTTTGCATGCCCTGGATATCAACGGTACAAGATTTAAGCGTAGTAGTCGCAGGCTACTAAGTAGATAGCGTTAATCGTACCGGCTAAACCGGGACATACCGTCAGAACGCGCGTTCTTTCTTGCTCGATTTCCTTGTGCCCCTCCTCGATCTCGCCGATTGAAAATTCGCGGTACTAGGCTCGAAATAGCCCTTGAATAAGATACAATCCCGAAAACAGTCGAATAGATCTCGGGATACCCCTCCCCGGGGAGCCTCCGAAAAGCTCTCGTGACACAAATCATGGTTTCCCAAGAACTCATGGCTCGACATAGACTCCGTCCCGATCCACGCTTACCTTGAACGTTTTCACCTTCAGTGTTGGAATCATCGAGAACGAGCCATCGGATAAGTTAAACCGCCAGCCATGCCAGGGACAAGTAACCTCGAAATTCCTAACTTCCCCCTCGCCTAGCGGACCACCACGGTGAAGGCATTGGCCTCCGATCGCAAAATATTGGCTGCCAATCCTGAAGACGGCTACGGGTCGCCCCTCAATGTTGAAAATCTTCGATCGACCCTCAGTTATCTCATCGGGACCAGCGACCTTGATCCGCAGGGACAACGCCGAGGAATCTGTGATTTGTTCGGTCATCCGATCGTATGGCCTCCTCGTACCTCAATCCTGTCTTCAACTCTAAACACAGGCCTCTTGTCTTTCGTAAATTGCGTTAGCCATTCCTCAAGTGCCCGAATCTGCTGATTATCAGCACCAAGCGCGACCAGCTCATCCTTCGTAAGACGAACAGTACGAAGCAGCAACCATTCGATGTGGATCGCGTGAGTCTCAGTAGGAGGTCTAGGCTGTGTCTAAGCCAAATATTTGAAATCCTCTTGCAAATGTTCGATCTGTAGAATAACATCGCTCGTCAAACGGGTAATGTCAACATCCAACACATTGTTGTAGACTCCGAGCAACACTTCAAGATCAGACTGTGCTGTCTTCAGTTTCTCAATATGCAGCAACAACACTTCTTTCGGAATCGGAGCCTTCTCTTTGACCGCGGTCGTGATATCGATCACGAGAGTGATCAGAAAAGTTGTTAGAAAGCCGACGCCAAGCTTAGACCTCAAACGCTCTTTAGCGAGCTTCTCGACGGGTTCCCGCCTTTTCCTCTCATTGTTAGCAACGACTCGGTCCACTATGAGATAGGTGACCGGGACGGATACCGCGAGCCCGATTAGGGCAGAAACGATGTCGAGTTCAAGACCATCCGCGGTGATAGGCAAAGACGAATTGCGGAACAATCGAGTCTGTATTTCTGGCTTCCACAGGCGGTATCCTGACGGCTCTATACTACAGGCAGGTGCTAGATTACCCGTTCCCGCTAGGGTTCAGTGATCTTGATTGCTTGAACCGGACACTGTATTTCGCATGCACGGCAGAAGATGCAGTCTTTCTCTCTGGCCGGGTCTGCCTTCCAGGTGGCTAAGGGTGCCTTGCCGCTATCATTCGTGACGCCCTTGTCCATCTTCGCCTGTTCGCCTTCTAGCTCCATACGGTCGAAGACGTTGACGGGGCAGACGGTTATGCAGATACCGTCCGCGATGCAAATGTCAAAATCTACGCCAACAGCAGACCCGTGAACTCCGTACTCCTTGCTGACACCGTCTTTCCATTTGACCTGATGTTCGATATGGTCTTCTTTCTTCGGCCACCCGTTCGGGAAACTCGGGTCTTCGATGAGCTTTCGGATTTCTGCCATCGACTTTTGCAACTGCCTCTCAGCCAAAAGCTTGGCATATAAAATCGTTGAATACCAACTCTAAGCTAATACCGTCCCAAGCGTCCAGTTTCAGTTCGTCCCGCGCCTTCAGCCGTGTTTTTTCAAAAAGTCCGGACCATAGAACGAAGCCCCCGAACCCAGCTCTTCCTCGATAAGGAGTAATCGGTTGTACTTGCACGTTCGTTCACCCCTAGCTAAAGCACCTGTCTTGATCTGCCCCGTTGCTAATCCAACAGCCAGGTCAGCAATCGTTGTATCCTCAGTCTCCCCAGATCTGTGGCTCATTACGAGCCCAAAGTTTGCGGTTCTCGCTTTCTCGACCGCACTGATAGTTTCAGTCAATGTTCCTATCTGGTTGACTTTGATCAGCAAAGCGTTTGCAGCGCCCAGCCCGGTTCCCTTCTCGACTCTGTGGATGTTTGTGACAAACAAGTCGTCGCCGACAATCTGAATCCTGGACCCATGCTTTTTCGTGAACTCTGCGAAATTTTCAAAATCCTCGTCGTGAAACGGGTCCTCAATCGATATCAGGGGAAAACGTTCCACGAGATCCTCAAACAGCTCGAAGAGGCTGTTGCTACTCAGCTCTTTTCCACCAACACGATACTTTTTCTTGTCAGCTTCATAGAAGCTGTCTGCTGCCGCGTCGACACCCATTAGTACATTCTGTCCCGGAGAATATCCGGCTTCCTCGACTGCATCATTGATCTGACCAAGCGCCTCATCGACACTCTCAATGTCAGGCGCGAATCCCCCCTCGTCGCCGACATTGATTGCGGTCTTGCCATATTTCGACTCCAGCCGGTCTTTTAGACAGTGATAGACTTCCGAGCCGCATCGCAATGCCTCATGGAAGGTCTTGAATCCCGCGGGCAAAATCATGAACTCTTGAAACGCGAGATTGTTTCCCGCATGTTTTCCGCCGTTGATGATGTTCATCATCGGGAGTGGAAGGATAGGTTTCCGTCCGTTTGCTACGGTTTGATAGAGCTGGGACCTATTCGAGTTGGCTGCCGCCCGCGAGACAGCGATGGACACGCCAAGAATCGAGTTGGCACCCAGCTTACTCTTGTTCTCTGTGCCGTCAAGGTCGATAAGCAACTTGTCGATGTTTGACTGTTCTCTCGAGTCCAAACCGAGAATCTTCGGCCGAATAATATGGTCGATGTTGTCGAGTGCTTTCCGGACCCCCATCCCATGGTATCGTTGTCGGTCGCCGTCTCTCAACTCGAGAGCTTCACGATGTCCCTTCGAGGCTCCAGAGGGGACTGTGAATCGGCCAAATCCAGATGTTGTGTAAAGATCGACTTGAACGGTCGGGTTTCCTCGAGAGTCGAGAACTTCTCTCGAGACTAGTCTCTCTATCGTAAAAGAGGAATTGTCAGTTTCTTGCCTTTGTGCAACTCTTTGCAAGCCTGATTGACCGGATCATCTGATTGCGTTAGAGATAGCTAAGCTATTGCTTTGCCTAGGCAGTTTCCATAGTGGATTGTCGTGTGTTACACCATGCGTATTCGCGGCTAGCCTCTCCTCATTCTTCATAGAAGGTTAATCCTCGTGAGAACGGCTTTAGTCACCACGTTCCACGAAACCGTGAATTTCTGTTTCAGCTGGGTCTTAGAGACGATGGGGACGAGCGTGCGCGATGTAGTCCTTGAGCGGCTTGGGGCCAAGGGAATTCCAGAAGCAGATGTATCGACTAGATTTGACGACGCTGTTCAGGTTCTCGACGAGTCTTTCGGAGGAGCAGCCCGCGTGATCGTCTACAAGACTATGGTTGAACTGTTTCAGCAGTATGGCATGCGTATCGATTTTACTTATCAGGACCCATTGAAGGATCGCATGGTTTTGTTGCGAGAGAGGGTGGTCATGGATCATCTTATTCCGAAGAGGGCTCAGCGTGACGATTCAGTTCTGTCCTCAGCTACCATTGTTCCGGTTCCTAGACAAGCCGGTCGCTAAGGGCTACCGATAGATTCACAATCTCCGTATTAGTTCGTTGACCTGTAGCATTGGTCAGAATGGTTTAAGCCGGGTTGTATTCTTGCGACGGGTTGCGCCGGGATGGCTGAGTGGTTAAAGCGACGGCCTCGAGATCCCGAAAGGCACCGTTCGTCACTGACGTGTCAGCCGTTGGGCGTCCAGCCCTCGTGGGTTCGAATCCCACTCCCGGCGCCACTATCTCCGTTCAAGTCTCCACACTTCCGTAGAGTGCCTCGGATCGGACGGCTCGTCCATGGTTGTCGAATTCTAGATACTCAACTACCATGCGTTTTGCAGTAACGCTTCTGTAGAGTATGGATACTGAGTTTACGCCCACCATCGCGCTATGAAGTTCAAACCTCAGATTAGGTGCCATTGCGAGTCCTTTGGACCAGTATGCGCGAATTGCATCTTTTCCCTTCAGCCGGCCATTTGGGCTGAGCCTACGCTCAACAATCAGCGGGCTCGTCATTTCGAAGTCGTCTGCATAATGCGAGAGAATCCGCTCAAGGTCATGAGCGTTCCAGGCATCCACCCACTCGCGAGCAAACGATTCTGCAAATTCTCGTTGAATCATCGGTTCCAATCGTGGTCAGAAACTAAATATCGACTGGTTGAACTCTTTGAGCCTATTGTATAATCCTCGCTGGTTCAAAGAGGATAGAGTCGAGGTTCTCCGAGACGCGTGAATCGGCTCAGCTTTGGAACAATAGTCACGCAGGCAAAGTCTGGAATCGTGGCTAGCCACGTGCCAATGCTGATCGATCAATCTATGGGCGAACTCGGAACCATATTTGGCCACGTTGCACGCGGGAATTCGCAGTGGCGAGACTCGCTGCCCCACAGTCAAGGCTTGGCAATTTTCCTCGGCCCGGACGCATACATCTCTCCAAGATGGTACGAGACAAAAAAGGAGTCGGGCAAGGTCGTGCCCACTTGGAACTATGTGGCGATTCACGCAAGAGGGCAAGTGAACTTCTTCGAAGATACCGAGAGAATCCGGCAAATAGTGACGAGACTCACGACACATCACGAGGCTGACTCATCGGAGCCTTGGCATATCACTGATGCGCCTGCCGAATATGTGAATGGAGAACTGAAGCAGATTGTGGGATTCGAGATGCCGGTTGTGAGCATCGAAGGCAAGTGGAAGATGAGTCAGAATCGGCCCGAAACAGACCGGAATCAGGTCGTGACGAAGCTGCTAGAACGCGACAGGCTCGGCGACAAAGATGTTTCAAACCTGATGAAGCGTCATGGATGATTGCGGCTTCGACGGACCGTTATTTCGCGGCCACTTCAAGTGGGACCAGTGTTGGCGCTGGTCTAGGAAACGCCGAGCTGTGTCTGATGTAGGCTGAAGGATCGCGTAGACGTTTCCTCTCGCAGAGAGTCTCCAGGAACTTTATTCCCTTCCCAAGTGGGTCGAGCCGCTTCATCTCGACATAGCCCGCTTCCACCGCGCCTTGGAGAATATCTTCTCCCCGTGGTGTCCTGGTCAGGACCGTGCTCCAGCCACTCGCTGAGCCAATTGCGCCCACAGCAATGTCAGAGAGCTCAGCCGAATAGTCGACGCAAATATTGCATTCTTCTCTACCTGCATGTGCGATGACTTCTACTGGCTCATCGATAGCTAGTCTATCACCTGCATAGATCAGCATCCGGTTCTTCTTGATGTTCACCTTTGTCACAGTCTTCAAATCAATGCCTCGTTGTCCTTGGACGTAGTCGACCATCATTTTCTGATAGTCGAAAACCTTCGAGCAGAATAGTCCGACCGTGAACACAAGGTTTCGACCTATCTTGGGAGCCGCGATCCAGTGAGAGTTCATTCTCCAGAAGCCTTGGAGTTCACAAGGCAGTCCAACCAGTGCCATTCGCTCTTCTTGATAGTCAACGACCGATCGGTTTGGAACCGCGATTTCGGCTAGTCCTCCGACTTGGCCTCCCGGCGTGTATTGGGACCCGGCGTTGTCGATTAGTTCCTGTTTTGTTCTTGCTACCATCGGGCCGGGCTTCCATGGTTGCTGCGAGGTGAATCCTGAAACCAGTGCGTAGTCGATGATCTTGTTGTCTAGCGCGTAGAGCATCAGCGCGCTGACGGCTCCTCCGTCCTGGGCATGTTTCAGGATTTCGGGATCTTTTGCTTTAACTGAGTAGGTGCCAATGTGGATGCCAAGTATTGTTTCTTCAGCTGTGCGTTCTCTTCCGAAGACTTTACGCTCTACTTCTGCAACTGGAAGTTCGATTCTTGGACAGCTATAGTAGCACACTTGGCAGGCTGCGCACGTGCCCCGCATGATCGGTTCTTCGTTATCGCTATGAAACAGTATGTCAATCGGGCATGAGGCGATGCATGCACCACAGTACATGCAAATGCCCTTGTGAACCACTTCAGCGATTAGGTTTCCGAAAATTTTCAGTTTGATCGGGCGAGCCTTCCAGCCCTCACCCTCGGCACTAGGCTTGAGAGTCTGCGGTGGAGGCGTAGCGGCTTGAGTCATTCTCTAGTGCCCCTGTTCTGGAACTTGCGAAGCTCCTCTTGGGCCGTCAACGCTGAAGACGTACTTGTCATCTTTCTTGACCGGCGGTCTCGCGAGTCTCTCCGGGGACCATACCAACAGCTCTCTCTTGTACTCGGCAATATCATATTCCACCGTCTCTTCCAGCGCGAACTCAGGACAATAATCCGTACAGTTGTGAGCGGTCACGTTTCCTGCCACGAAAGACTCGTCTCCTTCAACTGAAAGATTCACTACGGGTTGGTCTGTAACCTGCGAAGAGGTTATACTACGTATCGGCGTGTAGACGAAGTTGTCGTCCATCTCAAAGTGTGAGAACGACTTGGCTCGTTTGTCTTTGAATTCTATACCCATCACATTCGCCATCGTTCGAACAAATCGTCCGCGCACAGTGACCACGTAGCTGGGGAGGCGATTCTTGTGATGGGTCAGAAACACTTGTCCAACAATTCCCAGTCTGAAGAGCAGTTGCTGAAGTTGGAATGCCAATGTCCTCGACACGTTCACATATTCGAAGAAGGTTGCTCGGTTGCCCTTGGTTGGTTGATGGAAGTATCCATCGCCCCTCCAGGCCCCTCTTACGACTTCTCGTTGTTTGTCAGTTGGTGCAAACATCACCCAGTCTGGCAGTTTCTTATTCTCCGCTCCTTTCCCGAACTGTTCAAAGAATTGAAGAGCGATGACGGAGTGAAGAAGCACGTGAGTCGAGTTGTGAATGGTGGATCGCTTGGAATGTCCTCTGAAGAATTTCTCCAAGAGTCGAGAGGAATCGGTGATGTATTCTGTTTCATCACTTCCGAATGCGAGTCCGAGGGTTCTCCTGACCGAGTAGCCTTCGGCTAAGTAGTATCCGATGAGTCGAAAGAGTTCTGGTTCGGCTTTCAGCGTCAGCATTCTAGAGAGTCGCTTCCCAGTGCTGGGTTGTCCTACGCTCACATCCTGTTGGTATGTGTCAATTTGCCGAGTCTCCTTCGATATCGGCATCGTCAGATAATCCCCAGACTTCAGCTCAGCTGGTGTTTTCCATGACAATCCCTGTGGTTTTTTCTCTAACCTTCCCTTCCTGGCGTAGGCTCGTTGAGAAACGAGCAACGGGTGATCCTGCGTAACTCTCAACATGTGGGGAATCCCCAGAGCGGTGATGGAGTAAAGGCTTCCAGAATAGTTGCTATTCAGTACCTTGCGAACTTTGCGATATTGTCCGGTGTGAGTAAGGACGCGGTCGCCGGTTCGCATCTCCCCAATGGGGGTTACCGAAGGATTCGTCGTAACGAGAGTGTCTGGGGTTACGCAAAAGTGGCAGAAGCAACATCGTCCGTAGAAGTATTGTGGGAACCATCTGTCGCCTCGTGGAACTATTGTGATGCATTTCTCTGGACAGATCCACGCGCATATTCCGCATCCAGTGCATCGGTCTAGATGGAGAAGATGTCGTCCCCTGAATCCGGCTTCGACGGCGTATCGTTGTTCTGGGAATTTTAGAGTGTATGGTTTGTGGAAGAGATGTCGTAGGCCTGCGGAGTATGCGAGCCAGCTGCGTACTGCCGCTTTGAATTTGCCGATTAAAGGTGCCAAGACTGTCTACCTGTCGGCCTCCACTGGCCAGTAGTCGATGCTCCACCAGGAAGTCGGCATGTCTGCTAGACGAACGCCTTTCAGAACTTCGGGGATCGCTGATAGATTTCGATAGGAGCCTGTGATGTATCGTGCGCGGTATGGCTTGTCTCCGCCTTCGCCGATCATGTAGAAGCTGCATTCGCCCCGTGCTGATTCGACTCTGGAATATGCTTCGCCGCGAGGAACAACTATTGGCGCTTTTCGTCTAACGGGTCCTGATGGCAGCTTCTGCAATATTTGTCGGATTAGTTGGCAGCTTTCGCGCATCTCGTCCATGTGTACCATGGCTCGCGAGTATGAATCGCAACCCGGGCGGGTTGGAACTTTGAAGTCTAGTTCTCCGTAAGCCGCGTAAGGCTCGTCCTTTCTGAGGTCCCTGTCGCTTCCTGAGCCTCTTAACGTGGGACCCGTCGATCCGAGAGCTATTGCCCTCTCTTTGGAGAGGATGCCTACTCCTTTGGCTCGTGATGTGAATAGTGGATTCTTGAAGAAGATGGTCTCATACTCGTCCAGTCGCTTTTCAAAATAGAGAGTTCTCTTGACCGCTTCCTCAGCAAAGCCGCGCGGAAGATCACGCCTTACCCCTCCAGGTACAAGATACGAGTATGTGATTCTCGCGCCTGTCAGGCGTTCGGCAAGATCGATGAAGAGTTCTCTGTCTCCAAGCGGCCACATAAACATGGTAGTATGGCCAAGGAATACTCCGTAGATTGAGAGCCAGTATAGATGGCTCATTATCCTGTTCATCTCGTTCAGGAGACATCTGAGGTATTGACCTCTCGAAGGTGGCTCTACACCCTGCAACTCTTCGATCGCCTTCACCCAAGCATGGTTCAGGTTTGAAGCGTCAATAATCGATGGACGTTCGATTACGGGAATGCTTCGAATAATGTTCCGGAGCTCTATGATCTTCTCGATTCCTCGATGAACATAACCCGGATCCGGCATCGCGTTGAGGATGATATCTCCATCAAGCTCGACAATTAGCCTCATGTGTCCTGAACCGGAATGCTGCGGACCCACGCTGAGAGTCATCGTTTGAGCGCCGGGATCGGTCGGGCTAATCTGCTCTAGAGCAGAAGGATCAGAAGGCTTGTCGCTGGTTGTCATTGGTCTCAGTCCGTTGGGAACCGTACTTCCTTCCGCATTGGCGGGGGTCCGTCCCAATTGTCGTTCAAGAACAGTTTTTCAGGGTGAGGATGGCCTTCGAATTGGAGCCCGAACATTTCCAGTGATTCTCTTTCGTAATTCTCAACTCCAGGCCAGACATTAACGAGCGAGAATGCTCTCGGAGCGTTTCGCGGAACTGACTCTTTCAGATTGAGAACAATATCCTGCTGATCTCTGTTCTGAATCGAAGTAAGATGGTA
>JACXTT010008463.1_pt1 | contig 14259 bp, 13 predicted proteins | sample 9270951 | NCBI WGS metagenome assembly JACXTT01 (sample SAMN15532306, study PRJNA645909) | rock metagenome | isolation source: weathered quartz diorite | place: Puerto Rico | collected 2017-06-21 | reverse complement strand
GGCTCGGACTCCCGCCGATTTGGTTCAGGCCGTCGGCCAAGCCCTGGCCAAAGTTAGTGCCAAAGACGCTCTCGGTTGGTTTGTCTCTTGTGGCTACAGTTTTTGTTGAAGCGCTCTAGTGGTTGATGCGTCCGGCTCTGCTCCCCCGTTTCCTCATGTTCGAATCCGTGTTCATCCCCTCTTATCCGTGGTTAAAACCTTCTCCGCTACCCCTTCCAAAATTCGCCTCCATCCGCCTGTCTTCAATCAACAATCAACCATCAACCATCCACTTCGGTTGCGGCTTTGCCGCGCTCTGCCCTCTGCATTCTGCACTCTGCACTTAACAGACGCCCCATTCTCCTTTCTCCATTCCTCTTTCTCCACTTGATCTCGGGAGCAGCGCGTCGGCTATAGCCAGGTGGCCGGAGTCACAGACCTAGGCCGCAGCAGACGTCGCCAGCTCTGCACTGAGTTGCTCAATTTCAATCTGCAGCCGGCGAATTTCCTCCAACGGCCCTTCGGCCAGAATGGCGAATGTCCGCGCCTGCGATGGCAGATGTTCCCGCCGCAATGACGCCAATGCCTTGGTCATAAGCTCCAGTTGTTCCACCGTCTGCTCCAAAATCAGTTCTTTGGTGCTTGTCATAATTGCACTCGCAGGAGGCCTTTGCGCAGGTGCGGCATCTCACGCACCCGGCTGAAGAACTCAGTGAAAGTATAATAAAGCTCTGAATCACGCCGCGCAAGAACGACATCGAATCCAAACCGCTTTCGGAGCAGAGGGCGGGACACAAGGGCATATTGTGAAACGGACAACTCGGCCTCGAAATCGTGCTCAGAACTTAACACAGCGAGCAGATCGATATCGTTCGGAACCGCCTTTGCGGTTACAAAGCTTCCATCCACCAGGACCGCTTCAAACATTCCGCTTTGCTTCATTGCGTCAATGAGCTCTTCAAGTTTGTTAAAGAGCCGGGGGCGCTCTTCAGTTCCCTGAAAATTGCCGAAACGCTCGCGAATTTCCCGCAGCGTACAATCATGAACGCCGGTAGGCAGTAACCCATCGGCGGTTAAGTCAGGAATAGGCATATCCGTTTTTGACAGCCATTGCCGCAAATCCAGAATATGCTATGAAAGATGCGGCGAATAGCCAGACGCGGCATAGACCGGCTGACCAAATCGCCGCGAAGCTGGAGACATGAGCCGCATTCGTGGAAAGCATACTGCCCCGGAGCGGGTCGTCAGGCCCGTCCCGCACGGGATGGACCCGGACGGCTGGATTGGTCTCGATCCCTAAGCTTGTCAGGACCCGTGAACCCGTGCTGCTCGGATTGCGTTGCCGCGCGTTGCAGCCCAGCGGAGGAACTTTTTTTCTGTGCCATTGGCGTCGCGATCCGGGCTTGGTTCGTCATCAGTTCTTGGTGGGGTGCGCAGTTACGAGCCTCGGGGCGGTCTCACCAGTCTCGACGATCCAGACGGAGCGGATACAGGGGTTGCGTCCGTCCGGGGAGTGGCATTCGCATTCAATGATGTATTTGACTCCATATTCTGAGTCCTTGCGGTCGGTCACCGGCTGGGTGGCGGCGTGCTTTCGGAGTGAGGCTGCAAGCTCGCCGTGGTGGTTTACCTTGAAGCCGTGTTCCATGAAGAACTTGGCTTTGCCTTTGCCCTCTGGGTGATCGAGCGACAGCAGGTAGTCCGTAATCTTCTCAGACTCGACGTATGCTTCGCGGGCGTTCGGGAGTTTGGCGGTCATTTGCGGGTGACGGGTCTAATGCTGGACGGGGAAAGCGTGATGACCTTGGAGCCCTCCGGTGTGAGAAACTCGACTTCGAAAGCTTTTGCGCTGCGGTAGATGTGAACGACCGTCCCGGATGCTCCAGCCTGGAGTCCTTCCTCGGGCATCGCGGAGAGAAGGGCGACTACATCGTGCTCGTGAATCTGAGGGATGAAGGGTGGTAATTGGGCGTCATCGGTCGGCATGAGGATGGTCACCGCGAGCGGCCAGACAGCCCCTTGCCAGTGGCCTTGCTCATCTCTGACCTCCGCTTCTAGCTGGGTACGGAGCAGCTTATCTTGTGCGGTGACTTGTTGGAGGAATTCCTTTGGGAGATTTGGCCTCTCAAGCCGCTTCTCCTCCAGGGGCGCCCAGAAAATTTCTTCTATGACTTTTCCGTCGGACGAAATGTCCGCTGCAGATAGCTGGGAGGGAGAGAGCGCGAACACACGGAGGCGGTGGTTAAAGAACTGCTGACCACTCAGGTAAGCCGTCATGTAGGTCAGGAGCAACAGCGGCTCGGATTTTCCGGCGCCGAGCAGTTGGACGTAGTCACGGTTGTACGTCCTGATTCCTAGCGTTAGGCGGGGGAAGTCTTCCGCGTTGGCCGGCGTTCTAAGTGATGCCAAGGCGAGGCTGATGAGCGGGTGGTTGATGCCTCCTGTTCGGTTCCGAGTGACTTCTGAAGACTTCGCGGCTGCCTCCCGGTCGAAGACGACCCAGTCGATCCCCGCGTCTCCATCTCCATGGTGTATGCGGTAGCAGGGGCAGGCGACTTCCTCCGCTATAAAATGCTGAGCGGCGGGGTCGAACTTTATGCGGGTGTAGTTAAGGTCTTTGCGGATGCGTCTGATTTTGTCCGCGGATTCGAGCAGGAGGGCGAGCTTTTCCATAGTAGCTCTGCCTTTGTCCTCCGTGGTCAACTGCACCCGGTGCTGCTGTAGTTCATTGTCAACATCCTGGACAGCGCGCTTTCCCGCCAACACTGCTTCCGCGATAGCATCATCGTCGCCGCGCTGCCCGCTGAATAGCTCGCGTAGGCGCTCCAGAGGGATGCCAGCGAGGATCCGCCTGAAATACTCGGCGCGTTGGTTCGGGTCATCCGCAAGGGCGCCGACGATAGTTGTGAGGCGGTCGATGAGTCGCTGGTAGATGTCCGCCTCCATTGATCCCTGGAGAAGGATGGTGTCGACGATCACGGTATTGATGGCGCCGATCCGGTGCACCCGTCCGATGCGTTGTTCCAGCACCATTGGGTTCCATGGCAAGTCAAAGTGAATTAGCCGCCGGGCGACCTGCAGGTTTAATCCTTCACCGCCAGCTGCGCTGGAAACCAAGACGCGGCGACCGAGGGTTCCAGGGCGGCGGAACTCTTCCATTTCCCCCTTCCGGTCAGCGGGGTCCTGCCCCCCGACGATAATGCTGAAAGGGATCCGCCTCTCCTCGAGGAAGCGCTTGATCTCGTAGACGGTGTCGACGCTTTGGGCAAAGACCACGTAGGGTTCGTCGGCCTCCTCCAGTAGTTTCCCCAGTTCCTGAAATTTGGCTCGAAGATCCTCTTGCTGGAGCAAGCGCGCGTATTTGTCGAGGAGTTGGCCCAGTCGCCGCTGGTCTTCCTCGCTCGTCGGCCCCGGAAGGCCGGAACCGACAGCCTCGCTGAGAGTGCCTGTATCTGTATCCTCCGGATCTTCCTCTTCCTCCTCGCGGACCGCACCAATGAGGTAGTCCAAGAGGCTTTCGGGGCGCTCATTGGCTGGCCGGTTGCGGTATGGGACGAGGAGGCCGGCCCACCCTTCCATGCGGTTTCGGTTGCCGGCCTGAGAGAAGTTGCGGAGATATCGGCGCAGAAGGTATGCGAAGCCGGCCCTAGGCGAGCTTGCGGCGTATTGCAGGGCGTTACTCTTCACGAAGCCGATTGCGCGCTGTGCGCCCTCCTGAAGGAGCCAGTCGAAGTAGTCAGCGATTTCCGAGAGCAGCGTGTTGTACTCGTGCGGTATCGCTGCGAACCTTGGCTCACGGATGTCCCGTTTTGGAAATAGGGGCAGGCCGTCCCAGTCGAGGACTCCTTCCTTGATCCGGTAGATCACTCGGCCCCGCAGAGCGCGGCGCTGCTCGCGCGGTGGAGCCCCGCGTTCCAAGCCGAACAGGAGGCCTGCGAGATTCAGAAAGACCTCCGGGTTTCCCTGGTGCGGGGTGCCCGAGAGGAAGTAAACACGGCCGTCCTCGGCCAGGTGCTCCCGAAGGATTCTTTCCACGACTCGAAACCACTTCTGCGCTTTGGTGTCCTCCCCCGTCCCGTACATGCGCAGGCGATGGCACTCATCGACAACTACTACATCCCATTTGGTGCCCTCCAGCCGTGTTTCCCATTCTCGTCTGAAAGCAAGCCGGTGCAGGGAAGCAACCACTCTGCGGTCGGAATCTGGACCGCCGAGGCGTGCGGGTGGGTATTGAGTCTCATCGAGCGCTCGGTTGCCGTAGATGTAGAAGCGGTCGGACCGCAGGCGATCGAAACCCATGTTGGTGAACTGCTCCGCTACGTTGGGGACCAGACCCCCGAGCGTCACGTACAGGACGCGGATGTCCGGGTCGGCGGCCTGAAGCCTCTCAATGAGCAGGCCGATCTCGACGGTCTTTCCGAGGCCCACTTCATCAGCGATCAGCATCCTCCGCGGGCTCTCGCGGCGTGTGAGGTACTCGACAAGGCTTTCCTGGTGCCGCAGCGGCAGAACGGGGATGTTGTCAAGCTGGCCTTGCCGGTTTTCAGCCTGCAGCCAGTAGGCACACAGCCGACGGAAGTGGCTTGTGGATTCTGCGGCGCTAGGCACCTGGCCGCCGGCAAGATTGGCGGCAGGGGTGGGTAGGTCGACTGCCTCGGCTTGTGCGATGCGTGGGTTCGGCACTTGGATATGGGCTGGGAGGCGCTCGGGGTCCGCTGGGGATATGTCGGAGATGGCGAGCCATTGAGCTTTGCCAAAGATGTCGCCGCCGACGGTCTGTACTTGGGCGATTCCCCACGCGGGGCGCTTCTTAAAGGCTACGTACTCAGGTGTATGATTCATCGCGTTCTCGCCTCCACTCGCTTCGGTTTCTGGCGGGGGCACTGGCTTACTGCGCTGCCACCACTTCTCGAACGTCCGCGATAGTGTGTCCAGGGCGTCTTGTGCGCCGGGCCCCTGGAGACCGACAGACATCTCCGTGTGGTGCGGGGGGATGCTAAGACCGAGCGCAACGCCGGTCAAGTTTGCAGACCCGACGACGCCTGTGTGCTCATCAAACAGGATTACTTTCGAATGGAACCAGCCTTCCTTGCCGGGCGACGGGCCAAGGGCAGCTGGAACGGTCCGCCATTCGGCGTATCCCTCGCGCATGAGTTCTTCGAGGCCTGTTGGTGCTGATGCGGGGTTGGTTTGGCCTTCGTCAGAAAGGATTCGGAGGTGGGCGTGGAGCAGTCGCGCCAGAGCGACCAGCCACAGCAGTCCTGGCGTTCCAACGGCGAACGTGGCGCACCTGATTTGCCGGACTGGGAGACGTGAGGTGGCCTGCTCGACCCAGCTTCGCAGGCCTGATCCGTTTTCGAGGACCCAAATGCATTGTCGGGTGTCGCTCACTGTTTTTGCGTGTGGAGATTACATCATCCTGCAAAACGTTAGCTGTGGGCTCACTCTAGGTCACAAGGATTAAGGTTGCACCATCGTGACGTTGCAAGTGCGAAAAGCGTTTCGCGGGCCACTTCTTCCGTGACTGAGCGAGCTCATGGCGGGGCTCAGGTGTGACATTATATGGCACGGCGGCTATCATGCCGGCCACGATGAAGAAGAACCTCAGAGCTAGAGAGTCGAAGGAATCCTATGCGTAAGCCTCAGAGCACTGTCTATTCGTGGCCGGCAATCGAGCGGATGATCCAGATTCATCGGCTGCTCGAGAACAACGAGTACCCCAATTGTTCGAACATCGCTCATGACTTCGTGATGTCGGTCCGGACCATCAAGCGCGACATTGATTTCATGAAGAACCGGTTGAACCTGCCGATTCAATTCGATGTAAGGCGCAATGGCTATTTTTTCACCAAACCCGTGCCGCATTTCCCCCAGATGCCGATCTCCGAGGCCGACACGTTCGCGCTTCTTCATTGCCAGCAGCGTAATCGAGCGGGCGCCGTACCAGAAGCCACACCAACGAAATCGTGAAAAAACTCTCCGAAAGAAACCCTCTGCTGTTCCCGAGCGGACGGAGCCGCAACCAAAGTAGCCCGGTATTGTCCGCGCCTGCGGGACTTCATCGCCGATTTGCCACCGCAAATCTTGCATAACTAATTGTGCATCAACATCCTATGATTAGTCCAGCCATTCCTCACATTGGTCCCACTCATTTCATCAATCCATCAATCCAGTTATCCACCAATCCGCCTCTCCCGCCAATTACTCTTCCACCATTCCATTTTTCCACTTCTTCATTCCGGAAACCTCTCGGAAGCCTGTGGAAGGCTACGGAAGGTTGTGGTAGGCTGTGGAAGGCAAGCGGTAGAGAGCGCAACTTGCCATCACCACCACGGAGCGGGGACGGCCTCGTTCCCGGTGCCACCCGGTGCATGGTTGCGGTTCGGGGCCGCGCTCCGGCGATTGGGTAACACTCCCATAACCAGCACTGAGCTCAAGAAGCCAAGCCAATAGCCAAAATCCAAGATTGATCAGAGCTGCTTTGAAACGCCGGAATATTCTGGTCCTGGTCCTGTTGGCGGTGGCCGCAGTCGCTTGGTTGATATGGCGGCTGAATTCTTCCGATGAACCGGTCTATCAGGGAAAGCCGTTGAGAGCCTGGCTGGACGAAGCTTATCGGACCAGGGACCTGCAATCGGTGACCAATGCCGTCCGCCAAGTGGGAACCAATGCGCTGCCTGTCTTGTTGAGAATGGTTAAATTCAAGGATGGCTGGTTGGTGCAGCAGATCCAATTTCTCCCGAACTCCCGCGACATGCTCCCTGAGCGTTTGGCGCGGGATTACCACACCATGGCAGTGTGGGGATTCAATGCTCTTGGACCGACCGCCAGGCCGGCTGTGCCGGCATTGGTAGCTCTGCTCGATAACCGTGATAATGCTGTCCGGGCCACCGCTGCCTCGTGCCTTCGTGCTATCGGACCACAAGCACAGGAAAGCGTGCCTATTTGGATCAGGTGCCTAGCCGACCTCGTCCGGCGAGGGGACCTCGGCGGTGGAGATGGGGCCGCGCTCGCGGTGAATGCGGCCATGGCCTTAAGCACCTTCGGGCCTGCGGCAAAAGAGGCTATCCCTATCCTGAGCGCAGTCACCAACGGACCGACATGGTGGGTGGGAAACGCCGCTCAGTTCGCACTGATGCGGATCAAGGGAGATTCTGTGCTCCCACTCATCGACCAACTCTCCCATACTACTGACCCAGACGAGTGGTATCATAGGGCCGACCTTGTGAGCGATTTCGGGACCGATGCTGAGCCTGCCATTCCCTTGCTCCTGACTGCCTTGAGGAGCACCAATGACATGATTTCATGGAGCTCGGCTAACGCCCTGGGCAAGACACACCTGCAGCCCGAGGTTTGTGTTCCCGCGCTCATTCCGTTGCTCAGCTCCACAAACGCGAACACACGCCGAGCAGCCATCAGGGCTTTGAGCCAGTTTGGAAATGCCGCGACTTCGGCTGTGCCCGCGATTGTTCCCTGCCTCTATGACTATAGCTTGATAGTACGCTGGTCCGCGAGCAATGTTCTCAAGAACCTCGGCGCTTTGCCGCGACAATCCCCGCAAGAGGCCAACCGGCCGTAACCGACATGAATTCGTTGAGGTGCGGCCGCTTCCTTCTTGACCCGAATCAGTACGCCGAACATCCTCCAGACTGCGCATGACAATCTCGAACTGTCGTTTTTCTACGATTCTGCTGACTTGCTTCGTTATCATCGGCCAATGGCGACTTGAAGCAGCCACCCACAAGGCCAGCTCATCGGCCTCGTCGGCCCAGCCGACACACAAGAACACTATCGCGCGCAGCCCCTACCTTGGCGCGATCGTCGTGGACGCTGCGAGCGGCAAGGTGTTGTTCGAAGAACAGGCCGACGCCAGGGGCTACCCGGCCAGTGTTCTGAAGCTGATGGACCTCTTGATTATCCTGGAAAAAGTCGAGCGTAAGCAGCTCTCGTTGCAAGACCCGGTGCCGGTCAGCGCGCGCGCCTCGCATACGGGCGGCTCGCGAGTGTGGCTGGCGGAAAAGGAAACCTTCACCTTGGATGAAATGTTGTATGCGCTGATGGTCCAATCGGCCAACGACGCCGCCATCGCACTGGCCGAAAAGGTCGCCGGCAGCGCCGACGCCTTCGTGGAACTGATGAACCGCAAGGCCAGGGAATTGGGCATGAACAACACCGTCTTTCACTCCGTGCACGGCTTGCCTCCGGGACGTGGGCAGGAGCATGACGTGACGACCGCGCGAGACCTGTCGATTCTTTGCCGCGAATTGCTCTCCAAGCATCCGGACACGTTGCGCTACACCTCGACGCGCGAGCGGCCGTTTCGCAGCAATGTCCCCAATAAGACCGTCATCATGCGGACCCACAACCATCTGCTCGGCCACGTCGAAGGCTGCGACGGCCTCAAGACCGGCTACATCGCGCAAGCGGGCTTTTCCATCGCTGTGACCGCTTCGCGCCATGGTCAGCGGATTGTTGCGGTCGTGCTGGACAGCACGGACCTTAAGACACGCGACGCGAAGGCGAAGGAATTGCTGGCGAAAGGTTACGCTGCGCTAGAACCCGGCGCGACCTCCGCAGCACCCGCCTCCCAGGCGTTCAAGGGGAATTCGACGAAGAGATGAGGGTCGCCCGTGGCAACGCGCCCATCGTCGCCGCGCGGCTGGAGGTAAGTTCATGCGGGTGAATCTGATTGGTCGCAGCTTTGGCCGGAGGGCCGATCCAGGTTGGACCATTCTTTTTTCCATGCTGGTAATGGGCGCCCTCTCGGCGCGGGGGAAGGACTTCGTGCGCAAAGTGGATCTCAGCCTCGCGCCGGAGATGAAGGAACTGGCTGGACGCGCCCGCCAACTCGGCAACGAAATGTATCCAAAAGCTCTAGGCCTCCTAACGGATGAACCCGGCAAACTGCCCCGACAGTTCGATATCGTTTTCAAACAGCGGCTCAGCTCTCGGGAGTTTCGCGGTACCGGAACGCTGCCGGGCTGTGTAGGAGGATGGAGGGGAACGACAATTTATCTCGACGCTCAGTGGTTCGCCTTAAATCCCACTAATTTTGATTCCATCTTTATCCATGAAATGGCGCATGTGGCTCAACAGTATCCCCGGAAGGCGCCCTCGCACTGGCAAGAAGGCATCGCGGATTACGTCAGCGCCAAGTTACTGTGCACGAACGAATCACACTGCGCGGAATGTTCTAACATATCCCCGCATTACCGATCAGGATATTCCTGCGCAGCCGCTTTCTTGTTATACGTGGAGCAAACCCATAACTCGAACGTCGTGAGACAACTGCAAAGTGCGCTTCGCCGCGGTTCCTACAATGATGCGTTTTTCACCAAAGCCACGGGAAGAACTCTGGACCAACTGTGGGACGAATTTAAAACAACGCCTGCCTACAAACCCTCTGCCGATGAAGCGATTAAATTCTATAAATCACTCGGCTACACGAACGGAGCTACGCTCAAGCAACTGCGAGCCCGCTTCAAGCAGCAGCCAGGCGGTGCACTTACGCTGGAGGCTCAAGAGTTCTTAAGCGGGTTGGGATTTAAGCGCCAATTACCTGGTTTCAGAAAAGGGGAAAGCGGGCCTTCAACAATCCGTGTTGTGATGCCGAAGGAAACCAAGCCGGATGTGTATCCGGTGTCCAGGACATTTGATTCCAGCATCGAAGGGAAAGAAACCGTGTACCATTACGTTGTTGTCCGCGCGTCCAGGCATAGCGCTTGGAAATTGCAGAGAGCTTGGCGAACCGACCCCGAGGGGCGCCTCATCGAGGAGTTTGCGATTCCGTGAGCCGAAATGACCAGTGGCAAAGCAACGAGCGAAGAATTGGCTGTCCGCAGATTGCCTCCCTGCGGCGTGGTATCCAGAAACCTGATAGTCGCAGACAAGGCCCCTAATCGCCATTTGTTGGGCGAGTTGCCAAAAATCTTTTCGTCGCACTTGCGTCCCGGCGCACGATAGCCCGGTGGAAGGTTTCCTGTGGTTTTCCCAACTCTACAGTGACTCCCGCGGTGCGAAGAGCGCCGACATCGACTTCAACGGATTTTGCCAGGCTCTCGGTAGTATCATGGAACACGTCCAAGTCGCGCGAAGCTCGGGGAGAATCAGGGGCTTGATGGAGCACGGTGGCTCCGCCGAGATAACTGTCGGGATTGCGATGTGCCGCAATGACCCGCAGGACTTCGGCCTCGAAGGCCCCTATTGGCATAGCTTGGCAGCGATCTCATAGCCTTTATGACCACCGTGTAACCGCAGCCCTCGGATGATCAGCGGAATGGTCGCTTCGGTAATCTCCGCGTGCTCGTTCCAGGACCAAAAACACTGCGCAGAAAACTCTTTAAACGCCATGCGGGCTAAATCCAGGCGCCGCGCTCGTTTGCTCTCTTCCGTCTCGTCCATGGAGCAAGCCTACCAGCCCTCGAGGTTGCCCGCAACCTTCCGCCGCCGTGTCATCGGAGCCCCTGGTTCGGCGCTTTGGACCGCGTCGCCCTTGCCCCCGGCCCAATTCCCACGCTCTGGTGACGAACTGGACGATCGGTCTTGATTTCCTGGATCAGTTTCTCTAGGCGCCGGCCATACTCGACATAGTTCTGCTGCATGGCCTCCTCGTTGCTGGCTTTGGATTGCGAGTCGTGAAACACGACGACCATGTGCGGTTCAATCGAAATGCCAGCGTCGTATCCGCGCGCGAGGGCATCCTTGAGAATGTCGCGCACGCGGCCCTGGCCTTCACCGGGCCAATTGTAGTCCGCGTCGTTTTTGGCCGGGTTCCAGGTGGCGTCTTTGACGTGGATGTGGGCAACGTGGTCGCGCACATGCTCCCAGAATTCCCAGGCGTCCTGCCGCGGCCAGGGCTTGGGCTTTGAGCGGTCGGGATTCAGGACCGGGTTGGCGGTGTCAAAAACCCATTTCAGTCCGGGACACTTATCGAGCAATTCCAACCCGTGCTTCCAGCTCATGCCGCCGTAGTTCATGCAATTCTCGTGCACCGGTTGCAGACCGGCGTCGATAAACATGTTCGTGACGTCTTTGACGCGGCGGAAAACTTCAGCTGGGATTTTGTAATCGTCGTCGCCCGGCTTGAAGCTCATGATGCGGATAAATTTGGCGCCGACTCGTTTCATGCGCGGAATCGAGCGTTTCATTTCTGCGAGCGTGATGTCGAACGGATCCTCCACCTTCTTGGACCAGTTCATGATCGTAGAGCCGAAGCAGTAGGCGCCCACGCCGGCAGCCTCCAGCTTCTTCACGGCCTGGTCGAAGGCCGGGTCGGGGATGTCGTGGAAATTGGCTTTGGGGTAACCGGGCACCTCGACGCCGCGAGGTTCGAGTTGGTTCCAGCCGAGCTCCTGCGTGGCAAGGATCTGGCCGTCGATCGTGTTGGCGCCTTCATCGCCTATTCCCATCAGAATCATATTTCGCTAGCGATTGAACGACTTAGTGAAATCTTCGTTGGCGATTTCGACCACTTTCTTTTCCAATCTCGATTCGGCGATGAGCTGGTTCAGCTTCTTCTCATAGGCGGTGCTGTCCATCGGCAGTTGAACCGCTTGGCCGATTAGCGAGGAATAAAGCATGACGTTCGCCAGTTCGACAGAATGAATGCCCTCGGCGCCGGGCGCGATGAGTGGTTCGCCGTCGAGGATCGCATTGACAAAGTTCTGCATCAGCATCGCGTGCGGATTGGGCGCGTTGTCGAACGGGACGTCCGCGTGTGAAACCTCCGGCTTGGCGAAACCGACTTTGGCAGTCTGGCTGAACTGGATCATGTCGGTCTCGTTGCGCGTGAAGGCCAGTTTGTCGCGCTCGAGCACGAGCTTGCCTCGCGAGCCGGCGATTTCAAACCGGTTCGTGCCCGGGGCCTCGCCGGTGGACGCGACGAACGTGCCTGTGGCGCCGTTGGGATATTCGAGGTAGGCCGAAACGTTGTCTTCGACTTCAATCTGATGAAAGCGGCCGAGCTGGCAAAAGCCGCGCACGCTGGCGGGCATGCCGAGGAGCCATTGCATCACGTCCAGGTTGTGCAGGCATTGATTGAGCAGCACGCCACCGCCTTCTCCCTTCCAGGTCGCCCGCCAGCCGCCGCTGGCATAATAGGCCTCCGTGCGGTACCAATCGGTCATAATCCAGCTCAAGCGGACGATTTCGCCCAGCTCGCCGCCATGGATAAGTTTTTGAATCTTGAGGTAGCGCGGCTCGGCCCGGAGTTGGAACATGCCGGCGAAAACAATCTTCGGATTGCGCTTGTGAGCGGCGATCAATCGCTCCGCGTCGGCCTTGTGGGCCGAGATTGGTTTTTCGACCATCGCATGCACCCCTTGCTGGAGCGCCGCGATGCCAAGCGTCGTGTGCTGGTAGTGCGGCGTGGCGATAATGACGGCATCCACCAGCCCGGAACAAATCAACTCCTCTCCATCGGAAAAAACTTTGAGCGGTTTGTATTTTTCAAGCTTTTCCGGAATCGCATCGGACACTGCGACCAATTCGGCGCGGCTGACTTTGCCCGCAGCGAGGTAGGCATGGTGGTGCTGGCCGATGTTGCCCAGCCCGATGATGCCCAATCGCACGTTGGTCATGGGCAAAGTTTATCGGGCCGACGGCCGAACTCCAGCCGACATTTATGGCGGAGTTCACGCCGGCGCGACCTGGACTATCGCAGCGCAGGTTTGGGCCGCGTTTTTGTTGCCAGAGGTCACCGACTCAGGAAGAGCCCTTCTTATCGTGCGACTTTTCCGACCTTCCGGGCTCAGACTGGGGAGAGCTTTGACGCGGCGACGACGGGGCCGCCGAATGCGGCCCGACGGATTGTTCGTGGCCCTTCGGGTAATAAACATGAGGGTTGCCGCCCCGATAATCGACCTGGCCTTCGCCGTACCGGCCATGGCCTTGGGCCGCAGGCGAAGCCGCCGGCGTTTCGGTCCGAACGGGAGGCATCGCGTTCGGGGCTACTTTGATCTCCCGTGAAGGGGATGCCGGCGCGGATGCGGAAGGAGTGCTTGGAGACGCTGGCTGGCTTCGGGCGGGCGGTTGCGTTGCGCGTGGCGCTGGTTCAGCCGGCCGAGGAGCTGTTTGAGGGTTCCGAGGAGCCGACTCTGTGCGAGATTTAGATTCTTGCGCGCCTTTCGAAGGTTGGGATGCCGTAGTCGGCGCCGCATGTTCCGTGCTCGGCCTGGGCGCAGTCCGCGGAGCGTCTGGTTGTCCTCGGCGCGGACCCGTAGTGGGCGTGGTTGAACGGCCTTCAAAACCCGGCCTCTGTTGGCCCGCCACTGGAACGCTCGCACGGTGCTGAATGACCGGATGACGTTCGTCCACCTTTTGGACTGTGACGGGAGTGGTCCTGGCCGGAGCGGCAAGATGAGTTCGATAGACGACAGCTTGTCCGCGCTCGCCGCCTGCGGCGGTGGCCACCGTCCGGGTCGAGCCAGCGGGCAGCTCCCGCACCGTGGCGCGAGGAATCGGCGTGCGAGCTTTGGCAGACACTCGTTCGACCGGAATGCCATGATTCACGATCGTGGTATTGTTCACTGTGTAGTTATTGATGATCGTCGTGTTATTGTAGATCTTGGTGATCTGGGTCGGTGCCAGCCGGTGACGGTACAGGTCGCGTTCGCAGAAGTCATGTATCCCGATGAATGTAAAGCAGTCCGCATGGAGGCCGAAATCGAAGTTAACACCCACGTGGACGCCATTAAAGCTCCACCCCACGCCAACGACAAAATCCGCACGTGGCGGCAACGGCGCCCAGCCGCAGTAATCCCCTGAACTGCGCCAGACCACCCACGCCGGAGCCCAAACCGAGCCCGGAATCCATACCCAACCAGAGCGCGGATGCAGGTACCAGCGTCCATAATGGAAGGGCGCCCAGCCCCAGGAGTAATCCGATTGCCAATACCAGCCACAATCGGTGTAGAGCCAATGACCGCCGGTGCAGTAAGGGCTCCAGCCGCGGTTAATCACCACCACGCTTGGTTGCCAGCACCAGCCGTACCCAGCCACGTCCACCCAGGCGCCGTAGGGCGCGAGGTCACCGTAAAAATAACTTACTTGCGCCGGCGGGGTGCTGACTTCCGTCGTTGGGGGAGTCAGCGGCGCTTCGACAGGCACGGTCGGTTCCGGCGCCGTCGGTGGCGGCGCGGTGGGAGCCGAAGCGGGCTGTGGTTGATTGCGCAATGCCGCGTCACGGTTCAGCATCGCGGTAATCGCTTCTGATGAGAGCCCCATATCTCTCGCGTACAGGATTTGATCGGCCGAGAGATTGAATCCCGTGGCTGAGTTGTT
>JACXTT010008462.1_pt1 | contig 14259 bp, 14 predicted proteins | sample 9270951 | NCBI WGS metagenome assembly JACXTT01 (sample SAMN15532306, study PRJNA645909) | rock metagenome | isolation source: weathered quartz diorite | place: Puerto Rico | collected 2017-06-21 | reverse complement strand
AGATGAGGATATCGCAAAACGGCCGGCGTTCGTTCGGGCCTATGTTGAGGGAACCTTGGATGGTTTGCGCTATGCCCGCGACAATCAAGAAGAGTCGCTCAAGATCCTCCTCAAGCAGAAACCCGAGTTGGATCCGGCATTGACCACGTTGCAGTTGAAAAACGCGATCACGGAGGTGTTTTTGCCTCTGGAGTCGGCCCAGGTCGGGCTGGGTTACATGAAGCCGGAAATCACGGAAAAGACGGTTCGCGTCACCAACGAATACTTCGACGTCGGGCGGAAAGTCACGGCGAAAGAGGTTTATACCAACCAATTTATCAAGCGTTAGCGAATCCGCACCGCCAAGGTCTCGCTGTGCCGCCGCTGATCGCTATCGAAGACGTGTCAAAGGTTTTTGCCAGCGGCTCAAAGGCCGTCAGCGCTTTGGAGCGGGTCTCCTTCGAAATCCACAAAGGCGATTTTGTCTCCATCGTCGGCGCCAGCGGTTGTGGCAAGAGCACGCTGCTCAAAATCATTTCAGGACTGCTGCCGGCGACTTCGGGAAACGTCGCGATTGACGGCGAGCCGGTAGCCGGGCCGTTAGAAAATGTCGGCATGATATTCCAGGCGCCGGTGCTTTTGAAATGGCGGCCCGTTCTGGGCAATGTCTTGCTGCCCGTGGAATTTGCCAAGCTGGATATCACAAGCTATTTGGAAAAAGCCCGCGCGCTACTCAAGCTTGTGGGCCTCGAAGGTTTTGAGGAAATGTATCCGCACCAGCTATCCGGCGGCATGCAACAGCGGGTTTCCCTCTGCCGCGCTTTGGTCACCGATCCGCAATTACTGCTCATGGACGAGCCTTTCGGCGCGCTGGATGCGATGACGCGGGACGAATTAGATGCCGAACTATTGCGTATTTGGGAAGAGAAGAAAAAAACCGTACTGTTTGTGACCCACAGTATTCAGGAGGCGGTGTTTCTTTCCGACACGGTGCTGGTCATGTCCGCCAGGCCGGGAAGGCTCCTGGAAATGCTCGCCATCGATTTGCCTCGGCCGCGCACGATGGAAATGATGAGCACCGGCAAGTTTGGCGAATATACTCTCAAAATTCGCGCTCTCCTGGCGGGAGCGGGAGGGAGTGCGAAGACGCGGTCAAGGTCGACGGCTTGAACTTGTTTCCAACCTGCGTTGTAGTAGTTCTTTCAGCTAAGGCTGCGGTGATCGAAGTCCCGATCCAAAGCTATTCTCGATGATTTCCCGACGAAGAATGACGTACGCAAGGGCCGGTGTGAGCATCGCTGCCGGCGAAGAGTTAGTGCGCCGCATCGGCCCAATAGCCAAGCGAACCACTGTGCCGGGCGTGTTGGCCGGCGTCGGCGGTTTCAGCGCGCTTTTTGATCTGAAGACACGACGCTATCGTTCTCCCGTATTGGTGTCATCGACGGATGGTGTGGGCACGAAACTCAAAGTTGCGTATATGACCGGCGTCCATGACACCGTTGGCATCGATCTAGTCGCGATGGGAGTGAACGATATTCTGACGCAGGGGGCGGAGCCCTTGTTCTTTCTCGACTACTTCGTTTGCGGGCGGCTCGATGTGGAGGTTGCGGAGGCGGTCATTCGCGGCATCGCTGAAGGTTGCCGCCAGGCAGGCTGCGCTCTCATCGGGGGGGAGACCGCTGAACATCCCGGAGACTTTCCCAAAGGCGAATATGACCTTGCGGGGTTTGCGGTCGGAGTACTGGAGAAAAAGCGAATTTTAGATCCTAAAGCCATCGTAGCCGGAGATGTTCTGATTGGCCTTCCTTCCAGCGGCCTTCACAGTAACGGTTACAGCTTGGCGCGCAAGGTCCTGCTCGAGATGGGCGGCATGAAACTGCACCGGCGCAACGCTGAATTGGGCCGGACCCTCGGAGAAGAATTATTGGCACCGACGCGGATTTATGCGAAAATCATTCGATTCATGTTTGCCCGCGGATTAATTAAAGGGGCGGCCCACATCACCGGCGGCGGAATTCCCGGCAACCTACCGCGGATCTTACCGCCCGGAAAACTCGCGCGGATCGACCGCCGCACATGGAGGCCGCCGGCGGTATTTGGCTTGATTCAGAAAACCGGCCGCATTTCTCAAGATGAAATGGACCGGACGTTCAACAATGGTCTTGGGATGATCTTGGTGGTCGCCAAGGCAAATGTCGATGCCGTAACCCGCTCGCTGGACAAAATGAGCGAGTCGCACTTTCTCATCGGCGACATCCGCAACGGCGGCCGGGACGTTAGTTTTAAGTCGTAACGGGAACTTTATGGCCCGACAGCTTCCCATCGGGGTTCTCATTTCCGGCAGCGGTACCAACCTGCAGTCGATCATCGATGCCGTCGAGGCGAAAAAACTCGATGCCAAGATTGAAATCGTCCTGAGCAATCGCGCCGACGCCTATGGGCTAGTTCGCGCCAGGAATCACAACCTTTCTGTCGAAGTACTGGATCACAAAAATTTTCCCAGCCGCGAAGCTTTCGACGAAGCCGTGGTCGATATCCTGCGAACCCGGGGCGTGGAGCTCGTCGTGCTCGCCGGTTTCATGCGTTTACTGTCGCCTGTCTTTGTCAAGGCTTACTCCAACCGAATCATGAATATCCATCCCGCGTTGTTGCCGGCGTTTCCAGGCCTCCATGTGCAGAAAAAAGCCATCGAGTATGGGGTGCGCTTTGCCGGTTGCACGGTGCACTTCGTCAACGAAGAATGCGATGAAGGGCCGATTATCATCCAGGCCGTTGTCCCGGTTTTCCCCGACGACACCGAAGCCTCCCTGAGCGCCCGCATTCTCCGTCAAGAACACCACATCTACCCCCGCGCTATTCAGCTCTATAGCGAGGGCCGCTTGCGCGTCGACGGCCGGAGAGTTTTGATCGATGGACTGACTAAACAAGAGAAGCAGGTCATCATTCAACCGCCCCTTCACGGATGAAGAAAGCTAAACCAGCTCTTGTCTTGCTGATGAAAGTCCTGGTTAGCGTTGGGCTTCTCGTCTTCTTTTTTACGCGCATCCACATCGAACGCTTTTTTCACACCTTCGCGTCCGCGGACTTCTCGTACATAGCCCTAGCGCTTGTGGTCTATTTCTTCTCTCAATTTCTGAGCACTTTGCGCTGGGAAGTCCTCGCCCGGCCTTTGGGATTCAAGAAGCCCTTCATGGTTTTTCTTAACTTTTACCTCATTGGCATGTTCTTCAATCTTTTTGCCCCGGGCACGGTGGGAGGCGATGTCTCGCGCATTTACTATCTCGCGCGCGACGAAGAGGGCGGGCGTGGAAGAAATTGGGGCGGCGCCACGCTTAACGCGACGGTTTCGGTGTTTGTCGACCGGGTCATTGGTATGATGGTCTTGGTCTGGTTGGGAGCACTTGGACTGATTTTATTTCCCGAATATGCCGTGCCGTCCGCTGTGCGCATGGTGACCTTTGCCCTGGCGCTTGGATTCGTCGTTGGCGGGTTGTTGATTCCCGTGCTGCGACGCATTTTACCCGACGTAGGTTATTCTACGGTTGTCAAACTGCGAGTCGCGTTGAGAAGCTACCGGGCTCATCGGCAAGCGATCCCTCAAGCGATTGCGCTGTCATTCGCGATTCACTTGATTCAGGCCTGGATACATTTGTTGATCGGTCGAGCTATTCACATCGAGATTCCTTTTTCCTACTGCATTATTGTTTACCCGCTGGTGGGCACCTTTGCTGCAATACCGATCAGTCTCAACGGGCTCGGGCTTCGCGAGGGAGGGTATTTGTTTTTGCTCGCGGTCATTGGAATCAATTCCGAAAAGGCCATTGCTTTCGGAATACTACTGTTTCTTGCGGTTGCCGCGGATAGTCTTGTGGGCGGGTTAGTGTTTTTGCTCAAAAAGAGTCCCCAGCCTTCGGTGGTCGTGGCGGACACCAAAATTTAAGTCTTCTCTGCCCCGTGTTGGTAACCATACAGCCGGTCTAATACCCTTAGCAAACCCGCTCTTGCTCGGGGTAGAGCGCTCCGCCATCGCGTTTGACGCGCTAAGAAAATTTGTTATGGTTCAGTCGAATCGGGATTGACCAACGGGGGACCGATAAGGACGTTCAATATGAACTTTTCATCGCGAGGCTTGTTGGCTTCGGTGCTCGGGGCTTGGCTAGCGTCATTGCCGCTTTTCGGTTCGGGAGCGGCGGCAAAGGCGGCGACTCTCGCGGCGTTGGAGAACCGCCCTCCCTCTTTCGCTGCCATCGCCAAACGGACCACGCCGGTCGTGGTCAACATCTTCACGACTTCGCAACGCTCCGGACGGCCTGGTTCCAATGATCCCCTCGAAGAGTTTTTCAGCCGGTTCTTTGGCGATACCCAGCCGCGGGAGAATGGCCCACGGAGCCTCGGTTCCGGCATTTTGATCAGCAAAGACGGCGAGGTGTTGACCAACTATCACGTGGTGCGTAACGCTGAAACGATCAAGGTCAAACTCGCCGACCAGACGGAATACGAAGCCCGCCTCATCGGCAAAGACGATAGAACGGATCTCGCGCTGGTTAAGATAAGGCGATCGGGCGGCAACATGCCGTTCGCTCGTTTGGGGAGCTCAAGCCAGTTGGAGGTGGGCGATTGGGTGATGGCGATTGGCAATCCTTTTGGCCTAGAGCATACGGTGACCGCCGGAATCGTCAGCGCGAAAGGGCGAGTCATCGGAGCCGGCCCCTACGATAACTTCATTCAAACGGACGCATCGATCAATCCCGGAAACAGCGGCGGACCTTTGATCAACGCATTGGGTGAGGTCGTCGGTGTGAACAGCGCCATCTTTAGTCAAGGTGGAGGCAACATCGGAATCGGCTTTGCCATTCCTATCGATCTGGCCAAGAAGATCGCCGATCAGCTAAGAAAAAATGGCCGAGTCGTACGCGGATGGCTAGGCATTCGAGCGCAGGACGTTTCACCGCAGTTGGCTTCTTCCCTTAACCTTACCCGTCCGGCCGTCGAAATGGCGGTGGTTACCGAGGTGGCAGAAAACAGTCCGGCGGCGGAAGCGGGGGTAAAAGCAGGCGATGTGATCCTGGAGTTTAATGGCAAGCCCGTGCCGAAGAGTCATGAATTTCCATCGGTGATTGCTGACACGCCCCCAGGACAAAAAGTGTCCTTAAAGATTATTCACGAAAAGAAAGAACAGACGATTGTGGTCAAGATCGGCGAGCTGCCCGAAGAGAACGACGCGAGCCAGAAACTCGAGAGCCGTGATCCGGAAATTGGTGTCCGTGTCCAGCGGATTACGCCGGAGGCGGCGCGCCGTCTAGGCATGAGCTCGACCAAAGGAGTGCTAGTCATGGAAGTTCAGCCGGGCAGTCCGGCGGAACAGATAGGGGTGGAGCCGGCGGACGTCATTCGTGAAGTCAACCAACGTCCGGTCAACAATGTGAGCGATTTCGAACGCGCGGTCCGGCAAGGAAGACGCGGGGATCGCATACTACTGCTTGTGCAACGCGGGGATAACACGGTATTCTTTGCGTTGAAGCGTAAGACTTAGGAGGGAATATGTTTGGTCTTGGCATTCAAGAGCTTTTGGTGATCCTGGTCATTGCCCTGGTTATTTTTGGTCCAAGCAAGCTCCCGCAGATCGGCAGCGGCTTGGGCAAAGCGATCCGTGATTTCAAAAAGGGCGTCAGCGGCGATGAGAACGATGAGTCAGGCAAAGAAGGCAAAAAAGAAAGCCCCAAAGATCTGCCGCGTTGACCTGCCATAGGATCGTTGAAAGCGTAAGGTTAAGAGTTCTCGGCATAAGCTTGCCCACTACACGCTTGCCGCGTTCACCATCGGAGCGAAAGTCGGAAGGCTAAAGCTCCCGCGTCGGATAAAATCCGTTCCTCTGCTTCGTGCCTACCAGGACTGTATAAAGGGATGTCTTCGAGAGTTTGTAAATTCGCTCTACGGTAAGGTTGGTAGTTTCGATGAAAGGTTTCAGTTTGAGATCGGTGCGCCAGCCCAACCATCGCGTGATCGGATCTAACGCCTCCGTCAGGGATCCCAGCAGTGGAAAATCGCTGGTGAAATGATTGACAATGACGATCTTTCCGCCTGGCTTGCAGACCCGCTTAGCTTCGGCGATCATCTGAACAGGATCAGGAACCACCGTGACGACGTGGAAAGCCGTCACATAGTCGAAGGTATTATCGGGAAAATTCAGATCCAGAGCGTTCATCTCTAGAACACGTAGATGCGTCCAACTATTTTCGGTGATTTTTTGACGCGCGCGGGCCAGCATATCGGGGGCCAAATCAATGCCGGTGACATCACAATGAGTCGGGTAGGCGGGAAAAGAGGTGCCGGTGCCGGCGCCCACTTCCAAAACGTTCGCGCCAGGAGGTATTTCTAGATTTTCGATGACGTGTTCGAGACGCGAGTAAAAAATTTTACCGAAAATCTTGTCGTAAAGGGGAGCGAAGTCCGAATAGAATTTACTCTCGTGCGCCTCAATCTCACCCATGAACCTCACCCCACACTCGAACTTCAACCTCAGGCATCGCGGATGTCTCTACTCTGCTTCTTGTAAAAGATGGAGATGTCTCTTTTGCGAAACCTCCACTGCTTTCCCTTTTTGAAGGCCGGTAAAATATTCTTTCTCGCGAATTCATTCACAGTATCGGGACTCAAGTCTAAAATCATGGCAACTTGCCTGCTGTTCAACAGCTCCTCATCTCTTTCTACCATAACATCTCCTCGGACGATGATCTATAGTTGCCCTAGCCAAAAGATTTGCTTTTCTAACAAGTTCACCAGAACGTGTCAAGGCAAATTGCGCTGATGGTGATTGAGGAGCTCCGAGCGCGACCGCCACAGTTTCATAAGCCCGCGCGGCGCGACCGTAAACCAACAAGAGACAAATTGGATCTTGAAGTGCCTTACTTCGGACTTAAGGACGCGTGATTCGAATTTAAGTTTTTTGTTTCGGATTTCGATATTCGAATTGCGGATTTTATTCACGCGCGCTCGTCGCTAGACGGGCGCATCGAAGACCCGTACGGGGAGAATCATCATATCCAACCCGGTGAATTGCAGCCTCTGCTGCAACGTTGCCGGCGTATGGTTGTGAAGAAAGCGACTGAGAGCGTTTTCTTTTTCAAAAACCAGCTTGCCGGAGAAGAAAATCGTTTTAGGGAAATCCTTAGGAACGGAGCTGCAAAGTCGCTCCAATTCTGACATCACGTCGACGCCCAAGGAAAACCGGTATTCGGCGTACCATCCCAAGCAATTGGCGAATTCCACGAAACTCTTTAGATCCTCCTCTTTGGTCTTGCGCAGATTCTCGATTTCCAAGTTTCCTTTGAACTGGCCGGAGTCGATGACGCCGACCGAAATGAAGACGACGTTCTTGAAATGGTTGGGAAACAAACGGGGAATGGTCAACAGAGCGTGGACGGCGATGCCGTCAAAATCGCGCACGATGATCGCCGCCGTGGGAGCGCTGGCGTTTTTCGGCGGCACGGGCTCCTTCAGATTCGGTTGAAACGGGATGCTCAAGAGCGTGTCATCGAGGCTCTTGAGCGCGCGGCGTATACGACTGTAGTGCGAACGCACGATGTAACAGAGAGTGATGAAACAGAAGGTCGCCAACAGAGTTACCCAACCTCCTTCAGCGAATTTGATGGTAACCGTGACTACTAAAATGGTCCCCGTCAAGAACAATCCCACTCCATTGACGCATAGTTTTCGCCGCCATACGGATTCTGTTTTGCGCGCCTTCCACCAGTGCTTGCACATGCCCAACTGAGATAAGGTGAAGGTGAGAAAGACATTGATGCTGTACATGACCACCAGGAGTCGAACGTCGCCCCGGCTGTAAAGAAGAAAGCTCATCGACGCCAGCCCCATAAACCAGATTCCGTCTCGGGTGACCAGACGATCGCTCAATAGAGAAAATCGGTGCGGCGCCCATGAGTCCAGAGCCATGTTGGAAAGCACTCGCGGGCCATCGATAAAACCCGCCTGTGCCGCCACCAGTAGCAGCGCTGCTTCGGTGATCAGCGTTACGACCACCAGCGGAGCCGTGATGACGGAATGCGCGCCAAAAAAGGCTCCGTAGATATTGGACAACAAGCTCGCATTCAGGGTCTTTCCGGGCTCCGAAGCAACCCGATGCAGCAAGTAGCAAAGTAAAATTCCGCTGGCCGTGAAAGCCAGGGAAACGGCCATATAAAGCATCGTGCGTTTTCCCGTATCCACCCGCGGCTCCCGCAAAACCTGAAGGCCATTGCTAACGGCTTCGATACCGGTGTAGGTGCCGCCGCCGAGACTGTAAGCGTGGAGGAGAATGGCGAGGGTGGCCCAGATCCCGATACCGTGAATGTCGCCGACGGTTTTCTCAACCGACTGAGAGACGATGAGAGGCAGGTCCCCAAACTTTGTTCCTATACCCAGGCTGATCGCGGTGGCGTGCATGAGGACAAAAAGGAGAAATATCGGCAGCAGAAATTGCACGGACTCTTTGGTGCCGCGGAGGTTGAGAAAAATCAACCCGAAAATCAAAACACTCTCGGTGACCAACTTGAGGCCGTGAACCGCTGCGGGGAGAAAGCTAAACAAGGCGTCGGCGCCGCTGGCCACAGAAATGGTGATCGTAAGCATGTAGTCGACAACGAGGGCTGAGCCGGAAACTAGGCCGGTTTTCTGGCCCAAGAGCTTGGTGGCCACGAGGTAGCCGCCGCCTCCCGTCGGGAAAAGTTCGATAATCTGTGAATAACTGGCCGAGATGATGAAGACGGTTAGAGCCATCAAGATGGCCAAAGGCAAGGCCAGCAGAAAATGTTCCCTTAGCGCCAGATAGGCCTCTTCGGGACCGTAAGCAGACGAGCTTAAGCCGTCGGCTCCCAGCCCGACCCAGGCGAGAAAGGCGATGAGTGAAATCTGGTGAAATACTCTGGGATCTAAAGGATTCTTGGGTTTTCCGAGCAATAAATTTCTAGTCGAAGCAAAGAGGCTCTGATTCACAGCTTGAATTCCTTCCGTCGATAGATAGCAAACTTTGCGACGCTTGAGAAACGAATCGGCGCAGGGTGGCACGCCGTAAGATCCAAGGAGTAACTGGAGGCGATTTATAATAGATTACAAATCCGCGACTTGCGCGCGCAGCGGATTTTTTTTAGCATGAGTGCAAGAGCAACTCCGCTCTTCGCCCCGAGTGTGAAGCGGGCCGAATAGCTTTGCCTTGCTTCTCTCCATGAAAAAGATCTTCAAGCTTTTTGCTTTTGCGGCTTTTACCTTCCTGCTCTTTCTGGCGGTTGCTGTGACGGCCTTCTACCACTTGATCAGAGTCGGTGAATTCCGCCGCTTTCTGATCAGCCAAATCGAGCAGAACACCGATCTCAAGGTACGCTTCGGCGACGGCGACATAGAAATCGGCCGCATTCTTGGAATCGCCTTTCGTGACGTCTCGATAGCAGAGCCCAATGCGCCTCAGGCCGCCATTACCGCCCAGCGCGTCACGGCCCGGGTCGCGCTGTTGCCGCTATTGCGGCGTCGGATCGTCTTCTATGAGATTCACCTGCTTAACCCCAGCGCACGCTTGGAGCGGGACAAGGAAGGCAAATTCCCTCTGCTTGATCGTCTGGTCAACATTCCTTTTTTGAAACGCGACGATGCGCAATTTGGCCTTGATTTGCGAACTGTCAAGATCGTGGGCGGGGAGATGGATCTCCAGGATCATTATGGAGACGTCGTTCCCGCGCTCACCTATTTCCGTGGGCTCAATCTCAGATTGGGTCGGATTCGCGGCCAGGCGCTGCGGGAGTTTTTTCAGAAGCTGGTTCGAACGAAGCCCGAGCAGCCGGGCGGAACCGCGCTCGAGTTCGATCTCGATTCCGGCGTAGAGCGGAACGGTCAAGGGACCGTGGTTCGCGCTCAAGGCAATATTGCTTTTCCAACAGAAAAACTGGAACTAGAAAAAGCTTGGTGGAGCGCAAAAGTGCAAGTTACGGGTATGCCTCTTGCGATGGTTCAATCGTTTGCCGGCAGCCGTCTCCGGGTAAAATCCATGCATGGTTCGATGGATTCCTCCATGCAAGTAGAAGGAAACCAGAACGAACGCTTCCATTGGCAAGGGCAAGTCGCCTTTAAAGAGGTTAGCGTCGATGCTCCAGAGATTTTTTCCGGGCCACTCAATCCAGGAGAGGGGCATGTCGTCGCGGATATCACCTGGCGGCCTAAGCAATGGGACGTTCCGCGCCTTGAGTTGATCTCTAAAGAGCTCAAAATCTCTTTGCGAGGCAACGCCCAGGCGGCTGCGGACCATGATCATCGCGTCCAACTGAGTTTGACCTCGCCGTTTTTGCCGATAACGGTCATTAGGAAATATCTGCCGGCCAAGTGGCTTGATTGGCTACCTGACGGTCTGGCCTTTCAAGAAGGGGAGCTGCAAATCAACAAAGCAGGCATCGCTGCGAGTTTTTCGGAACTGAAGGGTATCTCTAAAACTGGCTTTTATGACCGCGTTTGGTTCAACGGCGAGCTGCGTAGTGTCGGATTGAATTTGTCTGGTGGTTATCTGCCGGTGAGGGGAGTGCAAGGCCGCCTCGCGTTTGAGCGTGGAGTTTTGTCGTTTCAGGATTTGAAAGGCGATTACGGGCAGAGCCGTTTTGCGAATATCGATGGTAGCTATCGTCTTTTCGGCGCGGGACGGGGAACGCTGCGGCTCCATGCACGCGGGGAAGTAGATCTGGCGCAGCTCCGAGAGCAGGCGAAGCAAGGCATTTTATCGGCGCAGGTTGCGAAACTAGATTCCGCCATCCAAGAGGTAGGCATCCGGGACGTGGGAGGGAAAGGAAAGTTGGATGTAACTGTATATAAGGAGGCTGAATCGATGCCTCAGTTGGAAGGCAACTTTGGGCTGGACGGCGCGCGTTTTCAGCTGGATGGTTTCTCGTTCTCCGAGATCAGAGGCGAACTCGCCGTCACCCCGGCCGAAATCAAGGCAGAGAGAATCCGTGCGCTGGTTGCGGGATCGCCCGTTCAGATGCAGTTGGCGCTCAAGGACTACAGCGCGGACAATGGGACCTTCGATCTCACCGTCGATTCGACGGGCATGAGAGCAGGCGTCGTGACCCGTTTGCTGCTCGACTCCGGGTCGCTTCAAGATCCGGGCATCGTGCGCGGCTCCATTCACTATCAGGGCGCTCTCAACAGCAAGGAAGGACGAAAGTTTACGGCCGGCTTGGACCTCACCAACGTTCAACTTAAGCCTAAACCGTTACTGCAGCCGCTGCGCGAGCTCAATGGCAGGATCAAGATCGACGAGGCGGGAATTGATTTCCAGAACGTTAAAGGGCTACTGGTCGGTTCGCCTGCCAGCTTCAGCGGCCGCTGGCGTTACGGGCAAAAGCCACAATTGCTCTTTGACTTTGCCGCGCCCAATATGGACGTGACTTATTTGCTGTCCCAGATCGACCCGGAGGCGACGGATTTTTATGCCAATCTGGAGGCCGAAGGAAAAATCATCCTTGCCAAGGGAAACATCAAGGCCTTTGAGTTTACCGATTTCAATTCCGCCGTGGTGATCGACCATCGAGTTTGGCATTTCAGCAACCCGACGATGCGCTCCGCCGGCGGCTCGGTGCAAGGCGAAGCAACGATAACAGACAAACCGGGCATCACGATCTTTTCATTGGCACCAAAAATTCAAGATGTCCAGGTGCAGGCGTTCTTGCGGTGGTTTGAGATCACAAACACCGAGATTACGGGCAAAGTAAATTTCACGGGCCACGTGGAGACTATGGGAAAAGAGGGTGCGGAGCGAAAGAAAAATCTTAACGGGGCCTTTGCTCTCAGAATCGAGGACGGGACGATCCGCCGTCTGCGGATACTGGTCCAGTTGTTGAATCTGCTCGATCTATCGCGCTGGTTTACTTTTAGGCTGCCGGATCTTACTAAGGAAGGCATCCGCTTCCGCCGGATTTCGGGCGACTTTAAGGTTACCAAGGGAGTCTATTCCACCGAGAATCTGCTAGTGGACAGCGACGACCTGCGCATGACCGGCTCAGGAAAGATTGACGTGCCTGGCGACGCAATTGATTTTGTCGTCGCGGTGCGTCCGTTTGCCGGCATTGACTCGGGCTTGAATTATATTCCTTTAATCGGCACGGGCATCGCGGCAATCAAAAATTCCTTTCTGGTGGCAAGTTTTAATATCAAGGGATCCATCGACGACCCCACGATTACGCCCGCGCCGTTGGGCACACTCTCGGAATGGTTCTGGGGAGTACTGGGGATCCCAAAAAAAATGATCAGCTTTCCGGGCGCGGATAATAAAACTTCGTCCAGCCCGTCATCCCCATGAACCAGCTAACCCTCTATTCACGACGGGATTGTTGCCTGTGCGAGGAGATGAAAGCGGTCATTCGGCGGGTTGCTTCTCGCGTTGCTCTGCGACTGGAAGAGATCGACGTCGACAGCTCGCCCGAGCTGCAAGAACGCTACGGCCACGAAGTACCGGTTCTCTTTATCGACGAACGAAAGGCGTTCAAGTATAGAGTGACGCGCAAAGAGTTGGAAAAAAGGCTGCGTTGATGACTCATGTGCGAAGGCGCGGTTTCCAACTGGACATTCTTAATTATTTCGCTAAGCTTGGTATAGACAACGAAGGAGCGCATGATGGCCAGCCGCTGGGATGCGAGGCCAATGGTGGCAAAGTGATTCAGCTCAACATCGATTGGTCCTCACGGACTGAGGGCGATTGTCTGCATAGCTTCGATTAGCGCCCCGTGGCCGGTTCCTGGGATGAAAATTGTTAAACGAACGTTCCTGTTTTTTCTTTTACTCAACCCATTCAGCTCGCTCGACGCCGCAGACTGGTTTCTCGTGGGTAAGGAGGGAGAGTGCACTCCGTTGTCGGTGTTGGAGAAAAAGGGGCCAGAGTTTCGCGGTTTGGAGAGCCCCTATCAATTGGCCGAGAAGATGCGCGCAGCCGGCTACAAGGCTGAAGTCAAGGAACATAAGGCTGCAAGCCGCCCATCTGTTGAAATTCGCGTTCCAGACCGGCAGCTTTATGTGATGTTTATGAAGGCTGACGTGTGTAACAAGAACGGACCTTCTAAGCGATGATCCTGGCGCTCGCTGCTAAACTAGAGCGTAGTTCCCCAGCTCTCAATTCCAAACATTTCAATTTCCTTTGCACGATCCAGTAGAATTTTTGTAAAGCGCCTCTGCCCATCCTTCTTGAGGGAACCCGCGGGAAAGGCCATTCCCAGGGCTGCGACATGTTCTCCGCGTTGGTTTTTCACCGGCACGGCAATGGCTACCAAACCCGGCGTGCTTTGTTGATCGTTGACGGCAAATCCCCGAGAGCGGACTTTCGCTACATCCGCGAGCAGTTTGCTGATCGTCGCAAGAGTACCGTCGACAAAACGACCCAGCCTTGCGCCCTTAAACCGCTCGATGATCTGCTTGTCCGTGAGCCCGGCAAGCAACGCTCTCCCTGTGGCGCTCGAATAGGCGGGCACCCGCGATCCGATGTCCACGGTTACTTTCACCCTTTCAGTTCCGTCAAGTCTTTCGACAAACAAGACCGAGGTGCCGTCCAGAACACTTAAAGTAACGGTATGATGGCAATCCCGCACCAATCTCGTCATCACCTCGAGTATTTTTTGCCGCGGCCCTTTGCGCGCGAATCCGTTGCCCACGTAGAAAGCATTTCGGCCAATTTCGAAAGTTTTCTCCTCGCGACTGCGCTCCACAAAGTGAAATTTTTCCAACGTGATGAGCAAGCGTAGGGCCGTAACTTTGTGGAGCCCCGACCTACGGCTGATCTCGCTGAGCGTCATGGGGCTCGACGATTCGCGGATTTGCAAAAGCAAGCTCAGCCCCTTTGAAAGTGAGGTTAGCGGCTGAAGTCCGCTGCTGACATTCTTATTTTTGGCCACACGGACTATCATTGGGAGACGACCCATGTCACGAATCATGCCCATTACATTGACACAAGAAATTGAAATTGATAGGGCTGACCACAGTAGTAAAACATGTTTACCATAGTGAAACAACCGAAAATCAGGCAAGTTTGGAAACATCGAGGAGCGCCCTTATGAACGCAGGGAAATTTTATCGGGCACGCAGGAGAAGTTTATTAGGCGCCTGCCTCGGTGTGGTTCTTTTGGTTTGTAGTTCCGGGGTTAAAGCGCAAGAGCGAATCAGAATCGGCATATCGAGCGTCTCGCCGGGATTCATCCCGACGATCATTGCGGAGAAAAAAGGTTACTACGCAAAATTTGGGCTGCGCTCCGAGCACGTTAT
>JACXTT010008461.1_pt1 | contig 14259 bp, 17 predicted proteins | sample 9270951 | NCBI WGS metagenome assembly JACXTT01 (sample SAMN15532306, study PRJNA645909) | rock metagenome | isolation source: weathered quartz diorite | place: Puerto Rico | collected 2017-06-21 | reverse complement strand
CTCGGCCTCGAGGCAGCACGCTAGCGCATGCGTGAGCCGGTTCTCCGGCTGGGTGTACTGATCAAAGATGTTCCGCACGGCTATCAGACCTGGGAGAATTCACGGTGCCCAACCGAGTATAGGAGACGGTTTTTGTGCTGCCCAAGCCCGATAAGCGGCATGTAAGCCGCGGTGCGAAAGCCACTACTGGCTGAAAGTGCCAGTCTCCGCAAGACGGCGTCGGCCCCAGCGTCTTCAGGCACAACACTTGATTCACAATCGGGCTAGAGGCGGTCAGGTAATCTGACCGGCCCCCTCCCACCCCACCGACTATGGCCGACTTCCCTTCGACCTTGTACGTCGCATGCCGGCCAGTAGCTGTCGTTGGATGAAGCCCAATTCTACGGCTGAGGTTGAAGCAAGAACGGACGTCGGGGCAAGTTCGGCGTGCTGCGCTACCAGACCCGGCTTTGCGTGCAAGCGATCCACATAGACGGCTCAGGGCGAGCAGGTCAGGCGAGATCAGACAAGGTGTACGGTGTCCTGGCCCCTTTTGAGGAGGGCATGCTTGCCATCTCAGTTCCAGCAGGAAATGTGATCCAAAAATATCTAATGTAGAGATATCTACATCATTGAAATAGGAGTTATGGGCTCCTAACATGCGCTCATGACTCCATTCACCGATTCCTGGGCCTTGCTGATCGTCACGCTACCAACCTCCGGCGCTACCGCCCGGATGCGGATCTGGCGCGCGATCAAGGCAATTGGTTGCGCCGCATTGCGTGACGGCGCCTATCTTTTGCCTGCGGGCGATGCGCAGATCGCCCAATTGCGTGAACTGGCCGACGAGGCCAGGCAGGAAGATGGCCAGGCCTGGCTTCTGAATGTCCGCGCCGTCAATCCGGAGGAGGAGGCCGCTTTCCAGGCGTTGTTCGACCGCAGCGCTGACTATGCCGAACTGCAGGCTGCCCTGTCGGATGCGCGCGAGTCACTCACCGACCAAAGCAGCGTCGACCTCAATCGCCTGCTGCGTCGTCACGGGCGGGCCTACGAAACGATCCGCGCGATCGACTTCTTCCCCAATGAGGCGTCGACCCGCGCCGAAGCCCAATGGCATGACTTCAGCCGCGCCATCGAGACCATCCAGTCTCCAGGTGAACCACACGCGCTCACGCAGACAATCGCCCGCCGGGATCCTGCACGGTATCAGGGGCGGCTTTGGGCCACGCGCCGCCACCTGTGGGTGGACCGCGTGGCAAGCGCCTGGCTGATCCGGCGTTTCATCGATCCCCACGCCCGCTTCCTGTGGCTGGAATCTCCCGCCGATTGCCCGGACGAGGCGCTGGGTTTCGATTTCGACGGCGCGACCTTCACGCATGTGGGCGAGCGCGTCTCGTTTGAAGTGCTGCTGTCGAGCTTCGGCCTCGACGCCGACGCGGGCTTGGCCGGCTCGGCGCCATGGTCCATGCCCTGGACGTTGGCGGCATTCAGTACCGGAAGCCGGCGGCTTTGAAGCCATGCTGGCCGGCGCACGAGCACGCCTGAAGGATGATGACGTCCTGCTGGCGGAAATCGGCATGGTGCTGGATTCGCTCTACGCACACTTCTCCATCAACAAGAAGCCCTGACTTCAACTTTCTTCCTGGATCCGTTATGAGTCGCATGCAACAAGCCGGGATGGCACCGCCGGGAATCTCTGAACGGCCTGCCTATACGCTCTGGCAGCTCGTGCTCTATTTCCTCCGCCTGGGCACCTTCGGCTTTGGCGGGCCAGTCGCGTTGGCCGGATATATGCACCGCGACCTTGTCGAGCGGCGGGGATGGATCGCCGATGGCGACTACAAGGAAGGCATTGCGCTGGCCCAACTGGCGCCCGGGCCGATGGCAGCACAACTGGCGATCTACCTCGGCTACGTGCACTACCGCGTCCTCGGTGCCACGCTGATCGGCCTGGCCTTCGTGCTTCCGTCATTCCTGATGGTGCTGGCGCTGGGCTGGGCCTATGTCCGGTTTGGCGGACTGACCTGGATGCAGTCGGTGTTCTATGGCGTGGGCGCCGCCGTCATCGGCATCATCGCCATCAGCGCGTATAAGCTGACCACGAAGAGCGTAGGCAAGGACAAGTTATTGTGGGCGATCTACCTCGTGCTGGCTGCGGTGACCATCGTCACCGAGTCCGAAATCGCCTGGCTGTTCCTGGCCGCCGGCGTGCTGGCCTGGTTCTGGCGCGCCCCGCCCAAATGGCTGCGCCAGAGCGGCGCCAATGCCCTCGCGGCCACGCAGGTGCCGGCCGCGAGCGGGCTGCTCAGCACGCTGGATTGGCCGCTGTTGACCCAGATCGGTGTGTTCTTTGCCAAGGCGGGCGCCTTCGTGTTCGGCTCGGGCCTCGCCATCGTGCCGTTTCTCTATGGTGGGGTGGTGACGGACTACCATTGGCTCAACGACAAGCAGTTCGTTGACGCGGTGGCCGTGGCGATGATCACGCCGGGCCCGGTGGTGATTACGGTCGGCTTCATCGGCTACCTCGTGGCCGGCCTGCCCGGCGCCTGTGTGGCGGCATTGGCGACATTCCTTCCGTGCTACCTGTTTACCGTGCTGCCGGCCCCTTATTTCAAGAAATACGGCAAGTTGCCCGCCATCCTTGCCTTTGTCGATGGCGTCACTGCTGCGGCGGTCGGCGCCATTACCGGCGCGGTGATCGTTCTGGCCAAACGCTCGATCGTCGACGTTCCTACCGTCCTGCTGGCCCTGGGCACGGCGGCGCTGCTACTGAAATTCAAGAAGCTGCCTGAACCGGTGGTCATCGCCGGGGCGGCGCTGATCGGCGTCGCCGCGTACCCCCTGCTGCACCACTGAGCCACCCACACAGAGAGGACACCATGACCTACCAGATGAAGCCGTTAGCGTGTGATCCCGCCGGACTCGCGGGGCTGTCGGAAAAGCTGATCGTCAGCCACTACGAAAACAACTATGGCGGCGCGGTGAAGCGCCTGAATGCGATCACCGCGGAACTCAATGCACTCGACGTGGCGACCGCCCCGGTTTTTGTGATCAACGGCCTCAAGCGCGAGGAACTGATCGCCACGAACTCCATGATTCTGCACGAGGTGTACTTCGATAGTCTCGGTCCCGGCGGCAGCCTTGGGGGCGAACTGGAGGCGGCGCTTGCGCGCGATTTCGGCTCCGTTGCGCGCTGGCAGGCGGAGTTCACCGCGATGGGCAAGGCGCTTGGTGGCGGTTCGGGCTGGGTGTTGCTGAGCTATTCCCCGCGTGACAAGCGGCTGGTCAACCAATGGGCCTCCGACCACGCCCATACGCTGGCCGGCGCCACCCCGATCCTGGCGCTGGATATGTATGAGCACTCCTACCACATGGACTATGGCGCGAAGGCCGCGGCCTACGTCGACGCCTTCATGCAGAACATCCACTGGAGCCGTGCCGCCGAACGCTTCGGCGCCGTGCAGAGATAGCACGGAACGATCCCCACCTGAACCCAACCCCGAGGAACCAACGCGAGAACAGCCATGAAATGGATTACCAGGGAGCGCCCCAAGATCGACCGCATCGCTTGCCCGTGGCTGATTGTCCGGTTCATCGACAAGGCGCCGGAATTTCTCTACGTGCCCGCTGGTGACGTCTTGCGCGTCGCGGATGAGACCGGCGCCATCCCCTACGACATCCCGGGTGTCGAACTGTCGCATGTCGGCGAACTGTGCAGCTTTGACGCCTTCCTGCACAAGTACGGGCTTGCCGATCCCGCCTTGCGGCAACTGGCGGAGATCGTGCGCGGCGCCGACACGTCGAGGCTCGACCTGACGCCGCAGTCCGGCGGACTCTACGCGATTTCCCTCGGCCTCTCGCAGGTGTTCGCCGACGATCACGAGATGCTCGGTCACGGCTTGGTGATGTACGACGCGCTGTATGCGTGGTGCCGGTACTGCCAGGCGGAAACGCACCAGTGGCCGCCGAAGATACCCGCCTGAACGCCGCCCCTACTACCAGATACGGAGATGCCGCATGAAGCCGATCCTGCTGATGTCATGGTTGCTGGCGATAGCCACTCCGGCCATGGGCGAGACCATCCGGTTCAGCACGCAGCGCACCGGTGCATTGCCCGCTGGATGGGTGTGCGGGGTCACCGGACATGGCAACCCGACATGGAACATCGAGGCGGATACGACCGACCCCGGCCACGGCAATGTGCTCAAGCAATCCGGATCTGGTGACTTTCCCTGGTGTGTAAACCAGGCCGCTTCCGTGACCGATGGCTTCGTCGAAGCGCGATTCAAGCCCGTGTCGGGCCGCGAGGATCAGGCGGGCGGGGTCGTCTGGCGCTGGAAGGACGGAAACAACTACTACGTAGCCCGAGCCAATGCGCTAGAGAACAATGTCTCGCTGTACTACACGGCGGACGGGCGCAGGCATACGATCCAGTATCGGGAAGCGCCCATGGCGGCCGGGGTCTGGCATACGCTGCGCGTGGAATTCGTCGGCAACCGCATTCAGGTAGCACTCGACGGCAAACGCTACATCAACGTGGCGGATGACCGCATCAGCGGCGCCGGTGCGGTCGGCGTGTGGACCAAGGCGGACAGCGTGACGTTGTTCGACACCGTCTCGTTCGGAAACGTCGGCAAGCCGTAATTCCGGGGAGCAGAGTCGAACCAATGTTCATGTCGGAACTTCACAACGACGTCGCGGGCACTTCGGGTTGGCAGAGCGCGGCAGATGCGTCGCGGCTGGCGGCGGTTGGATCCGGTGGCTGTCGAACGGCGATGTCATGCGTCAGTATTTGCATCGGCATCGCAATGCTCGGCCCTGTTTCCGAAGCCCGGGCAGAAGGAGCATTCAAGCGCCTTTCCGCCGCCGAAATCAAGAAGGGGCTGATTGGAAAAGTCGTCACGGACGGTGCCCACTGGTCGGATCGGTTCAAAACGAACGGCGCGCTCGAATCCATCATGCATGGACAAATACAGAAAGGGCGTTGGAGGCTGCGTGGCAATGACTTGTGCGTGACCTACTCGATCCGCAAGGAGAATGCCGAGGAGTGCTACCAGGTCTGGCGCCGTCAACAAGTGATCGAATATCGACGGGATGACGTCACCATCGCCGATGGACAAATGTTGGACAGGTGAAGGATGAAACCTCTCATGTCGACCTACACCAAGCGGTTTTCTACAGTCGTTCTCGTACTGTTATTGGGCTTCGCGGTAGGTGGCTGCGAGAAGAATCCGTTCGGGAGGCGCAGTCATGAAACGATTGGCGTTGCGCAAGCGCCTGCTCCGGTCCGCGCGGCCATCGACCAACTAGCACAGGGTCGCAGTGTTGGTGAGATCGAGAAGAAGACGGTGAACGGCAAGATCCACTATGAGGTTACTTTCCGCGGCGGAAGCGAGACAGGGACGATTTTCCTCAGCGAAGATGGCAAGCGGGTCGCCCCGAGCGACGACGATGACGATTGAGGAGGCCTGCCCCGGCAAACGAACCGCGTGGAGTGCGGGATATTTGCATGCAACCATGCGCGAGCGACCACGCAAGGCTCCCCTGCCCTTGTGACGCCGCCTATCTCTCCGAATAGCATCAGCAGTGTTCAATGAAATTGAATTGAGATTTTAGAATTTCTAATTCTGTTAATTTCCTGAAACAGAACTTCCATTAAACGAGGAATCCGCAGGCCATAAATCACGGATCTTGGACTGACGGCGGTGCGACTGCTCTCACGAATGTGGTATTGACAATCACCACCCAGCACTAGCAAATGCGTTCCCGGAGACCGTCTCCTTCAGACAAAACTACTCCCTAGGTTAACTGCGCAGGATTTACTAATCTGTGTGTAGCTCGATGGCACACCTCTTCTACCTGAGAGCGGAATCGACGCTCAGGCACATGAGAAGCGCATTCCGTGGCATCGGCGCAGAGTCAGTGGGAGGAAACCATGGGCACCATCTCAGATCCGTCCATACGCGAGACGCTTTTGAATATCGCGCAGCAGATTTTTCCAATAGGGATCAGCACGAGGGCCAATCTCCCACCCGACGCAGCGAACTGGCCCTGGCGCGCATCAGGGCAGGCCCTGTCTCTCACCGCGCTACACACCATCGAGCGATTCGAGTTGTTGATCGACGGACAACCCTGCGATGAGATGCTGCGCGTGCGCTCGAACAAGATCGCGACGGCCCCGCTTTGGCTCGACCTGGTGCTTCCCCGTCCCGCAGACTGGCGTACCCAGCGCGGCCTCGACGAAGCCGCGGTCTTCGCGCCGGTGGATTCCGACAACTTCGTGATCGCGACCGAGGATCCGAAATCCAAGATAAAGAAACCACGCGCCAGAGCCGAGTTCTACACCGCCTGCTGGCCGCTCCTGAAGGCCGCCCAGGCGACGTGCTTGTTTCCGGATGCCACAAGTTGGCTCGACTTCGCGAAGAATTTGTATGGTGACGCGCTGTCCGCGTGGCCACCCACGGCGGCGACCAAATCGTCGGACTTCATCAAGCGCTTCGCCAAGGACATTGCCATTTGCCTGCTTGACCAGGAGAACCCGCTCCTTCCTGCGGACAAAGCCGGTGAGTTGTGGCAGCGCGCCGTGCTGCTCGAGATCGGGGAGTATCGTCATCGACATAACGCCTACGATCCGAAGCAAGTTCAAGCGGCCGTCGAAAAATTCGACGCCACACTGACTCCACTGCTCTGACGGAGGCGGCCATGAAAGACCAAGCGAACTTCGTGGTGGTGGGTTCCGGCGGCGGAGGCGGAACCATTGCCTGGCTGCTGGCCAAGGCTGGCTACAGTGTCGTATTGCTGGAGCAGGGGCATGACATCACCAGAGAATTCGAGGAGGTGCCCCGCCACGCCGACGACACCGATGGCTTCAATTCGTCGACGCACCGAGAAGAGTATTTTCGTCTTCGCAGGCCCGATCCGAAACGCCGGTTGCGCGGTGACTACACGACATTCCGACGCTCCGAGAGCGAGCCTGCCAAGCCGTTCGCCAATGGCTGGACCGGCTCCGTGCTCGGTGGGGGCTCCACGATCTGGGGAACCTGGTCGTATCGCCCGATGCCGCTGGACTTCCGCCTGAATACGCATTTCAAGGAGACGGGGCAGCTCGCGCAACTTCAGCGCGAGGGCTATCAGGTGCCAGACTGGCCAATCGCCTACGGCGACATGCTCCCTTACTATCGGGTTGCCGAAGCGCTGATGGGCGTGAGCGGCGACCGCGAGACGTTGAACCAGGCCATCAGGGATAGCGTCTGGTACAAGGCATTCGGGCATCCTTCGTACTTTGGCGACGAACAGCACTGGTTCGACGCGACACTGTTCCCGTGCGGGGCGTATCCGATCACGCCAGTGGGGCGCTTTGCGCATCTTGGCATGAAAGACGCAGACATGCGGCCCGTACCCTTGCCTTGCGCCATCGTCCAGCCCGGCAGCGCGCCCTATCAGACCCGCGAGAAGATTGCCGCGGTCCTGGCCGAGTGGGGCTCGAACGAGCGCCCGGAGTTCTGGCGGCAGAAGGCGGAGGACATCTGGAGCGAAGCCAGGCGCAACGCCTGCAACATGTGTGGATACTGCGGCGAGTACATTTGCTGGGGACAGGAAGAAGCGCCAAAGTTCGGCACGCGTGTCACGACGCTCAGGGAGCTCACCGCACTGCAGGCACAGGGCAAGGTCAGGATTCAGTGTCATGCCAAGGCGATCGAGATCCTGTGCACCAAAAACGGGGACCTCGGGACCGGCGTTTGTTATCTCGATATCAGCGATCCCGATCATCCCGTCGTCAAGGAGCAGTTGGCCGACAATATCATCGTGTCTTGCGGCGCGATACAGACTGCGCGTCTGCTGCGCTTGTCGGGACGGCCGGAAGGGCTGGGAAATCGCCATGGCCAGCTAGGCAGGAACGCCACCTTCCATCTGTTCGGGCTCGGCGCCAAGATCACCCTCGACAAGGCGTTCCAGGGCCTGCTGCACAGTGAATACGGACCGACCGGGAACGTCACCAGTTTCGAGCCCTACTTCCTCCACGATCCGGTCAGCAAACAGTGGATCAAGGCAGGAACGCTGACGAGCACCGCCAAGAAGAACCCCCTGGAGAACACCAACGTCTACATCGACGGGTCCCGCGGCGCCGCGCTCGAGCCACTGAAAGAGATGGACAAGTACGCGCGATCCCTGGAGTTGCGGCTGACGGCCGACGACCTGCCGATGCCGCGCAACCGCGTCGACCTGGATCCCAAGCATGTCGATGAGTACGGCATTCCCACCGCTCGCGTGACACGCGATCTGGGGCCCAACGAGTGGCGGATGTATGGGCTGGCCCGGCCGATGTTCGAGCACGCGGTGGCCAAATTCCGCACCAACGGAAACAAGAAGATCATCGAGTCCTTCGAGGTATCGCCGGCCACCATCAATCTGGTCGGCGACCATCAGATGGGAACCTGCCGGATGGGTCCGGACGACGAAGCCAAGTCCTCCGTCCTGGATTCGCATTGCCGCCTGCACGAAGCCAGGAATGTTTTTGTCGTGGACTCCAGCTTCATGCCGACGGGCTTTGGATTGAACCCGATGTTGACCGTGGTCGCCAATGCGCTGCGCGTCGGTTCGTGGATCGTGCAGCAGGAAAAGCTGGGCCGCCTGTAGCAGGCGCGGCAGCCTGCCACCGGGTGCACCAATACGCCAATCATGCGGGAGTCAATCATGAAATTGCGAATCGCAACTTTCAATGTCGAGAACCTCTTCAGCCGCCCCGCGGCGATGCAGGACGGCATGGGCCAGGCCGGACAGGACGCCATCGACCATCAGGCGCAGCTTAATCGCATCGTCGGCAAGTCCGTCTACGACGACGCCGACAAGGCCCGGCTGATCGAACTGGACAAGCTCTACTATTTTAGTGCGCCGAACGCTCCGGCGGACGCCCTTGTCAAACTGAACAAAGTCCGCGGTGCGCTATTCTCCCGGTCGCACGCTGGCGTCGTGACGGTCGTCGCCGCCGGCCGTGGCGACTGGACGGGCTGGTTCGTGCTTCGATCGGACAACGTCACCTGGGAAGCGACCTACAACACCGGCCGTGTCATGGCGGAGGTCGACGCACAGATCCAGGTCTGCGTGGAGGTGGAAAACCGACCGACGTTACTGCGCTTCAACGAACAGGTGCTGGGCACAAAGTTCAACAAAGCGTTCCCTCACGTGATGTTGATCGACGGCAACGATGAACGGGGAATCGATGTCGGGATCCTGAGCCACTATCCGATTCGCACAATCAGGAGTCATGTTGACGACCGGAACGCAAACGGCGAACGCACATTCTCCAGGGATTGTCCCGAGTACCTCATCGAACTGCCAGGCGGGAAGACCGTACTGATTCTCCCGAACCATTTCAAGTCGAAGCGTGGCGGCAATTCCCCCTCGGTACAGGCACGCAGAACGGCCCAGGCCGATCGCGCCCACGCCATCGCCAAAGACGGCCTCGCGCAGACGAACCTGGTGCTGATCGCTGGCGATCTAAACGACACGCCGACTTACCCTGGCTTTGCGTCACTCTGGCAACACGGATTCGTCGATGTCAGCGACCACCCGTCTTACCCTACGGATCGACCCGGAACCTTTGACACCGGCACTGCTGCGGACAAGATTGACTACCTGATAATGTCGCCGGCGCTAAGAGCGAAACTCTCGGAAGCAGGTATCGAACGGCGAGGTTCGTACCACCCGCACTCATGGGAGCCCTTCGATACCGTGACGAAGAAGGCCGATGAAGCCTCGGATCACCACCTCGTATGGGCCGATTTTTCACTGTAGACAGACTGTACTGACGGCTGGAGCGCGGCGCTGATCGACATGACCAGGATCAGCGCCGCAGATGTTTTCGTTGCCGACCGTGCTCTGCATGGAATCCCCAACGCAAATCGGGATAGCACAGGCAATGCGGCAGGGCGTGGCGCAAGCTATTGCGCCACGGTATGCAATCAGGAGGTCAGTGCTCCGCCGTCAGACGGGCGCTTGAGGCGGGCGTAAAAGTGGACTGCCGCGGGGGGGGCAGGCATGCGGCCGCCGAGGAACAACGGTTCGGGCTGCGTTTGTTGCGCCAGTGTCAGCAGCAAGTCCGCAGGCAGCGGCGCCTGGAAGTGGGTGCCGTAGTCGAAGTCGAGTTGGTGCGACGCGGATGCTGTCGAATCGTCGAACGCAATCTTCCCGTCGTCATCGTGGTGATGGGGGAAATGCTCGGCGTGCGCCGCCATATGGTCCGGCGGGAAGCCCTTTGAATGCGCGAGCTGCCGCTGCGGCCAAGGCCTGCAGCGGCAGGATCAGCATCAGGAGGATGGCAATCACGCGCGAATGGGCTGGGATTCTACTGACCTGTAGCGGGCTGGCGCGGGACTGGCGGGCACACCGTGTAACCGATTGTGGCGAGGCCGCCGACGACCGGGATCGGGCTGGGCCGATGTCCCATGCTGGGCCTTCAACGGACGTTCGTCCGCCCGTGCTGGGTGTCGGAGAAGGGTCGGCTACAGCCGCCCGTAGCCCTGAAGCGATTGTCGTGCACTCGCCTCCGAAGCCATCCTTGATACAAGATCGCAAGTGGGTAAATTCTTGTATGGTCATCGATGACAGCGCCTAGCCGTCTGGAATTGACGACGATATGGCGATCACCGCGTGGTCGAACAGTAAGGCGCTCACTTGCGTACGGCGGGCAAATGAAACTTCTCAGGAATATCTTTCCCATGGGCATCCAGGCACGGCTTGCTGGCGTTCGACTGACTATTCGACCCGAATACGGCGGCTCCAAACTCGAAGCACCGTTTGGATTCGAACACCAGCGCGGCTGTCACGCCTTGCGCATCGAATTCGACGATCAACCGGCGGTAGCGCATGCGGGCGCCGCCGACTACGCCGACTCCTGCAGCCGTGGGCGAGACCAGCACGAGACCGCCGGAAGTGTAAATACTGGCATACGCTATCCAAGACTCATCAATACCAACGGCGTCGGGTTCGCCCAGTAGCATCAACACATCCTCGCGCGTGGTCGCGCCAACCTCAATCGCCACCGGAGCCGCTTCCGCGACATTCTCGCGGCTCTCCGAGTCGTAGCTTGATGGGATGGGAATCGCGCAACTGGCTAGTAGTAACGCCACACTGCCCGCGCCAGCGAAGTACCGGTATGAACGCGAAGACATGGCCCACTCATTGTTCGTTTGGCCTCGTGCGGACCCGGATTAGGGAATGGCGCCGCAACACACCACCCTCGTCAAAAGCAAGCACAAGGCTGAATTTTCCTGTCCATCCTGCCGCATTGCGCTGTATCAGGATATAGCCCCCGGCGTCCTCGTCCAGCAGATAGACGAGTATGCTCCCAGACTCAAACGTTGCACTTGGTTCGGCCAGGTGCAGATAGACTTCCTCGCGCGTCGTCGAGCCGTCTCGCAGGAACGACAGTCGGTGCGAATCGCCGACGGCGGACGGGGTTCCGCAAGCTGCCAACTGGAACGTGAGTGACACACTAGCGCACAAATATGCGACCCGCCACATGGCTCGGCCCGGATAGCGGGCGGCAATCGACGAATTCTGCTGCTGGCGTTGGTCATCTTTGCGCATTGCGCTCCTCAACAGTCGCTATCAGGGCGATTTTGGATTCACCCGGATTCTGACTAAGGAATGGCGACGCAACACCCCATGCTCGTCGAAGCCGAGCACCAAGCTGTACTTGCCGTTCCACCCCTGTCCGCCATGGTGCATCAGGATGTATCCATCCTTGTCCTCATCCAAAAGGTAAGTTTGGATGCGGCCAGACTCGAATGTTGCACTTGGTTCGGCCAGGTTCAGATAGACGTCTTCGTGCGTTGTCGAACCGTCCTTCAGGAAGGACAGAAGTTGGGAATCGCCGACGGTTGCCGGCGTTCCGCAAGCTGCCAACTGGATAGTGAGAGAGCCACCGGCAAAAAGGTGCGCAATTCTCCGCATAGAGCAGCCGTGGGACTTGTTGCTAATGAACACCAGCATTTGCTGACCTTCACAGGGCCTGACTTGTTGCATTTCGCCCTCCCAGCATTCTTCACCTAACATAGGCGACATTGCGCGCGCCACAAGTGACGGATGCCTGCAAATCGAACACGGATCGTGAGGCGCACTGGTTCGACCGTATCGAGATCCCTGCTTCAATCGCCGGCCGCGGAAAGCCCTCCATGCATAGGCGCCAGATCTATCAGCCGCCGGGTGCAAACAAGTGACGACTTGCCCCCTTCGGTCGACCGAAGTCGGCCATGAAGAGACGTTCGCCAGCACCTTCATCCCGACATTCAGGCGTCCCCTTCGCTCAGACCGCGGCCCCCCATTAGCCTGCCGATCGCAGGTGTCGGACCCATAGGCCATTCTTTGTGCTTTCAAGTCGCCTATCCTTGGCTAGGGTTGCCGCCGCACAGACGCGGCCTTCACGTCATCGCAAAACGGAGGCGTCTCATGAGAACAACGCTCCTGGCCGTGATGTTTCTATGCTTGGCTGCTTGCCGGTCTCCACAGCCAACCGCCTCGGCTACCGCCCCCACCGCACGTACCTGGGATCTCCCACCTGGTGTGAAATCGCTGCCTGTGAACGGCTACGACATGGCCTACGTAGAGCAGGGTTCCGGCGTCCCGGTGGTGCTGATTCCAGGCTCAGGGTCCGATTACCGCTTCTTTGGCGCCCAGATGGGCCCGTTTGCCGAGAAGTACCGGGTTATCTCCGTCAGCCTGCGGCATTTCTATCCCGAGCGTTGGAACGGTGAAGGTGAGTTCAGCCTGGACCAGCACGCCCAGGACCTGGTCACGTTCCTCCGCCAACTCAAGGCCGGGCCGGTGCATTTGGTCGGCCATTCGCGCGGCGGCACTCTGGCGCTGTATGTCGCCAAGGCCGCGCCTGAGCTGGTCCGTAGTCTCTCGCTGAGCGAGCCCGGGTTGGGCATGCGCGCCTTTATGCCTTCGAGTTCGACGTCTTCTGTCAGCGAAGAGCGGCGGAAGTTGTATCGCGAGATTGCCGAGAAATTCAAGCAGGGCGACCAGGATGCCGGCCTGATCGCCTTTGCGACATTCGTCAACGGCCCAGGCGCCTGGGACGCCATGTCGGATAGCGCCAAGCAGGGGTACCGGGACAATGCGTGGACTTTCATTGCCTCTGACAACGAAGGCAGCCAATGGGCGCCATACACCTGCGAGGATGCCCAGCGCATCGAAGCACCGGTTCTGCTGCTGCGCTCCGAGAAGATCACACCCTCGATGAGTCAGGTCCAGGCCAACCTCCTGCCCTGCCTGAAGCACGCAGAGCAGGTGCGCATCATGAACTCCGGTCACTCCATGCCGCGGATCAATCCAGCCGCGTTCAATGCTGCGGTGTTGGCGTTCACCGATGCGCATTGAGTTGTCGTTCGCGCGTAAGCGCGCAACTGCCGGATTCTGCGAGGGCACCGCTGGGGTGTTCAAATGACATCTGCTCACTGATCGGCGCGACCCTGCCAGTCTCGGACGTCGATGCAAGCCTGTGCAAACGGCCGAAGCTCGGCCAAACTGGCCGCTCGCCTCGAAGCAGCCGGTTGTCTCAGAAGGGTCGATCAGAGACAGTCGTAAGCCTCGTTACCGCCCGACCTGGAATCCCGCGTGCGCGGCCTGATTCGCGACAACTACGCCGACTTCGGCCGAATGCTGGCCTGCGAGACGCTGCGCGAGCGGGCACGACATCAAGATTTCGCCGGTCTTCGTGTGCCGAATCATGTACATTCCCGCCGGTTGCGTTGCTAATGCGTTTCGGGTGGGCGCAGCTTCCAGGACACCCGGAAGCCGGTGTCGAACAGCATATCCGGGGGCGAACTGATGCAGATCGATGGCAGCGATCACGCCTGGTTCCATGCGCCAGATGAGGCGGACCGCGCAACTGATGGGCGCCGCGACCGACCGCCCGCTCGCTCGCCTCCGCGGAACAAGTAGCGCATCGCGCTCGCGCGCACCCGACCAACCGTATCCGCGGTCCCGCGCTCCCGCTACTATGCTAGTCACCATCGACCGGCACGGGAGCGAACTTGGCCAACCCGGATCTTCTCGATAGCGACCCAATGACCGCGCACGTCGTCGCTGCACAAGCAAGCCCGTGCGACGAACTCGTCATCCGCTCGCAGCCCACCGCGGTCGACCGCCCGTGCCAGCGCAAGCGTCTGGCACTCGCCGCGACGATCCTCGGCTCAAGCATGGCGTTCATCGACGGCTCCGTCGTCAATGTCGCGCTACCCGCCATTCAGAGCGAACTCGGCGCGAGCGTCGCGG
>JACXTT010008460.1_pt1 | contig 14260 bp, 13 predicted proteins | sample 9270951 | NCBI WGS metagenome assembly JACXTT01 (sample SAMN15532306, study PRJNA645909) | rock metagenome | isolation source: weathered quartz diorite | place: Puerto Rico | collected 2017-06-21 | reverse complement strand
AAGAACAGGAACGGATAGGCCGGCAGGTAGTACCTGGCCTCCCTGAAGTCGCTGAACTGCACGGCCAGGGCGAACACGACGAGGTACAGGGTGGCAAACTCTACGAGCGTGAGGCGGGTGAGGCTGGCTCCGGTCGGTGCGGATCGACCAGTTTTCAGCCACAGGACTCCCGCAGTCAGAATGGGGCCAAGAAAGAGCAGTGAGTAGAGCAGATTCACCGCCCGTCGGTACAGATCCCAATCATCTTCGGAGGCAATCGTGCGGAGGAATTCAACCGGGGCGAGTCTCAGCGGATGGGCCAAGCCGTCCCATAGATTGTCAGGTCCGAAGTGCTCCCACACATTCTTACCCTGGACCACAAGCCCGGCGAAATGAGTCTGCACATTGATGAGGATCCAGGGGGCAAAGCCCACGACAAAGGCCAGAGCGAACCACAGCACGCGCGGTCGCCAAAACCTCCCCTTGTCGTGCCAGAACCAGAATCCCAGCATGGCCAGGAGGGTGAGCCCGTAGATGTAGGCGAACCAGAGCCCGACCCCCGCGGTGAGTCCCAGGAGCACGGGATACGCCAGCGAGGGCTTTTCCTCCGAGAGCATTCTGAAGAGAAGAAACACAGTCAGTGCAGAAAACAGGATAGAATCCGCATGATCACCGAGCGAGGCCACGGAGTAGGCGGTAAACAGTGGCGGCGAGAAACAAAAGAGCATGGCGAAGTACCGTGCCACCCGTTCGCCGGCAGCGCGCTGGAGGGTCCAGTACCAGAAGGTCAGCGCGAGCGTGAACACCAAGAGCGAGGCGAGCTTCAGGGCGAACACGGTCGGCCCGAACAGCAGGAAGAAGCCTGCGGCGAGCGCCCCGATCACCAACGTGCCTAACATATAGTTAGATCCGCGGTACTCTGCGAAGGGCATGGAGAGGCCCGTGACGAGTTCTTGCGCGATGGTGCCCACGTACAGTTCGTCGCCTGGTTGGATAAGTAGGTAGCCTGGATCGATGAGCACCACGTACAGGAGACGGCTCGCGACGAACAGCAGCAGAAATCCGCCGAGTGCAGCGCGGGCATCGCCTGAAGGTTTCATCATTGGCTGAGAGGCGGCTCCAGTGCGCTCGGGGCCGGTCCTTCGAAGAGCGCGTCAAATTGCGCCTTCCCCTGCTGAACGTAATATAAGCTCCTCGATGATAAACCCTTCGTCGCTGCCATCCAAACGAGACTCGCCTGACCGTGCCAGGGCAATTCGGTATTGAGCTCGTCTTCGCCCAGTGCCATCCCCCAGCCTTCCAAGAGTCCTTCCTGATAGGCTTGGGGGAAGCGCTCCAGCTTGGCTGGCGGGATCCAAGGTTCTTTAGGGTTCATGATGAGGTGATGAAACAGGCGTTCCCCGACCCCTTGGAGGACATATCGCTGCACGGAAGGCTCAAGCCGCGGCACGAACACTTGCAAGTAGGCATTGAGTTGGCTCAGGGATCGATCTTTCTCGTACCAGTACCGGCCCGCCACATAGCCGAGGGCTCGCCAATAATGCGGTAACAACTCCGGAGCCACGGCTGCTGGTGCGTTGGCGAGCGATTCAGGGCTCGCGTCAAGGGGTGTAACCTTCGGCCATGACCGGTAGATGCCGACCAAGGCCAGGTGATGCATCGCGGGCTTTCGGTGACGTATGAACTCCACCGCCGCGACCGCCTTGGGCAATTCGCTGGGATGCCGTCCCATGGCCGTCACTCCCAACTGATAATAGAACTGTTTGTCGAAACCGGGAGGAACTAACCGTTCGATGCGGGAGAATTCCTGGGCCTGTCCGTTCAACGGGGCTGCGTCGGCGAGCAGCAGTGCGATCTCACGGGACAGATCCCGTTGATCGTCGAATGACAGTTTGGGGAGGATGTCGGAGAGGAGGGGCCGCTGCACCATTTCTAGGAGGAAATCGCGACCGCCTTTTAGGAGGAACCCGCGTTCGTCCGAGCCTGCCGGTGCGTGAGTGAGAAGATATTGTCCTGGCAGGAGGGCGTAGGCATAGCCCTTGGCGGAGAGGGCATAACCCGGCCGGTCCAGGGACAACAGGGGCGTGTGTGCCCCAAGTCCCAACACGACCACGCTGGCCAGGAATACGGTCTGGATCTGCCGCTGGACACGCGGAAACAGATCCTGACAGCGCGCCAGCGAGTAGGCGACGAACAAGAACAGGAAGGGATAGGCCGGTAGGTAGTACCTAGCGTCCCTGAGATCGTTGAATTGCACGGTCAGGGTGAACACGATGAGGTACAAGATGCCAAACCCTTCGAGCGTGGGTCGCTTCTCCCTTCCGCAATAGCTGGCTCCGGCCGGGTCAGAGCGAACCATCTTCAGCAGCAAGACTCCCGCAGTTAGAATGGGGCCAAGATAAAGGAGGGAGTAGAGCAGGTTCACCGCTCGTCGGTACAGATCCCAATCATCGTCGGAGGCAATCGTGCGGAGGAATTCAACCGGGGCGAGTCTCAGCGGATGGGCCAAGCCGTCCCACAGATAGGCAAGTCCAAAGTGCTCCCACACATTCTTGCCCTGGACCACGAGCCCGGCGAAGTGAGTCTGGATATTCAAGATGATCCAGGGGGAAAAGCCCACGAGAAAACCCAGGGCGAACCACGCGAAGCGCGTTCGCCGGAGCATGCCCTTATCGTGCCAGAGCCAAAACCACAGCAGGGCCAGGAGGGTGAGCCCATAGATGTAAGCGAACCAGAGCCCGAATCCTGCGGTGAGTCCCAGGAGTACGGGATACACCAGCGCGGGCTTTTCCTCTAGAGGGGGAGGGGCCCCCGCTGACGCCCATCCCGCACCTACCGAGAGCATTCTGAAGAAGAGAAACACCGTCAGCGCGGAGAAAAAGATAGACTCTGAATGAAAACCCATGGCGGTCATGGAGTAGGCAGTAAACAGCGGGGGCGAGAAACAGAACAGGATGGCGAAGTACCCTGCCACCCGCTCGCCGGAAGCGCGCTGGATGGTCCAGTACCAGAAGGCCAGCGCGAGCGTGAACACCAAGAGCGGGGCGAGCTTCAGGGCAAAAACGGTCGGCCCGAACAGCAGGAAGAAGCCGGCGGCGAGGGCCCCGATCACCAACGAGCCACCCGAGTAGTTATCCGCGCGGTACTCGGTGAAGGGCAGCGTGAGGCCCGTGACGAGTTCTTGCGCGATGGTGCCCCGGTACAGTTCTTCGCCTGAGTAAGGCAGTAGGTAGCTTGGATCTATTAGCACCACGTACAGGAGACGGCTCGCGACGAACAGCAGAAGGAGCCCGCCGAGTGAAAGCTTTTGAGACGTCACTTGGCCGCGTGGGATGTCTGGAGGCTCTGGCAAGTCAGACGTGTCCTGCTGAGTGAGCCTTTAAGAAGCCCACCAGCCCCGATCCCAAAGGCGTTCCCGTAGTTTCCAGTAGAGCAGAATCGTACCCGACACCCCAAGCCTGCCGGACAAATACGCCGTGAATTCTCCGGCACTTGGTTCGCCGAGGACAGGAACTCGCTTCAGTTGATAGGGCTGATCGTCTGGCCGGACACCGCCGAGGTCCACCGTAAACGCGACGTCGAACCCTGCCTGCCGAACCACCGAGACGATGTGAGAATTCCAGGTACCGTATGGGTAGCAGAACGCGTTCACCGGCTGGCCCAGGAGATCTTCCAGAATCCGCTTCGAGCCGATCACTTCGTGCTGCACCTCTGCTATGGAGAGCGCGGTGAGGTCCCGATGGGTATGAGTGTGGCAGCCGATGGTGTACCCGAGTTTGGCGAGGTCTCGGAGAGCATGACGATTTAGGACCGACTCGTCACCGACCTCGTCGCACAGGTAGCATGAAACCGGGAAAAATGTCGCAGGAAACCCGAACGATTGCAGCACCGGAACCACGTCTGAAAAGTGATCGGGAGACCCGCCGTCGAACGTGAGCACCACAGCCGGGGCGGGTCGTGGCGAACCGCCGGCTAGCCATTCGATGAATTGGTCCATCGAAAGGATGGAGTATCCTTGATCCGCCAGCACCGCCAGTTGTGCCGCAAAACGTTCGTGCCGTCGAATCGCGTGATAGCAGAGGACAAGAACGTCCGCCCTCTCAAAAGAAGACGCCAATTCACTCAAGGCCCGTAATGCGCCCATAGGCTTTGGTCCTCTTCTGCGTATACCGTACCTTCCTCGAACTGGGTTTTCACGGTTTGGCCAATACGGCAAAGCCTTGCTTCCACGGCCAGTCTGTAATGATGAACTGTGCCTCTTCGAATTCCCGTCTCAACTCTTCCGCTTGAAAGATGTGGACAAACGAGCCTGAGAAGCCATCACCGGGTTCATAGTCTCTGTTAAAGAGGGCGGAACGTCTCAATTGCATAAAGAGCCATTGCAATCTTTCTTGACGAGAACTCTCCTCCACGCATGTAAATGAGATGAGGAACACTCCACCGGGTTTTAACATCGAGTAGGCCTGCCTCAAAAAACGGAGCCGACGGTACCGCGGGAACAGGTAACTGTAGGCGATATTCGTCAGAAACAGATAGTCAAAGGCCTTCTCAGGGTAGGGGAGGGCATACAACAAATCGGTCACCTCGAAGCGTACCGGCACATTCGCTTCACGCGCGCGCCGTTGGGCCTCCGCAATCATCCGAGGGCTCCAATCACAGGCTGTCACCCTCAACCCCCGCCGGGCGAGTAGCACGGCCTCCCGTCCTGCGCCACACGCCAAGTTCAGGATCTCTCCCTTGTTCTTGAAATATCTTTCAACAAGGGTCAATTCCAGTGCACTGTTCCAATCATCAGCATTTGCATAAGTCCGAACCGATGGCCAGCTATTCCAGTCGGTCCTGGAGTACCGCTCGATCTCTCTCGTGGTCCAGATGATTGATACAAAGCGTTCGGGGAGTGAGGCTACACGCCACATCTGATCGAAAACTTTCTCCCAAAAACGAGTCAAAAGGAGGAGGCTATATCCGGCGATGTAGCGAAGAGGCATCCAGCTAACCTTGGCTCAGCTCACGTGTGGCCACGTCGTGGCGGGTCAGCCCTTTGGTCTTTCGAGCCCATGCCGGACTCGTGCGCCCAGATCAAGGAACCAGCCTTCGAGACCAAGCCCGATCACCGGCTGGCGTATCTTCAGCTCTCCGGAGGCCAGTTGAAACGTGCCGAGACGATAGGGACCCAGGTGCGCTAAGAGGATGAGGTCCTCTGACCGCCTGCAGTCAGGAGGGATACTTTCCAAGATCTCGTCTTTGACCGGGTACCCTGAGAGGGCATAGCACTGGTACGCATGCATCAACCCGATTGAGGCCCGAACACCAATAGAAAACTTCACGTTCTTCCTGAGCATGTAGCCCGCAAGACGTTGAATTATCGAGCGGCGCTTCAGTCGCTGCCACAGCCCAAGCCCCTCCGCGACGATCCAGGCTTGCAGCCGGCCGAAAAACAGGTCGCCGTGAAGCCGTAACATGCTGACGAGCGTCGGCGCCGGGATGAGGTGCGGGTCTCGTCTCTGGCCTCTCCGGATGATCGCCGCGACCTTTCCCATGAGATCCTCTCGACGAACCGGTTCGTCTGGTGCTGTCGAGCCGTCCCCTCGTGCCAGGATCACCTGGGATGACAGCACCCCCGTGACTCGATGGCACACGAGCGCCTCCCTGCTCCGGAAGACGACCACGTCTCCGACCTGGAGGCTGGCGGTGGGTTCGATCTCGATCAGGTCGCCCTTGTGAATGGTCGGGAACATGCTCCAGCCTGTGACCTTGAACGAAACCAGTGATCCCCAGGGAAGCAGATTATAAACGGGTCCCAAGTCAGATAGTGTCAGACCCCCCCGGACCCGGACGATGTCGATGATCGGAATCATCGGGAGCGCCCTGCGGAACCATGGCCGAGCACGCCGGGCGATTCGGACCTTTTGACATCTGGTCTCTGGCCCATTGGAGGAATCGGCACGGGTGTGCACATCTCAGGCAGGCTGCTTGATCAGGTGCACCAAAATTCTGACCGATAGTTTCAGAGCGTTCGCCAGGAGGGAGAATGGCCTGGTCACGCGTGTCAGGAAGGGGTGTGTCGCCGCTCTCGCCCCGTAGCGATACCGTAAAAAGTCCTGTGACGGGAATAGCGTGGTGGCCAGCCAACGCCATCGGCGCCATCCTGGCTGAGTCAGGAACAGGAGGAAGTGACTCAGGTCCTGAACGCGGTGTTCGGTGACCAGCTTCCGCAGCAAGAACGCCTGGCACTGCTCGGCAAGCCCGGCAGGGGCTAGGGCTGCCAGCACCCGCTCGGGGATCTTGGCGCGGCCACGTGCGGCGGCATAGGTCAGGCCATGTGACAGCGGGGCCCTCAGATGACGCCGGGCCGCCTCCTCCAGAACGAATTCCCAGTCCAGGACCTCTTTCTGGACCAGCAACTCGAGGTCTTGCGCGAAGGATTGGCCCAGAGACCCTCGGTAAACGACGATGTAGGCGGTGAGATAGATGAGGAGATCGCTCGCCCCCATGCCTTTGATCGGGACGGCACCCAGCTTCCGACTCACCGCGCGTCGCCAGATCCCGCTGGTCTCGTCGAGGTACCACAGGCCCGTGGCGAGATCCAAGGAAAAGGTGTTCTCAGGGTCTTCGTAAGCCGGATTCCCGTCGATGCTGGGCCGGTAGCCCGAGTCGGTGAGGATCCGGTCGATGGCCGGCAGGTCGGTCTTGTGCACGAGCAGGTCCACGTCGGTCATCGGTCGGAGGCCCATCACACCGTAGACTCGTGGGATGAGGTCGGCGCCCTTGAGCAGCATAACCTCGATGCCGAGCTCGTGGAACCGCGCCAGGACGGACTCCAGCCTCTTCAGTAGATATGTGTTGATGGAGCCAACCTGCGCGTAGGCTTCAATCAACCGGTCCGCGCTTGAGCGAGTCATACACTCGTTGCTCCAGGCTGGCTAACTCTTTGAAATGGGGGAGGCAGACGCTCATGTCGCCGGTCTCGAGCCAGGCGTCGTTGCGGCCCTGGCGGCAGTATTTCCGCAGGTCGCAGGAGGGGCATTCATAGCGGTGATTTGGACTGGCCCGATCAACGGTCTGTTTCAGGACCTCCCACCCCTCCCTCACCGTTCCCTTCCGCAAATCGTATTGGGGGATCGGAAACGCGACACAGAGATTCATTTCCCCATACGGGGTGATCGCAAATTGAGTGCGGCCGCACGAGCAGTCGATAAACTCCCCCTTTGCGAAACAGGACTCGTCATTCATCATGTCATCGGGTCCGCCGAACCCCGTGACCGCTTCCTTGACGCGCATCTTCTCGTGGGCCGGGAGGCGGTAGGCCAGCGGGTCGGGGTCTCCATTGGTCCGAGGGTGAATGTCCAGACAGTATAGGAATCTGAACCCATGGCTTTCGGCCAGGGCCTTGGCCTCACGGACCTCTCCCCCGTTCAGAGTCATAACCGGCATGCGCACGAGGACCGGCACGTGTCGGGAAGCCAGGGCCCTAAGGCCGCGGAGGAAGGCTTCATAGGAGCCCGGAATGCCGGTGACGGCTTCATAGGCGGATTTGGTGGCCCCGTAGATGGAGACATTGATGCACTCAAAGCCGATCCCCTGGAGTTCCTCCGCTACCGGCTCCGTGATCCGGGTGGCGTTTGTGATCAGGTCGAGGACAAACCCCAGGCGCTTGGCTTCGCGGAAGATCGCGAACACGTCGGGCCGCGTGAAGGTCTCGCCTCCCGTGAAGGTGAGCATTAAAACCCCGAGGTCTGCGAGTTGCTGCAGGATAGAGAAGACTTCTTCCATGGTGAGCTCCTGCGGCAGGCTCCGATGGGTCGGGTTATAACAATGGACGCACCGGAGGTTACACCCGTAGGTCAACTCAATAATGGCGGTATTGGGCTCACGGGCGGCCCTGACCTTGGTTTCGAGGGCCCTGAAGAAAGCTTTTTCGGGCAGACGTTCCATCCAGACCCATCACGCGTCGGCGCCCGGGCGTCAGACCGTGGCCGACGTCACCATGGCGCCACGCGATTGCTGCAGGAACTCGACAACATCCGGTTGGTTCAGAAATGCCAATTCGTAGCAGTCGATCCGGTCGGCCAGCTCGCTGAACAAGCCCACCGTCTTGGTCATGCCTTCCCGATCCCAGTAGGGAAGGAAGCACTGTTGCAAGCCCAGTTGGCACATCTCACTGGAGGACAGCTTACGCACTCGGTGGGCGCCCGCTCCATGCCGGATGACATAGAGGCGGTCCAAAGGAACCACCTGCCCGTTCACCGCGTGGCTGGTTCCGTACCAGGGGGTTCCGCAGAGCAGGAACCGGTTATCTACTTTCCTGATGATGATCCGCTCATCGCTCAGGACCGTCTCACCCTGGGCGATATAGAAATCGGATAGAGTCGACTTGCCTGCGCCGGACGCGCCTGTAAACACCCACCCCTTCCCGTCCACGACGACCCCCGCTCCATGCATCAGGGATCCCCCTTCCCTGCCCAGACGCATCACCAGGCAGAACTCCACAACGGGGCTAATAACCGCCGGAGGCACCCAGCCTCGTCGCCCGGTCCTGTGATGCCGTCGCTCCCGAGTCCAGACCTCGCCTCGAGCGCACTCCTTGTCCAGCACCAGCCGGTTGAATGGTCTCTTCGAGTGCGTCTGTAGGGTCTCCACATAAAACCCGGCCTCAGCCTCGTAGAGCTTCCAGAGTCCGTGACAGGCGTCGAAGATCATCCGGCCGTGCGGGATCTCAGGAAGCTGGCTGGTGACCCGGACTTCCAGCTCGATGTCCGCCGGGTCGTCGCCGTCTGTGTAAAACGGCTTGAATATCCACTGGGGCCAGTACAGAGCGGGGCGGTTCTTTGCCTCGCTGAGGCGGATCCGTAGTTCGCCAAGTTTCAGGCCGATCTTCATGAGGGCACGAGGCCCGCGCTCACGATGGTGAGTGGGCGCTGTCGCCACTGGGAGTAGCACGCCGGCACGTCCTGCCCGGGGAGCATCCTGCCGTCAGGGTTCTTGTCGACAGGGAGGCTGTGGTTGTGGTGCACTGGGCGAGGATGGCCTGTTGCTGATTGAGCTCGACCTGGAAAATTTGCGGGGGCGTGTACGGTTTTTTGGTCATCATGTCAGTTCCCTCCCTTGGCTCTCAACGGATGCAGAAGCTGCCGGCCGGTCGCCCGTTCGGCCCGGTCCACCGCCACATCGCAGTAATACGCGATGGCTGGTTCCGGGTCGTTCATCTGGTGGCGAAACACAGTCGGAGACTTTTCGCAATATGCGTAGACTTCGCAGGTCCGGCAGGGCGAGTCGGTTTGGTAGTGCAACGACCGGAGCTCAAGAAAGACCTTGTCGATGGCTTCCTTGAGCGAATAGGTGCGTAACGAGGCCCGCCGCTCGTACTCCATCGCGCAGGTCCCGAGTTCTCCCCATGCATTGATGTGAATGGCGTTGGACGCGCAGCCGCACCGGTACAGGCGCGTGGGCGGTTTGGAGAGCAGGTCCGGGCCCTGGTTCTGGTCGTCGAGGCACGCCCCCGATTCGTCTGTCCGCTGGTCCTCTGCGGCCTCAAGGTCATGGATCTCTTGGGGCGAGAGGCGATAGGCTAGGGGGCCCAGGTCTCCGTTTAGTCTTGGCGAGAGCCGCGTCGTGAAACCGAATTCCAGGCCGAAGGATTCGACGAAGGCCCTGATCTGGGGGAGCTCCTCCTTGTTCCAGGTCATGGCCTTCGTCTTCAACCGGAACGGAAGCCCGCTGGCCTTCAAGAGGCGCATCCCGTCCAGGAACTTGCGAAACGACCCGGGGACCTGCGTGAAGCGGTCGAAGGCCTCTTCGTTCACGGAATGGCACGAGATGTCCAGAAAGAACGGGGGATTCCGTGTGAGTCGCTCGATGAGGGCTTCGGTGAACAGCGTCGCGTTCGTGAAGATTGTGAGGATGAAGCCATTTCGGGCGGCGTATTCGTAAATCTCGAAGAACTCCTTTCGCATGAACGCTTCGCCGCCGGTGAAATTCAGCCAGAAGATGCCCAGGTCAGCCATGTCATCCAGGATGCGAAGGATCTCTGTGAGGGTCAACTCCCGAGGGAAATAGTCCCGCTCGTTGTAGCAGTCGGTGAAGCAGTGAAGGCACCGGAGGTTGCAGCGGTAGGTCAGTTCCATCTGGGCCTTGATGACCCGATCCTGCGCGAGGGAGTGCTCGTAGATCTTGCGGCTGAAGTCCTTGTACTCGATCGTGGGGATCCGTGTGGCCTCAGGCATGGCGTCCCTCGCGCGCGGGGATCGAGACGAGCTCTGGCACCTTTTCGGGACAGGGGAACGTGGGGAGGTGGTGGTAAAACCCGTCCCGGAACGAGCCGGTTCGGAGGTCATAGCTGTGTGTGCGGTTTCCGGAGCAAAGTTGTAGCTGTCCGTAGGCGTCAATGTGGAATGAGCGCTTCCCACTCTGGCAGACCGGCTTCGCCTCCGCTGATTCCCGGCAGGCTTCCGTCCAGAGTTCAGCGTTTTGCCGTTCGATGTCCGCCAACTCCTCATCGGTCAATGCGAACCGTCCCGGCGCCTCGCTCCCCTCGAGCGTGAGCCGCATCCGCTCGCCCAACTTGTAGCCGACCGGGCCGAGGCTCCGGACGAAGCGCTTGATCTCCAGAATCTCATCCCTGTTGAGCGTCATTGCGGTCGTCTTCAGCACGAGGGGGAGCCTTCGTTCCAGGAGCAGCCGGATTGCCTGCAGACACCGGGAGAAGGACCCCTTCCCCTGCGTGATCCGCTCGAACGTGTCCTCGCGCATCCCGTGCAGGCTGATCTCGATCCGGTACGGGGGCATCGTCGCTAAACGGTCGGCAATCTCTTCGGTGATCAGGGTCCCGTTGGTGAAGATGGTAACCAGGAACCCGTTGGTCTTGGCGTGCTCATAGATGTGGAAAAAATCGGACCTGGCCAAGGGCTCCCCGCCGGTCAGACACAGTTCCGCACAGCCGGCTTCGGCCAATTCATCCATGATGCGGATGATCTCCGTCGTCGCCAGCTCTGTCCGGATCTTATCAGGCCGGTTGAAACAGTCCGTATAGCACATGACGCAGTGGAGGTTGCAGCGGCAGGTAATCTCCCACTGGCAGAAGAGCGGGTAGCGTTCCGGCGCCAGGTGGAGCGGCTTGCGTCCAATCATAGGGTGAGGAAATCCACTTTCCTGATCAGTTCCATCAGGGACAGTCTCCGCAGGAACTTGAGCGTGTCTTTTCTCAGGTGATGGGCCGCCACGTCGAATGTATTATCCAATTCGCGGATAAGCTGGTCAACAGATTTTTCCCCGTCCAGTCCCTGCCAGATGCATGAGCCCACGTCATTCAAGTGCATGAGCTGGCCTTCGTTCGCGTCGATCAGCACGACGCGCCCTTCGATCATCCGCCACTTGACGTGACAGGCGCGTTCGTACCGGTCCGACGCCTCCGGTGTGGACCGGACGATCAGGTCTTTGAATCCCATATTCTCCCTCGCCTCACGAGAGCGGAGACACCCAGCAGGAACGCGAAGGATGCTGCTTTCAGGAGGTGCCGCCGTGCCTTATAGAAGTTCCGCTTGCGCAGGTACAGTCTGGCCAGCGCCCAGTGGAGGCCAGGCGGGCGCACACCATGGCGGAATAGGGCGTGGTAGCAGGCCACCGCCTCCTCCAAACGGTTCAGCGCCTCGGCAACGCGGGCTTTCACCCAGGCGTGTCGGCGGTCATGGCGAAGGCTTCCGACTGCGGGAGACTGATACCGTTCAAGCTCTCGCCAGGCGTCCTCGTAGCGTCGAAGGTGGAGGTTACAATCGGCCAGGCCCAGCCGCAGCGCCGGGTCATTAACTCCGTTCTGTGAGAGTTCTATGCCCAGAGCCAACGCCTGCGCCCAGTTTCCTTTCTCCGCCAGCGACTCAAAGTCGAACAGGCGGTAAGAAGGATGAGTCGGATCGAGGCGTTTCATTTGCTCGTAGGAGGCACGGGCTTCGCGCGTGAGACCCTGATCCAGGAGAACCGGGCCGGGGTGGTTGTACCGGGTCCGGTAGGAAGGATCGGCTTCGATCGCATTGGCGTAATGAGAGGCTGCGCGTGGGATGTCGTTCAGCTCGAGTAGCAGCATGGCCAGGTTGAAATGAAGCGCGGCGCTGCCAGGGCTCCGCCTCAGCTCTTCCTCGAGTGCCTGGATCCCGATGGCGGGGTGCGGTGGCGCTTTGGTGTCGAAGAGATCTCTCAGTATCCGGAAGCCGCGCTCTTCCTTGTCCAAGAGTGAGCGCGCGAGTCGCGTGGCCAGTTCCGTTCCCAGGAATTTCAGTCGGAGCGGCGTATAGCCCTCCTCGACAGAATAGGCCAGCGTCACGAACTCGTAGCGCAGACCGCTCGCATGAAGTTCCGCCACGAATTCCGCTGGCGAGAGCCAGAAGGAAGGAGTCCGGACGTCGGCATGGGGGTAATGGTGGGAATACAGGGACCGCACGATGAAAAAGTCTAGGTCGATATCCAAGAGGACCTCTTCCTCGAAGGCCTGCGTCGAAAAGGCGGAGTAGGGGAGGGCGCGGAATCGCTTTCCGTAGATTCGTCCCTCGAAACACTCGGTATCCGTCGTTCTGAAGAGCTGGAAGAACTGGGGTGCAGTTGCCGCGAGCGACTCGAGGATCGATCGCACCGCGCGTGCCTGCTTCGCCCGGTCCGGGTCCTCAGGATAGACCCAGATGAATTCTCGTACGAGGTCGGCCCGGATGGCCTGATGAATGTAATTGCCGAGATGGGTACGCTCCTCCTCGGTTCTCCCGGAGAGCGTCCAGAAGGGAGTCCGTTGCAGCGCGGAGAACACGTCTGCCAGCCTGGGTTGCTCGAGGAGGGTGTCAGGGGACGGGGCGATCCAGGCAAAGTCAATGTGGGCGTCAAAGTGGAGCAGCACGCGGTGCTGGACCCCAGCGGCCTTCCAGATGTAATAGGCTTCGTCATGATCCTCCACCAAGCGGACAGCAGGACGGGGTGAGCCGGCAACCGGGTGTGACTCGTGCGAACCAGGCGCTGCGGAGTGCGCCAGAATCATCGAGAGGCTTCCTGGATGGCTCGGATGCTGAGGAGGTCGTCGATCAGCGCGGCGAGGTCCTTTTCCAACTGCTCGCTGGTGACGTCGTATTCATTGGAGAGTTCGGTCAGGATGGCCCGGATCGAGCGCATCCCGTCGATTCGGCGCCAGATAGCGGCGCCCGTTTCGTTCAGGACATAGAGGCTGTTGACGTCCGACAACTGCCGGTGAATGGGGACCAGGATGAATTCGCCCGCCACCTCGCGTTGAACGAAACTCGAATTTTTGGAGTAGATTTTATCGGGCAACGGCATGGCACGAATCCGTTACGCGCTCTTCTTCCGTGATTTCCACGCGAGTCCGGTGGGCGAAAGCACTTCTATCATTCTGGACCCGGAATGTCAAGAATAGGGCGAAATCTTTCAGCATTTCAACCACGTGGCGCTGATTGTGACTAGTTCTCTGGTGTGCTACCATCACGAACCGTGAGCTTCTGGCACGACATCGCGAAGCCGATCATCGGGCTCTCGCCCATGGACGGGGTGACCGATCGAAAGTTCTTACATTTTCTCTCACGGATCACGCGTGACGCTTAACGGGTATGCAGACCTGGGATGACTTCCCCTCTGACCATTATCTGAGCCTGGTGCCCTGGGCGAGTCTGGAGTTAGAGACTGGGGGCAGTCCCCGGCCGGTTCCATTTCTTGCAGGAGTGGCTCGCGAGGTTGTGGCTAGTCTTCAGGAGGCGCATCGGCTGCTGTCCAGCGCTCTGACTGGTGTGATCAGCGACGTGGTCTCTGGCCGTGCCTCACTGAGGGACCCCATGCTCCGTGTGCTGGTGGAGGATGCCTATGCCGAACTGGTCCAGTCGCGGCCGCATTTGCGCGAGCACATCCGGTGTAGGCGCGAGCCCGACGGCACATTTCATTGGGAGTTCCCGAAGGATCCGGCGCGATCCGACCCGGTCACGTTCGTGGGTGTGCGGGTTGTGAATGCGCTCACGAAGCGCGAAGTACTTTTTGGTTTTGAACATCCGATCACCCCCGCCGTGGGCATACTGCTCGGATGCCTGGATGGTACCCGCACGGCTGCGGAAGTCCGGGCGGTCGTGGCCGGTGGTGAAGCAGAGCGCGAGCTGATGCGGTTGCTGGAGGTGCTCAACGCACAGCAGTGTCTGGTGGCATCCGCACGGTCTGCGGTACGGGCCCACTGGCTCACGGCAACGCATGACCGCGACGTGGTCCATCTCGGGCATGCGGGCTTGTTGTATCGGCAGCGGGATCAGTTCTT
>JACXTT010008459.1_pt1 | contig 14260 bp, 9 predicted proteins | sample 9270951 | NCBI WGS metagenome assembly JACXTT01 (sample SAMN15532306, study PRJNA645909) | rock metagenome | isolation source: weathered quartz diorite | place: Puerto Rico | collected 2017-06-21 | reverse complement strand
GGGCGCGCGACCAGGCCGGCCACCTGATGCTGGCCGTGCCCGTCGCGCGGCGTCCCGGAGAACATGGAGACGATGATCTGCGGGCGGAAGCGCCGCACCACGTCGAGCACGTCCTTGAGAACCGAGTCGCGGGGCCAGAGCCGCAGCGCTTCATCCAACGTCTTGGAATACCCGAAGTCGTAGGCGCGGGTGAAGAATTGACGGGCGCCGTCGATCCGCCGGGCGGCGAGCAGCTCTTCTGAGCGGATGATGCCGAGCTCGGGGCCGAGCTCGGGACCGATGAGGTTCTGCCCGCCCTCGCCGCGGCTGAGCGACAGGTAGGCGACCTGCGCGCCCATCCCTCGCACGAACAGGGCGACGAGATCCGAGTACTCGTCGTCGGGATGGGCGCCGATCATCAGGATGCGCTTGTTCGCGCCGAGCTGCTTGAGCGCGCCCGCCAACACCGCGACGCCGCCGGTGCCGGGTGGAGTGAACTGCCCCACAACCGGCCCGACGGCGCCGAACAACAGAGCGAGGCTAGTCTCGAGCGCGCGCCGCACTATGGCAAAAGATAAGTGACCCCGCCCTTCATAACGAATCGCACGCGCGACAGTTCCGTCACGTCCTTCAACGGGTCCCCGGCCACCGCAACCAGGTCCGCATAGGCGCCTGGGGCGACGACACCCAGATCCCGTTGGCCCAGCAGCTCGGCCGCGAGCGATGTCCCCGATTTGATCGCCTGCATCGGGCTCATGCCGTACTGCACGTAGTACTCGAACTCTTTCGCCTGATTGAGCTCGGTCCAGGGAAATCCGCCGACATCCGTTCCTAACACGATCCGGACACCCTTCTTGAGCGCCCGGGTGAACGCCCGGCGTTGGTGCTCCACCATCGGTCCCCACACGCCGCTGCGCGGGCCCGCGACGTAGTAGGCCACCGTCACCGTCGGCACCCAATACACGCCCTTCGCAACGAGGACGTCGAGCAGGGAATCCGTCAGGCCGTCGCCGTGCTCGATCGTGTTCACGCCCGCGCGGAGCGCCGCCGCGATCCCGTCCGATCCGATCGCGTGGGCGGCCACTTTCCGGCCCAGACGGTGCGCCTCGTCCACGATGGCGCGCGCCTCGTCGTCGGTGAAGTTGACCCAGCTGTGGAGCACCGAGTCCGGGCCGGGCCCGAAATAGTAGCGGCGATCACTGTAGAACTTGATCCAGTCGGCGCCGTGGGCCACCTGCTCGCGGACGGCCAGCCGTGCGCCCTCCACGCCGTCCACGGGCTGCACGCCGTGCGGCAGCTCCAGCTCCCAGTTGTCGGATACGATTGGGTACATGCCGGTGGGCGCCATGGCCCGAGTCGACGCGAAGATACGCGGTCCGGGGATTTCGCCCCGATCGACCGCGCGCTTCACGTCCACGTCCGCGTACATCGCACCCTCGGTCTCGAGGTCGCGGATGCTGGTGAACCCGTGCTCGAGCGCGATTCTCGCGTTGCGGGCGGCGAGAATCGCGCGATACGGGGTCGACTGGTACAGCAGCTGCTCGTTGTAGGACTCCGCCGTGGGGTCGCCCTGAAGCAGCAGGTGCGTGTGCGTGTCGATGAGTCCCGGCAGCACCGTCATCTGGGACAGATCGATCACGCGGGCACCCTTCGCCTGCCCCTGGACCTGAGCCAGCGGGCCGACGGCCTTGATGCGGTCGCCATCGATCAGGATGCCGACGCCCGATTGCGGCGCATCGGATCGCCCGTCGATCAGGTGGCCCGCCTTGATGAGCACCGGCGGCGCGGCCTGGGTGGTCCGGGGCGCCTGCGCCCAAGCAGGCGTCGCAACGGCGAGCGTGGCGAACAGGGCGAAACGGGGTCGCATCGCGGTCTCCTTGTAGGGCGAGGCGAATCTCCTCGTGACCGCTTCCCTGTCAAGCCTTAGATTGGGGCACTCCCGAACGGAGGGAACCGTGGCCGTCCGCGTGACCTGCCAATGCGGGACCTCATACGAGCTGAAGGACGAGTTCGCCGGCAGGCTGGTCAAGTGTCCCCAGTGTGGGCGCGAGAATCGGGTCCCCGGCGTCGTGCCCGCGAGCGCCGTGAAGCCTCAGGCGGATCCGGTGTTCGACCGCGACGTCTTTCTCCTGCGACAACAGCTGTTGCGGATCTCCGAGAAATACGACGTGGCGGACGAACAGGGAAAGAAAATCGTGTTCGTCGAGCGCCCGGCGCACCTGCTGCGCAATCTCGGGGCGCTGCTCGCGGCCTTCGCCGCCGCGGGCGTTGTGGGCGTGGGGTTCGGGATGCTCGCCGACATGGCCAAGGGCACTGCGTTCGAGGGCGTCCTGGTCGCGCTCGCGGTGATCGGCGCCATCGTTGCTTTGATCGCCGTCGGCGTCGGCCTGTCCGCCAAGCGGCACGTCACCTTCTATCGCGACGAGTCGAAGCGGGACAAGCTGCTCGAGGTGCTGCAGGACCGGAAGTGGCAGCCGATCACGGCCACCTACACCGTGCGCGACCGGGCCGGACGCACGTTGGCGCTCCTGTGGAAGAACTACCTGTACAACATCATCCGGAAGCGCTGGTACGTGAAGGCGCCGGACGGCACGACGTTGTACGTGGCGAAAGAAGATTCCATCATCCTCTCGCTCCTGCGCCGGCTCCTCGGGCCCCTGTTCGGTCTCCTACGGACCAACTTCATCATCGTGCGCGATGGCTCGGAGGACGTGGTGGGCGAGTTCAACCGCAAGTTCACGCTGCTCGACCGCTACGTCCTCGATCTCAAGGCGGACCGGGCCCGCGTCCTCGACCGCCGCGTGGCGCTCGCGCTCGGCGTGATGCTCGACACCGGTGAGCGGCGGTGAGCGACGAGCGGGAAAGGCCGATCGTCATCACGCCCGACATGCTCGCGACGGGGAGCGACAGTCGCGTCGATTTCGAGCGCGGCATGCGTACCGCCCCACCCCTCATCCTCTTGCTCATCGCCGCGAACGTGGCGCTGTTCGCCTGGGAGCTCGCCGCCGGGGCGCTCGCGAGCCGCGAAAGCATCGTGGAGGCGGGTGCGCTGGTGCGCGACCGCGTGCTCGCCGGCGAGGGGTGGCGCCTCGAGAGCGCGACCTTCCTACCCGCCGGCTGGGATCACCTGATCGGCAACTGCCTGGTGCTGTATGTGGTGGGCATGGCCTGCGAGCATGTCTTCGGCTTCGCGCGGACGGCGGTGGTGTACTTTACGAGCGGCCTCACGGGCTCCCTCCTCTCCACCACCCTGTCGCCCGGGCCGTCGGTCGGGGCGTCCGGTGCGATTTTCGGGGTCGTGGCCGCCGTGGTCGTTGCCTTGTACCGCCACCAGAAGCGGTTCTACCTGCGCGACAAGCGGATTGGCTTCGTGCTCCTGGTGTGGGCGGCGTACCAGATTTCGACAGGCCTCCTGAGTCCCTACATCGACAACTACGGACACCTCGGTGGGTTCGTGGGCGGGGCAACCGCCGCTTTACTCCCCAAGCCGAGCCTCTTGTCCGAGCGTTCCACAGGGTAGATTGAGACCATGGCCACCACGGCTACGGCCCCGGAGCGCAAAGTCAGCGCCGCCGAGGCGCGCGAAGTCGCCGAGGCCGCGCGCGAGCAGGAGTGGGTCGCGCCGAGCTTCGTCCGCGACCTGTTCCTCGGGAAGTTCCGCCTCGACCTGATCCACCCGTACCCCGAGCAGGATCCCGAAGAGGTGCGGCGGGCACAGCCGTTCCTCGAAAAACTCGAGCGACTGCTCCGCGAGCAGGTCGACTCGGATCGGATTGACCGCGAGGGCGAGATCCCCGACGCCGTGATCCAGGGCCTGCGCGACTTGGGCGCGTTCGGGATCAAGATCCCGCGCGAGTATGGCGGCCTGGGCCTCTCCCAGCTGTCGTACATGAAGGCCATCGAGCTCGTCTCGTCCATCGACGGCTCTATCACGGCACTCCTGTCCGCGCATCAGTCGATCGGCGTGCCACAGCCGTTGAAGCTGTTCGGCACCGATGCCCAAAAGAAGAAGTATCTCCCACGCCTCGCGAAGGGCGCGATCTCGGCCTTCGCGCTGACGGAGCCGGGCGTGGGCTCCGATCCGGCCGCGATGGAGACGACGGCCGTCCCGACGCCGGACGGCCAGGCGTGGATCTTGAACGGCGAGAAGCTGTGGTGCACCAACGGCACGAAGGCGGAGTTGCTCGTGGTGATCGCGCGCACGCCGTCCAAGGTCGTGAACGGCAAGGAGAAGCGGCAGATCACGGCGTTCATCGTCGAGACCGCGTGGCCGGGCGTGAAGGTCGAGCACCGCTGCCACTTCATGGGCCTGAAGGCGATCTACAACGGCGTGATGCGCTTCACCAACGTCCGCGTCCCCAACGAGAACGTGCTGTGGGAGGTGGGCAAGGGCTTGAAGCTGGGCCTGATCACGCTCAATACCGGGCGCCTTACGCTCCCCATCTCCTCGGTCGCCGCCGGCAAGCGCTGTCTCGAGATCTCCCGCCAATGGGCGGGCGAGCGGGTCCAGTGGGGTCGGGCCATCGGCAAGCACGACGCGATCGCCCAGAAGATCGGCACCATGGCGGCGAACACGTTCGCCATGGAGGCCGTGGCGGAGCTGTGCGGCGCGATGGCGGACCGCGGTAGCTACGACATCCGCCTCGAGGCCGCGATCGCGAAGCTCTACAACTCCGAGGGCGGCTGGCGCATCATCGACGACACCGTTCAGATCCGGGGCGGCCGCGGCTACGAGACCGCCGACTCGCTCCGGGCCCGCGGCGAGAAGCCCGTGCCGGTCGAGCGCATCATGCGCGACTTCCGCATCAACCTGATTTTCGAAGGATCGAGCGAGATCATGCATCTGTTCATCGCCCGCGAGGCGGTGGACAAGCACCTGCAGGTGGCGGGCGACGTGGTGATGCCGGGGAAGACGCTCGGCGAACGCCTGCGCGGTCTGGTGCGGGCGACGCTGTTCTACGGGTGGTGGTATCCGTCGCGCTGGCTCGGCTGGGGGTTCTGGCCCAAGTACGCGGGCTTCGGGCCGCTCGCGAAGCACCTGCGCTACGTGGAGCGGGCCGCGCGGCGCCTGGCGCGCGGCGTCTTCCACGCGATGATGCGCTTCGGACCCAAGCTCGAATACCGCCAGGCCGTGCTGTTCCGGCTGGTGGACGTGGGCGCGGAGCTGTTCGCCATGGCCGCCACGTGCGCGCGGGCCGAGTGGCTCCGCAAGAACGACCCCGCCGCCGGCCGACGCGCCGTGGACCTCGCCGATCTATTCTGCCGTCAGGCGCGAGGCCGCGTCGCCGCGAAGTTTCGCGAGCTCTCACACAACGCCGACACGCGGACCTACCGGCTGGCTCAGGAAGTGCTGCAGCGCGAGCATCGCTGGCTCGAGCGCGGGATGGTCGAGCTGTCGGACTAAACGGAGGCAATATGGAATACTCGGTGGACCGGCGGGCCTTCCTCGAGGGCGCGGCGGCCGGCGCCGCGGCGCTCGCCTGGCCGCATTGGGGGACGCAAGCGGCGCCGCCCGGCCGCGACGACATTCAGGCGGAGATCGAACGGCGCCACCACGAAGCCGTCGCACGCTTACAGCAGTGGGTCAAGCAACCGTCGATTGCGGCGGAGAATAACGGGATCGCAGAGGGATGCGACCTCACGATGCAGCTCTTGCGCGACGCCGGGTTCACCCAGGTCACGAAGCTGCCCACCGACGGCGTGCCGGGGATCTTCGCGACGCTCGACGCGGGCGCCCCGCGCACGCTGGGCGTCTATTTCATGTACGACGTGAAGCAGGTGGATCCCACGGAATGGTCCTCACCGCCGTGGGCGGCGTCGCTCGTCGAGAAGCCGGGCGTGGGTACCGTGCTCGTCGGCCGGGGCGCCGTGAACCAAAAGGGGCCCGAGGCGGCGTTCCTCGCCGCCCTCCACGCCATCCGCGGCGCGGGCCGCAAGCTCCCCGTGAATCTGGTGCTCGTGGCCGAGGGCGAAGAGGAAATCGGCTCGCCCCATTTCCCCCAGATCGTGCGCCGACCGGAGGTGCTCGCCGCGCTCAAGAGCTCGATCGGCGTGTTCATGCCTTCCGCCGCGCAGGAGCTGGACGGCCAGGTGATCATGACGCTCGGCGCCAAAGGCGTGATCGAGGTGGAGCTCGTCTCGAGCGGCGAGCGCTGGGGTCGCGGGCCGCAGCGCGACATCCACTCGAGCAACAAGGCGCGCGTCGACAGCCCGGCCTGGCACCTGGTGGAAGGGCTCGCCACCCTCGTCTCCCCGGACGGCAACGACCCCGCGATCGACGGATTCGCCGCCAAGGCACGACCGCTCTCGCCCGCGGAGAAGGCCATGATCGCGGAGGCGGCCAACCGCCTCGATGAGCAGGTGACCAAGCGGCAGCTCGGCGTCGACCACTGGGTGCACGACGTGAGCTGGCGCGAGGCGCTCGAGCTCCTCATGTCGCGCCCCACCGTGAACATCGAAGGCCTCGTGGGCGGGTACACGGGGACCGGTGGCAAGACCATCCTCCCCCACCGGGCGGTGGCCAAACTCGACCTGCGACTCGTCCCCGATATGACCGCGGCCGAGGCACTCGCCGCCCTCAAGGCGCACCTGGCGAAACGCGGTTTCGAGGACATCGAAGTGAACATGACCGGTGGATACGACCCGAACAGCACGGCCGCCGACGCGGGGCTCATTCGGGCGCAAACGACGGTGTACCGGCGCGGCGGGGTCGACCCAGTCGTGTTGCCCCGGAGCGCCGGGTCCTGGCCGGGCTACGTGTTCACCGGAGATCCCCTGCACCTTCCCGCGGGTCACTTCGGGCTGGGCCATGGCAGTGGGGCGCACGCGCCGAACGAGTACTACGTGGTCGACTCGAAGAACCCCAAGGTCCAGGGGATGGCCGGCGCGGTGCGCTCGTACGTGGACTACCTGTTCGAGCTCGCGCGCACCAGCTAATGGCGGCGGCCTACGCCGCCTGGTGGGCGATCATGATGCTCCGCAGCCGCTCGGGCGTCTCGCCGGTGACATCCCCGTACGGTGCCGGGTGCCCCTGGGCATCCATCACGATGCTCGGGCACACGAAGTCGTAGTGCCGCGCGGTGATCCGCTCGGCCGCGGCCTGGGTCCCGACCGGCGTCGCGATCACGACCTGCTTCGCTCCGAGCTGCTCAGCCACCTTCGCGGCGGCGAGCACTCTCCACGGATAGGTCACCTGGCCGTCGATGATCACCGCGATCCGGCCGGCGAGCCGCTTCACCGGGCGCTCCGTGCGGTACAGGATCAGGTCCTGGCTCACGCGGGCGCGGGACTCATCGATCGCGCTCGCCAGCTTGTCCATCAAAGCGCCGCTCGGCTGGAAGTCGGGGTCCATTTCCGACGGGGCCGACTCGGCGATGGCGCCGATCGGCGCCAGGTTCGACCCCAGCTTGATGAACGTGGCGACGAGCACGTCGAACTGGGCCCCCATCGCCTTGGACGCGTTCGCGGCGATCTCGACACCCTCGGGGGTGATGCCAAGCAGGAGACAGCCGAGGTAGCCGCGGCCGGCCAGCTGCTGGCCCAAGAGGGCGCCGGCGGCGGAGCGCGTCGGGTACAGGCTGGCTGGCTTCGGGGTGGCTTGGGCCATGAGTAGCGCAAAAGATAACGTCATCCGTACTTCCCCGTCTCCCCCCGTCCGTCCGGAGTTATCTTTCGCCAGCCATTTCCCAGGACGATTCGCGTGTCGAAGAGCACCCTGTCCGTCACCGACAACCGAACCGGCAAGGCGTACGAACTCCCGATCCAGGACGGCACGATCCGAGCGGTCGACCTGCGCCAGATCAAGGTCACCGACGACGATGCCGGGCTCGCGACATACGACCCCGGGTTCCTGAACACCGCCGCCTGCCGCAGCGCGATCAGCTACATCGACGGCGACAAGGGGATCCTGCGCTACCGCGGCTATCCGATCGAGCAGCTTGCCGAGCGGAGCACGTTCCTGGAAACGGCATACCTGCTGCTCCACGGCGAGCTGCCCTCCGCGGCGGAGCTCGATTCGTGGGTGTACAACGTCACCCACCACACGATCGTCCACGAGAGCATCAAGAAATTCATCGATGGGTTCCATCACGACGCCCATCCGATGGGGATGTTCGTGAGCACTGTCGCCGCGCTCTCGACCTTCTATCCCGAGGCGAAGCTGATCACGAACGAGACCTCGCGGTGGAATCAGATTTTCCGGCTGATCGCCAAGGCGCCCACCCTCGCCGCCTTCGCGTACCGCCATTCGGTGGGGATGCCCTACGCGTACCCCGACAATGACCTGTCCTATACGGGCAACTTTCTGAACATGATGTTCAAGGCGACCGAGGTGAAGTACACGCCGAACAAGACCCTCGAGCACGCGCTGGACGTTCTGTTCGTTCTCCACGCGGACCACGAGCAGAACTGCTCGACCAGCGCCATGCGGGGCGTCGGCTCGTCGCACGCCGACCCGTACTCGGCGATGGCAGCGGCCGCCGCCGCCCTGTACGGACCGCTCCACGGCGGCGCCAACGAGGAGGTGCTGAAGCTGCTGCGGGAGATCCGCTCGAAGGACAACATCCCGGCGTACCTCGACCGCGTGAAGCGCGGTGAGTTTCGCCTGTTCGGCTTCGGCCACCGGATCTACAAGAACTACGACCCGCGCGCCAAGATTATCAAGCGAATCGCCGAGGAAGTGTTCGACGTCACGGGGAAAAACCCCCTCATCGACATCGCCCTCGAGCTGGAGCGCATCGCGCTCCAAGAGGACTACTTCGTCTCGCGGAAGCTGTACCCCAACGTGGATTTCTACTCGGGGATCATCTACGAAGCGATGAAGTTCCCGATGGACATGTTTCCGGTGCTATTCGCCATCGGGCGGACGCCGGGATGGCTGGCGCAGTGGCAGGAGATGCTGCTCGACAAGGAGCAGAAGATTGCCCGCCCGCACCAGATCTATACGGGCGTCGACAAGCGAGACTACGTGCCAATCGAAAGTAGAGGCTAAAGGCGTCACGCAAAGACGTCGCGCAGAAACGTCGCGCGACGTCGTCACGCAACACCGTTAGCGACGTCTCCGCCCCCCGGTGCGAGCCCGCACCGACCGGCCTTGCTTGGGCTGCTCCGCCTGGAGCGGCTTGGGCTGCAGAGGCTTGACCGACGGCTCGAATCCCGGAATCACTTCCCGGGGGAAGATCTGGCCCACGAGCTTCTCGATGTCTCCCATGAGGAGCCACTCGTCGGGCGACAGCAGTGTGAGCGCGAGCCCCTGCGCGCCGGCCCGGGCCGTGCGGCCCACGCGGTGCACGTAGACCTCCGCTTCGTGCGGCACATCGAAGTTGACCACCATCCGGATCCCGTCCACGTCGATCCCGCGTGCCGCGATGTCGGTCGCGACGAGGACGTCCGCCTCGCCTGAACGGAACGCGTCGAGCGTGCGGCTGCGGTGGCTCTGGGCCTTGTCGCCGTGGATGGCGTGCGCCGGAATCCCCTCACGCCGCAGGAACGTCACCAGCTTGTCCGCGCCGTACTTGGTGCGGGTGAACACCAGCGTCTGGCCCGCTGGCTTGGCCTGTAGGATCCGCGCGAGCACGCCGCGCTTTTGGAGCTTGTCCGTCGCGACGATCACGTGCTCGATCCCTTCCGCGGGCTTCGCTCGGCGCCCGATCTCGACCGAGGCGTGGCTGTCCAGCGCCTTGCGGGCGAGGGCATCTACTTCGAGCGACACCGTGGCCGAGAAGAGCATCGTCTGCCGCTTTGAGGGGAGCGCCCGCAGGATGCGCCCCACGTCGGGCGCGAATCCCATGTCGAGCATGCGGTCGGCCTCGTCGAGCACCAGCACTTCGAGCCGCGAGAAATCCACGTGGCCGCGCTCCATGTGATCGAGCAAGCGGCCCGGCGTCGCAACCACGATGTCGGTGCCGCGCGCGAGCGCTCGGGTCTGCGGCTCCATCCCGACGCCGCCGTAGATGGCGGCGGCGCTGACGTCCAGGTGGCGCCCGTACGCCCGCGCGCTCTGCAGCACCTGCTCGGCGAGCTCCCGCGTGGGGACCAGGATGAGCGCGCGCAGGACGTTGTTCACGCCGTTGCGCGATAGGCGCTGCAGGATCGGCAGCATGAATGCCGCCGTCTTCCCGGTGCCGGTCTGGGCGGACCCGATGAGGTCGCGTCCAGCGAGCGCGAGCGGAATGGCTTCTTGTTGAATGGGGGTGGGCTGCTCGTAGCCTTCGTCGGCCACGGCACGCACCAGCTCGGGCGCGAGCCCGAGAGAGGTAAATGGCATTACTGATTGCTTCCTTTCGCAATACACACACACGCACGCTGCCGGTGGCTCAGGCCACCGCGCTGCAGCGTCACTCTCGTTTTGAACCTGGGGAATGAGACCGGGCGTGTGTACAGCGCCGGAACCCGCTCCTGAGCGGGACCGTCCTTCGGAAGGATGCCAGCTCGCGGTTCTCTAAACTACGGGGCGTAAGCTAGTGGAGTCGCCCAGCTAAGTCAACGACGTCTACTTGACGCCTTTAGGTTCTTGCTCCCACCACCACATCGGAGGCAGCGGCTTGTTTCGCGGCCACACCTCGTCCAGCGTGCCGCCGTCGTACAGCCGGCCGTTTTTCATCACGTAGCGAACCTTCTCGGTGTTGTGGATGTCGTCGAGCGGGTTCGCGTCCAGCACCACGAGATCGGCGAGCTTGCCGGGCTCGAGCGAGCCCAAGTCCCGCTCCATCCCGATGCCGTGGGCGCCGTCGATGGTGCCGGCCTTCAGCGCCTCCCGCGGCGTCATCCCACCGCCGACCATGGCCCAGAGCTCCCAGTGACAGCCCAGTCCGTCGAGCTGGCCGTGACACCCCATGCCGACATGGCCCCCGGCCCGGACGATGGCGGCCGCGGATGCGGCGATGCGCGGGAACACGTACTGATTGTCGCGAAACCAGGGCCGCCGCTCGGCCCGCTGATCGATCTCTTCGTGCGGGATGAAGCGCCGGATCTTCGCGTTGTCGTGAATGTCGTAATGCTCGTAGAAGTAGTTCTCGCTGAACGGCCCGCCGTACGACACGAGCAGCGTCGGAGTGTAGGTGATCCCCGACTGCGCGGCGAGCTGCACCGCGTCGGTGTAGAGCGGCATGATCGGGAAGCTGTGCTCCGACCCGGGGTAGCCGTCGAGCTGAACGGTCTGGTTCATCTTGAAGTCCAGCCCACCTTCGATCGTGGGCATCAGGCCGAGCTCCTGCGCCGCCATGATCACCCACTGGCGCTGCTTCCGGTTCCCCGCCATGTACTGCTTGATCGTGTTCGTGTGGTAGAACTCACTGTAGCGCTTCAGCGTATTGCGCACGTCATCGAGACTGGTCCAGTTCTCCTCGAGGTACGCGCCGAATACCCCGGGCCCGGTGTGGTAAATCCGGGGTCCGATGAGCTCGCCGGCCTCGACCTGATCGGCGTACGTGAGGACGTCGGTGGTGGACGTCTGCGGATCGCGCGTGGTGGTAACGCCCCACGCCAGATTCGCGAGATACTTCCACACCGCCGTCTCGTGAATGCCCCAGGTGGGCCACGGATGCGCATGGATGTCGATCAGGCCGGGGATGACCGACTTCCCGGTCACGTCGAGGACGCGGGCGCCGGCAGGCGCCGGGCAGGTCGCCGCGACACACGCGAGGCGGCTGTCCGTCACCACAATGTCGCCCTTGTCGATCAGCTCGTCACCCTTCATGGTGATGATCCGGCCGCCTCGCAAGACAACCGACCCACGGGGCACGTCGCGTCGCACCCGGATCGTGACGTCCACACGCTCGGCCTCGTAGGCCGGCAGTTTGGCGAGTGAGTCCACCCGGGCCTTGGCGACGGAATCGGGCTTTTCCTTCGTCGCCTGCTTGAGCGAGTCGGCGCGGACCGAATCGGCGCGCGCTTTGACCTTCGCGAGCGAGTCGGCGAGGGCCGGGGCATACCGGAAGAAGCTTCGCCCGATGGACCAGTGCACCGTGCGGCCGTCGCTCCCCCAGCCGATGAAATCGCCGCCAATGCGGGTGAGCCGGTGCACCGGGAACGGCGCGGCGGTGGTGTCCGACACATTGATAGCCGGGGGCGTCGCGCCCACGAGTGGCAGCGCCACGAGGTACACATAGTTGCTGGCGGTCGCGACCACCCGGCTGGAATCCGGCGCGATGAGAATCCCGTCGGCAGGTAACGGCTGAGCGTCGGGGAGGTTGAGCGTGAAGCCCGTCACCTTGATGTGCACCCGGCGATCGGTGCCATCGTACCGCATCGAGACCAGCCCTTCGTTCGCCTCGTACAAATAGATCCGGTTCGGATCGCGGCTGAAGTGCGGCCGGCCACCGCCCACGATCGGCGTGATCCGAGTCGTGAGTCCGCCCGCCGCGGGGAGCCAGGCGAGCTCGTACCCGGGCCCCGTCTGCTCGCTGATGCGCGGACCGCGCGGGCCCTTGATCACCACGATGCGCTGACCGTCGGGCGACCACACCGGATGGTCGTAGAACGCGGGCTCGGACGTCAGGCGCTGCGCCTTGCCGCCGCCCCGCGCGTCGGCGCGCACTTTCTCGACGTAGCCCCCCCGGTCGCTCCAGGTGACGTAGGCGATCCACTGCCCGTCCGGCGACCAAGTGGGCACCTGCTCATGCACCGTATCGCTCGTGAGGCGACGCGGCACGCCCCCCGGCAGGTCCATCACGTACAGCTTGTCCAACGCGCTGAAGGCGAGTCGCTGACCGTCCGGGGACGGCACGGCATCGCGGATCTGCTTCACGAGAATGTCCGCCGTGTCCACCCGGGTGTCGAATCGCACCAGGGGTCCGAGGTCTTGATGCACATGGGCGGTGAACGGGATGGGCGTCACCTGGCCCGAGGGCACCTCGACGCGCCAGATCTTGCCGCCGTACGACACGACGAGGGCCTTCGAATCGGGGGTGAAGGACGATCCCGGCATGAGGTCGCGCGTGAAGCGCGACTCCTGGTCGTCGCGCTGCACCGGGTAGACGAGCCACTGCTCGTCACCCGAGGCGAGGTTCCGCAAGCGCAATCCCGTCTCGGCGTCGTGGCGCGTGGCATACACCAGCCATTTGCCATCCGGGGACAGCACCGGACGCATCGCGCCGCCGTACAGATCGGTCTGCGGGAACACCTTCCCCGTCTGACGGTCGTAGATCGCGAGCTCCCACAGCGGAAAGTTCAGGTTGTAGCCGAAGCCCCCGCGGTGGCGCGCATACCACATGTAGCGAGCCTCGGGACCGAATGCCGCCCCGAGCGCGTTGTTCGCGGCGCCGCGTCCCGGGGGACCGGGCGCCGGCCCCTTGTCCTCCTTCGTGAGACTGGTCCCCGACCCGCCATCCTTGTGGTACAGCCAGATCTCGTAGGTGCTGCCGATCGGCATGCCGGTCTTGGATGCCACGATGTAATCGCCGTCCGGCGTCCACTCGGGGGAGGCATACAGGCTCTTGTCGCCTTTCGTGACCGGGCGCGCGTTGGCCCCATCGGCGTCGCACACCCAGATGTTCTCCGAGCCCGAGCGATCGGACAGGAACACGATTTTCCTGCCGTCGGGCGAGTAGCGGGGCTGCGAGTCGAACGCGGGTCCCGAGGTGATCCGCTTGGCTTCGCCCCCGGAGAGCGGCAGCGTATACAGGTCGCCGAGCAGCTCGAACACGAGCGTCTGTCCGTCGGGTGACACATCGAGGGAGATCCAGGTCCCCTCCGATGTGGTGAAATCGACGGTGCGCGTCGGCTTCAAGGGGAGGGTGTCCGCCCGCTGGGCGGCAAGGGACAGGCACGGGACGACGGCGGCGAGGAGCGTCGCGGTGAGGCGCCTACGCATCACTGGACTCCGGGGTGGAGAACGACGGCATGCCGGGAACGGAGGCGTAAACCTGGAGGCCCCGACTACACGCGTCAAGCGAGGGTGTTGACAAATGGGGTCCCCCCCGCGATCATCCACCCCGAGCGATAACGAACCAGAGACTGTTAATAGGACCTGGGCTACCGCCCAGGTCGTTTCGTTTCTGGGGCACTCGAACTGGAGAGACCGCGTGGAAGTGACCGTAGGCGACGGCGACCGATTGGAATATGTGTTGAAGAAGTTCCGTCGTCAGATCACCAAAGCCGGACTGTTTCAGGACATGAAGCGGAAGCGCTTCTACGAGAGCCCTGGCGCTCTACGGCGACGGAAGGACAAGGCAGCGGCCCGCCGCAAGGTGAAGTCCGCACGACGTCGCGAACAACATTAAGTCAGGAGTAACAGCAGATGGCACGCATTACCGGTATCGTGAAGTGGTTCAACGACGCGAAG
>JACXTT010008458.1_pt1 | contig 14261 bp, 15 predicted proteins | sample 9270951 | NCBI WGS metagenome assembly JACXTT01 (sample SAMN15532306, study PRJNA645909) | rock metagenome | isolation source: weathered quartz diorite | place: Puerto Rico | collected 2017-06-21 | reverse complement strand
CGCGTTCTGAACATTGCCAGGTCAGGCCAGTGTTCAGGGCACGAGAGGCGAGAGAGCAGAAGGACGAAACCAGACAGATTCCAAGCCTGACCGCTTCTGTTTGGTTTTTTTGTGTTTCGATTCTCCGGTTGGACGGAAGTAAATCCCTGAATTGCCAGGTAGGTGCCCCGTGCGTGAACAACATGCACCCAGCGGGGAAGGAGACATCGTGGGCGACCACGGGGGTGTGCATGGCTGGCTGATCCGACGAACGACACGGAAAAAACACCAGTAAAGTATCGGCGTGGGCGGCAACGGTCTCGGACGATGGGGAACAATCCTGAGGCATGCAACAAGCACCCACACCTTCCTGCCTCACTGACCATCATTCTGCGATAAACAGAAAATTGGTCAAGGGGGACAGGGGGTATGACACTGTGCATTGCCCTCTGAACTCACCGGAAAACGCCCCCGCAACCGGTCAAAACTGCCCCCTAGCCAAGCGTTTGCCCCGCCCGCCACACTTTTTATATCCCCAGCCAGAAACCTCACCAAAGCGCAAATAAACCCCGATTCCCAGCAAGGCTAAAAAATCACCATTCCAGATCCCCGAACCATGATGTTTTAGCCAGACAGACAGCATAAAGACACGGCATAGATGCTGAACAGTCCAGTTGTATTTCTGCATAGCCCGCCAACAGCACTGGCTCTCACCAGAATTTGCAAAGCCAGGCCGACAACATATACTGCCAGACAAGCACCGGTTGCTATGCCAGTTGTGGCAAGTTGCGACCGGTTGCTGCCTATTTCCATCCTCCCATGTTGCCTCCTACTTCCTCCCGCCTGACCCTGGCCGATGTCGCCCGTGGTGCCGCCATGAGCGTGCAAAATCTGCGCAAGGTCTACATCAACAAAGGCCGCCTCACCGTCTGCCATGACAGCCTTGATAAGCCCTATGTCGAACTGATTGAATGCATTCGCGTCTTCCCTGGCTTCCAAGTGCCAAGCAAAGACAAACCCGTTGCCGACAACCAAGTTGCATCAGGTTTCCAACAGTTGCAGCAACAACTCAACGCCCAGGACACAGAAATAGCCAGCCTGCGCCAAAAGTTGAGCGATGAAGCCCACCAGCGCCAGCAGGCGGAAGAAAGAGAAACCTGGTTGCGGCAACACCTGGATCGACTCGCCCAAGAAAACCTCCTGCTGCTGTCCGCACCGGCCAAGACAGCCAAGCCTTCCTGGTTCGCCCGCCTGCGCGGCCATTAGGGGCCACGCTACCAGCAACCGGCAGCAAGCAACAGCAAGCAACAGCAAGCAGACAGCAAGCAGGCAATCCCTGGGTATTGGTCGGGGACTCGTGTGCATGTTGCGCATGGGTCGCCCACCGACACACAGGAGCAGCAAGTATGCAGCAGCAAAACAACAAACTCATCGACACCGTGGCCGCCCGCCTCAAGGATTACCCCCTCTACAGCCAGGAAGACAGCGCAGGCAACCCCATGATAGCCGCCCGACTCTTCAATGCCGCTGGTAGCGGCACCTGGTATCTGAGCGAATTTGATGGTGAACGCATCGCCTTTGGCTATGTCACCGGCCTCGACTATGATGAGTGGGGCTATGTCGATCTACAGGAAATGGCCGCTATCCAGTTTGGCGGCTGGCACTGTATCGAGGTTGACTTACACTTCACCCCTTGCCGCTTCCTGGACTTGCCACCGTCTGCCTAGACTGGTTGCCAGCCACAGGTGTAAAATAAAAACGCCCCCAGGGTCATACCAGGGAGGCGTTTTTTACTTCTTAACGCTCGTTTTATGGATGCTTGTCGATCTTGCCTGAACCGCAAAGCACGCCTACATAGAGAAACACGCCAAGCCGTTGCATTCTTAATGCGCGACACCGTGATCTTGCTAGCCTTGCTTTACTGGATAGGCACACACTACGTCTAGATGCTGGACAGAAGTAAAGCCCTGCTGTTCGGGTAGATGAGGGGTGGGATGTTCGCGCATTCCACCCCCTTATCTTATTTGCTGACTCGTTGACCTCTTTGGTCAGTTAATCCGTCCACTTGCTATCTTAGGCAGCAGTGCCACCGAGTCAAGCCAGATTCCCCAGCCTGGCCCCGAACTGCTCCATGCCCAGGCGCTTGCTACTGATTCAAGGCGAGGCAAACAAAGGCGAGGGCGAGCCATCAAGCCTAAAAAAGCCCGCTGTCACGCCTCTTGCTGCGATATCTGGCAAAGTCGATACCTGGAAATTACCCAAAAAGTCCTTCACAAAACTCGCCCCCGCCTTGCCCGCATGAATATCCTCCCGCAACTGCGCCATGCCCTGCGGTTATTCCGTCCCCAGCAGCACGAAGGGTGCACGCGGATGCTGGAAACGCTGCGAGATGGCTTGGGTATCGATGGCTTGCGCGTAATAACGCACCCGATCCAGGAGACGGGTACGGCCCGTGGTGCGGTCAATTTCCACCGCCACCAGGCGCGATTTACTGCCATGCTCAAAGCGCAACAACCAGTCAGGAATGATAGGATAATCCAGCCCTGGCACGACCACACGGTTGACGGCAAACTGCGAGGCATCCTTCCTCCAGTAGCCGATACAGCGCGACACCGCCACATCCTCCGTACTATCGGCCCATTCCCAGAACTTGGCGGCGAACCAGGCGCAAGCCTCCCTATGAAAATGGTCGGCAAAGGCAAAACTGATCCCCCCTTGCGGGTAATACACCGTGCCAGGCGGCCACGCTTCCAGCTCGGCCACATAGGCGGCACCGGCCTTGGTCAGTGCATAAGTCGTACCGAGCGCCTGCTTGTTCCTGGTGTAAAACACCTTATGACAGATCAGCCCCAAGCCATGCTCAATCTCATGCAGCAAATGATAGGTACTGCGCGGCTTACGCTGGCTGCCGGTCAGCTTGTGTAATAAATCCATGCTGGCAAACTGGGTACGTGCCAGCAGGCGCAGGATTTTTAATTGCTCAGGTTGGAGAGAAGGCATAGGCAAAATGAGAGTTAGGCATCATCCCAGTCAGGGTTACGCAGACGCTGCAAACGGGCGCGTTCCGTGTCGGAGGCGGCAGAGGTCGTGCCAATGCCACCATAGGCAGACATGCCCGCTTGCAGCTTGCCAGGCAGGCTGTGGTCACGGTAATAGCGCGCCAACTGGTCAGCCTTGACCTGTTGCCATTCCTGCTCACTGATGCTATGGGCAAAGTTGCGCAAATCCTTGCGTACCGTGGCGCGGTGCAGATGGGGCGGCACCCTAAAAATAAACTCACCACGCCGCAAATCCTGGATGGCTTCTTCTGGCGCACCTGTGAGCGCGGCCAGACGTTTGACACTGGCAGGGTCACCCGAATAACCGGCGATACGGATGCCGGAATTGCCGAAGACCTGACTTTCCATGGTGGGCGACATGCCTGCCCCTGGCACTTGCTGGGCGAGCGTCAGGAACAAGCCATATTTACGGGTCTTGGCATAGATATCCTCAATACTCTCATTCAAGAAGGCATCGGCCTCATCGATATAGGCAAAGCAGGGGCGGCGCAAGTGGGGCAAGACATTCTGCCGGCTCATCGCCGCAGAAAACAGCGAGGACAACAAAAACTTGCCCCAGTCAGCGGCCACCCCATCGCCCATGTTACCGGACAAATCCACCAGGATAATGGCGCCGCGATCGATCTCCTGACGCAAGTTGAAGGTCGAAGCTCCTGTGACACAATGGGTGAATACCGTGGAGCTAAACAGGTATTGCAGGCGGCTGCGGAGTGCCACGCGCGAATTATTGTAGTCCCCGTCCTTGAAGTCCTCACGGATGAATTGGGCATTGACAGCGTTATCCTGAGAGTGGGAGGCGAGTAGCTCACGCAATGCCTCGGCTTCTGGTTTCTTGGGGTTGCCCATGGCGGCCCACAGATCAAGCAGGCTGGCATTGGCTTGCTTTGCCATCGGTGGCAAGACCGTGCGCAAGAGCGCCACCATGCGCGGCGTGATTTCGGCTTGCTGGGTGCCGACTACCTGTTGCAGGCAGCGCACCAGGTAAGACACGGCTGCATCCTGATAGGGATTGGTATTGATCTCCTCGAAGGGATTGATGACAGGGGTTATCATGCCTTCTGCACCGGCCAGATACGGGTCAATGTACAGCAACTTGCCGCTTCTGGCGACTTCTGGCCAGCGGGCAATCTGCTGCACCATATCGCCATGTGGATCGAATACCACCACCCCTTCCTGGCGGCGCACCCGTTCAAAGACCAGTGCCTTGATTAATTCTGACTTGCCCTGTCCGGTTCCGGCTGACACATAGCCATGGGCCACACTGCTTCCTTCCGGAAAAGGCATGGCCCAGCGCCGAAAAAACGCCTGACGGGTATCACGACCAGCCCATGCCAGATACGCTGCATACAGCTTGGGCGACGCAGGTGTGGTGGCAAAACGCGTCAGGATGTCGCGGGCTTTGGACTCATAGGTGATAGACAATTGGGTCAATAAATCGGCACGGCGTTCACTGACATAGGGCAACAACGTGGGGTCAGCAGGGTGGTGGCGGTTCAGTGGCAAACGCTCCCAGGCGCGTTGTATAGAAATGGAAGGCAACAGATCACCGGCCAGCACCCCACAAAATTCGCTGTAGGTCAGCGGTAGCGCCTTGTTGCTGGTGGCCCGCCATTGGGTAATCAAAGTGGATACCCGTTGCGCATCCAGTGCCAGCAACCCACCAGAAAACGCCGTGCTGTGTTGCGCCGCTCCCTGGGGCGTCATGTGCTGTGCAACAAAGTTTGATAAAACCATGCAGAACCCCCGTTTCAATGCTCCCGACCTCTTGGCAGGAGGCAAGGATCATCCCATGATGAAGCCAAGAATGAGACAACACCCCTGGCGCACAAACCTTTATATCCTAAAGGGATAGCGAGTCAAATTTGGCCGAACACAGTACTGATAAACAGCCCTGTAGGCGACACTGGCACGCCACCAAACCGCCAGTCATTACACCGACAACCGCCAGCAACCACACCCAAGCCATCCAGCAACCCGAGCCACAACCCAGCAACACAACTAACCCCATACGAACACCATATAAACACTCGACCAGCAGCGACCCTACAGCCCGCCCGCGACCGCCTGCGCATAGAGCTGGTCTATATAGTCCCTGGCTTCTTGCTGCTGTTGCTGGCGACAGAGTTCAAACAGGTAGTCATATAGCTTGGTCTTGTAGAGCGTATCAAGCTGTTGTTCATGCTCGATCTTGCCCAGTTTGACCTTGATGGCCGCTTCCAGGATCATCCTGGCGGCGTCTTTACGAAAACTGGTGCGCTCCTCCATCTGCCGGATGATCGAATCTGTGAGCGCCTTCTCCGTGTCGAGCTGGTGCTTGCTCTGCATCTCGATCAAACGGTTGCTCAACTCCCTGTCGAGTTCGGCCAGACGATGTTCGTGGCGCATGACTTCCAGCGTAGTCGAGGCCAAAGCACCGGCTGCAATCTGCCGGTCGATGAGTTGCAGCTTGGCTGCATAAGAGGGGTCAAACAGGGGAGTGAGCTGGGCCAGGGAAGACGCCATTGCATTCTCCTTACTTCACGCTATCAAGCGTGGAAATCATGGCCCTGACCATGGCATCATTCTCGGCGGACTCCATGGCCAGCAATTGCTGACGAAACTGCATCAGCTCCATGGTACGGTCATGACCGGCGCGTTGCTCATTCAAGGTGAGTGCAATACGCCGCTCCATGGCATGCAACTCCATCTCTAGCTGCTTGCGCCGGTTGCGATGGCTGCGGCCATCTTCGTAACGATCCGAGACCAGCTTCTTGATGCCGCCCCAGAACACAATCACCAGCAAGCCCATCCCCGTCATCAGCAATGCTTGCTGGTTGCTCAACTGGTTGACCTGGGTGATGACAACCGCACACATTAACCAGACAAAGGCTGTCATTACTTTAGCGATGAATCCCATGCTGCCTCCTCAGAATAATGAGTTACCAATGTTATGTTGTCGATTCTCGTGTCGTCCCCAGCTGCATCTGCTAGCAGTCTGTTACCGCATCGCTACGCTGCTGGGGTACAGACTGCTATTCGATTTGCTGTGACTACCCAAAGATTTTTGTCTTCAGCACGGCGGGCTTAGGCAATCCCACATGAGAGAGGTATTCTTCCCATACCTTCACCAGGGAAATCTCACGGTTGCTAGGCATGCCGAAGCCCACACCGAGTATCGTCAACTCCGTACCAGGCAAACTGAACGAGGGTTTAGGCAACTTACAGGGGAAAGTTTGATAGCAATTTGCCAATGAAGAGTTCTCGATGAGGTCTGTAATAAAGACGATGACATTGCGATCACTGTTGAGATTGATAGCTCTGCTGGCGTCAAATAAGCCCGCAATGAGATTGCTTGTAGTATGGCTAGGTATCGTGTGTGCTTTGACTTTGCTCGGGAAACTGAGCACCGCATTACGCACCAGGCCCACCACCTCCTCCATTGACGCCCCGTCTGCGGTTCGTCTTTGCTGAATGCGAATACGGAGCGACACTGGGGGAAGTTCGGCTGTCCCGACAGTCTGGATGATGACGATAGAAGCGGGCGGAAGTGCTCGCAATTTGGCTTCGATGATAGGCCAGGCCCGTGCTACAACGGCCTCGTCAAGAGCGGGGGAATCACTGTTGTCCAGCAAAATTTCCATCACAGGCGCAGCAGCAATAATCTGGGCGCTGGTTTGTGTTTGCGCCTTGACGCCGCTACTGAAAAAACCAGTGGTGACCACAAGCATTGCCAGGGTAATGGCGTGAATGGTTCTCATGATGTTTCTCCTTGATCTTAGTGAATGTGGATAGCTTCGGCTTGTTCCAGACAGGTACGTGCCTTCTGGACGATACGTAACTTGTGGTCACGAATCGGTTTGGGGTCAGTGAGTAAAGGGGGGGTGTTGGCTGCGATAGTTTGTTCAACAATGGTGCGATATTCCGCCACGTCTTTGAACACCTTCGCCTTGGCTGCCGTTTCCATGCCATCAGTGTCACTGGCATGGTTGGTTGCGGCCCGCAGGAGGCGTGCATGCTCCTGCGTACGCTTGAGGTGGTCGATCTCCGCCAGGATGCTGATAGCCTCTGAACGCAGCAGGCACTTCTGAAAGAATGTGCGGACGCGTGCTTCCAGCATGACGAAAAGAATGCCTGGCATGGAATATAAACCAGCGAGACAGAAGGAGAGGAAGCCAGAAAACAAGATCGGCGGCGGTGCACTGCTACTGAGTGCCACGCTGCCTAACTCGGCATTCAAACCCGTGCTACCCAATATGCCAGCAATCATGGCGGCATATACCTGGTGAATATTAAGGGCTAAAAACACCAGGATGGCAAAATAGATCACTGCCGCCGCCAGACGAGGCCACCAAGATGTGAGCTTCCAAAGTATGCCTGCCGCTATACACGCCATCAGAACCTGGAAGGAAGAAATGAGCAATAATCCTTCAGAACTGCTTGGCTCGCCCGTGACTGGATTCACTGCCTGTGACTGCAACAGGTGGAGGATGCCAGTCACGTCAACGGCGATAGTGCCAAGCAGGGCCATCGTCAGTAAGATGACCGGCAGTACCAGTGACCATAAGGGCAATGTCCTTCTCGCGGATTCAGCAAGAATCTGAGTCTCATCCACGAGAGGAGTGTTGTTGGCAAGGTTAATGATTTCGGCTGTCATGGTCATACTCCTGTTCTGAGATAAGTGGCAATTAGGTATTCGCAACAAAATCACGCAGCCTTTGAGATGGATGGCTGAGGTTGACTGCTTCAGCCAGAGCGGTGACCTGCATCTCGGCATTGGTGGCTTGGGCATCCAGCACTTGTGCTTCGACCAGGATGTCGGCCCTGGTCTGATTCATTGCCATCTCTATGATGTGTTCTGAGAGTGGCGTCAGGTTGCGGGCCAAATCGGCAAATGAAGCAATTTGGGTGGAGTTTCGTTGAGCCTGCGAAGCATCAATCGTGTTGATACTTGCGTGGCTAGCGTTCATGGCATGGGCGGATTGCATGGCACTTCTCCTTGAAAAGCATTCGTTTAAACAAGTCGACAGAGATGCATCGACCAGAATCATCGATAGTGGAGCTGGGGGCAGTGCAGGACAGGATTAATAGGGGAGATGGCCGCGCATGAGGAACTGCGAATTACTATCGTCAAAAAAACAGATTGACAATACAAAATTCGAGAGTAGGATGACAATCAAGGATGAGGGGGATTGACAGATTAAACTATATCTGTCAACCTCTCAAACTTAGCGGTCACGTCTATCTTCTTCATGATAGGGCCATCAATAGAAAAACCTCCGTTTCTTTGTTTATTGGTTAGTGCCGTTATGGGTGGAGTGATTTAAGTCGCCAAACTTTAGAAAATCACCTGCTTGTGTTTAAAGAAAGGTCCGTCAATGTGCGGACCTTTTGTCTTTTTTACGTGTCTACACATTGTCTCTTAGGTTAGCATAAGCCGCTTGAATTGGTATACCTATTTTTAAAGAATAGGCGTGACAAACCGCACCATGCGCATTCAAGCGTGGTGTCCCAAGATCAGCGATTCTGATCAGATATTTTTAGTGCTGGGTGAGTGTCAGGATTGCTGACGGAAGACGCTACTTGGTGGGGGGAGATCGGCCTCGGTGTGAAGGCTCAAGAGTGGGTTGCTGCGGGGCGGAGGTAACCCAGCTAAGTGTAAGGAGATATTATTTAAACGATTTAAAGGCTTCATTGTGCATGCACTCCATATGAGTGTTTTTAAACACGGCATCTAGGTTTTACCAACCTGACTTCACGGATCATGCGCGTGTTTTAAAGTTGATGCAAGCCATTGCAATAAACTCAAGTTGTATTTATGCGACGCCCCAATTCTCGCAACACAAAAGTACACACTCGTTTGATTAAGTGAATGCAATGAAGCATTCGTTCATCAACTGGTGACGTTAGCCTATGTTGCGCTGTAAATTTCTGTGCAAAGTCGCGTGTGGTATATCCAGCTTCTTTGCCGTTTTGCGAATGGAATGACCGGCGGCCACTAATTCCCGCGCTGTCTCCAGTTGCTCACTGGTGAGCGTATGCCGCCTGCCACCCATACGCCCGCGTTCACGGGCCGCAGCCAGGCCAGCGCGGGTGCGTTCGCGCAATAAGTCGCGCTCCATCTCAGCCAGCGAGGCCATCACATTAAAAAAGAACCGTCATGCAGTCGTGCTGGTATCGATACCATCCGTGACACTGTGCAAATGGATGCCGCGCTCACGCAAGGTATCTGCCAGCTTCACCATGCCGCCTAGCGTGCGTCAAAGCCTGTCCAGCTTCCACACCACCAGCGTATCGCCTGGGCGCAAATACGTCAGTGCTTCATTTAATACAGGGCGGTGCATGGATGCGCCGCTGGCTTCTTCCTGGAAAATCTTCTGGCATGCCAGCTTTGCCAGGGCATCAAGCTGCAAGTCAAGATTCTGGTCGCGTGTCGATACGCGGGCGTAACCGATGTGCATAAAAACGGGGGATTAACAATAAGTCTGTCTCACTTCTCGTCTCAGTATATGGATTTTAAAAATTTAGCAAGAGACAAGATTATGAGACATCCAAAACCGCTATTTACCGTGGCATCGATCTTGTAGGGTGTGGCTGCCTCACAAAGGAAGGTTTGTGAGACGGTCAGCCGATGCCGGTTAATGGGTCAGATTCAACACCCTAAAGGTGCAGAAGAGAATATTCTGGTGATACTCATGGCACATGGAACCGGCGTCGAAGAATGCCTGCACAAAGCCGCTCAGGAGCAAGCCTATGATGATAGAAAGGGGTAAGAAGACGATAACCTTCTCCTTGGGTGGTTCGGTGCCGGTTGCCCATGCCCAGAATTGCTGGACTTTGCGACCGCCAAGATAAGCCAGCGGGAAAAAAATGATCGTCATAAGCGCAACGATCCCAAAAGACCACAGTGGCAGAACGTGCATAAATTCTCCTGATTGAAAAGAGCAGCCTTCACAATACTTGATTTGTGGAAATAATAAAAGATGACATATAGTTATCTTCCAGTGATACTTAATCAAATCCCTTCTGTGTCGATTCACTGGAGCTTGCAGAGAAAGTGAATACAATGGCTGCATTCGTCCACCAACTGGTGGCGTGACTCCTTGCCAGTATTAAGTTAAACGATGAAAACGACCCCAGAACAACACCCCGCAGCCATCCTGCCGCCCGAAGACAAGAGCCATGTCCAAGCCTTGCGCCATGTCTTTGTGGAGCGTGTTTTATCCGTTACCCAGACCACTATGGACATAAAGAAATTGCTGGCCCGCGCCTTCCCTGATGTCAGCAATGAAGTCAACGGCGATTTGCGCGCCGCCCTCGACCAGCTCGATGATTTGAAGTGCTGCCTTGATAGTTTCCGTCCTCTCAACCCAGCGCAACTAGAAAACCTGCAACGCAGTTTCGATGTGTCCTATACCTTCGAGAGTAATAGGATAGAAGGCAATACCTTAACACTTCAGGAAACTCACATGGTCATTGCCAAAGGCATGACCATCAAAGGCAAGACTCTGGATGAACACCTCGAAGCCCGCAACCATCAGGCCGCGATTGAATATATTCGAGACCTGGCAGCACAAGATGTCAGCCTGAACGAACGATTAGTTAATCAGTTGCACGCCATCGTGCTGGGGGGTATCCGTCCACTCGATGCCGGAGTCTATCGCAAGGTGCAGGTAGAAATTACAGGTGCGCGCCATGTGCCACCGCCACCATACCTGGTAGCCAAGCGTATGGAGGACGTGTTCCACTTTTATGATGAATATGCCAGCGCATTCCATCCTGCTTTATTGGCTGCCGACATGCACGAAAAAATCGTCACCGTGCATCCATGGATCGATGGCAATGGCCGCACCTCAAGACTGGTGATGAACCTCATCCTGTTGCAGCATGGTTACCCGATAGCACGTATCTCTGGAGATGATGATGCCAGGCTGGCGTACTACGCGGCCCTGGAGCAAGCTCAGGTAGACGGCAATGCAGAACCCTTCCGCCATCTGGTGGTGGACTACATCAAACAAAGCTTCTTTGAATACCTGGCTGCGGTGGTGGTCAATGCCGGTGAAGACATGGAAACCAAAGGTGCTTACTTCTACGAGCGCATTGCGCCCTTTATGTGAGTTGTTGAATAGTCGTTTGTTATCTCTGCTCGTTTACTTCTTCTTTTAAAAAGAAAAAAGCTTCCCCTATCCCCGACCTCGGCGGTGGGGGATTTTTTTTAGCTGCTAAGTGGCTAGGCTGCCAGCACGCGATCCATCTTTGCCCGTTTTACCAGGCTATCCATGAGGATAATCAATGCCTGCTGGTCTGCATCAGGGAGTGCATCTACATCTTGCAACAAGGCATGCAACTTTGGATTATGCACGGCGGGTTCTTGTACCGTCGTTGTGCGTCCGGCCAACTCATCAAGAGTGACGTTCAAGACATCGGCGATCTTCATTAACGTATCAAGTTGGGGAATGAAAGTGCCACGCTCCCAGCGGTTATAAGCGCGAGAGTTCGTGCCGATCAATTCGGCCAACCTGGTTTGCGTCAATTTGCGTGATTCGCGCAATGCCTTTAAGCGTTCTGCAAAAGCTGTCATGTCTTGCACCGTAACTTGGAAAACGATGCTTGCCATTGTATGACCTCCTTTTTTATACCCCGTTGCATTCAATCATAAGTGTCTATATCATAGCATTCATAAATGTCTATTGACAGGTTTTTACGGGAAAACGCTTTATGGCAAGAATACCAACAGAAGAAATCGAGCGACTAAAAAATGACATCTCGCTCGAACGCCTGATTGAAGCGGCTGGTATTAGCTTAAAAAAAAGCGGCAAAGATAAAATTGGTGCTTGCCCCTTCCATGAAGACAGCGAACCAAGCCTGGTGGTGACACCAGCAAAAAATCTGTGGCACTGTTTTAGCTGCCAGATTGGCGGAAGCCCGATTGACTGGGTAATGAAATTCAAAGGGATTTCGTTTCGACATGCAGTTGAATTGCTCAAGGCCGACCCTGCCTTAGCTGCTGAAGTGGTCGGTGCCATGGAAGCGCCCGTCAAACGCTCCGACATCCGCAGCTTGCCGCCGCCGGTGACCTTCGATGCCGATGATAATGCCTTGCTCACACAAACCATTGCTTACTACCACGAGACACTGAAACAGTCGCCCGAAGCCCTGGCCTACCTGCAAGCACGCGGCCTCACCCATCCCGACCTGATTAGCCACTTCCAGCTAGGCTATGCCAACCGTACCCTCGGCTTGCGCCTGCCAGATAAAACCCGCAAGGCCGGTGCCGACATCCGCACCCGACTAGAAAAAATTGGCATCTACCGCCAAAGTGGTCACGAACACTTCAATGGTAGTTTGATCGTGCCTGTCCTTGATGCAGAAGGGCATGTCAGCGAAGTGTATGGCCGCAAGATACACGATAACCTGCGCAAAGGCACACCTGTACACCTGTACTTGCCTGGCCCGCATCGTGGTGTGTGGAATAGTGCAGCCTTGCAGACATCGACAGAAATCATCCTGTGCGAATCCCTGATTGACGCCATGACCTTCTGGTGTGCAGGCTATCGCAATGTGACGGCGGCGTATGGCGTGGAAGGCTTCACCGATGACCACCTGAGCGCCTTCAAGACCCATGGCATCCAGCGCGTACTCATTGCCTATGACCGCGATGATGCTGGTGAGCGGGCCAGCACCAAACTGGCCGAACGCCTGCTGGCCGAAGGCATAGACTGCTACCGCATCGCCTTCCCGAAAGACATGGATGCCAATGACTATGCGCAAAAAGTCGGGCCTGCCACAAAAAGCCTGGGCGTACTGATACGCAAGGCCGTCTGGCTGGGGCAGGGGCGGGCAGCGCATACCGATGAGGAGGGCGCACACAGCAGCCCCGCCGGATTGGCGTCCCTGGAAATGGTCGTGCCTACGGATGCAGCCACACTACAACAACCACAACAAGCACCACCACCGCCAGCACCAAGCGCAACCCAGGCCAGCACCTTGCCAGCACCCAGCGTGCCAGACAGCAGTTACCCTGTCCTGCCTGCGTCACCCATACCGGCAACACCCGCCACCATCAAGCCCGACAGCAAAGCCAATGAAGTGTATCTGAGCTATGGAGAAGGGCGTCAGCAACGGCGCTACCGCCTGCGTGGGCTGGATAAAAATCTTGCTGTCGCCATCCTCAAAGTCAATTTAATGGTGACGGTCGGTGAGGCGTTTTATGTCGATACACTAGACCTGTATGCGGCCAAACAAAGGCAGGGTTATGTATTGCAAGCTGCCATGGAAACAGGCGTGGATGACAAGCTCTTGAAATCCGACCTCGGTAAATTACTGCTGGCATGCGAACAATTACAGGATGAACAAATACAAAAAGCCCTGCATGCAGCACCTGTGCAAAGAGCCATGCCCGAACATGAACGTGATGCTGCACTGGCCTTGCTCAAGTCGCCCGACCTGATACGCCGTATCCTGGCTGACTATGCCCTGTGCGGCCTGGTCGGTGAAGAAACCAATAAACTGGTGGGCTACCTGGCATGTGTTTCACGCAAGCTGCATCGTCCGCTCGGCATCGTCATTCAATCCTCCTCTGCTGCGGGCAAGACCAGTCTGATGGATGCCGTGCTGGCCTTCGTTCCCGAAGAAGATAAAGTCAAATACAGCGCCATGACAGGGCAAAGCCTGTTCTACATGGGAGAAAGCAACCTCAAGCACAAAGCCCTGGCGATCGTGGAAGAAGAGGGGGCCAGCAAGGCCAGCTATGCACTCAAGCTCTTGCAATCCGAAGGCGAATTGACCATTGCCTCCACCGGCAAAGACCCCAACACCGGCAATTTAATTACCCAGCAATACCGCGTGGAAGGGCCGGTTGCCCTCCTGGTGACGACCACGGCCCGCGATATCGATGAGGAGTTGCTGAATCGTTGCCTGGTGCTGACCGTCGATGAGTCACGTGACCAGACCCGCGCCATCCACCAGTTGCAGCGCAACCGCAGGACACTCGAAGGCTTGATTGCCCAGCATGACAAAGACGCCGTGATTGCCTTGCACCAGAATGCACAAAGCCTCCTCAAAGCGCAAGGCATTCTAAATCCCTATGCCCGCTTCCTGAGCTTCCCCGACCAGACCACCCGCTTGCGCCGCGATCATGAAAAGTACCTGACCTTGATCGACACCATCGCCTTTGTGCATCAGTACCAGCGCCCCTGCAAAAGCGTGCGCCACGGCCAGGACACGCTGGACTATATCGAAGTCACG
>JACXTT010008457.1_pt1 | contig 14261 bp, 8 predicted proteins | sample 9270951 | NCBI WGS metagenome assembly JACXTT01 (sample SAMN15532306, study PRJNA645909) | rock metagenome | isolation source: weathered quartz diorite | place: Puerto Rico | collected 2017-06-21 | reverse complement strand
ATGGTCAAGACTTCGTCCTTCTTGACAAAGGAAAATCCTTCGAAGCCAAAGAGCGGCAGATTGCCAAGCACGATGCCCACACATAATTCCCCCAGCACCTCGGGCTGGCCTAAACGCACCATGACATCGCCGCCTAACTTGGCCGCGAGCAGAATGATGGTAAGGGCAAAGAGTTCCGCCAACACTGGACTGGCATGCCCGCCGTGCGCAGTGTTCGTGTCTGCGAGCGCCAGTATAGGGGCAAACAATAAAAGAAATAGCATGACGCTGCAGAGCCAGTGCCGCCAGTGCTTGTTATTCCTCGTATGGAATTGCATCTGCTCATTCACCTTCCTCTCGCTGCAAAGCAATCAGGCAAGAATAATCAGGCGCAAGAAAAGGGCAAGCCTTGAGCTGTGCACAGCTAAGATAATGTGTCTGCAGTTTGTACAGAGTTCTCTCATTGACTTGGAATACCTTGTCATTTGAAGGATGAATAAGAATTCACTTCTGAACGTCTATTCAAAAAGAAATGAGGAGCAACGCAACGGTCACGAATCTCAGCCGCTACCAACGGCGAAAAGAAAAAACAAAGCAGGACATCCTTATTGCGGCACGGAAAGTTTTGGCGGAAAAGGGTTATCACAATACCAAGATCATCGACATTGCAGCGGCTGCTGATATTGGGGTTGGAACCTTTTATTTATATTATCAAACAAAAGATGCGCTCTTTCTTGAATTGATCGAAGAGACGGCGCGATTGCTCAAAGAGGATATTGAGCGGGCAAGGGCCACTGTTGAGGGCGCTATCAAAAAACTACGCGCCGCACATCTCGCTTTTTTTTCTTTCGCTCAGGAAAATCGAGAGCTGCTGAAAATTATCTTTGGTCACGGCAATACATTTAACGAACTATTGCGCCAAGTTTACGCTGTGTTCATTGCCGATGCGGCGGAAAGAGTTACCGAAGGAATAGAACAAGCTGAGTTTCGTTCGGTCCCGCCTTTCATAGTTGCGAATGCGTTGGTGGGAATGTCCGCCCAGGTGGTGTCGTGGTGGATTGATCAGACCGAGCCTTCTGTCGAAGAGATGGCTGCAGCCCTGACAGATTTTGTTCTCCAGGGGATTGCACACACCCCTGATGCGCTTTGATTTTTGGTTTCCCCGGTCCGGAGGGTTCCCTCCTTTTCCCGCCGGACCTCCTGAGGGGGGTGTTCTCCCCCACCCCCCTCTCACCTTTTTTCTTCCTCATTTCTAACATACTCTTCTTTTCATGCGTATGACGAGTGTCGACAACGACGATAAAGAACGGCTTATTTTTTCAGATGTAGATCGTATTCCTGTCCATTTGCTCTCGGGGTTTCTTGGCAGCGGGAAAACAACTTTGTTGCAACGGCTGCTCGATCACTGTCTAACCCAAGGGCTTAAGCCGGCGGTCATGATGAATGAGTATGGCGAGGTCAATATCGACGGGGCCTTGCTGCGTGGACAGGGTTACTCCGTGCGAGAAATGACGAATGGATGCATCTGTTGCACGATTGGCGGCACGTTGGGGTTGGCGCTGCAGGAAGTAGCGAGTCTCAAACCTGATGTGATCTTTATCGAAGCCACCGGGTTAGCTGATCCCGTTGAGCTGATTGATCAGGCGACCAAGGAAGATGTGCTTCCCCTGGTTCGTTTGGCTTCGCTCATTGCCGTACTCGATCCTGTGAATTTTTCTCGCCTGGCCGAAGAACTCCACTCTGGCATCCGCCAGCAAACGGAATTGGCGGATGTCGTAATCGTCAATAAAAGCGATCTAGCGGATCCAGCAACTCTGGATGCTATGGCCGATCAGGTGCGCGCGCTTAATCCCCGTGCGACTCTTTTTATTACGCAGAGAGGGGTGATCGATTATGATCAGCTCCTCAGCAGAACGGGAGAAATTTCGCCGCCTGTTCTGCCGCATCGTCGCGTTTTGGTGCACGACCACTTCCACACCCTGACTGTTCTCTGTGATACGCCGCTTGTACGCGAACGCTTTGAAACTTTAATGCGCATGTTACCCGAAACTGTTTGGCGAGCGAAAGGCTTTGTGCGCTTCGACGGTTCCGACGAGCAATGGATGTTTCAATCCGTGTTAGGGGATTTTGCTATCGAATGGATCGATCTCTTGCCTGAACCTCCTGAGCACGTGGTGTTTATTGGTAAAGGGTTCGATCGAGTGGCGCTCCAGCGCGCGGTGATAAGTTGCGCTGCGAGTTTGGCGCTTGAAGGGCAGGGGTAGAAGAGCCAAAGGGTAAAAGAAAACAGTTTTCTTCCTCCTCACCTATGCCATTTCTTTCCTTTCTTTTTTCCCTATTTTCTTCGGTATCCCTCCGATACCTTTCTGTTGTATTCAGGAGGGGAATTTGCTACTGTCCCGGCAAGAAGTCGATATCTGGATTGTACCGGTCGTTGGAGTGAGTTGGTTCGAGAGTGATCAGGCCCCTGGAACCCGCTCATGGGTTGGAGGGGCCTCTTGTTTTTCACACTCCACGGAGGTGAGTAATGGCAATGAAACTTTTTGTTGGCAACCTTCCGTTCAGCACTTCAGACGCCGACTTGAAAGCGTTGTTCAGTCAGGCTGGCGAGGTTGCTTCGGCGAACGTCATTATGGACAAGTTTACTGGACGTTCCCGTGGATTCGGATTTGTTGAAATGGACGATGTAAACGAAGCGCAAGCCGCCATCGAACGTTTCAACGGCTATGAAATGCAAGGACGACCGTTGACCGTCAACCAAGCAAAGCCGCAAGAACCGCGCGCAGGAGGTGGTCGGCCAGGCGGTGGTGGTAGAGGTGGTTTCCGTGGAGGCGACCGAGATCGTGACCGAGACCGCGATCGACGCTGGTAACAGTCACCGATTGGTGATTGTACAAGTGCGATGACACACTAACGTATTGCACTTATCGTAAGTGTAATTAGATATCTGCAAAGAGCGGCGGTTGTTCAAAAGTGTTCTTTGGCAAAAGCGAGAATGGTTTCCAGAGACCTCACTCCGCCGCAAGGAGAAATTTCATTGAGCGTACGACTGTATGTTGGTAATTTGCCGCCGCGCCTTTGTTTTCCTGAATTGGAAGATCTTTTCACTCCTTTTGGAGCGTTGGTGTCCGCCGAACTGATGACTGATCCCACCACTGGGCGCTCTCGAGGATTTGCTTTTGTGGAGATGGAATCGAATGACGCCGCTCGCACTGCAATCTCTGCTCTGAATGGATCAGTTCTTGACGGGCAAACCTTAACTGTCAATGAGGCAGGAGCTGGACGAGATGTCGGCGGAGCACCGCGTCGTAGCGCAGAGCGTCCCTCTTTTGTCCGTCCTAGCGGCGACCGCCCCGCTTCATCTCCTAGTCCGGGAAGACCCCCTATGAGCAGCGGCAGCGGAGTGCGCTTATTTGTTGGTAATCTACCCTATAACGCTGGTCCAGCGGATTTAGAGAAACTCTTCGCCCAAGCGGGAAAAGTCACTTCTGTCAACATCGTGACTGATCGCGCTACGGGGCAATCTAAAGGGTTTGCCTTTATTGACATGGGATCGAAAGACGAGGCGACGGCGGCGATTCAGCGTTTCGATGGACGCGAGGGGTTAGGGCGTATCCTCAAAGTCAACGAAGCGCGGCCGCCAGAACGGCATGAGGGAGGGCCGCGTCCCTTTCGTCGTCCGATGGGACGCTGATAAGCGAACGCTGCTTGTTTTATAGTTTGTAGAAAACCATCCCCGTGAGCAATTTAGGGAAAAAATAGGTGGACTTCTGCGGCATCGTCTCGCCGCTTTGACACACGTCGGCCACCTGCTGAAAGGTAGTCGGATTTAAGAAGAACGCCGCTTGGCATTGGTTCTCCGCCACACGCCGTAGCGCTTCTTCTTCGTTCACGGTGTAAGCTAGTTTTTGCTTTTGCGCCTCTGGCGGCAGACCAAGGAATCGTTGCAACAATACGTCATGTAGAACGGTTACGTCCAATGCGCGCATCGGCATGGACAACGATAAGCCCTGAGTGATGCGGTCATCGAACGACAAGAGCCAGTAGTGATTTGCGCCGACAAACGCACATCCAATGCGACGTTCTCCTCCTGGTGCTCGTAATGCGGCTAAAAACGCCGCCGCATCGGACAAGGCAAAGCGGGCTACCCGGAACTCACGTTGCAGCACCATGCGGAGATGCTCGATGTTGGGGAGGGCGACATTCTGCAAGAGTCTGTGAGTAGGAAGAATTACCAATCCTTCGTCTTGTGCATTCGTGAGATAGGCGAGCACGTAATTCCACGGCGCTTCCTTGTCATTTTTCTCCTTGACTAAACATTCATTGCGATACCGCAGCGCGGTTTCATAGCGATGATGACCGTCTGCAATAATGAGGGTGTCCCGTTCTAAACGGGCGGCAACTTCAGCAATCAGGGTTGAGTCCGTCACCCGCCAGAGCTTATGTACAGTGTCAAAATCATCTCGAACGTCTACCAGCGGCGGGTCAGTTAAAGCTGGCGCCAGGGTCTCCTCCAGCGACCACTGGGGCCGCGAGTACAAACAGAAAATCGAACTCAAGTGCGTCTGACAGGCCTGAAGCAAAGCGAGGCGGTCCGCTTTGGCGTTTTCAAAGGTGCGCTCGTGTGGACGGATTTTGCCGGAGGAAAATTCCTCAAGCCGGAGAGCGGCAAAAATGCCTGCTCTGCGTCGTTGCACGCCGTCTTTGAGGGTAAATTCTTGTGTGTAGAAATAGAGCGCCGGCGTTTCGTCTTGGGTGAGCGCCCGTTGCTCAAGCCACGTCGATAATGTCTTTGCCGCCACGCTGTATCGTTCGGGATCACGATTAAGATCTACATGGATGGCATTATAGGGGCTGCGGAGATGGAGCAAGGTTTGCTGTTCGGGAGAAATCACATCGTAAGGGGGAGACACCACTTGCTGGAGATCGCCTACGACAGTTGGGTTATAACGAAGGGCGCGAAACGGTTTGATTATTGCCATAGAAAAAGCCTTATCAAGAAAGAGTTGATCGCGACTAGCAAATGCTCTCTAGAGGGTGCATGTTGCGTGTTGTGTCGTTGTCCATACAAGATGGTCTGACTCTTGCCGTTAGTGTAACGGGAAAAGCAGAGGAAACGCAACGAAAGAGAGCCTGAGGCTTTACCGAGAACGAATCAGCGCGCGTCGCCCAATATCACGACGATATTGCATGCGTGGCCACGAAATCTGATCGACGGCGCGATAGGCTTCCGCGATGGCCTCACTGATATCTGCTCCTCCAGCGGTCACACCGAGGACGCGTCCGCCTTTCGTGACCACAATGTCATCAGTTTTCACCGTGCCAGCATGGAACACCATGCCGTTTGTCCAGGTACGCAGGGATTCAAGCCCAGAGATAGGTTGGCCGGTTTCATAGGAACCGGGGTATCCGCCAGCCGCCAAGACGACGCACACTGCAGGGCGCGTGTCCCATGCCAGCGATACGTCGGCGAGCCGTTCGTCAATCACTGCTTCCATGACGTCAACCAGGTCCGATTGCAGACGGAACATCAGCGGCTGGCATTCTGGATCGCCAAAGCGAACATTGAACTCCAATACTTTTACTTGTTCTTGGTCGATCATTAGACCTGCATAGAGAATCCCTTTGTAGACGACGCCGCGCTCTCGCAAGCCATTCACCACTGGGTACAAGATTTCTTGCACGATGCGCTCAGCCAAGGTCGGAGTGACAATCGGCGCTGGCGAATAAGCTCCCATGCCGCCGGTATTTGGACCACGATCGTCATCATAGATGCGTTTATGATCCTGTACTGAAGCAAGCGGTAAGACCGTTGTCCCATCTGTAAAGGCTAAGAATGATGCTTCTTCTCCTTGCAGAAATTCTTCGACCACAAGGGTATGGCCCGCCTCGCCGAAGACGCGTTCTCCCATGATCTGCTCAGCCGCAGCCAACGCTTCTTCAACAGTTGCACAGACGAAGACTCCCTTCCCCGCAGCCAAACCATCAGCTTTCACTACAATTGGGGCTCCTACTTTCTTGATGTAACGACATGCATCTTCGAGGTTTGTGAAAGTTCCAAAAGCGGCAGTTGGCACTCCCTGTTGTTGCATGAGTGCTTTCGCAAAAGCCTTGCTTCCTTCGAGTTGGGCTGCGTGTTGATTAGGTCCAAACACACGCAGGCCGCACTTTTCGAAAGCATCTACTAATCCCAAACTAAGCGGCAGCTCTGGTCCAACGACTGTCAGATCAATTTGCTTTTGTTGAGCAAATTGCTGGAGTCCAGCGATATTGTCCGGCGCCAGAGAGATTAATTCGGCGAGTTCACCAATGCCGGCGTTACCGGGCGCACAGTAAACCTGGGTGACGCGTGGGCTCTGACGGATCTTCCACACCAACGCGTGTTCGCGACCGCCGCCGCCAATAACAAGAATTTTCATAAGAGTTTAATTTTATTTAAACGTTGGGCTTTAGCTGCACGAGTGGAGCGAGCATCGAATTGCAATCCGTTAACATTGTAAGTAATTATTGCGAGAATCAAGATTTCAGAATCCCTAGAATCTCTTTACAGTATCCTTCGGCAATTTGTCGTTCATGGTCATAGAGAACTTCGTCCCGATTATGAGCCAGAGGGTTTCTGATCTTAGCAAGTAGGTTTGCACGTTGTTCCCAATAATTTTTATCCTTCCTAAATTTTGATTTGAAAGTGTTCCACTCGGCAAAGATGATAGCGAACAAATCTTTAGGATACGTAAAATCAACAAGGTTGTGAGAAGCCCTGCTTCCAAATGATCCTTCTTCCTTCTGTTGCGCCTTTCGGCATTCTTCAAACATCTCCTTTAGCTTTGGGCGCGCTTTCTCTAATTTATCAATCCACTGTTCCCCATATTGCTCTAACATGGCAGTAGTAATGAGATTGCGAAGCGCGATTTCTGTCTCGCGCCACACCGGCCATAAATCGACCTGGCGCTCTATCAATTTCAGGTAAGTTTGAAAGTGGGCAGAAAACGCAGCATAATCTCCCTGAGCTGTGGGCTGAATGAGGCCGTAACGCAAAAATTCATCTACATCAGTTTGCTTGACGTCAACAACCGGGCCGAAAAGAATTTGCAGCATTTTGTTAAGACTACCGTCTTCGCCCAAGATGCTGATCATATGGTCGTATTGGTCGAGGAAAGAACGCTCAATGCGATGGGCTGCCCGGTCTACGTTAGCCTCTTGATGTTCTCGAAACGACTCCACAATTTCATAACCCAGCATTTCTAAAAGATAAGGGTGCCCGCCGCAGTAGAAGCTCACTCGCTCTTTCAGAGAAGGATTGATTTCTATCCCGACCGAAGACAAACGTGAAAGATATTCTTGTGTGTCTAACTCGTTGAACATCCCCAGGTAGTGTTTGTGGAAGATGAGATCGAAAGTGGAAATGGCCTTGGTCTGCAATTCAATATCGCGAAGAGAGCGGCGGGACATTGTGATAAACGTAACTCGCCATTCAGGACGGTAGGAAAGCTCTCGCAATCCCTGAAAGCCTGAGATATCTCCTTTGAACAAATAGCGAGCATGGTCAAACTCATCGAGGATGAACAAGATCCGAAAACCAGCTTGACGAACTCTCTCAAAGAAACGCTGGATTCGTCCGTAACCTTCGCTCCACGAAAGTTCGTCCTGAAGTGCACGGTTAGCTGCAGATTGGATAGAATCAGTTATCCACCCTAACTCCTCTATTTCGTCAAAGCAGCGAGTTACCAGCGAACGAAAGAAAATTGGGGCTTGATCAAAAGTCGCCAGGTTAATCCAAATGGGGATCTGCTTCTTAGCAAGAAGCCCCTCTTTCTGTTCCAGAACAGCTCTGTAAACAAGGCTACTTTTGCCGATGCGATAATCACCAATAATAGCCAAGTTCCCAGGCTCACGGGGACGAATGACTCTGTTCTCTATTGCTCGCAAGCTGTCTCTGCGACCAATAAAACGCTCTCCGCGAACAATATTGCCGTAATCAGCAAAGGGATTCTCAAAATCCGAGTCCATTTTAGACACCTCAGTGATGGGCAATCAACCATTCCTTAAAAAGGCCGACTCGAATTGAGTAATAGTGACTCCTTTCTCGTTCGATGACATCGCGCTTTACAAGGTCATCGAGAATTTCATCGACAGAAATACGAGTTTCACAGGCAATATTGTGACGGCTACACGGCCCAGTCTGGCTATTCATCGCAACCGTTTCCAGCACCTTCAAAGCATCTTCGTCACTGATAGCGTCTTCCGAGGTATCCCCCGAGTTGAGTAGGTTATCGAACTTATCCAACCCCAGAGCATTATTTCCTCGGATGAGTTCTTCTTTAACTTGCTCGACATCCGCCTCGGTGACTAATCGAGCACGCTTCCGGTTCATATACTCCACCAATCGATTGCAGAGAATCTGGATGTAGAATGGACTACCGGCTGTTAAATCAATGATTTGCTCTATCGCTCGCTCCCGGTATCGCCTCTCTCCGTGACGCCCACCAATGCGAATTGGTTCGTCAATGAGCTTAAGCGCATCTTCACGCTTGAGGTAGGTGACCCGCTCATCTTGTGTAGTGCCAAATTCATTGGGGAAATGTTGTTTAAATTTTGGCATTACATCCTGTCCAACTAGTACAGCACTGAAGTAGTTCTCCTGGAGTAATGCTTTCCAATTCTTCATAAATGACTCAGGAATACGCTTTGCTCTGATATATCCGTAAATATAGGAAAACTCGTCTATTAACAGAACAAGACGGACACCTCGCCAATTCTGTAATTTTGCAGCGGAACGTCTGAATTGTTCAAAGATGCTTTTAAAGAGCATAAGGGGGCTAGGATGTTCGTAGAACTCCTTGTCGCTGGGGAAAGAAAGGCTTAGTGGGCTCTGTCCTTCACCGCTTCTGTCTTCGACAGCATACTCCAGCTTTCTGAGAATCTCGCGAAGGATCTGATATAAAAATGGAGATGAGGAATGTTCATCGAGAATTGCTCCAATGTTTCCCAAGTCTAGGATCACCAGATCCGTATTAGATTGCAACTGAATTTTAAGATGATGAAGAATGGAAGATTTTCCTGCGCGCTTTTGCCCAAAAATCACGACACATTTGCTCTGCGTGCGCGACTCTCGAATAGTCTTGGCCACATTTGTAATCAATTCCTCTCGACCATAGAACATCTCCGGATCACCAACTACGCCTCCTTCAGCATAGGCTGCGTAGGGATTTTCAATTTCCTTAAATTCCCCTTGCGCATAAAGCCGAACCGAGAAGTTGTTGACAGGAGTCTGCGTCGTCTCTCCTGAACGCGTTCTATACTGAGCATATACTGGCAATGAGAAAGTCTGGGATTCTAAAGCCTCTTTACCAAGACGAAGCGGCACCCTGAGAATCCGTTGATCACCCCCTCGCAGTGAACTCCCTAGCTTAATCTCCGGCGTGCTCAAAGCAAAAGCATCTCCATATTCTTGAACAATCAACTCCAGGGCTTCGGCTGGGCTACACCCCATTCGGTTGCTCACAACAATCTGTACTTCAATTCGTTGATTATTATCTGGAGTGTAAGATTCCACGGGCAGCCGAAGGGTTATCTGGGGAGTTGAGCTTTCATAAAGTTCTTCCAGGCGATTGTTGACCTTCCTACGAATCGTTTCTATGACAGAGTAGATCTCCTCAACCGAAAGCTTGGTAGGGCTGACTTCGATCTCCCTTAATAATTCCCGACAGCGATTGTCGATCTGAATGCTCAACCGTTCCTGTTCCTCAAATGTGACTTGTTGACACAGCTCTAAGGCCGTTTCGAGGATCTTTTGCAATTGCGCCATTCGTTGCTGATCTAGGTCGAAGAAAAGATGGTTAATCAGTCTCTTAACCCGCTCAATGCTACCATCTAGGGATGCAGTAGTTAATTCGATATTGGCCAGAAAACGAAGCTCAGTCGAGGTAATACGAGCATCATCGAAATTTTTTCGATGTAGTTCATTCCATAGGCGGACAAAATCATCCAATCGCTTTACTGGACTAGGTACGGATACACTCTTAGACTTTAGATACTCCAGAGCCATAGCCTGATAAGATGACTTATCGTAGAGACGATTTAAAGCTCGATTAGCCGCATAACGACTGCGGAAGACAAGATAAGCGATGGCGTCAAATACTTTCGTCCGGTCTGGATGAGTGCTGAGAACAGCCTCCAATGTCTCGTCAATTGAGGGGATATTCGGTCTAATAGGAATTTGCCCCTGACCCAACGTAGAGAACAAAAATCTCACTAGTGCATTCACGGCATCTTGTTCATCTTTACTTTTGCTCCTGTCCCCATCATAAACACTGAGCGCTTCACAATAAAACTCACGCGCTGCGTCTAGTGGTCTGTTCTCAATGACAATAGCGTCGCCTCTGGATGCAAAACTCCGACAGAGATATTTGTAGAACTGATTGGGGTCTTCGTCCTCCAAAAGCGAAACTATCTTGGCAGCAGAAAGGTAATACCCTGCACGATCGCGTGGACGTCGTGTGCCTAATTGAGTTGCAAGTTCTTCTAACTTCTGAATATCGGCACGTTTAAAGCCTTGTTGCTGAACTCGATCGGGCGGCACCCCCTGAAAGTCACAGTGGTCCAGGAAGAACTGAGTGAATCTACTAATTTCCCTAGAAAAATCTGAGAGTGTCGTTTCAATGACAATCTCGTCAATTTGAGGAAGCTGACCTGCCTTAACCCGATTGAGGGCTTCCAATAAATTTGCGGCTTGGGCATCTGGAGACGTATGGAGTATTTGCTCCAGCATTCTTTGCGCTTCCTCAAATCGTTCCTGTTTAAAGAGACAAAACGCAAGGTTCCTCTGAGCCGCTTTATTGTCCGGCTGCAACCTAAGGACTTCTCTAAAGTAACGTTCAGCTTGAACGTGGTCTTCCTTCTTTCGGTGGCTATTAGCAATTTGCAATAAAATCTGGACCTTTTTATCTTCGGTCGGGGCTTGTGCAAGTTTTTTCTGTAGCAGGGTTATGGCTTGGTCACACTGGTTTGCGTTCTGATAAAAGCCAATTAATAAGTTGTCTATAGACTGCTGGTCCTGGATTTTCTTGCGATTCTTCTCTAACGTTTCAATAGCCTCTTCGGGTTTACCTTTCTGAACCAACAGCATTGCTAAGTCTTTAATCGCACTTTCAACATTATCTCCCTGATTAATAGCGACACGCAGCAATTGTGCGGCCTTGTCCAGGTCTTTTTCTACTAACTGTACTCGCTTGGCGTGGGCGTAGGGATTTGAGCCTTTGGGAACAACCGCCATTCGGGCATACTCGCGCCATTTTTCGTGGGATTCTTGCGCATTCGGGTATTTGGGGTCGAGGTCTAGAACCTTTTTGACCTGGGCAATGGCCTTAGAATACTCACCATCATTAGCGTATTCGGTGGCGCGTGCGAACATCTCTCCAGCGGTGCGATACAGCGTCACTCCAATAGCTACTGGTCCTTTCGGTCCTTCCGCAGCTTCAAAGATCACCGGTATTTGCTCGCCCGGGACCAGGTCTCGAATCCTGTCGAACAGTTCATCGTCCGAGATTGCGCTGCGATGAAAGAAGTAGTCTTCTCCGTCCACGCCTCGCAAGAAGCCAAAATTGCGATCTGTTTTGTAAGTATAAAGATAACCCTGAGGTTGGTGTTGGATATCTTGCCGCAAGGGTTGCTTCTCTGCCTTTGTAGTTAATCCTGAAGCTAACTTTTGATAAGTTTCGCTTACCTGACCATCGAGATGACTAAATGCCTCAAAAGCTAGTGAAGCTGGAGAGTGTCCTTCTACCCATTTCTGCACAAGTTGTGTTGCCAACTGTTCTTTGCCGAGAATCTTCAGCAAGTAAATGCCTGTTTCGAGAAGGATTCTGCTTTCTTCTGCAGAGAAGTTTCGTCCCTTGATTCGGGTTAGGTTATGCAAAAGAGGATAATTGGAGCACTTCTTTATTAATCCAACATAGAAATACCACACCCTCAATGCTTCAGTGATGGGAACTTGATTGAAGAACTGCCCTAATCCATAACATGCCAAGCTCTCTTGACTCTCTGACAGCGCCAAGATCGCCACATTGTACCAATCCCATGTATCTTTCGAAGATAAAGCCGTTTCTTTATAGAAGCTGAGAGCTTCCTTCTGATCCTTCAGGAGCCAATAAAGATAAGCGAGATGCTTTTTCGTGCTGCTGGAATGAGGAAACCTTTCAGCAAGGTCCTTTAATTCGCCTCTGATCGTCTGAATTCTGCCGAATTTCTCACTTAACTCGTTGTTCTTTGCTGCATAGTTATATTTGTCCCTAATGCGGTTCCACACGGTTTGCGCTTTTGCATCCTGATCACCTTTAAGTTCATTGGCAGGAAAAGCAAAATCTGGAGCTTTTACTTCCCCGATCGTCGCCGCATCTAATTGAGCTTGGAGACGAGCCTCAATCTCAAGGAGTTTTTTTGTGACTTCCAGTTCAAGGGAATCTAAGGAAGGAGCAGCAGAAGGCGGGGGGTAGGTAGAAGAACCGTTCGAGGGAGAATCCGAATGGTTTTCACTTGCAAGTACCTGGGCAGGTTCTTCTTCTGGTGCAGATTGTTTTTCAATTTCCCAAAATTCTATTTTTTCAATTGGGACGACGATGGTCCCACCGTCATGCTCTAAGGTGACATGATCACGTCCAAGTTCTATGAGGAAGCCGGATACCTTGTGTCCGCTTCCTAGTGAGAAAGCAACTTTGCTACCTATTGGAATTTGGCGTTGGATCAGTTGGGAAAGCATAAAGACCTTATCCCATTTTTTGCGTCAATCCTCGTGAATAATTGGTTTTTTTGAGAGCTATTTTCACGAAGCCCAGTTTTGGCGCGTTCAAGTCATTATTCTCGCCGCATTCTATCCATCTACGCTGAAGGTTGTAAAGTTGCTATTTCGTCAAGGCCACCGCAATAACAGGTTTTGCAAAGCCGCTAAACGCCAAGATACGGAAACGATTGTACACGCCTTGTGGAGGGTGCTTCCATACTCCTTTATTTTTTCTTTACGTATTACGCCACACGCATCAGATGCTAATGCCTGAAATGTCGCATCCCGGTAAAGATCATCGCCATACCATGTTCGTCCGCGGCGGCGATGGATTCTTTGTCTCGTAAACTTCCGCCCGGTTGAATCACAGCAGTTGCCCCGGCGTGGGCCGCGACGTCGAGCCCGTCACGGAACGGAAAGTACGCGTCTGAGGCGACGACCGTTCCGTGTGTTTCAAGCCCCAGGTCACAGGCGCGCAACACCGCCACTTTGGCCGAGTCCACCCGGCTCATCTGTCCTGCACCTACGCCGATCACTTGATCACTCTTCGCCAAGACGATGGCGTTCGACTTCACATGCTTGCACACGCGCCAGGCGAAATCTAACGCGCGGTACTCATCTCCTGTGGGCTTGCGCTGTGTCACAACTTGACATTCTTCTATACGAATTTTTCCTAAATCGCGATCCTGCAATAACATGCCGCCGACGACGTATTTGGTTTCGTACCGCGCGGGGGCAGACTGAGCGATCGTGGGAATTTCCATCAAGCGGATATTGAGCAGACGCTTTGAAGAAGCAAGCATGTCCAAGGCCGCCGATGAAAAACCTGGCGCCAGCAAAATTTCAATGAACCCTTCTTTGTAAAGATCGAGAACTTCTTGCGCTGTTTCGGCGTCGACTTCACGATTCAGACCGACAATCCCGCCAAAAATTGACACGGGGTCACAGGCGCGCGCTTTACGAAACGCCTCAGCCAAGGAATGGGTGGAGGTGGCTACGCCGCAAGGGTTGGTATGTTTAACGGCGACCGCTGTGATTTCGTCGAACTCCTTGAGCAGTTCCAAGGCTGCATTGGCGTCTACAATATTGTTAAAAGATAATTCTTTCCCTTGCAATTGTCGGGCGTTCGCGATGCACGGTTCGTTGATGATTCGCTGCCGGTAGAAGGCGCCGCTCTGGTGCGGGTTCTCACCGTAGCGCAGGTCCTGCGCTTTTACGTAATTGAGATGGAGCGTTTCGCCAAACGGTTGCTGCCGTTGGTCGGCGTCAAGGCTGCCTAGATAATCTGCAATAGCTGCGTCATAGCGAGCGGTGAGTTGAAAGGCTTTCTTGGCAAGGCCAAACTTTTGTTCAGCCGACAACGCGCCATTGGCCCGAAGGGCTTCTAATACGGCTGGATAATCATCGGGATCGACTACCATTCCAACATCAGCGTGATTTTTCGCCGCCGCGCGCAACAATGAAGGGCCGCCAATATCGATATTTTCGATAGCGTCGGCAAAGGTAC
>JACXTT010008456.1_pt1 | contig 14261 bp, 15 predicted proteins | sample 9270951 | NCBI WGS metagenome assembly JACXTT01 (sample SAMN15532306, study PRJNA645909) | rock metagenome | isolation source: weathered quartz diorite | place: Puerto Rico | collected 2017-06-21 | reverse complement strand
GGCCGGGCCCCGGCGGGGCGCCGCGCGGCTCACGGTCCTGGTCGCGGTCCTGGCGCTGTACGGCGGGATCGCTCCCGGCCTGCTGCGCGCGTGCGTGGCCTGGCCGACCCCGGGGCGCATCCTGGTCGCGTTCGCCCTGCTCGCGCCGATCGGCTTCTTCATGGGCATGGCGTTCCCGCTCGGCATGGGCGCCGCCGCGGCGGGTGACGCCCGGATGACCGCCTGGTTCTGGGGGGTGAACGGCGCGACCTCCGTGTGCGGCTCCGTCCTGGGGACGGCGCTGGCCCTGTCGTGGGGCATCACCCTGGTCTTCTGGACCGGTGTCGGCTGCTACGTCCTGGCGCTGGCAGCGTTCGCCCTGGCCGCCGGCAGGCGGACATAAAAAGGGCCGGCGGACGATCCGCCGGCCCCACCCCCTGCCGGGGTACCTAAAGCTTGTCGCGGACTACTTGGACGCCGTGGCGGTGTCGCTGTTGGCGTGCTCCAGCATGTGGGTGCCGATGGCCCGCGCCAGCGCGTCGGCCGGCCAGGGCGCGAGCGTCAGCGACACCTGGCGCTCGCTGCCGTTGCGCTTGATGGTGTACGTGACGTTCTGGCCCGGCTTCCACTCCTTGCGGGCCTTCATCAGCGCCTCGTCGTTGTCCTTGTTGATGGAGACACCGTTGAGGGCGACCAAGATGTCGCCGGACTGGATGCCGGCCGCTTCCGCCGGGCTGCCCGGATACACCTTGGTCACGGCGTAGCCCTCAGCGTTGTCCGTGTCCAGCTCGACCCCCACGAAGCCGCTGTTCTTCATCTTGTTGGCCATGTGGTCGAGACATTCCTGGGTGCTGTACTTGCACTTGTCGCCGGCGAGTGCCGGCAGGATCGCGAGCATCACCACGGCGACGAGGACGATCCAGATGTGACGCTTCATGACTCTCTCTCCTCCATGGGAAAGGGGGGAACTCTCCGGATGGCAGGCGCACCGGCATCAAAGGACCCGCGGGCCGCGACCGGCCCGAAGGGATGACGCTGAACTGCCCGGCAGCCGCTGGTTGCCGACTGCCGTACGTGGGGTTCGTCGTGGGGGGGAAATCCATTTGGGAAGAGCCTCACCGGTTGCCGGGGCAGTTCATCGTTCACACAGCCTCGAATCGTCCGAAGTGTACGCAGGGGCGCTGTAAATGTCGCCAACGGGGGCGTAAAAGATTGTCTCAGATGTCAACGCGTGTAAAGAATCGGCCCCCCGCGGCTGCCGCGCAGCGACCGGCGGTATAGTGAGGCCACTCGACGATGGGCGGGCTGGCGGCGTTCCTGAAGAAACACACGCTCTGGGTCGGCTTCCTGGCCGTCCTCGTGCCTCTCCTCGTCATGCTCGGCCTGCAGTTCGTCTGGCTGGCGCGCCTCGAGCAGGTGTCGGCCATCGCCCAGAAGGTGGCGCACAGCAACTACCTCGAGGCGATCGGGACCGAGGTGCAGTTCTACTACCGTTCCAACGCCGAGCGGGCGCTCAACATCCCGTCGACGCTGTTCACGCAGAAGCGCCTCGACGAGGTGGCCCTCCTGTGGAAGAAGAGACCGGTGGAGGGCGTGCGCAGGCTGTTTCTCGTCGACTTCACGAGCGACCCCTACGGGCACTACATGGCCTTCGAGCCGGAGCGGGGGGAGCTGTCCGCCTTCCCCGCGTCCGACGAGGCCCTGGCGATCATCGTCGCCTGCACGCCGTGGCAGGTGATGAGCTACCGGCGCGCCGTGGCGCAGGCCCCGTCCCTGCGCGTGGACGAGCGCAACCCCGAGTTCCGCCTGATCCTCAACCCGATCACCGACGACGCCTCGCACGTGGTCGGCGTCGCGGGGATGGTCCTCGACGAGGATTACTTCAAGACGCATCTGCTCCCCGCCGTGATCCGGAAGGCTCTGCCGGCCTTCTTCCCCGGCATCGCGGCGGGGCAGATGGGGGTGACGGTGCGCGACGCCGCCGGGACGTCGGTTCTGGCGACCGGCGAGCCGCGGACGTCGGACGATCGGGACGCCTCGGCGACCTCCCGGTTCCCGTTCGTGTTCACCGACTGGACGATGGGTCTGCACAGCCCCGGCACCACGCCCGAGCAGTGGGCGCGCGCCAACTTCGCCTTCAATGTCGCCCTGTCGATGCTGCTGGCGGCGGTTCTGGTCGGCGGGATCGTCCTGGCGCTGCGCGTCGCCGACCGGGCGGTCCGTCTGTCCGAGATGAAATCCGACTTCGTGTCGAACGTGTCGCACGAGCTGCGCACGCCCCTCGCCTCGATCCGCGTCTTCGCCGAGCTCCTGCGTCTCGGCCGGGTGCAGACGGCCGACAAGGTCCAGGAATACGGGGAGTACATCGAGGCGGAGAGCCGGCGGCTGTCCCGGTTGATCGACAACATCCTCGATTTCGCGCGCATCGAGTCGGGCCGCAAGGAGTACCGGTTCGCCCCCGCCGACCTGCGTCAGGTGGTCGCGGGCACCCTCAAGACGTTCGAGGCGCACCTGCGGCACAGCGGCTTCCAGATCACCTTCCTCGGAATGGATCAGGCGCTTCCGACCGTGGAGATCGACCAGGACGCCATCGGTCAGGCGCTGCACAACCTTCTGGACAACGCCGTCAAGTTCTCCGGAGACTCGAAGGAAATCACCGTCCTGCTGGCCCGGGAGGGCGACACCCTGGAGCTGTCGGTCCGCGATCACGGCATCGGCATCCCGCGCGGGGAGCAGGAGAAGATCTTCGATCGCTTCCACCGCGTCGGCACGGGGCTGGTTCACGAGGTGAAGGGGAGCGGTCTGGGACTGTCGATCGTCCAGCACATCGTGCAGGTGCACGGCGGGCGCGTGGTGGTCGACAGCGAGCCGGGGAGAGGCAGCTCCTTCACGATGCGTCTGCCGATCCGCCGCACGCCGGGCGCGCCGGGCCGGCCCGGCGGCGCGGCGCCGACGCCCGCCGGGGCGCGGCGGGACGCGTCGCGGACGGCGGCCGTGGCGGGCCCCGGGAAGCACGGCGCGTCGCCGGAGGGATGAGCGCATGCCGAAGATCCTGATCGTCGAGGACGACGACTCGATGATCGCCGCCCTGCGCGACGGGTTCGAGTACGAGGGGTACACGGTCGTCCTGGCGCGCGACGGCGCCGCCGGCCTGCGTCTGGCGGCGGAGGCGAAGCCCGACGCCGTCATCCTCGACGTGATGCTTCCGAAGATGAGCGGGCTGGACGTCTGCCGCGAGATCCGCAAGGAGGGGAACACCGTCCCGATTCTCATGCTGACGGCGCGCGGCCAGGAGATCGACAAGGTGCTCGGTCTGAAGCTCGGGGCCGACGACTACGTCACCAAGCCGTTCGGCTTCCTCGAGCTGATGGCGCGGGTCGAGGCGGTGATCAGGCGCACCAGCGGGCGCGCCGCTCGTCTCGACGGGTTCGAGTTCGGCGCCATCAAGGCCGATTTCAAGCATGGCGAGGTGCGGCGGAACGGCCGCCTGCTCGATCTGTCGGCCCGCGAGCTGCGTCTTCTGCAGTACTTCATCGAGCGCCGCGGCGAGGTGGTGACCCGCGAGCAGCTCCTCGACGCCGTCTGGGACTACGACAGCGCGCCGCTCACACGCACCGTCGACATGCACGTCGCCAAGCTGCGCAAGAAGATCGAAGAGCGCCCCGCCCGCCCCCGCTTCCTGGTCACCGTCCACGGCCTGGGATACAAGTTCAACGGCTGAACGGCTCGGCTCGTGGACGCCATCGGGATTAGAATGAAGCGCTCCAGGAGCCCTCACGATGGCACGCACCCTCTTCGACAAGGTCTGGGACGCCCATCTGGTGCGCCCCGAGACCGGCGACACGCCGGCCGTCCTGTACGTCGATCTGCATCTCGTCCACGAGGTGACCTCGCCCCAGGCGTTCGCCATGCTGCGCGAGCGCGGCCGCAGGGTGCGCCGGCCGGAGCGCACCGTGGCGACGATGGATCACTCGACGCCGACGACGCCGCGCGGCGCCGACGGCCGCATCGCGGTCACCGACCCGCAGGCGGCGGCCCAGATCGCGCGTCTCGAGACGAACTGCAGGGACTTCGGCATCCCGCTGCACGCGCTCGGGAGCGAGCGTCAGGGGATCGTGCACGTCATCGGGCCGGAGCTGGGGCTGACCCGGCCCGGGATGACGATCGTCTGCGGCGACAGCCACACGTCGACGCACGGCGCGTTCGGGGCGCTGGCGTTCGGCATCGGCACGACCGAGGTCGCGCACGTCCTGATGACGCAGTGCCTCCTGGCGAGCCGGCCGAAGACGCTCCGGATCGGGATCGAAGGGCGTCTCCATCCGGGAGTGACCGCGAAGGATCTGATCCTCGCGATCATCGCGCGGATCGGCGTCGGCGGCGGGACCGGCCACGTCATCGAGTATGCGGGGCCGGCGATCCGGGCGTTGTCGATGGAAGAGCGGATGACGGTCTGCAACATGTCGATCGAGGCGGGGGCGCGGGCCGGCATGGTGGCGCCGGACGACACGACGTTCCAGTACCTGGCGGGCCGGCCGCACGCGCCGCGGGACGCGGCGTGGGACCGGGCGCTCGCGGCCTGGAAGGGTCTGCCGGGCGACGAGGGGGCGCGCTTCGATCGCGAGATCGCGATCGATGCGGCGGCGCTCGAGCCGATGATCACCTACGGCACCAATCCGGGGATGGCGGTGCCGGTGGGCGGCGCCGTGCCGCCGTCCGACGGGCGGGCGTCGACGGCACGGGCGCTCGACTACATGGGGCTCCATCCCGGGCAGCGCCTCCTGGGGCATCCGATCGACGTGGTGTTCATCGGCTCGTGCACCAACGCGCGTCTCGGCGACCTGCGTCTGGCGGCCACGGTCCTGCGCGGCCGCAAGGTCGCCCCGACCGTCCGGCTGCTGGTCGTGCCGGGCTCGCAGCAGGTCAAGAAGCAGGCCGAGGCCGAGGGGCTCGACCGCGTGTTCCGCGAGGCGGGCGGGGAGTGGCGCGAGGCCGGCTGCTCGATGTGCATCGCCATGAACGGCGACCAGCTCGGCCCGGGGCAGTACGCGGTCAGCACCAGCAACCGCAACTTCGAGGGGCGCCAGGGAGCCGGCGGGCGGACCTTCCTGGCGAGCCCGCTCACCGCGGCGGCCAGCGCCGTCGCCGGCCGGATCGCCGACGCGCGCGCTCTGGTCGCGGGATAGACGGAGGAGCGCCATGCCGACTCTCGAGGTGGCGTGAGCGTGGAGCCGATCCGCGCCATCGCATCGACCTACGTCGTCCTGCCGATGGACAACATCGACACCGACGTGATCGTTCCCGCGCGCTTCCTGAAGGTCACGGAGAAGGGCGGCCTCGGGCAGTTTCTCTTCGCCGGCTGGCGCTACGCCGAGGACGGCACGCCCCGCCCCGACTTCGTTCTCAATCGTCCCGAGGCGACGGCGGCCCACGTCCTGGTGGCGGGGGCCAATTTCGGCTGCGGCTCGTCGCGCGAGCACGCGCCCTGGTCGCTGCACGATTTCGGCTTCCGCGCCATCGTCAGCACCTCGTTCGCGTCGATCTTCCGTAACAACTGCCTGAAGAACGGCCTTCTGCCGGTCGCCGTCGACGCGGCGTTCCACAGAAGGATGATCGCCGCCGCCGGCGCTCCCGCGCCGACCGTCACGATCGATCTGGAGGCCCGGACGATCACGCTGGCCGACGGGACGAGCGCCGCTTTCCCGATCGAGCCGTTCCCGCGCTACTGCCTGCTCAACGGCGTCGACGAGCTGAGCTTCCTCCTGGATCAGGAGGACGCGATCGCGGCCTACGAGCGCTCAAGGTCTTGACGTACCGGCTCGCATGGGCTAGGCGTCGATCGTGACGTGGCCCGGCTGCGAGGCGACGCGGTCGAGCCAGGCGCGTATCGCCGCATAGCGGCCCAGGTCGAAGCCGCCCTCGTCCGCGACGTGCGTGTAAGCGTACAGGGAGATATCGGCCAGCGAGTACCGATCGCCGACGAGGAACGTCCGGCCCGCGAGGTGTTTCTCCATGGCGTCGAGCGCGAAGTACCCGGCCGTCTGCCGCTTCTCCAGGGCGGCCCGGTCGATCTGCGCGCCGCTGTAATGCAGCCAGAAGCGTGCCACGGCGACGTTCGGCTCGTGGTTGTACTGCTCGAAGAACTGCCACTGCAGCACCTGGGCGCGCTCGTAGCGATCCTGGGGGATGTAGCGCGTGCCGTCGCCGAAGTACCACAGGATGGCGTTCGACTCGGCGAGCGGGCGCCCGTCCTCGAGGACGACGGTCGGCACGCGCAGCGCCGGGTTCAGGCCGCCGAGGACCTTCGGGCGATCCGACCTGTCCGTGACCGAGAGCTCGCGCCGCTCGTACCTGAGACCGAGATGAGCGAGCAGGAGACGGACCTTGTAGCAGTTGCCCGACGGCTTGCTGTCATAGAGCAGGATCATCATGGCCTCCAGGTGGCAGGGAAGCGGATTATAAATCGAGGCGGCGGTCGGGGTGACGGCCTAGAACCGGGCCTCCGGAGGCAGGAGAGGGTCCAACTGACCCTCGGTCGGCTCGGCTCAACAGAACCAGGGCTCGGTCAGCCTGGGCGGGCGCCCCTCGTCGCGCAGGATTGGCGGACGGCGTGCGGAGCGGCGGCCCCCGGCTCGTTCGACGATCCGATCGAAAGTGACCCGCGGGTCCTCGTCCTCGCGCGCCGCCTTCTCCACGAGACCGCTCAAGTCCTGCTGCAGGCGATCCACCCGCGCGTCCGGATGGCGCCAGTCGTAGGTGAACCGCGCCGCGTCGAGGGCGCCCAGGTGCGGTCGCATCTCGGCATGCTGCAGGAGGAGCGATCCGGGCGGCAGCAGCAGGCGGATGACGAGCTGCACCGGGTCGAGGTGGTCGACCAGATCGTGGCGCTCGATGAACTCCAGCAGGCTCCGGTAGTCCTCGAAGCCGGTCCATGGGGTGAACGGGACGAGCGAGGGCCGCAGCGCGATCCCGGCGCGGCGCGTCAGGGCGATCACCGCCTCCACGTCCGCCACGGTGTGCCCCTTGTCGAGAATGGCCAGGACGTGGTCGTCGATCGACTCGACGGCCGACACGACGAACAGGCAGCCGAGCCGCGGCAGCTCGGGCAGAATCGCCCGGCGCGCCAGGAGGTGCTCGATCTTCGCCGTGAAATCGAACGTCAGGGAAGGGAATTCGGCGTGCATCGCCCGGACGATCGCCAGCGAGTGTCCCGGGCCGTTCAGGAAATCGGGGTCGCCGAAGCTGATGTGCGTGGCGCCGCTTCCGACCTGCTGGCGTATGTCGGCCAGGACCACGTCGCGCGGCACCACGAAGAACCGGCCGCCGTAGACCGGCGGGATCGGACAATGGCGGCAGAAGTGCAGGCAGCCGCGGCTCGCCTCGGTCTGCCCGGCCGGCCGCGTCCTCCCCGCGTGCCGCAGGCGCGCGTACTTCTCCAGGCCGTGCAGGGAGGCGCGGCGCGGCACCGCGAACTCGATCTTCCGCAGCCAGGGCGAGGCGGGCGCCGCCATGCAGGCTCCCGCGACCCCCTGACCCGTCCCGCCCCGATCGAGGTCTTCGGCCAGACGCAGGAGGGGCTCCTCGTATTCGCCGCCGATGACGAAATCAACCCCCTGGTCGAGCAGGACCGGGGCGTTGAGCGTCGCGTAGAGACCGTACAGGCAGACACGGCAGTCCCGGTTGATCGATCGGATGCGATCGATCGCCTTCGCTCCCAGACGGAGAGCCGTGTGCATCGGAACGGCGATCGCCGCGAAACGGGCGCGCGCGACGCGATCCGGCTCGAGACGCTCGACGGCCAGGTCGATGGCGGCGGGGGAGAAGCCGGCGCGCTCCAGCACCCCCAGCGGGGAGGCCAGGGACAGCGGCTGGTGACCCAGCTCGTAGGTCGAGATCAGGAGGATGGCGCCGCTGGCGCGAAGACGTCCGGCCGCGGCGGCGGGCGGGGCGCTCCCGGGCACGCTACTTGGCGGGCTGGTAGTACGGGTTCGAGCCGCCTGCGTGGTCGGTCTGGTCGATGACGCCGGCCAGCTGCGGGATCTCCTCTTTCAGCGTGGTCTCGATTCCCTGTTTCAGCGTGACGTTGACCATGCCGCACCCCTGGCAGCCGCCGCCGAGCCTGAGGTAGGCGATGCTGTCCTTGACGTCGAGGAGCTCGACCCACCCGCCGTGGGACGCGACCGCCGGGTTGATCATCTCGTCCAGGATCTTCTGGATCCGGCTCTTGACTTCGTCGTCTCCCAGGGATTCCATCGAGCCCGCCTCCTGCCGGGATAATGGTGTCATTATACGGCGAATTCAAGTCTAGAATGACCGGCACGCCGGGGCGCGGTGCGGCTCCCGGCCGGAGGGAGACGATGACGATCAAGTACGCCGCGGCCTTCGTCCTGCTGGCGCTGGGTCTGGCGCTCGGAGCCCAAGCCGCCGCCGACGAACCCGGAGCCTCGAAGCCCGGTTCCAGCCCCACGCCGCGGTCACAGGAGCCGCCCCGGGTGGTCGTGCAGCACATCCTCGTGTCGTTCTCCGGCAAGCTCCCCGGCAAGACGATCAACCGGACGCAGGACGAGGCGCGCGCGCTCGCCGGGGAGATCCTGGAGAGAGCCCGCCAGGGAGAGGACTTCGACGCCCTGGTGAAGCAGTACACCGACGATCAGGCCCCCGGCATCTACAAGCTGTACAACCGGGGAAGGACCCCGGTCGACCGCGACGAGTACGCGCGCACCGGAATGGTCCCGTGCTTCGGCGATCTGTCCTTCAAGCTGGCGCCCGGCGAGATCGGCGTGTGCGAGTACGACAAGATGCGCAGTCCGTTCGGGTGGCACATCATCAAGAGGCTCAAGTGACGCGCGCGGCGCCCGCCGCCGCCCTGATCATGGTGCTGTTGGGCGCCGCCGCAATCCTGCTGACGCCGGGCTCGCCCGGCACGCTGACGAGGATTCGTCCCGCCGAGCTGTGGGGCGGGCGGGTGGAGGGGCCGGGCGAGAGCCCCGGGTCGAGCGGCCCCGCCGCGGCCACCCTGCCGCTGGCGCGTCCGACGATGCACGTCCTCGAGCAGATCTCGCCGATCGTCGGACCGGCCTCGACGCTCGTCGAGTCGCTCGGGATCGAGATGCGCGAGAAGTTCACGACCGTCCTGCCGAAGGGGACGCCCGTGCCCGTCAAGCGGGTGGTCACCTTCCGCACCGGCGCCGACGATCAGAAGGAGATCCGCCTGCACGTCCTGCGGGGCGTTTCGGAGACCGCGGCCGACAATCACTCGCTCGGATGGGTGCGGGTCGCCGACCTGCCGCCGGGGCCGCGTGGTGCGACCAAGGTCGCGGTCCTGTTCGAGGTCGCGGACGGCGCGATCGTCCTGGCGGCCATCGACCCGGACACGGGCCGCGCCTTCCCGATCGAGCCCGCCGAGGCGCCTCCGGGATTCAAGCCCTGATGGGGGACCTCGTCTACTTCAGCGTCGACGTGGAGGCGTCGGGGCCGGTCCCGGGGCTCTACAACCTGGTGTCGATCGGCGCCGTGCCGGTCGGCCGGGCCGAAGGTCTCTGGCGCCCCGAGGAGGAGCGCTTCTACGTCGAGCTGAAGCCGATCAGCGGCGGATTCGACCGCGAGGCGATGGCGGTGCACGGCATCCCCCGCGAGCGCCTCGAGAGCCAGGGCACCCCGGCCGATCAGGCGATGCGGGGGCTCAGCGAGTTCGTCGAGAGCCGCCTGCGCCGCGACCACGGACGGGCCGTGTTCGTCGGCCACAACGCCGCCTTCGACTGGTCGTACATCAGCTACTACTACGTCGTGCACGGCCTGCCCAACCCGTTCGGCTACAAGGCGCTCGACATCAAGTCGCTGGCGATGGGGCGGCTGCGTATCGGCTGGTACGACACCAGCAAGGAGAGGCTCGAGACCCTGCTGCCCGGGGTCCCGCGTCAGGACGTCTCCCAGGCGCACCGCGCCGACTACGACGCCCTGTACCAGGCCCACCTGCTCTGCGCCCTCCTGAACCTGACCTGACTGTGTGGATCGGCCGGTAATCGATCTAGTAGACGTCGAACGAGCAGGTGGCGAGCACCGTCCTGTGCCGATCGCCCATCTGATAGACCTTCGCCTGCTTGGTGCCCGCGGCCAGATAGGTGGCCCGCTCCGACGCGTAGAAGGATCCGTCGCCTGTCGCTTGGGAAAACAGGCTCGTGCCGTCCTCGACGAACACGTCGAGCATCTGGCCGGGCTTGAAGCCTTGCCCGCTCACGGAGAACTGGGTCCCGTTGGGCACGGGGTTCGGCGTGACCCAGCACGTCTCGGAGCCGGCCCAGCGGACGGAGCCCCCTCCCTTGCTTGAGCCCGTTCGTTGAGCGGCGGCCGGCCGTGAAAGCATCAGCGCCCCGACCAACAGCAGAGTCAGAATGCGCGGCGCGATCCTGTGATTCCTTCCCTCGGCCACCCGCGGACCCTCCCTCCCCCCCTGCGGCTCAACCTGGAAGCCCCAGGTGGGTGACTGGACTGGACGGAGCAAATCGTGCGCCAGGCGCACGTTTGAGGATCTAATGCGCAAAGTCGCTTGATGCAAGACAGTTGGTCTCCTGTCCGAAAAACCGGATCGATCGGTGCGCAGCATTAATGTAATCGGCGTCGACCATTCTGGGCGTATTGAAGCCTGGAGCGGACACCTATGCGACGGCCGGCCGATGCGGCGAGCGATCAATCGCCTTGGCACCGCTCGCCACGGTCGAGCCGCGCTAGAATGCGCCGATGGACGTCCTGGCGCACGCGGGTGACTTCGTCGTCTGGTTCGTCGTCTTCCTGTTCACGCTGACGGTGCACGAGGCGTGTCACGGGCTCGTGGCGTTGCTGGGCGGGGACGCCACCGCGTACCACGGCGGCCAGGTGTCGCTGAACCCCTGGCCGCACATCCGACGCGAGCCGGTCGGCACTCTGATCATCCCGCTGCTGACGTTCTTCGCGTCGGGGTGGATGATGGGCTGGGCCTCGACACCGTACGACCCGGAGTGGGGACGGCGGTATCCGCGGCGGCAGGCGGCGATGTCGGCGGCCGGGCCGGCGGGCAACCTGGTCATCGCCGGGGTCTCGTTCCTGGTCCTGAAGAGTCTCCTCGCGGCGGGCGTGTTCGTGCCGCCGCACCAGATCAATTTCAGCCACCTGGTCGAGCCCGCCGGCGGCACGCCGGAGGGTTCGGTCCTGTACGCGCTGGCGCTGCTGCTCTCGGTGGCGCTCAATCTGAACGTCCTCCTCTTCCTGTTCAACCTTCTGCCGCTGCCGCCCCTGGACGGGAGCGGCATCGTTCAGGGCCTGATGCCGGGTCTGTTCGGCGGTCTCGTCGAGACCTTGCGGCGGAACCCCGCCATGTCGCTGATCGGTCTGATCATCGCGTGGCAGGTGTTCGACGTCGTCTACCGTCCCGCCTTCGATGTGCTTCTGCGACTGCTGCACCCGGGCCTGACCTACGGCTAGGAGGAGAATCCTCATGCGCGCTCACGCTCCGTCATACGCCCGGGTGGGTCCGACGACCGCTGTCTGCGCTGTCGCCCTCCTGGCGCTCGGCGCCGCGGCCGGTTCGCAGCCGGATCGGCCGCCCGCCCCCGACTGGCGCACCCCGGCCGAGCTCAGCGACTACCGGACGACACCGCGATACGCCGAGACCTTCGAATACGTGCGCCGCCTGGTGAAGGCGGCGCCCCATACGCTGCGTCTCGAGAACTTCGGACGGACGGGGGAGGGACGCGATCTGATCGTCGTCATCGCCTCGAAGGACGGCATGTTCGAACCCGCCGGGCTGCACGCCGCGCGCCGGCCGGTCGTGCTGGTCCAGAACTCCATCCACGCGGGCGAGATGGACGGGAAGGACGCCAGTCTGGCGCTTCTGCGCGACATGGTCATCACCAGGGAAAAGGCCGGCCTCCTCGAGCGCGCCGCCCTGGTCGTCATCCTGATCTACAACGCCGACGGCCACGAGCGCTTCGGCGCCTACAATCGCATCAACCAGAACGGGCCCGAGGAGAGCGGCTGGAGGACGCAGGCGCTCAATCTGAACCTGAACCGCGACTACATGAAGGCCGAGGCGCCCGAGACCCGCTCCTTCCTGCGTCTGTGGAACCGCTGGCTGCCCGATCTGTTCGTCGACACGCACGTGACCGACGGGGCCGATTTCCAGTACGACACGACCTACGGTCTCGACACCGGCCCGGACATCTTCCCGGCGCAGGCCGAATGGAAGCGGACGGCCCTGGCTCCCTTCATCGAGAGCTCGGTCGCGGCGGCGGGGCACGTCGTGAGCGCCTACCTGAACTTCAAGGACGACACCGATCCGTCGCAGGGCCTGACGATCGCCCAGGATCCGCCGCGCTTCTCCACCGGCTACATCAATCTGCAGAACCGCCCGGCGCTGCTCCTCGAGACCCACATGCTGAAGGACTACAGGACGCGGGTCGTGGGCTCGTACGAGTTCCTGCGCGCCGTCCTGGAGGTGGTCAACCGGGACGCCGACCGTCTGGTGACGATGAACCGCGAGGCCGACGCCGCCACCATCGCCGCCGGACGGACATACGACCCGGCCGCCCGGTTCCCGCTGCGGCTGGAATCGGACGGAACGACGGAGCCGTTCGGCTTCCGCGGCTACAAGGCGACCGTGACCCAGAGCGAGATCTCGGGAGGGCGCCGCGTCGACTACAGTCACGAGGCGATGGAGACGACGGTGCCGCGCCAGACGACGCTCAAGGTGACGCTGGCGGTGGCGCCGCCCCTCGCCTACATCGTCCCGGCGCAGTGGACGCAGGTCATCGACGTCCTGCGGGCGCACGGTCTGCGCGTCGAACGGACGGCGCGCGACTGGCAGGGCGAGGTGGACACGTACCGGTGCGACGGGGTCAAGTGGCTGGAGCGCCCGTTCGAGGGGCGCCAGGTGCTGTTCGCGCCGCCCGAGGGCGGGCCGCACGCCAAGGCCTCGGCGGGCGACTGCGTCGCCGCGCGCGCGACCCTGGTGTTCCCGGCCGGCTCGGCCGTGGTGCGGCTCGATCAGCGCGCCGCCCGGGTCGCCATCCACTGGCTGGAGCCCCAGGCGCCCGACTCGGCGATGACCTGGGGCTTCTTCAACTCGATCTTCGAGCAGAAGGAGTACGCCGAGGCGTACGTGATGGAGAGAGTCGCGCGCGACATGCTGGGGAAGGACGCGCGCCTGAAGGAGGAGTTCGAGCGCCGCCTGGCCGAGGACAAGGACTTCGCCGCCAGCCCCGAGGCGCGGCTCGCTTTCTTCTACCGGCGCTCGCCCTGGTGGGACCCGCGCATCGGTCTCTATCCGGTCGGCCGGCTGACCTCACTTCAGGGGATCCCCCTGGCGCCGGAGAGGTAGAATGGCTTCGATGGAACTGCATTCGGCCGCGTTCACGACCCGCACCATCGACGAGCTGGTGGACGGCCTGCGCGCCATACCGATCCCGGCTTTCACCCGCGAGCGGGTGCTGAGCGAGTTCGGCCGCACGGTGCTCGACGCCTTATCGCTGCGACCGTTCATGTTCTTCCGGCGCAGCCACTACACGCGCAACCTGATCCACCGCAACGACCTGTTCGAGGTGGTCGCCATCGGCTGGGAGCCGGGGCAATCGTCCGCGATCCACAACCACCGCGGGCAGGAATGCTGGATGGGAGTGCCGCTCGGCCGCCTCGAGATCCGCAACTACCGGCTCGCGGCCCAGGACCCGGCGGCGCGCACCTGCCGCCTCGAGCCGTCCGCGAGGTACGTGATCGATCCGCAGCGTCCGGCCGCCGTCGATCCGTCGGAGCCGATCCACTCGGTGCACAATCTCGTCGAGTATGGCGCGCGGGCCCTCTCGGTGCATGTCTACTCCCTGCCGTTCGACTCCTGCGAGATCTACCAGATCGAGCAGGGCCGCTACTACGACGTGACGCTCGGGTACACCAGCCGGTTCGGGGTCCTCTGTCCGGGCGAGCAGGCGGAGGCGGTCTAGTCCAGTCTCCTCGAGGGCTGCGCCTCGGCCCTCTGCAGCTCGCTCGTCGCCTCGTCCCAATCGTCGTAAAGGTGGGCGAGATCGATCTCGATCGACTTCTTCTCCTCTCCGAGCCGGCGGGCCAGACCCGGCTCCTTGTACGTCTCCGTCGAGGACATCGCCGTCTCCACCTCCTTCAGACGCGTCTCGAGAGGGAGGATCGACGCTTCGAGCGCCACGATCCGCTCGCGCACCAGGCGCAGCTGCCGGTTGCGCCGGTTGCGCGCCTCCGCGTCCTGGCGCCGGCGCTCGCGCCCGTCCTGCGCCGCCGCGGCCGGC
>JACXTT010008455.1_pt1 | contig 14261 bp, 12 predicted proteins | sample 9270951 | NCBI WGS metagenome assembly JACXTT01 (sample SAMN15532306, study PRJNA645909) | rock metagenome | isolation source: weathered quartz diorite | place: Puerto Rico | collected 2017-06-21 | reverse complement strand
GACAGCACGAAGCTCGAGCGCCACTCGACGTGACGGAAGCCGGCGGTGCGGATCAGCTGCTCCAGACACGCGCGGTTCGGTGCCCACCAAGCCAGCGCCCCGGGGCTGCCGAGGAAGTGCGCGCGCGGGATCGGGGAATCGTCGGGGTCGATCGCGGTGGCGATGATCGCCTGCTCGCGCGTCACCGAGCGAAGCGCGGAGAGAGCGCGGGCGAGATCGCTCACGTGAACGAGCACGCTGCCGCAAAACACGACGTCGAACGGGCCTCCGAGTTGCTCGGCGGAAAGCTCGTAGATCGACGTGCGCACGAGCTCGACCTGCGACCGGCGGACGGCGCGGGCGAGCGCGAAGGGCCCATCGAGGAAGGTTTGCCACTGATCCGGCCGCCACCCCGTGGCGTCTCCTTCCCCGGCGCCGCGGTCCAGGGCGTGCCAGCCCGCGACCTCCGTCGCGACCACGCGCGCCGCGCCGCGCCGCTCGAGCTCGAATGCGAAGAATCCGCTGCCGGTGCCGACGTCGAGAGCGGTCTTGCCGCGGAGATCGTCGGGGAGCGCGTAGAGCGGAAGCAGGGGCCGCAGGTCGTAGCGACCCGGCGTCACCACGCCCGGGGCGAGCTCGATCGTGTGGTACCAGTACTCCGCCGCGACCGCGGCCGCGATGTCGGGGATGCCCTCGATCGGCGGGACGTGGCCCGTTCCGCCGAGGGGTGCATCGCCCGCCGTGGTGTCCTTCACTCGCCCTCCATCGCACGATCCGTGCTTCGCCAAGGCGAAGCGCTCTAGGCGAGAGGCTCCTCGCGCAGGGGCTCGCCGCTCCAGATGCGGTCCAGCTCGAGGGAAATGGAACGACTCGAGGCCTCGACCGAGAACATGTTCTGCACGCGCATCTGCCCCAATCGTCCCTTCTCTGCGGCCGCGCGACGATCCGAGAAGCTCGCACGCAGTGCCTGGCGCAGTGACGCATGGTCGGGCTCGGCCCAAATGTAGCGAGACCGGTACGGGGAATTGCCCGGCCCGACCTCGACCAACTTGTGGTCGACCACGAAGCTCGACTCCGCGTCCACGAAATCAGCGACTCCGCCGTAACGCGAAGCCACCACCGGCTTCCCGGCCTTCATCGCCTCGATGATGGTGATGCCGAGTCCTTCGGCCCGATGCGGAGACACGTAGCAATCGATGTGTCGGAAGAACTCCGCCATGTCGCCTTCGTCGAGCACCTGATCGAGGATCAGGACGTCCGGCCGATCCGTGGCGATCGCGCGCAGAGCGACGAGCTCGTCGGCACCTCCTGGTCGATCACGGACTTTGAGGATGCATGCCGCGCCGTCCTCGACGCGGAACTCCTCCACGTAGGCCTTGAGCAGCCCGAACGGGTTCTTCCGCCCTACGCCGCTGCAGGCGTCCATCACGTAGGCGAACAGGTAGCGATCTTCGGGGAGCCCGAGGTCGCACCGGGCACGCGCCGTCCCGAGGGCCGACTCCATGACGATGCCGGGGCGAACGACGCGGACGGGGATCTTCGAGGCCGCCGCGAAGGTTCGCGCCATGAACGACGTCGCGCACCAGATCTCGTCGAATTGGGCGATCGCGTCGAACCATTCGGGGGCGATCGATGCGAGCTCCCAGTAGGCGATGGCGACGTTGTATCGATCGCGGTGGACGAGTCGCGGCAGCAGCGAGCGCTGGATCAGTTCGACTTGGGTGAGCAGGTCGAAGTTCAGGTGGATCAGGTTGATCGGCTGCGACTCACGGCGCGGCGGATCGGCGGACGGGATCTTCGGCACGTGCTCGAAGCCGATCTCCCAAGGTACGACGTGGACGACGACGCCCGCCTGCTCGAGAGCCGACAAGTAGCCGCGCGCGCTCGCCCCGAGTCCGTTGACGGCGAACAGCGGCCCGACGAGGTTCACCCCGATCGAGCTGGTCTGCGGCTCTCGGCGCTTCCCCTTCCTGGCGAGCCCGGGACTCGTACGCCGACCTTCGGCGGCGCCGTGCAGAACGTAATGCACGAGCGGGTTCAGTCCGGTACCGGCGACGTCGGGGTGATGCTCGAGATACCACTTGGTGTTGAACTCCGGGTTCGGCATGAACCCGCGATCCGCTCCGTAACGAAGGAAATGCTCGAGCGGATTCACACCGTGCGCGATCTCGAGCTGGTTGAACTCGAGATACCAACGAACGTCGAACAGTGGGTGCGGATTTCGCCCTTCGCCCGCGCCGTGGACGATGAAATGCCACAGGGGATTCATCTGCGCATTCGCCACGTCGGGATTACGGCCGAGGTACCATCGGGTATCGAACAGCGGATGGGGGTTTCGGCCCTCGACGGCGCCGAATCCGAGGAAATAGCCGAGATCCGTCGCGCCCGCTGCTTCGTCACGCGGCACGCCCTGCGAGCGATAGTACGCGGTGGCGAACAGCGCGCCTGGATCGTGCCGCTCCGCCGCACCGGTCTCCAGGTAATGGACGAGGGCGCTGGCCCCGTTCGTCCGAAGCGCTGGATGGGCGTCGAAGTAGAAGGATGGGTCGAAGATCGGATTCGGACGAAGCCCCTCGCGCTCGCCGATCGTCAGGTAGTGGATCGTCGCGTCACCCGCCGCGTTCGGCGAACCGAGCTGACTCTGGAGATACCACCGTTCGTCGAGCAGCCCGGATCGCCGCACCGTATCGGCGTCGCGTGACAGCGGCGAGCTCGCGGGCTTGGCTTCCGGGAGCATCGAGACCGCCGCATCGCGTGCTCGGCGTAAAACGGTGGTGAGCCGCATCGTATTCGACTGGGTTGTCTTCCACGGCGAAGACGGAGTCAACGAAAGGGGTACCCCCGCAGACGGCAGCCGCCTTGTGGCGCATGCGCGACCCCTGCTACGAAAATTTCCCGATGGGCGGAGGCTAGTGATGACATCGTTAGGGCCGCTTCCGCCGACCTCGCTGCGAGAGCGCGTGGCCGGAACCGCCGACGAAGCATGGTTCGTGGCCTCCGGCGCAGCCACCGTGGACGAGTGGCGAAGGACGGTCGCCTTGACGGGGCGGCGCTTGGAGGACTTCCACTCGATCCTCGACTTCGGTTGCGGATGCGGAAGGGCGCTGCGGCACCTCGAGTCGGTCCTCGGTCCGTCCCAGCAGCTCTTCGGCTGTGACGTCGACGTGGAAGCGATCGAGTGGCTCGCGGGGGCGCATCCGCGCTCGAAGATCTTCCCGCTGGTGAATGGGACGATTCCGCTCGACGCCGCGAGCATGGACCTCGTGCTGTCGCACAGCGTGTTCACGCACCTGCCGGAGCAGGCGCAGTTCCGCTGGCTCGCCGAGCTCGCGCGAATCCTGCGCGTCGGCGGCACTCTCGTCACGTCCCTGCACGGGGAAAAGGCGATTCGCGAGTATCGCGCGGCGGTCGCGGCGCAGGGGCGGGCCGACGAGGTGCAAAACCTCGACGAGGCGATTCTCGGCCGCGGGTTCTATCACGTGCGCGGGCGATCCCCGGCCGAGCTGACTCTTCCCGAAGAGTACGGCGCCGCTTTCCATCGCATCCACTACGTGCTCGCGCACTGGCTTCGATCCTTCTCGCTCGTCGCCTGGTTGCCGACGTTCGCGCTCGGCCATCAGGACGTCGTGGTGCTCACTCGACGCGAGGGCTGACCGCAGCGCGCATGCCGCTCTTCCTCGACTTGCCGAGCTTCACGATCGCCGAGCCGGGCTTCGTGATCGCGGGCTGGATCGCCGGTCGGACGCTCGACGCCGTCGAGGTCCTGGTCAACGGTGGCAGCATTCCGTACCGGCTCTCCGAAGAGCCTGCGTTGTCGCATGCACTGCCGGGGTTCGCCTGCGTTCGACGGGTCGCCACACGCGCCCACCTGGTCCACTGCAGCGGCCTGCCCGTCGCGGAAATCGAGCTGCGCTTCGGGCAAGAGGTCCTCCGCAAGGAGATCCCCCTCTCCACCGAGATGGTCGAGTTCGCGGCGCGGGAGGCGCGGCTGCGGGCGCGGAGCTTCGCGTGGCTCAGTTCTCACCTGCGTTGCCCCGCGTGCCGCGGGGGCGATCTCGAGCTCACGGGAACGGAGATCCGCTGCCGCGGATGCGAAGCACGCTTCCCACAGCTCGGCCGGGCGATCCACCTGCTGTCCGATGAGCAGCGCGCGCGGTCGAGCATCTTCCACACGGAGAACGTCTCGGGGAATCCCTACACCCCGCTCGCCAAGCAAGTGATCGACGACACGGTCGGGGGCGGCGGATGGGTGCTCGATTGCGGCGCCGGCAATCGAAGCGAGCGGACCCCGGGCGTGGTCAACGTGGAGATCGAAGATCATCCGTCCACGGACGTGATCGCCGCGGGAGAAGCACTGCCGTTCGCCGACGGCAGCTTCGACGCCGCGCTTTCTCTCTCCGTGCTCGAGCACGTACGCGATCCCTTCCAGTGCTCCCGAGAGCTGCTCCGCGTCGTCAAGCCCGGCGGTACGATCCTCGTCGACGTTCCGCTCTTGCAGCCCGTGCACGGCTATCCGAGCCACTACTACAACATGACGCGAGCGGGTGCCGTGAACCTGTTCTCCGCGGGGGCCGACGTGGTGAGCGTCGAGACGCCGCTGCATGGCCACCCGATCTGGGCCCTGCAGTGGATCGTGCGGGCGTATCTCGATGGTCTGCCCGTCGCGGTCCGCGAGCCCTTCGCCAAGCGCACGCTCGCGGAGATCGCCGAGCCGGTCGACCCAGCCCGTCTCACGCTCGCCGAGGTCGCGACCCTGGAGGCCGGAGCGACAGAATCGCTCGCGTGTCTGAACACGCTGTTGCTGAGGAAGCGCGGATGACGAGGACGAAGCGAGGCGACGGCGAGAATCCCGTGATCTCGCTCCTGATGCCGGTTCACAACACGGCGCCGGACGTGCTCGAGAGCGCCATTCGGTCCGTGCTGAGCCAGACCGTTCCGGACTGGGAGCTCTGCATCTGCGACGACGCATCGACGTCGCCGCAGACGATTCGTGCCTTGGAACGCTACCGCGGCGTCGATCCGCGGGTGAAGGTGCACCGGTCCGCGACGCCGCTGCAGATCGCCGGGGCCTCGAACGTCGCCGCGGAGTTCGCCACCGGCGACTTCGTGGCGTTTCTCGACCACGACGACACGCTCGCAATCGACGCGGTCGAACAGATCGGTGCCGAGATCCGCGCGCACGCCGACGCCGACGTCCTCTACAGCGACGAGGACAAGATCGAGCCGAACGGAGCCTACTCGGAGCCGTATCTCAAGCCGGACTGGTCGCCGGATCTGCTGCTCTCGATGATGTACGTGCTGCACCTCCTGGTGATCCGCAAATCGCTGTTCCTCGAGCTCGGCGGTTTTCGGGCCCTCTACAGCGGCGCCCAGGATTTCGATCTCGCGCTACGCGCCACGGCACGGGCTCGCCGCGTCGTCCACGTTCCTCGCGTCCTCTATCACTGGCGGAAAGTACCCGGTTCCGCCGCCGCCGTGATCGACGCGAAGCCGCTCGCGCTCGAACGGGCACGCGAGGCGCTCGCCGATTTCGTGCGCCCGGGTGGCGCGAAGGTCGAACCGGGTCTCATTCCGGGGAGCTTTCGCGTGCGCTGGCCGATCGCTCCGAAGATACCAGTGACCCTGCTCATTCTCACGAACGCGCGCGAGCGCGAGCTCGACGGTCGGGGACGGGTGGTGCTCGTCGAGAACTTCGTACGCAGCATCATCGCCAAGACCCGCTACCGCGAGTTCCAGATCGTGGTGGTCGACGACGGCGCGATGCGCCCGCAGACGCGCGACGAACTGATCGCTCTCGGGGTCGTCATCCGCCCCTATGCGTTCGAAGGAGAGTTCAATTTCTCTCGGAAGCTGAATCACGCTCTGGCTTTCGTCGACACCGAGAGCGTCGTCATCCTGAACGACGATCTCGAGATCATCAGCGCGGACTGGCTGGACGCTCTGCTGGAACAGTCGCTGCGCCCGGAGATCGGCGCCGTCGGCGCGCGCTTGCGATTCCCCAACGGACGAATTCAGCACGCGGGAATCGTCCTCGGCGTCCACCGCGGTGCGGCGCACATCTTCCACCACTGGCCCGGCGATCGCGTGGCCTATTGCGGATTCTCGCACGTGACACGGAACTACTCCGCGGTGACCGCCGCGGTGTTGGCGACGCGCATGAGCGTCGTCCGCGAGGTCGGCGGCTTCGACGACGGCCTGGCGGTCGACTACAACGACGTCGATTTCTGTCTGAGGCTCAAGGCGGCGGGCTATCGGGTAGTCTACACGCCGTTCGCCGAGCTCTACCACTTCGAGGCTTCGAGCCTGGTTCGATCCGCTCCGAACGAAGCCGACGAGCAGCGATTCCTCGCCCGTTGGGGGGCGGTGGTCGACGCGGACCCCTACTACCATCCGTACCTCCCCCGCGATCGAGTCGATTGCCTGCTCGAGTGGTGAAGGGCCGTCGTTCGCAACCCAGAGCGATTTTGCCCGCTGTCGATCGAAGCGAGCAGCCAAGCGCGGTGCGGCGTGCACCGCGCTTCATCGCACCGCAGCTTGCCGTGGTGCAGCGTGGGCGGTAAACGAAAGAGATGCGGATCCTGCTCGTTGGGCAGGCGGCGTTTGGCGAGAAGTCGCTGGAGCGGCTTGCGGGGAGGCACGAGGTGGTCGCCGTCTATGCGCCGCCGGATGGGCCGGGAGGCAAGGCCGATCCCTTGAAGGTGCGGGCGTCGGCGCTCGGGGTGCCGGTACACCAGCCGAAGTCCATGAAGACGGACGAGGTCTTCGAGCAAGTGCGGGGATACGCGCCGGACCTCGCGGTCTTGGCCTTCGTCACCCTGATCGTACCCGAGCGCGTGATCTCGGCTCCTCGGCTCGGGACGATCTGCTTCCACCCTTCGCTGTTGCCGCGTTACCGCGGCGGCAGCGCGATCAACTGGCAGATCATCCGCGGCGAGACGAAGGGCGGTCTGACGATCTTCTGGACCGACGCCGGGATCGATACCGGCCCGATCCTCCTCCAGAAGGAGCTCGCGATCGGACCGGACGAGACCACGGGCTCGTTCTACTACGACAAGGTGTTCGGAGCCGGGATCGATGCGGTCGAGCAGGCGGTCGATGCGATTGCCGCCGGCACGGCGGCGCGTATCGTACAAGACGAGACGCTCGCGACGTATGATCCACTCTGTCGTGACGAGCACGTCGGCATCGACTGGTCGAAGCCGGGGCGCGAGGTCTACGACCTGATCCGCGGCGCGGATCCGCAGCCGGGAGCGTGGGCGCTCCGCGGTGGACAGAAGCTCCGCTTCTACGATTGCCGGTTCGTCGAGGGGGGCGGCGCCGAGCCCGCGGTCGTCGCCGCGATCGGCGAGGGCGGCGCGGAGATCGGGGTGCACGGCGGTCGGCTCGTCGCCCGCCGCCTTCGCCTCGGCGACTCGCCGAAGAAGCTCGCGGCGAACGAGCTCGCCGCGGCCGGCGGCGTGATGCTCGGCGAGCGCCTTTCCGAAGGGCGTACGCCGTGAGCGCGAGCACGCGCGACGACATCGCGCGCTCGTTCGAGGAGAGCGCCGCGGTCGCGCGGCAGTTCCTGAAGGATCACCTCGCGACGCTCGAGCGGGTGATCGAGGTGGTCGCGGCGCGGCTCGTCGCCGGCAACAAGGTGCTGTTCTTCGGCAACGGAGGCAGCGCGGCGGATGCGCAGCACCTGGCCGCCGAATTCGTGAATCGCTTCATGCTCGAGCGGCCGCCACTGCCGGCGATCGCGCTCACCACGGACTCCTCGATCCTCACCAGCATCGCGAACGACTACGGCTACGTCGAGGTGTTCGCCAAGCAAGTGAAGGCCCTCGGCCGCGAGGGCGACGTCGCGATCGCGCTGTCGACGAGCGGTAACTCGCCGAACGTCCTCCGTGCGGTCGAGGTCTGCAAGAAGAAGGAGATCGTGACGGTGGGGCTGACCGGGGGCGACGGCGGCAAGCTCGGTGCGATGGTCGATCACCACCTCTGCGTGTCGGCGACGAAGCTCACGCCGCGAATCCAGGAGACGCACGCCCTCGTGGGCCACGTCCTCTGCGAGCTCGTCGATGCCAAACTCTTCGGGCGCGACGCGGGAAAGCGCGATCCGGGTTGAAGCGCCGCGAGCTCGATCCCTCGCAAGTGCGCACGTATCCGCTCGCGTCGCGGAAGAGCAAGGTCGAGGCGCAGGCGGTGGGACGGCCGTTGCCGAGCGGAGCGACGGTCGCGGATCTCGTCGCGAGCCTCCCGGACCTGCTCGCCGCGCGTGACTTCCGCTTCGCGGTCTCGGAGCTCGCGCGCCGGCGCGCGAGCGGCGCGCCGATCGTCCTCGGCATGGGCGCGCATCCGATCAAGGTCGGGCTGTCGCCGCTGATCGTCGATGCGATCGAACGCTCGGTGTTCGGCGCGGTCGCGATGAACGGTGCCTGCATCATCCACGACTTCGAGCTCGCGCACGCGGCGCACACCTCGGAGGAGGTCGCCGAGCAGCTGACGGACGGCAGCTTCGGAATGTCCGAGGAGACCGGACGGTTCTTGAACGAAGCGGCGCGCGAGGGCGCGCGTGACGGGCTCGGGCTCGGTGAGGCGGTCGGGCGGAAGATCCTCGCCGAGCGCTTGCCGCACGCGGAGCTCAGCATCCTCGCCGCCGGCGCTCGCACGGGGGTGCCGGTGACGGTGCACGTCGCGCTCGGCACCGACATCGTCCACATGCATCCTTCGGCCGACGGAGCGGCGATCGGCGACACCAGTCTCCGCGACTTCCGCATCTTGGCCGCGACCGTCGCAGAGCTCGAGGGTGGGGCGTTCATCAACCTCGGCTCTGCAGTCATCGTGCCCGAGGTCTTCTTGAAGGCGCTGAACTTGGCGCGGAACGTCGGGCGCCAGGTGCGCGATCTGCTCACCCTCGACATGGATTTCCAGCGCCATTATCGCCCGCTCACGAACGTCGTCAGCCGCCCGACCTTGCTCGGCGGACGCGGCATCCACCTCACCGGCCATCACGAGATCATGTTCCCGCTGCTCTGCGCCGCGCTCCGCGAAGCGATGGAGCGGGCGTGAGCGATCCCGTCGTCACGCTGCTCAGCGACTTCGGAAACCGCGACGGCTTCGTCGGGATCCTGAAGGGCGTGCTGCTGGGGATCTGCCCGAGCGCGCGTACCATCGATCTCAGCCACGAGATCGCGCCGCAGGACGTGATGGAAGGTGCGCTCGTGCTGTCGGCGGCGGTGGATCACTTTCCCGTGGGCACCGTCCATCTTGCGATCGTCGACCCCGGCGTCGGCACCGATCGCCGCGCGCTCCTGATCGAGACGGAGGCCTTCACGCTCGTCGGCCCCGACAACGGATTGTTGAGCCTCGCCGCCGCACGGTCTCCGCTCCGGAAGATCGTCCATCTCGACGAGCCGCGCTGGTTCGCGCCGTCGCCGAGTGCCACGTTCCACGGTCGTGACGTGTTCGCGCCGGTCGCGGCGCACCGCGCGAACGGCGTACCGCCGGAGCAGCTCGGGTCGATCGTCGAGGACTACGCGCGCGTGACGATTCCGGCGGTGCGCCGAGTCGACGACGGGATCGAGGGGCAGATCCTCTACGTCGATCGTTTCGGCAACCTCGTCTGCAACATCGCGAGGTCGGATCTGACGGCATCGTCCGGCACGCAGATGACCGTCCGGCTCGGCGACGTCACGATTGCGCAGATCTCGGCGACCTACGGCGCCGTGCGCGAGGGCAAGCCCGTCGCGGTTTGGAACAGCTGGGACCGGCTCGAGATCGCCGTGCGGAACGGATCCGCGGTGCGCCAGCTCCGCGCGCGCAGCGGCGACCGCGTGCAGCTCAAGGCTCGGCGATGAGGCCGCTCGAGCGCTGGCCACCACCCGTCGACGTCGTGGCGGAGGACATCCACGTGCCCCGGGCGCCTGTCGTGCGCAGGCGGTTCCCGTGGTTGAACGCAATCCTGTTGCTGGCGACGCTCGCGAGCACGACGCTCGCGGGCGCGCTGAACGACGACGTGGCGATCGCGGAGCTGCGAACGAACTGGGTGCGCGGGCTTCCGTTCTCGCTCACCCTGATGGCGATCCTGCTCGCCCACGAGATGGGTCACTATTTCGTTGCGCGCCGCAACGGTGTGGCGGTCACGCTCCCGTTCTTCCTTCCCGCGCCGCCGTTTCTCACCGGCACGTTCGGAGCGTTCATTCGCATGCGGTCTGCCGTGCATTCGCGCCGCGTTCTCTTCGACGTCGGCGCGGCGGGCCCGTGGGCGGGGATCGCGGTCGCTCTACCCGCGGTGCTCTATGGTCTCCACCTGTCCGAGCTGAAGCCGCTGCCGCCTACGTTCTCGGGGCTCCAGTTCGGCGACTCGTTGCTGTTCTCGGCCCTTTCGCGCCTGGTCGTCGGGCCGATCCCGCACGGATTCGACATCCTGCTGCATCCCGTCGCGCTCGCCGGGTGGTTCGGCTTCTTGGTGACGCTGTTGAACCTTCTTCCGGTCGGCCAGCTCGACGGCGGGCATGTGGTCTACGCGATGTTCGGCCGCACTCACCGCTGGATCTCCCGCGCGTTCGTGCTTGCCACGGTGGCCTTCGGATTCATGGGATGGGCGGGCTGGTTCCTATGGGCGGCGATGATGGTCATGGTCGGCGTCGACCATCCGCCGACGCTCGATCACGACTCGCCGCTCGATCCCTTGCGATGGGTCGCCGGCTGGATGACTCTGGTCTTGCTGGTCCTCACGTTCGTCCCCGTGCCGATCACCATGCTCGAAGGAGGAACGGGGCCGGCGCCGACGGAGCTGATCCCGGCGATGATCGGGCTCGTGCCGTAGGCTCGAGGAGAATCATGGACACGAGACCTTCTTGGGATCAGTACTTCATGACGATCACCCGCCAGGTGGCGGACCGCTCGACGTGCACGCGGGCCAAGGTCGGCGCGCTGATCGCGCGCGACAAGAACATCCTGGCCACGGGCTACAACGGAGCGCCGGCCGGCCTGCCGCACTGCACCGAGGTCGGCTGCCTCGTCTACGAATCGCGTACGCCGAGCGGCGAGATCGAGCAGAACTGCTTTCGCACGATCCACGCGGAGATCAACGCGATCGCGCAAGCGGCGAAGAACGGGGCCTCGATCCGCGACGCCGACATCTACATCACGCACACGCCCTGCATCCATTGCTTCAAGGTGCTGATCAACACCGGAATCCGGCGCGTCTTCTACGAGAAGCCGTACAAGCTCGCGACGCTCGACGAGCTGCTGCGGCACTCGAACGTCACGCTGCAGCAGGTCACGCCCTGAGATGTCCTGGCGCGTGGAGCGCTGGGGTTCGATCGACGGGCTCGAGCACGGATTCGGCGATCGCCTGAACCCGCCGCCGCCGCACGCGACGACGCTTCGCCAGGTCCACGGCCGCGCGGTCTTTTCGGCTCCCGAAGTGGTGTCGGGTCAGACGGAAGGGGACGGCTTGATCGCTCCGGGTAACGGCCACCTGGTGGGCGTCTGGACGGCGGACTGCGTCCCGGTGCTGCTCGTGGCGCCGGGGAGTCGGGTCGCGGCGGCGGTGCACTGCGGTTGGCGTGGAAGTGCCAAGGGCATCTTGCGGGAAGCGTTCGACCTGTTCGATCGCCGGTTCGGGATCCGTTCCAGCTCCGTCGAGGCCGCTCTCGGTCCGTCGATCGGTGGCTGCTGTTACGAGGTCGGGGAAGAGGTCCGCGAGGCCTTCGTCACGCGAGCCGGACCCGGGCTTGGGCAGGTCGGGTTCGAGAGCCGAAACGGCAAGCTCCATCTCGACCTGCGGACGTTCCTGGACGCGGAGCTCCACGACATCGGAGCGGCCTCGGTCGAGCGCGTCGGCCCTTGCACGGCGTGCCGCCTCGACGTGCTGCATTCGTACCGGCGGGAACCGGGTACGCGCGGCCGCCAGCTCGGCTGGGCCGGCTGGACCGCGTCCTGCTGAGCCGTCGGTCCCGTCCATCGGTTCGGGTGACCGCGAAACGCCCGACCCCGAGAATCGTTGTGACGCTTGACGAGGGCTGCTAAGGTTCGAACCGGCGTTGCAGATGGAGGGATTTCGAATGAGACGAGCGATTGCGACCCTGAGCCTGATCGGCGTGCTGGCCATGACCGGCTCGGCACTGGCGTTTCCGGACGACGAGTACGACGATTCGCAGTCCAATCCGCTGCGCGTCGCCGCGTACATCTTGAACCCCGTCGGCGTCGGTCTCGAGTACGCGATCTTCCGCCCGTTCCATTGGCTGATCACGCGCAACGAGACCGACGAGAAGATCTTCGGTCACCAGCCGCACGGCTCCGAGGAGCTGCGCGTGCTGTCCACTCCGAGCTACTGACCCGCCCGGGCTCGCGAGCGGCCGCGTGCCGTCTCGTGAGCCCGTCCTCGCTCGCGCTCAGCGGATCGTCTCGAGCTTCGCGAGCGCCACGACGAGCTTCCGGATCCCGAAGGCGCCGAACATCACCGTCACCTTCTCGCGATCCCCGCTGCCTTCGATCGCTCGAACGACTCCCTCACCGAGCGTGGAATGCCGGACACGGGTGCCGATGCGGAAGGACGGAGCGGGTGATCCGGTCGCTCCGGCCGCAGGCTTCTTGAACGCCGATCGCGCGACCACCGGCTCGAACAGCTGAGACTCGCTGTAATCGATCGTGCGACCCCGCGCCGCCGGGCGCTCTTCTTCGTCCCAGTCACGGCCCATGCCGAACGGCTCGTGCACGTCGAGCAGCTCGGAAGGAATCTCGCGCAGGAACCGCGACGGCGGGTTCTCCGTCTCGGTGCCGAACACGTGGCGCCGCCGCGCTCGAGTCAGGAACAGCTGCTCGCGCGCACGCGTCATGCCGACGTAGCAGAGGCGGCGCTCCTCCTCGACCGTGTCGCGGTCGGTCACCGCGCGGCGGTGCGGAAACAGGCCTTCCTCCATGCCGGCCAGGAACACGACCGGGAATTCGAGCCCCTTGGAGGTGTGGAGCGTCATCAGCGTGATGCGATCGCGAGCATCGATCAACGAGTCGGCATCGGCGACGAGCGCCACCTGCTCGAGAAATTCCCCGAGCGGCCGCCCTTCGGCATCGGCTTCCTGCGCGACGGTCACGAGCTCGCGCAGATCTTCGAGCCGCGACTCCGCATCCGGCGCGCCGCGGGCCTTGAGCGCTTCGAGATAACCCGTCTGACGGAAGATCTCCTCGATCAGCGGTGCGATGCCGCCGGTGGTGCGCGTGCCCAAGTCCGTCAGCATGGCTGCGAATTCGGCGATCTTGGCGGCGATCGCCGGTGAGATCGTGTCCGGTGGGTTCCCGAGGACGCCACGCACCGGTGCGCCGCGCGCCGTCGAGGCCTGCTGTAGGCGGGCGACGGTGGAGGCGCCGATCCCCCTTGCCGGAACGTTGATGATGCGGAGCAGGCTCCACTCGTCGTTCGGGTTCGCGAGCACGCGGAGGTAGGCGAGGATGTCGCGGATCTCCTTCCGATCGTAGAACTTCGTGCCACCGATCAGCGTGTAGGCCATGCCTGCGCGCAGGCACTCTTCTTCGAAGACGCGCGATTGCGCGTTCGTGCGGTAGAACACGACGAAGTCACCGAGCGGCCGCTGTCGCGATCCGCGTGCGATCTCCTGGATTACGAAGCGCGCCTCGGCGTGCTCGTCGCGCGCGTGATGCAACACCGGCTTCGGACCCTCGGCATTCGCGGTCCAGAGGGTCTTGCCGCGCCGTTCGCGGTTGTTGCGGATGACGGCGCCCGCGGCGGCGAGGATGCTCTGCGTCGAGCGATAGTTCTGCTCGAGTCGGACCACGGTCGCGTTCGGGTAGTCGCGCTCGAACTCGAGGATGTTGCGGATGTCGGCGCCTCTCCACCCGTAGATCGACTGGTCCTCGTCGCCGACCGCGCAGAAGTTCTTGTGGCGCTCGGCGAGCGCCCGGAGCCAGAGGTACTGGACGCGGTTCGTGTCTTGATATTCGTCGACGAGCACGTAGCGGAATCCGCTTTGGTAGCGGTCGCGGACGGCAGGCACGCGCTGGAGGAGGTCGAGCCCGAGCACCAGCAGGTCGCCGAAGTCGAGCGCGTTGTTGCGCCGCATCGCACGCTGGTAGAGGCCGTAGGCCTCGGCGGCCGCGAGATCGAGAGGGCTCGAGGCATCCGCCTGAAGCTGCTCGGGCGAGCGAGCTTCATTCTTCGCCTGATCGATGCGCGACAGCAGCGCTCGCGGCGGGTCGGCGAACGTGCGGCCTTCGATCGCGGCCGTGAGCACGCCTAGCTGATCCCCGTCGTCGTAGATCCCGAAGGACCGATCGTA
>JACXTT010008454.1_pt1 | contig 14262 bp, 7 predicted proteins | sample 9270951 | NCBI WGS metagenome assembly JACXTT01 (sample SAMN15532306, study PRJNA645909) | rock metagenome | isolation source: weathered quartz diorite | place: Puerto Rico | collected 2017-06-21 | reverse complement strand
ACCTTCAAATAGAGTTCGAGACCGGTGGCACAGTATCCGACCGTCAAAACACTCGCTTCGGTATCCGAGAGATAACATCATCATTAAATGATCGAAAGCACCGCCTCTTTAGGGTGAATGGTAGGGATATTCTTGTTCGCGGCGGGGGATGGGCGTCGGATGTGTTTCTGCGATTCAGCGTTGAAAAGGTTAAAAGTGAGTTTCAATATGTCAGAGATATGAACCTGAATTTGATTCGTCTGGAAGGACAACTGCAGCCGGATTATTTTTTCAATCTGGCCGACGAATACGGGATCCTGATTATGGCCGGCTGGTGCTGCTGTTCTCATTGGGAGCATTGGCAACATCGATCTGACTACGAAGAAGGAGCCACCTGGAAGAAAGAGGACTATGAGATTGCTGCCAAGTCACAAGCGGATCAAATCAGACGGTTGAGGAATCACCCGAGCCTGCTCGCCTGGCTAAACGGAAGTGACAACCCACCGCCCTCCGACGTCGAGCAGATGTATGTTGACATCCTCAAGAAGTATCAATGGCCCAACCCCTTCCTCTCCTCGGCAACCGCAAGGGAAACGACCGTAACAGGCGCGACTGGAGTAAAGATGGAGGGGCCGTATGAATGGGTGCCGCCAGTATATTGGTCGATTGACAAACAAGCGGGTGGCGCCCACGCTTTTGCCACTGAAATTAGTCCAGGCCCGGCCGTCCCTCCTGTTGAGAGCTTGCGACGCATGATCCCGAAAGCACATCTTTGGCCGATCGATGAGTTTTGGAACTACCACGCCGGCGGGGGTGAGTTCAAAGATCTGGCGGTTTTTACGGAGGCGTTGAACGCTCGGTATGGTCCGGCGAACGATGTGCAGAACTATGCAATGAAGGCCCAGGTGATGACCTATGAGGGTCAACGCGCCATGTTCGAAGCTTATGGCGCGAATAGATACACATCAACCGGCGTGGTCCAATGGATGTTGAACAATGCGTGGCCTTCCATGATTTGGCACCTTTACGATTATTTTCTGATGCCCGCCGGCGGTTATTTTGGTACGAAAAAGGCATGCGAACCGGTTCACGTGCAATATTCTTATGATGACAAGTCGGTGGTGGTCGTCAATACAACGACCCAGGTGTTTGAAGGCATGAAATTGACCGCACAAGTTTTCGACATAACGTTTGCAGAGAAGTTCTCAAGAATAGTTGACGTCAACTTGCAAGCCGATAGTAACCTCAAGGCTTTTGTGTTACCGCAGATTTCGGACCTATCTGCTACTTACTTCCTAAGGCTCGCGCTCGAAGACCGCCGCGGCCAGTCGGTGAGTTCAAATTTTTACTGGCTTTCGATCAAAGATGATGTGCTCGATCCGCAGAAGTCGAAGTGGTACTACACCCCGGTAAGCTCTTTCGCCGATATGACCCAGCTGCAACAACTCCCAGCGGCAAGAGTGTCAGTGTCCGGTAGCTCTGTGCGACGAGCGGGAGTTGAAGTGGCGGCTATAACCGTCTCGAATCCGAGTCGCGGTCTTGCATTTTTCATTCGGCTGCAGATCAAGCAGGGTCGCGACGGGAAGGACGTCCTTCCGATCGTCTGGCAAGATAACTATTTTTCGCTGGCGCCCGGGGAACGAAAGCGGATTACCGCGACTTATAGTGTCAAGGATTTGGGTAACGCTGCGCCGTTTCTTGCTGTCGAAGGATGGAATGTGCCGTCCGTATTGATTCCCGTAACCAGTATCAAGAAGCAAACCGAGTGAGAGTGAAGCGCGAATTCTGACCGCCAGAACAGCGTGGCTATCAAAGCATCTCCCGACTGCGAATCGATTCTTTCCGATAATGCCAGCAGCCGCGCCGACTGCTCACAATCACCGCTCAGATCACCGGTATACCCTCACATAGTCTACCAGCATGCTCTGGGGCCAAGTGGTTGTCGCATCGGGCCCACCCGGCCAATCACCCCCGACCGCCACATTGAACAGAATGAAGAACGGATGATCAAAGACCCATCTGCCACCGGCGGGAATATCTGCCGGTGTTCTGTTCTGGTAAAGGTTCCCGTCCACGTAGAAGCGTATTGCCTTCGGCTCCCATTCGATTGCGAAAGTGTGAAAAGCATCGGAGAACTGCTGCCCTCCAGGCAGCATATAGATGCCGGAGAGGGAAGAGTCGCGTGAATACCCTGGCCCATGAAGACTGCCGTAATTCCTGGACGGCTCGCGCCCTATGGCCTCCATGACATCAATTTCTCCGCAGTTGGGCCATCCAGCGGTATGAATGTCGCTGCCAAGCATCCAGAACGCAGGCCATATCCCCTGACCAAAGGGGAGTTTGATTCGCGCTTCAAACCTGCCGAATTTCTGAGCGAATTTTCCCTTCGTTATCAGCCGAGCCGAAGTATAGTTTCGCGTGACGTGGTCAGGTCCGGTGTAAGTTTCCCTGATCGCTCGGATGACTAGCTTTCCGTTGCCATCTATGAAAGCGTTCTGAAGCTCGCCGGTGTAATACTCGAGTTCATTATTTCCCCAGCCTCCACCGCCGGTGTCGAAGCCCCACTTTTTGGCGTCTGGCGGCGATTTTGCAGGGCCATCGAACTCATCGGACCAAACGAGCACCCGCTCCGGTGCCTCAACCGAGCCAGCAAACGCAAACGGCAATACGCAGAGTGCGGAAATGACTATGAGGCGTACTTCGCTCATCCCGACTCTTTCAGGGCGCTTGGGATAGAGTAAATCTTCCACCCAAGCCTGCGATCATTATTTCAAATTCGCCGGGTTCAACGATTGGTTTATTGTTAGGGCCGACAAATGACAGATCATCGAGGTGAAGAGTGAACTTCAACATCTTGCTCTGTCCGGGTTCGAGATGAATCTTGGCGAATCGTTTTAGCCGCTTACCTGGGGGGGTGATTGATGCCACCAAATCCCGAACGTATAGTTGTACAGCTTCGTTCCCGGTTCTCCGGCCGGTATTCTTGACTGTTACCGATACGGTGATCTTTGCCCCCATACTTGCGGTCTTCGGCTCAATTCGCAGATCGCTATAATCAAACGTAGTGTAGCTCAGCCCGTATCCGAACTCGAACTGAGGCTTGGAAGCGCTGTTGCCGTAACTTGTATCTTGCAACTCATATGGTTTGTGGTCGTAAGGTAGCAAGGCATTAGGCTGGCGTGGGTATGTGAAGGGGAGTTTGCCCCCGGGGTTGTAGTCACCAAACAGCACGTCGGCGATTGCCTGACCGCCTTCATTGCCTGGATTGTATGCCATGAGTATCGCCTTGGCGTCATCTGCGATGCGTCTTATTATGCGCGGGCGGCCTTCCACCAGGACGAGCACCACGGGCTTACCGGTGGCGGCGACGGCAGCCGCCAGCTTCAGCTGCGCGTCGTCGAGGGATAGGTCCTCGATGTTGCCGGGCGTCTCGGCATAGGCTCCTTCTCCTATGCATACAATGGCAAGGTCGGCGTTGCGCGCTGCGTCGACGGCCTCCGCAATACTGGCTTCCTTATCAAGTGTCGAACCGAGAACATAGCGCACATTTTGTTTTCCGGCCTTGGCTTCTATTGCCCCTCGTATGGTCAAACGCTCCTTAGGATAAAGTTCTGCATTCGTGCCCTGCCAGGTATAGCTCCACCCATTGTTGAGCGAGACAAGCGAATCCGCGGTAGGACCGGTTACAAGCACTTTGCTACCCCTGGCGAGCGGCAGAAGGTTGTCGGAGTTTTTCAAAAGTGTGATCGATTCCTGAGCGGCCTGTAAGTTTACTGCCCTCGACTCCGCCGAGCCTAGCTTTGACTTCAAGCTGGTATCCGGCATGGGCGTGGCAAACAAGCCAAGCTCGAACTTCAATCGCAGTATGCGGGCCACGGCTTCATCGATGCGAGACAAGGGAACCGCGCCTTCTTTTACCAGCGCAACAAGGTTGTCGCTGAAACTGTAATCACTGGGTACCATGCTCATATCTATTCCGGCCAGTACGGCGATGCGCGTCGCTTCCTTCTCGGTCGCTGCGACACGATGCCGTGTCACGAGCTTCTTGATATCCTCCCAATCCGATACGACCATCCCGTGAAATCCCAGTTCGTTACGCAGAAGGTCCGTCAGCAGATAGTGACTGGCGTGAACTGGAACACCGTTGATCTCGCCCGAGTTGACCATGACGGTATGAGCGCCGGCGGCGATTGCCGCTTGAAAAGGCGGCATGAAGTATTCGCGAAGATAATTCTCCGGTATCCAGGCTGGTGACCGGTCCTTGCCAGTGAGAGGGAAGCTATAGCCAATGTAATGTTTCAGACACGCGGCCACGTGGTCGTTCGCGCCGATGTTTGTGCCTTCATATCCGAGAACCGTAGCGACTCCCATGGCTTTGGAGAGGTACAAGTCTTCGCCGAAGGTTTCGTAGAAGCGAGGCCATAGAGGTTGTCGGCCCAGGTCGAGAACGGGCGAAAAGTTCCATGGAATGCCGCACGCTCGGGTCTCCATGGCCGTGATCTCAGCCGCTCGTTTCATCAACTCAAGATTCCAAGTAGCCGCCATGCCGATTTCTTGTGGAAAGAGGGTTGAACCGGCGGTGTAATTAGCGCCATGAATCGAGTCTATACCATAGAGCACCGGGATCTTCAGCCGGGTACTTTGTGCACTTTGTTGAATCTCCCGGATGATTTCGTGCCATTGATCTATTGTGAAGCATTCATCGGTGACATTGAGAATCGAGCCGACGCCGTATTTGACAACAGCTTTTTGCAACTTGGCAGGGTCAATCTTGGTTTTTGTTCCCTTGCCGTTTGATACCATGCCAACTTCAAGCTGGGTCATCTGTCCAATCTTCTCTTCAAGCGTCATCCGGGCCAGCAGAGCGTCGACCTGCGGGGTCAAATCCGCGAGTCGATTCCCAGGCTTGATGGGGTATTCAAGGAATTGCTGGCTGTCCAAGACTTCCTCGGCCACAAGCTCCTGGTAATCGACGGCTGCCGACACGGTAACCGGGCTCAGCCGCGCGCGCGCCACTCGCTCCATTTGAATGCCAAAGCCTAATGAGCACATTACGATTAGAACCGGAACTGTCAGCGCCTTTCTCATAAGCATGATATGTCTTTTATGCGGGTCGCGCGCGTCTAGTCTGTACACTTGGATTGTCCCTTAGTACGAGCTTAGTCCGGCTAGTGCGGGGCGGCCCTTTATTGGGAATCAGGCGATCGCGGGCAACTCTGTTTTCTTTGATCGTAGAGGAACGTTTCAGAGGACCTACCGGTAAATGCAGGAGCCCAACATGCGCCCTCCCGGTAACCAGAATTCCAAGAACGTTACATCCTAAACCAGCCAAGGGTTGTGCTGATAGTTAATTGGAGTATAATCCGGTTACTTTAAGAAACAACCAGGTCACATCAAAATGTTACGTCCGTCAGGCAACATTCAGAGTGGAGGACCATCGGAAAAGGGGATGCCTGAGCATCCGGAGAACGGGACACTTCGAGACTTAGAGCCGTCGCACGCTGAACCTGGCACACCGGAGAAACTTGAACAGCTTGAGAGAGTTGTGCAAAGCCAGACACTGGCAGGATCACCAAGTCTAAGGGTACTGCTTCAATACTTAGTCCTCAAAGCTATAAGCAATGAAGGGATTCATCTGAAGGAGTACATCATCGCCACTGAAGTCTTCGGAAGGAGCGGGGACTTTGATGCTCGCATCGATTCGGTTGTTCGCGTTCAGGCTAAGAGGCTCAGGGCGAAGCTTCAGGAGTATTACGAACTGGAGGGAGCTTCGGACAAGGTTTTTATAGACCTGCCAAAGGGACACTACACTGTGTTTTTCTCCTACGTTCGGAACAATCCTACGCTGGAGCTTGCCTCGGAGGCCGAGACTGAAATTAGTGAAATGCCGGCAGAACCGGCGCCCAAAATCGATAAAGAAAAAATCTGGAGGATGGGTTTGACCCTGGCGATCATTGTGTTAGCTGTCGCCGTCGTGGTTTTGACCCTATCCAATCGCGATTTGCGGAAGCAACCCAAAGAATTGGTTTCGTTCAACGCAGAAGCCGATTCTGATGCTGTTTGGAAACCCTTCCTGTCTAGAGACGCTTCCACCCTTATAGTCCTGAGTAATCCCGCAGTATATCGCTTCTCAAATGCAGCCGACCCGGACGTGCTATTGAAGAGATCTGTGCAGCTGTCGCCGGAGCAAGCAGCCTGGCTGTCCCAAGAGCTCAAAGGCAGATTTGTGATGACGCAGAAGAGCATTCCCAAACTAATCCTGGCGCCTACAGATTACACCGGCGTCGGCGAAGCTATCGGATTCCAACGTATCGCCGAGCTTTTTCGATCCGCAGGCAAAAGTGTTGCGCTTAAGCAGAGCCGTACCGTGAGCGCCGAAGACTTGAAGTCTTCCAACGTGATTTCGCTTGGAAGCGTCTGGGCGAATGATTGGTCTGGGAAGCTTCCGATCAAAGAGGATTTTACATACAGCGTCAATGCCACGATTGTGAATGATAACCCCGAGCCCGGGGAGGAACACGAGTACCGGCCTCGCTTCAACGAACGAACAGGAGAGCTAATCAGAGATTATGGTCTGATCACAGTAAAGCCAGGCGTCACGGATGAAACCGCTCTCATGATTCTAGCCGGGGTTAAGAGTGAGGGCACCCAGGCCGCCGCCGAGTTCGTCACCAAAAAGGAGTATCTGAATAACCTCAATCAGCGCCTGCAACAAATGTCAGGATCAGCCGGGTTGCCTAAATACTACCAGGTTCTGCTCAAAGTTGATGTGGACAACGGAATACCGACTACCGCTTCCATTTTAGCGATTCATAGATTGGAAGTGACCAGAAACTAGAGCCGCCCTTTTAGCGTCGCGGCGTTGGCCCTCGGTTGAACCGCTAGTAAATATGGCAGCACATTTTCGGTAAGACAAGATCAAGCTCATGTTAGCGATCTTTCTCCCCGGCTACTGTCAATACGCGTTGCCTCCACTGTGACACCGGAATGCTTTTGAGCGCGGGTAACTCCGCCGCCAAGATGATGAGTTTCCTCATTGGATTAATGATCACGAACTCAACTTCCGCCTTGGGTTTTGAAGCCTGTTCGAGCATTGCCAGTCTTGCGGCGCGCCATTCGGCGGGTGGAGGCGTATCTGCGGCGAGGTATGACAGCGCTTCGAGCCCCGCTACTCCGATGTCAGAAAGGTCGTGAGGAAGTTGCTCGGCCTCGCGAAGTACTGGAGATTGATCGATCAACACGTCCAGCGCTGGATGGACGTCTCTCCACTGAGTGAGCACCGTTTTGATATTGTCACGATTTTGGCGAAAGCGAGGCGCGTCAGTGAGCAGGCCATCGACAAGCGCTGTAAACTCTCGCGCAGCGCGGCTGTCGGGAGTTGCCGCATCAATCAATCTAGTAAGCGGCGAAAGCATCGTAGCTGGATGCGCTCGACCGCGGGCGTACACCTTTACCGGCTCAACTACCGACGCGAGAATCCTCAGTGGACCGATTTCCTTTGTGCGTGTCAGCCGCCTGAGCATCATATCAACGTTCTTTTGGTGCGTGAGTCCCAGCTCTTCAAGCTGGAGGCTCACCCACTCGAGCCTGCGATACATGTCATCGATGGCGGTCACATTGCGGGGCGACCATAGACGCTCAGCTATGGCCGCGGTGCGCGGCCATATGCGCGAGTCTATAGTCTCCGGGCTGACCCACTCGCCCCACATAGTAGCCTCGCCCCCCAGGATATGCGCCAATTCGATCTCGCTTAGCCCGCCGTCCGAAGCAACTGGATCGACTTGGTAGTGTTGCGAGGCCGGGTACATAAGATCAATATAGTAGCCCGACGACAGGATGCCGTCGTATCCCTTGTGTGCAGCCTCCGCGAGCGATGCAGGTCCTCGCCACGAATGTATGACTGTGTCTTTGGGCAGGTCAGGGTGCAATATTTCGTCCCACCCGATCATCTTCTTGCCGAGTTTCTGAAGGATTTTCGACACGTGCTGGTTGAAGTAAGCCTGAAGGGCGTGATTGTCCTTGAGTCCCTTCGCTTTCATGAAGGCTTGAATCTTTGTGTTGGTGGTCCATTGGTGGCCTTCGTTTTCATCTCCTCCGATGTGAATGTACTGGTCCGGGAATAGCTGCGCTATTTCCGTAAAAAAGCCTTCCAGAAATTTGTAAAGCTCCTCACGCGTAGGATCGAACGCCGGATCGAATATCCCGTTCTTGCGCTCGATCTTATACGGTCCCGGCGCACTCCCAAGCTCAGGATGCCCAACGAGCCAGCTCGTTGCATGGCCTGGCATATCGAACTCAGGCATCACTCGAATGCCGCGGTCGCGGGCGTAATCTACAATCTCGCGCGCCTGATCCTGAGTGTAATAGAGACCGTCTGAACCCATTTGATGGAGTCGAGGGTAGCGTTTCGATTCGATTCGAAACCCCTGGTCTTCCGTAAGGTGCCAGTGCAGCACGTTGAGCTTGACCGCAGCCATACCGTCGAGATTGCGCTTTATTACTTCCACCGGCTCGAAATGGCGCCCTGCATCTATGAGAAGCCCCCGCCACGGAAACCTCGGCTTGTCCTGAATCTTGACCGATGGAATAAAGTATCCTTGGCGATCTCCCTCCACCAATTGTAGAAAGGTCTCGATCCCTCTGAGTGCGCCTACTACCGTAGCGGCCTTTAAGACAGCTTGTTTCTCAGACACGTCAAGCGAGTAGGATTCGTCCTCTTTAACTGAAGGCACCTGACTGCCTGGCCCGTTGCATTGAATGAGTAGCGCGGCGGTTTGAGAATCGGTTGCTGGAGCGCGAGGGAATTCAAATCCCGTCCGCCCTTCCAGCCGACGAGATGCGCGGTAGATTCCCGCTTCGAGTCTTGCGTCGGTATGGCCGTTCGCTGCGACCGCGAAAGAAGCTTCGATCTTTAACCGACCCGCCAAAAACTGAATTGCCGCCGGCACCGGCATAAGGCGATGCTGTCGCGTTTCAGGTTGAGCGGACTCAATTTGTTGCGCGGATACCCGGACGGAGCAGACCAGGAGCAAGGCTATTATGAATCGCTTATTAGTCATTGGTTCCTCGATTGACTTGAAGTTTACATTCAAACCGTTCTCGTTATCTTCGCTAGCGAACGCGGGCGATCAGGACTCAATCCCTTGGCTTTGGTCAGCAATGCCGTGAACAGTTGCGCCTGAATAATGTAAGGAATCGGTGAGAGCATTTCGCTTATTCGCTCGGGGATCTTAAAAGCGCGGGTCGCGGGCTTCAGCACCGCGCTCTCGCTGGATATAACAACCGTTTCAGCGCCCAGCTTCGTCAACTTGCGCAGCAGTTCCTCCATCCCTTTGAAAGTCTTTCCGCGAGGAGCGAACAGAAAGACCGGAAACTGACGCTCAACCATAGCAATCGGCCCATGTAGAAAATCAGCCGAGGAGAATCGCTCAGCCACAACGTAACAGGTTTCCATCAGCTTGATGGCAAACTCGTAAGCGTTGGCATAGTTCAAGCCCCGCCCTACAACCGCGCAATGGTCCATGAGGGCATATCGCTCCACAGTGTTTGCTATCTGCGGTTGTAACTCAAGCGATGCTGCTGCCAGTTCCGGCAGACGCTCGACTTCTGCAAATCGTTTGCTACCGTTCAGAGCAGAGGCCAGCAGGTGAAAGATCATCAGTTGACTGGTGTAGGTCTTGGTAGCCGGCACGCTGCGCTCGCGTCCGGCGTGCATCAGGAAAGTTTCATTCGCGATCCGCGCCATCGCCGAGCCGGGCTCATTAGTTATAGCAAGCGTAGTTGCTCCGCCGCGCTGGGAGTTTTCCAGAACTATATTGACATCTGCGCCCTCCCCCGATTGCGAGATCCCGATTACCAGCGCTTCTCGGAGGTCCATTTTGGTGCGATAGAGCGTGTGGATCGAGGGAGCGGCGAGCGAGACTGGTATGCCCGTGCTGATCTCCAAAAGGTAACGCCCGAATAGCGCTGCGTTATCTGAGCTGCCGCGCGCCACCAGTACGATCAAGCGCGTCCGGCGCTTGCTTAGTGATTCGGCAAAACGCTTGATGCGGGGTCCCTCGCGCCTGATTGTGCGCTCAAGCGCCGCGGGCTGCTGTTGGATTTCGGCTAGCATTAACGACATATTCGTCAGATTGCGTCGATCGTCTGATTCAAGGGCCACCGCGACGTTATTCGGACCTACTTTAGCTTGTCGGCGCTTCTCTTTATGCTACTACTGAGGTCGATAATGTTCAGCAGGTCAGTGGCTAGCTGTTTTGATTGTTGCAAATCAGTCGTGCCCGGCGTCTTGAGTACGGGATTCTCGACAACGCTAATGATCAGGTTGCAGAGACGCACGAGCGCACTCTTCATTTGTTGTTGATCGTTGAAATAGACCTCATTTGCTCGACTCTTTTCCGATTCTTCCCGGGCAGCCGCTACCAAACAGGTTTTCAGCCGATCCGCGCGCTTACGTACATCTCCAGCCTGTTCGGACACGAGCCTGTATTCGAAGGGTTTGTTGGCCAAAATGCTGCGCACAATTTCATTACGAACAATCTGTATATGCTTGTAGTCTTCCTTGATTTTTTCGATGGCTGCATTGACTCGTCGCTTATCAGTCTTCTCGACGGCAACCTCCATCTCTGCGCTCCGGAGCGTAGCTTCACGGTTCTGCCTGTCAACCGAATCGCCTTTTGGATCTTTGACGGCGGGTGGGCTGACACGGCCCGCCTGAGCCGCAATCGTGCTCGCAATGACAAATACAGCAATGAAAGACGTCCCTATTCGACGGTAGATACTCAAAGGAAACCGTGATGAAATCATGGTTCAACCTCCTGGCTGGATGTGCAGGATGCCAGTATAGCCGTGTCGCTATTTTCATCCAACTAGATACCAGAGGGAGCGCGAGAGGGACGCCATTCTGGCAACCGGGTGCCCTGTTGCGCTGCCTTTTTGTCCAAACCAAGATCGAACTTGCAACACATGATCGTCCAGATCGTGAAGGTCACCAGGACTACAGCATTTTTGATCCAAAGAGTCATTAATTGGCTGCAGCTGCCTTCCTTTTTGAAACACCCTCGCCTTCAACCACCTTGACGTAAGTGTTAATCGGCAGGTCCGTCATCCTGTCCACCTTGCCGCTCGGCCATCGAATCTCGAGGCTATCGATCTTCGATGCTGATCCGAGACCGAGTACTTCGCGAGGATCGTGCGACGCAAGATAGCTGCCGCCGGCGGTTTTAAGCCGGCTTCGGCTTACACCGCCTGCTTTCCATGTGATTACTGCCCCAACTGCGGAAGAGTTGCTTGTGTTTGCGACCAGGTGAAGACCAAGCCAGTTGTTGCGGTTGCCGCCCTCGTTGAGCAGCAGGAGAGGAGGTTGGCCGTTATTGGAGATCAATACGTCCAGATCTCCATCATTGTCGAAGTCACCAACAGCCATGCCTCTTCCCGAAAACTCCTTGGCGAATATGCCGCCTGATTGTGCGCTCACGTTTTTGAAGGCGTGCCCGGTATTCTCAAACATCAACAGCGGTTCTTTGTACTTCACGTGCAACAGGCGCATTTCAATCAGATCGTCCGGATGACCGTTGACCAGCAGCAGATCCTGATCACCGTCGTTGTCGTAATCAAAAAACTTCAGTCCCCACCCGCTCAGCAACTGCGTGGCTGGTCCGATCTCTCCCGGTTCATCGGTAAAAGTTAATTCTTTCTGATTGTGATACAGACTGAAGAACTCCTGGTCGATGTTAGCAACAAAGAGGTCTTGCCATCCGTCGCCGTCATAGTCCGCCGCATCTACGCCCATCCCGGAGCGGGGTTTTCCGGCGTCGCTGTACGCCACACCTGCCGGAAGACCAACCTCTTCGAATTTCCCGCCGCCTTTGTTAATGAAAAGAAAATTCGGCATCGTATCATTCGCAACAAACAAATCCATAAGACCATCGTTATTCAGATCAGTTGCGACCGCGCCGAACGACTTTCCGGGATAATTTGCAATTCCGGATTCCTTGCTGACGTCGGTAAACGTGCCGTCACCGTTGTTGTGAAAGAGGTGGCTCGGTCTTGGTTTGAAGAGGCGGGGTACACAGTAGTACCGACGCTTCAGGGTCTCATCAGTGCATAAGGTTATCTGCGACTTGTCATAATAAACGAAGCTCGATACGAACAGGTCGAGTTTGCCGTCCCCGTCATAGTCAAACCAGACGGCGCACGTAGACCAGCCGGGCGCGGCAACTCCCGCCTTGTCGGTCACGTCGCTAAAGGTACCGTTCCCATTATTGTGATAAAGAATATTTCTGCCGTAGCTGGTTACATACAGATCGACCCAGCCGTCTTTGTCATAATCGGCGGCCGCCACTCCCATGCCAAAGGTCCCACCGGCAACGCCGGCCTTATCGGTCACGTCTGTAAATGTGCCGTCATGATTATTATGGTAGAGGGCATTCTTGAGCGGAGTCGTCGGAGTATAGAAGTCCGAAGCGCCGCTATTGACCAAATAAATATCCATCCAACCGTCGTTGTCGTAATCAAGGAAAGCGCAGCCGGCACCTACCGTCTCCGGCAAGAAGCGGTCGGGCGAATGGGCATTGTTGTGAACCCAGGTGATGCCACTTACTTTGGCAGGTACCTCTTCAAAGGTGACAACGATTTTGGCCGGTCCCGACACGCGCTGTGCTTTGGACGCGAACGGCAAATTGAGAGCAAGAAAAAGAAACACCAGGAGAACGCGATTTGAGCCTTTTACTAAGATCGCCATTTAATCGTCGATTCTTTTGAGCTGTGAGCGGACCCTCTAGGAACTGCGCCGGTCACGCAGATGATCTGAATCTTTTGACGGCCACGCTGAGCTTTTCGGACACCGTCATTTCGTTATAACGAACGGTGACTGTTGCGTAATTAGCTTGTGAGTGATCAGATCCAAAACTTCGATCACCGCCACGTATTTTCCTGGCGTCAATCCGGCAAGACTCGTGTATTTGGCAAACGGGAGGCACGGGACCGTGCGAGTTACGGTCTCTGTCAGCATGTAGTCTATGGGTCTCATCGCCTGTTTGTCGTCCTTCATCAAGGTGACGGTAACCCTTACCAGTCGCTTACCAGTATCCGGGTTTACCGCCGCGTCATACAGATCGAAGAAGATTATCAGGTTGTCGGTGGCGCGAAACTCTCGGCTGGGGAGAGGACGAATCTGTATCTTGCCTTCGGTCAGCACGTCGACTGATCCGGAGGTTCCCGAAGGGTTGTTTGCGGCCACGGCATACCGGCTTAGCACGACTGCAGAAGTTGATAACTCCACGCTCGGCGCAGGCAATACGAGTGTCTCTCGTCTGGCCGCCATCTTCCCCGATAGCTTATCTCTGACGATCAACTCAATGCGGTAGGTGCCCGGATCCAGCTCCGCATCCTGTCGATAAAAGATGTTGTTGCTGAGAATTGCCCGATACTGCTCGGGAGTCAGCGCAATATCGAACCCCCCTCCCAGCCTAGCAATGATCTTGTCTGACGATTCTCGAATTACTCCGAAGACATCGAACTGCACGTGCTCTTTATCACCCTTCTGATCGAACTTCACAGCAGCCGGAGGTACCTCAATTGAGAGCGGAATGATATAGCGGCCCTCTTTTGACCTGAACGGACTTAGCTCGACAAACAACGGCAGAGCCGGATGGGCCTCGATCGCCGTCAGATTCGCCAGTAACTTTTTCTCGTCCGGGGAGAGTGGTACCAACTCGTCCCCTGTATTGGCGTAGTAGCCTGAACGGGAAATTACCTGTGAATCAGGCCGGCGGACATCAACCTTGACTCTGCGCAAGCTGCCATCAAAGTTTTGGTCTGTGCTGTAATAGGCCAGCGTGTAGCGAGAGCGGATTTCCTGGTCGATTCGGCCGAGCCCTCTACCAAGGTCGTTGGTGCCCTTAATGAACTCACCACCGGTATCGCCTGAAATTCTGTATAAGATGTCATACTCTCGATTCAAACCTTCTTGGCGCACGTTATCAAATACATTTTCGCCGCCAGATGTCCGCATTCGGCTCTCGGTGCTCATTGTTGCCGAGACACCCGTTAGGGGCGCGTTGGGAACGGGCGATGTAGAGAGAGGAGCACTTGTCCTCAGTCCAGCGGAGTCTATGATATAGATCGCGACGTTCGCGCGATTGGCGATATCGATCACGCTTTGAACTTGCCAATCTAGAATCGTAGGCGCGACGAAGCCTTGCGAGAACACCACCAGCGTCTTCTTCCCCGGTATCGCGCGCTGAGCCTCACAGATGGCCGCAAGCGCGGCAAGCACCGGTC
>JACXTT010008453.1_pt1 | contig 14262 bp, 11 predicted proteins | sample 9270951 | NCBI WGS metagenome assembly JACXTT01 (sample SAMN15532306, study PRJNA645909) | rock metagenome | isolation source: weathered quartz diorite | place: Puerto Rico | collected 2017-06-21 | reverse complement strand
CCGACCACGTTGTGCGTCCGCTGGCCAGGTATCTCGCCGTCGATCGTTTTTTGGCCAATCGCATGGAATTTCGCAACGGCGCGGCCACCGGACGCCTGCTCGCGCCGGTGATTCGTCCGCGCGGACCCTTCGCCTGGATTGCGTCCGGAGGCGCAGACGGATGCGGGACCGAGAAGGCTTTGCTATCGCAGCTCGGCCTGCGGGAAGCCGCCGATCTGCAGTCCGCGGTTCAGGATTCGCGCCGCCCCGCCTCAATGAACGCTCCCGCCGTGGTGCCGTTCGACAGTGCCCCACACGTAGAAAGCTTGAGCGTGCGTCGGGCTCTGGCTGGCAAGCATATTTTGCTGATTGGCGTCACCGGCTTCATTGGCAAAGTCTGGATGGTGGAACTGCTGGAGCGGGTGCCGGACATCGCCAAGATTACGCTGTTGATCCGCCGCAACCGTACTACCGGTGCGCAAAAACGCCTGGAAAAAATTGTTGAGGAGTCGCCAACCCTGGATGGTCTGCAGACCAGGCACGGCGCCCGGCTGGGCGATTTTCTTCGAGAGAAAATTGACGTGGTGGAGGGTGATGTCAGTCAATCCGGCCTGGGCCTGGCAGAGTCCGTTCGCCAAAAGCTCGCGCGTTCGCTGGATTTGGTGGTTAACAGCGCCGGGTTAACCGACTTCAACCCGGACTTGCGCGAAGCTGTCTCCTCCAACGTGGAATCGGCCGAACACCTGCTTGATTTCGTTCGCAGCAGCGACCACTCGGCGCTGATGCATCTGTCGACTTGCTATGTAGTCGGCATGCGCGATGGGCGCGTGAGTGAAGAGGTCGAGGACAATTACACACCGGCTGGAATGAAAAGTTTCGACGCCGAGCGCGAAATCGCCTCGCTGCGCGAAACCATTCAGCGCATTGAGGAACGCTCGGAGAGTCCGGAGCTTGCGCGCGCGCTGCGCCGTCAGGCCCTGGGCCGCGGCGCGGACGAATCGCGCGTCGCCGCCGGTGAACTGGACGGGGTGCTCAAGCGCAACCGCAGCCGCTGGGTGCGCAACAAACTCACTCGGGTCGGCATGAAGCGCGCGGAATACCTTGGTTGGCCGAATACCTACACGTTTACCAAGAGCCTCGGTGAATCGATTCTGGCCCGCCGGGGCAAGGATCTGCCGATCGCCATCGTCCGGCCCTCCATTGTCGAGAGCTCCACCTCCACGCCTTTCAGCGGATGGAATGAAGGAATCAACACTTCCGGACCGCTTTCGTATTTGCTGGGCACCAATTTTCGCCAGCTGCCTTCCAACGCCAAAAAGTGCCTCGACATCATTCCAGTGGACATGGTTTGCCACGGCATGACGCTCATTGCCGCGGCCCTGATCGAGCGCAAGCATGCTCGCCTATATCAACTGGCGACCTCAGGGATCAATCCCTGCGATATGGGGCGTTCGATCGAGCTTACCGGCCTGGCCCACCGCAAGCACTACAAGACCCAGCAGGGCATCGAGCACTGGCTGAAGCTGAAATTCGAAACCATCCCCGTGTCCAAGCAGCGCTACGAGCGGCTTTCCATTCCCATGCAGAAGGCCGTCGTTTCCGGCATCAATCGGGTGGCCGAAAAACTCAGTATGAAAAAACCGCCGCTGGCAAAAGCTGAGCGCGATCTGAACCGAGCGGAAAAGCTGATTGAACTTTACGAACCTTTTATTCTGCATAACGAGCACGTCTTCGAGTGCCAAAATGCGCGGCTGCTCTCCGCGGCGCTTCCCGAGGACGAACGGGCTGATTTTGCTTTCCGGCCTGAATCCATAGATTGGTGGGACTACTGGATCAACATCCATGTGCCTGCATTGCGCCGCTGGTGCTATCCATTGATGGAAGGCCGCCCCTTGGAAACGCGCCCCGCACGCGAACTCGGCTGGAGCGCAGAATCGCCGTCCAGAACGGAAGCCGTGGCCACTTCCGGAGAAAACGACTAGCGCATGGCCATTTTTCTCACCGGCTCGACGGGATATCTCGGGAGCTATCTGGCTACTGGACTCTTGCGCGATCACGGTGATCCGCTCAATTTGCTGGTTCGCGCGAAAAATGAACAAGAAGCGCGCGAACGCCTCTGGCAATCGCTGCAACTGCACATGGAGTTCGCTGAGTTTCAGGAATATCTCGACGACCGCGCGCGGATTTTTCTAGGGGACCTGACCGGACCGCTGTTCGGGCTCGCGGAAGGCGCCTACCAGTCGCTCGTGCAGACTACAGACTCCGTGATTCACTGCGCCGCGTCGCTCAACCGCAAATCCGAAAAGCAGTGCCTCAACGTAAATCTGCGGGGCACGCTGGAAGTCATTCAGCTAGCGGGCCGCGCCAGAGATCATCACGGGCTGCGGCGCTTCTCGCACGTTTCGACCGTAGCGGTCGCCGGCATGCGCCAGGACGAAGTCGTTCAAGAGGACAGCGCCATTGATTGGGCGCGCTCGGACTACGACCCATACGCCCGCACCAAGAAATTCTGCGAGCACATGGTCCATCAGCTCTTAGCCGATGTGCCCCGGACCATCTTCCGTCCGGCGATCGTGCTGGGTGACAGCAAGCGTCCGGAAACTACCCAGTTCGATATGGTGCAGGCCTTCAGCGTGCTGGCGAGCCTTCCGGTGTTGCCCCTGCGGCCGACCGATCGCATCGATATCGTGCCAGCCGATTACGTAGCCAAGGCTATTGTCAGCATTCATCAAAAGGATTCGCCAAAATACCCCCGCTACCATCTTTCCTCGGGTGCGGGGTCGCAGAGCTATTCTGAAATCACTGACTCCCTGTCCCTAGCTGGCGGCGGCTCGCGGCCAGCGTATTTTCCTTCGCTCGGGGGCACATTTTCCGGCACCGTGAATTGGCTGTCGCATAAGAAAAACAGTCTCGGCCACGGCGCATCGCTGCTTAAGGTTTTCTGGCCCTATCTCGTTTGGAATACGGTTTTCGACAACGCGCGAGTGGTGCAAGAGTTGGGCGGCGAAACGCCGGCGAAGTTTTCTGCCTACGCCACGCCGCTTCTGAAATTCAGCCGCCAGAATAAGTTCCACTATCCCGCAAAGCCCTGGCCGCACGGCCATTCCGCGGTAAAATCGGCCAGCGGAGGCGCTGTGGCATGACCGACTTCCTCCTGGTCGCTTGGGTCAGCATTCTGATCGAATTGACGCGCCTGCAATGGATGCTGGGCGGTGGCCAGCGCTGGCAGTCCGGCGAGAAATTAAGGCTGCTTTTCGCCGGGTACAACGGCACACGCAACACTGGGTCGGACGTTCGTGTCAACGAAATGATCCGCCAGATCCGCCACGTCCTCGGCGCTGGAAACGTCGATTTCAGCGTCATGACCCAGAGCTTCGATCGCACCACAGGCTACTTCGAAGGCACGCGCCAGGTTTTCCTTCCCGACGTCTTTCCACCCTTCCTGTACCGTGAAGTGCGCCAGAATCACGGCGTAGTGGCTTGTGAAGGCTCGATGTTCAAAAGCAAATTTGCCAATGCGCTGACCACCATGATGATCGGTTCGCTGGGTCTGGCTTCCTCCGAAAACAAATTGTCGGTCGGCTACGGTGCCGAAGCCGGTCACATGGATACGCTCGTCGAACAAATGTGCGCGCGCTACGTCCATGATTCGCTGGTCATCACCCGCAACGTTGAATCGCAAACCGTCCTTGGCAAGCTCGGAATTTCCACGGAACTGGGCACCGACACGGCCTGGACGTTCGAGCCGCATCCCGATTCCTACGGCCGCAAAGCGTTGCGCGACGTCGGTTGGGACGAAAAAACTCCGCTGATGATCATCTGCCCGATCCATCCGTTCGTTTGGCCGGTAAAAGCGTCCATCGCCAAGTACACGGCACGCATTACCACCGGTGCGTACAAGGAGAGCCAATACCGCACTGTCTATTTCCACGAGTCGGGCGCGGAAGTCGATCGCAAGTTCAAACAATACATTGCCGGTTTCGTCGCTGCGACCCGCGCCTTCCAGCAGCGACACAAAGTTTTCACTGTTCTGGTCGCCACCGAACGCCTCGACGCTGTCGCCTGCCGCGCCATCTGCGAACAGATTCCCGGCTTGCCGATCTTCACTTCCGATGCTTACGACATGTACCAGCTGGTTTCGGTTTTGCGCCAAGCTTCCTACATGGTTTCTTCGCGCTACCACGGCATCGTCACCTGCATGCCCGCTCTGGTTGCCTCCGCTGGCGTCACCATGGACGAGCGCATCCGCAATCTGATGCGCGAGCGCGGCCATCAGCATCTTTGCGCAGGAGTGGAGGACGCCGACCTTGGTAACAAGATCCTGCAAATGATGGAGACACTGGTCACCGATGCCGAGTCCATTCGCCTCGGCGTCGGCGAAACCGTGGTTCGAAACCTCAAAGTGATGGCCCGCATGGGCGTCATCTTCGAAGACGTCATGCGCCGCCAGTATCCGGAATTTCCGCTGCCTAGCGGCGTGCGTTCCTGGGAAGACTATCTACCGCCTCTGCATCCAACCCTGGCGCAGCTGGCGGAAAAGCACGATGTCTCGGAAGCTGCGCTGGCCGCATCGAAATAGTTCTACATGCCGAATCTTCCGCCGAATTTCTTCAACAAAATTATCGACCGTTTGCGGGATGCGGCCGATCTTGTTGTGCTTCGTGAGGTGCGTGGTGCGGAGTTTGTTTCGGTAACCGGCCGCCAGTTGCTCGCAAAAGTGGAGCGGGCCCGGCACTGGCTGCGCTCGGAGGGCGTCCAGCCGGGAGAGCGCTGCGGCTTGGTTGCCCCCAATTCCGTCGCCTGGATCGCTGCTGACCTCGCGCTCATGGCCGAAGGCATCGTCGTCGTACCGCTCTACCATCGCCAGACTCCCAGCGAACTCGTGGCCATGCTCAAGGACTGCCAGCCGCTGCTGGTCCTTTGCGGCGATGCGGAAATGGATCATGCTCTGGCCGCGGCTTGGCCCGAAATCCCGCGCCACCTAATACTCGATCAAATTTTCGCACCGGACTCACAGTCTGCCCAAAGTTCCCCACTGCGCTTTCGCGCCGCCGACGAACTTCTCACCATCATCTACACCTCCGGCACCTCCGGCGACGCCAAAGGCGTCTGCCTCAACATCGCGAATCTGAATCACATGACCGGCTGCACGACGGAGCGCCTGGATCAGCTGATGGACCAGACGAGTCAGCCCGATCAGATCTTCCTCTATGCGCCGATGAACTTTGCCGCCAGCTGGATGCTGATGCTCTCCGCGCTTTTGCGCGACAGCGTGCTGACGCTCTCTACCGACCTCAACAAACTTGCCGACGAAATTCGCATATCCGAACCGCACTACTTTCTGAACGTTCCCACTCTGCTCGAGCGCGTCAAACGCGGCGTCGAAGAAAATATCGCCGGGCAAATCAGCCCCATCCGCGCGCTTTACATCCGTGCTCGCGCGGCTTGGAATCGCCACCAGTCCGGAAAGCCCTCCGCAAGTCTCGACGACATCTGGCTCAAACTCGCGGATAAACTGATTTTTGCGAAAGTGAAACAGCGCTTCGGGCCAAATCTGCGCGCCCTCATTTGCGGATCGGCGCCGCTCGCGCCGGAAACCCAGCAATGGTTCCTGATGATCGGCATCCCTGTTTTGCAAGCCTACGGCCTCACCGAAACTACTGCGCTTTGCACGCTGGACAATCCGCGTGTTCCCATCGAGCCGGGCTGCGTCGGCCGCGCCGTCTCTGGTATCGCAATGAAACTCGCAGAAAACGACGAAATCATCGTGCGTGGCCCGAACATTTTCCCGGGCTATTGGAACCGCCCCGAAGAAACCGCCAAAGTCCTGCGCGACGGCTGGTTCCACACCGGCGATCAGGGCGAAGTCAACGCCGACGGCAATTGGCGGATCATCGGCCGCCTCAAAAACCTGCTGGTGCTCAACAGCGGCCACAAATTCGCCCCCGAGCCCATCGAAGACAAGCTCGCGCAACTCCTCCCCGCCGCCCAGCAGATCGTTCTCGTCGGCAACGCCCGCAGCTTTGTTTGCATGCTCGCGACTGGAAACGTCGAATCCGCCGCTGTGCAGTCCGCCATTGACAGCATCAATGCGGATTTGCCGCACTACCGTCAGATTCGCAATTTCACCATTCTGCCCGACTCTTTCACTGTCGATAGCGGCCTGCTCACCGTCAACGGCAAAATCCGGCGCGACGCCATTGCGAAACGGTATGATGCCGAGATTAACGCCATGTACGCGCGAAAGGCTTCGGCATGAATTCATTCCAGGGAAAAGCCCTGCGCTGGGAGTGGAAGGATGGTGTGATCGAACTCACGCTCGACCACCCCCCTGCCAACGAAATCGGCACGCTCATGCTCGGCGAACTGGAGCAATTTGTTGCTGCCGCACGGCAGCTGGCGCCGGAGACGGCTGCTTGCATCATCACCAGCGTACAAAAGAGCGGCTTTTGCGCCGGAGCCGATCTGGGCGAGCTTTACCACAGCGCGCTGGCACTGAGCGAAAGCGAACGCAGCGCTGGGGTACGCAATTTTCTCGAACGCATTCACTCCGTGCTGAACTGGCTCGACGAGGCGCCTTTTGTGACGATCGGGGCGGTGCACGGAGTCTGCTTTGGCGGCGGACTCGAGCTCGCGCTCGTCTGTGACGTCATCATCGCGGACAAGATGGCTCGCTTCGCCTTCCCCGAGCTGCGCCTCGGCCTGATCCCCGGCTTCGGCGGCATCCCGCGCCTGAAGCGTGACCTCAGCAACGGCTTTGTGCGCGATCTGCTGCTCACTGGCCGCAGCGTCAACGCCACTCGCGCGCAAGGTGTCGGGCTCGTTGCCCAGCTCGCGGCCGAAGGCGAAGCCTTGAAAATCGCGCGCTCCACCGCCGCTCAAGTCACAAAGTTCGATGCCGGAACCCGCGCCGCCGCCAAGAAATTCATCAAGCCGGTCCCTCGCGAAGAGCTCCGCCGCGAAATCGAAATCTTCTGCGATCTCTTCACCCGCCCCGCAGTCATGGCCGGCCTCAAACGATTCGTCGAAAACACCGGCCCCATGCCCCATCAGCCATAGCTGGACCGCCTTTGGATCCTTTTTCGTCCCCTCGATCGTAGCTTCGACTTCCGCCCTAAACCCAGGCTGTCTGCGCAGGTTGTGACCACAGTGAATGCGGGCCGAAACCGGTCCGGCGCGGTTTCCTCTGAGAAACTGATTTCTATTGCGCAATCCAAATCTCAGGCCCAGTTTCGCATCTTCAAGCCAGAATGCTAAATTATTCCTGGCATGCCCACTCTCGAACAAACTACGCAAGAAGTGCTGAACCTGGCCGTCACGCATTTCAAGCTGGCTCCGGGCTCGCTCGCGCCCGAAGACGACTTCTTCCAGAAACTCGGCATTGACAGCCTGCAAACCCTCGACGACCGCATCAACGCCCGCTTGTACTGTTGGATCTACCCAAATATTCCTACCTTGGCGCGGCACTGAAAGATGCCGTATCCCTTTTCTCTGAGGAAACGTGCCTGATCGAGGCCGATCGCGACAGAGAAAAGGCTCGCCTGACCTACCGCGAATTCGGCGCTCAAGCCCTGGCGCTAGCGCGGGCTTTGCAGGATTCCGGATGGGCTCCTGCAACCCGCGTCAGTATGGTGATGACCAATCAGTCCAAATGGCTGATTTCTGCTTACGCCGTTCTGTATTCCGGTGGCGTGCTCGTTCCGATCGACTGGATGTTAACGGCCGATGAGCAGTGGGAACTGATCACGCACTCCGGCGCTCAGATTCTTGTCACCGAATATTCCCTGTGGACCAGGTTAAGCAAATCGCCCGGCCGCTCTGCCGCCCCTGGGGTTCGGCTGGTTCTGGTCGTCGAAGCGCCCGCAAATGCTGATCTCGCCGGCGCGGCCCGCTGGGAAGAATTTCGCGGAGCTCCGCCACCCGAGTTCATTTCGCGTGAGCGCTCCGCCGTTGCCTGCATTGGCTACTCCTCAGGCACCGGTGGACGCCCCAAGGGCTGCATGCTGACCCACGGCAACTATCTCGAACAGTGCGCCGCTCTGACTGCTATCTACCCATTCTGGCCCGGAGTCCGCTACCTCAGCATCCTCCCCACCAGTCATGCCATCGACTTCATGGTCGGTTTCATAGGGCCATTCACGTGTGGAGCGACCGTAGTCCATCTGCGCACGCTGCGGCCGGAATTCTTCCGCGATGCTTTCACTCGCTACAAGATCACCTATGTCAGCGTTGTACCGCTGGTTCTAAAGAACCTGCGCGCGGTTTTTCAGTCCCGTTTCGACGAATTGCCGAAAGGTAAGCGCCGCATGTTCAACGCGCTGGTAGGCTTGAATAAACTTCTCACCAGGTCTCATCCTCGATTAGGACTTAGCCGATTGTTGCTCAAGCAGGTGCATCAATCGCTCGGCGGAGAACTGCGCACCATCATCGTTGGCGGTGCGTTCTCTGAGCCTGATACTCTGCAATTTTTCTATGACCTTGGCATCCCTGTCGCCAATGGCTACGGGCAGACGGAAGCCTGTACCGCCATCAGCGTCAACGACCTCAAACCTTTCCGCGCGGACACTGTCGGCAGACCTCTTCCCGGCGTCGAAGTGAAGATAAACGCGCCGGACGGTGAGGGCATTGGCGAAGTTCTGGTTCGCAGCAAAACAGTTATGTACGGTAACCTCGACGATCCTTATTTATCCGCGGAAACCATCGTCGATGGTGGGCTCCATACCGGGGACCTTGGCCGCTGCGATCCCACCGGCCACCTACAACTTTTTGGACGCTGCAAGAATATGATTGTCACTCCGGAAGGTCTGAACATCTTTCCCGAAAACGTTGAGGGCGTTTTTGCGGACCTGCCGGTGGAGGAGTACTGCGTGTTCGCTGCCAATTACCTTTGGCCGCAGCGAACCATGGTCGGAGAGCAGCTGGTACTCGTCTTGCGCCTGAAAAAAGGGCAGTCGTACGACGACGACCTGAAGAACAAATTGCTCGCCTGCAACAACCGGTTGAAGGGCCATCAGCGCGTGCAGGGTGTCGTCGTTACGGATCAGGAATTTCCGCGGACCACCGGGCGTCGTCTGAAGCGGCACTTGCTCAAAGACCAGCTCGCCACACTCGACCGCGACCGCGCTATACTCCCGCTCTAATCTCCATGCCCATCGTAAAGGACCGTTTTTTGGCCATCGTTAATCCGGCTGCGGGAGGCGGCAAGTGTGGAAGGCTTGCCGGGCCGGCTCTTGCCAGGCTGCGCGACCGCGGCCTGCAAATCGACGTCATCGCCTCCACCGGTCCGGGCCACGCCGGGCAACTTGCCCGCGAAGCTTTCGAGCAGCGCTACCGCAAATTTCTCGCAGTCGGCGGCGACGGAACGGCTCACGAAATTCTTAACGGTATTTTCACCGGACGCGATCCGGAACTTCTCGTCGATTCCGATCGCGTCTCTCTTGGCTTTTTGCCATTCGGCACGGGCAATTCGTTTCTCCGTGATTTCACCCGCGACGGTGGCGAGGCTTCCATGCTTGCGCTGATCGAGAACCGCAAACGCCCGGTGGATCTGGTCCGGCTCACGCATGCGACCGGCAAAGTGTTTTCCATCAACATTCTTAGCCTCGGTTTTCCGGCCGACGTCGGCGTCGTCACCAACCGGTACTTCAAGCCGCTCGGTCCGCTTGGCTATCTTCTGGGTGTGTTTATTCGAACTGTTCCCCTGCGGCGGCGGGCCTTTGTTTTGCGTAGCGATGACGAAACGGAATGGGACGAGCGCCGCAGCCTGTTCCTGGCCTTCAACAACAGCAAATTCACTGGCGGTAAAATGATGATCGCACCCGACGCCGATCCGTCCGACGGGTTCATCGAATTTGTGCGCTGGGGCCCCATCGGCCGCCTGGGCTTGATCCGCATGTTGCCGCGTCTTTTCACCGGCACGCACATCCAGCATCCGCTCGCATCGCGCAAGTCTGTCAAACACGTCGAGTTCAAGAACGCCGCTCCGTCGGACGTTTTAATTGACGGCGAAATTCTTTCGCTGGAATGCAAGTTCCTGGATGTTCTGCCATCCGCCTTGGACGTTTACATATGAAACGGGTCTGGCTGGTGGTTCGCAGCGCGTTCCTCTGGACGGCGAGTCTTGTGCATTTCGGGCTCGCCGTCCCCATTCTCATCGTCCTGGCAATTTTTCTCGATCCCAAGAAGCACGATTGGTTGCAGCGTAGCCTGTGCCGCAGAATTATCTTTTTCGCCGGCGCCAGAATCCGCGCGGTCCGCTCTCCGGGCTTCGATCCTCAGCAGACCAGTTTCTTCATCTCCAATCACGTCAATTTCTTCGATCCTTTTGTACTTTACTGCGCAGTTCCGCAATTTGTCCGCGGCTGGGAACTGGAATCGCATTTTGAAATTCCGGTGTACGGCTGGCTGATGAAGCGTTTCGGCAACGTTCCGGTTCCCGACGTCCGCCGCCCAGCCGACCTCAAGCGCATGTGGCGCCTCACTCGCGACGCCATCAACGCCGGCACCAGTCTTATCGTCTTTCCGGAAGCCAAGCGCACTCGCGACGGTCGCGTGAGCGACTTTCAGGACGGCGCCTTCCGCGTCGCTCAACAGCTGGAAATCCCCATCGTGCCCGTCAGCATCGTCGGCTCTTTCCAGCACCACCGTACCGGCCACTGGATGTTCTGGCCCGCCACGATCACCGTCCATCTGCACGACACCATATACACGTCAAGCTTAAATAAGGAAGACGTGCCAACGTTGCGCGAGCGAATTCGTGAAATCGTGTCGGAACCAGTGGATGCGAGTCTGCGCGAGGTGGGAACGAAAGACGCACTCGAAACCAACGAGGAGCTTACAAGCTGATGCGGATTCCCGGCAGCGTCCGCCCCGCGCGTGTCTCCTGCCAGGTGTAGACAATCCGGTGAATCACCGTCAGTGTCGAAACAATCGCAATCACCCACAGCACCGGCGCCATACGGTTGAACACTCCCCCGATAATCAGCAGCACCAGCCGTTCCGGCCGCTCCATAAAGCCCACTTTGCACAGCGGAATCAATGACTCCGCTCGCGCCCGCGCGTAGCTCACCATCACCGAGCCCGCCGTTGCCACCGCCGCCAGCACCACATACGGCGTCCGCCCGCTCACCGAGTAATACACCAGCAGCCCCATGTACAGCGCCATGTCCGCGTACCGGTCCAGCGTCGAATCGTAAAACGCGCCGAACGCCGTCACACGGTTCTGGCGACGCGCCACCTGGCCGTCCAGCATGTCCAGAAAGCCTGCGAAGAAAATGATCACCGCGCCCAGAAAGAATTTTCCAACGGCAAAACAAGCCGCAGCGCCAAAATTCACCACCAGTCCTAGGAACGTCAGTACATTGGGATTAATCCCGGTGGCCGCAATCGCGCCCACAATTTTGTCCAGCAGCCACTTGCTGCCGGTCCCGATTGCTCCGGTAAGAGTCGCCATTTTTCGGTGGGGAATTGCGTGTTCAAACACGCACGGTTCTATCCTAGCGCAGCCTCACCGCAGCCCGCAAACCATCGCCTTTTCAGTTCGGGTAATGGGTATTTCCGGGATCGTGACACCAGGGCCGAAATTCAAACTGCCCAACCACCCTGTTCATCAGGCCAATTTGGAAATCGAATTCCGTTCGCTCGTTCCACTCCATCGGTTCTTTGGCATTGACCTTCTCAACCGCGCAGCTTACATTCTTTCCATCTTCTGTTCAGGGAAAAACTTGATCAGCGAACTCGATCGCAGAAAATTCTTGTCGCGCGGAGTCGCGGCTCTCGGCGCAACCTGGGCCGCCACGCACTGGACGGCTGTCGTTTCTGCCGCCGAACACGCCCACAAAGCGGCTGCCTCTTCGCTGCCGGAAAAATTCGAATTCTTCAATCCTGCCGAAGCCAAAGAAGTCGAAGCCATCGCTTCTTGCATCATTCCCAGCGACGGCACGCCCGGCGCCCGCGAAGCCGGCGTCGTCTATTTTATCGACCGCGCGCTCATGACCTTCTCTCGCGACGACCAGAAGACCTACCGCGACGGCCTTCCGGAAATTCAAAAACGAGTGGCCGAACTTTTCCCGGGCGTAGTGTCTTTTTCCACCGCCTCCGCCGAGCAGCAGCAATCGGTTATGGAATCGCTGGACGAAGCCGGTTCGCAAAGCTCCGCGCGCCGCAATTTCCGTTCCAGCGCCGCCGGTCGGCCGCTGTTCGAGGTGATTCGCGCTCACACCATCATGGGCTTCCTCATCGATCCGGAATCCGATCGCAAGGGTAATCGCGGCGGTGTCGGCTGGGCCGTCATCGGTCGCGAACCTGCCCACAGTTTTCAGCCGCCCTTCAGCTCCGTTGACAAGGACTATCCCGGCTGGCAACCGGTCGCCAAGGACGCCGATAAGAAATGACCACGCAGAAAACCACCTACAAAACCTCAGACGTCGTGGATTTTGTCATCGTCGGCTCCGGCGCCGCCGGCGGCATCCTGGCCGAGGAACTTTCCACCAATGGTTTCAGTGTCGTCGTGCTTGAGCAAGGCCCTTACCTTCACGAATCCGATTTTTCTCACGACGAAATCAAAGTCATGCAGGAAGACCTCCTGACCAATCACCCGAAACTGCAACCGACCAGCTTTCGCAAGACGCCGCAGGACAAGGCCAATCCTCAGCGCGCGCTGGTTTATGGCCGGGCCGTTGGCGGGACCAGCAACCACTTCACCGCGAACTTCTGGCGCTTCCACGAAATCGACTTCAAGGAGCGCAGCAAGATCGGCGCGGTCGCCGGCTCCACACTCGTGGACTGGCCCATCTCCTACGCCGACCTCGAGCCTTACTACAGCAAAGTCGAATGGGAAGTCGGCGTCTCCGGCCTCGCCGGTGCCAGCCCGTTCGATCCACCGCGCTCCAAGCCGTATCCCATGCCGCCGCTTCCGGTGAAAGGAAACGGCGTCATCTTCGAGCGCGCCGCCCGCAAACTCGGCTGGAATCCGTTCCCGGCGCCCATGGCCATCCTTTCCCGTCCGCTCAACGGACGCCCGGCCTGTGTGAATTGCGGCTTCTGCCTCGCCTTTGGCTGCGAAGTCGGAGCCAAGTCCAGCTCGCTCGCCAGCATGATTCCGCTCGCCGAAAAGTCCGGCAAATGCGAAATCCGTGCCAACAGCTACGTCCACAAAATCGAGCTCGACGATCGCGGCCGCGCCACCGGCGCTCTGTACTTCGACGACAAGAAAAATGTCCACCTGCAAAAAGCGAAAGCCGTCATTCTTTCGTGTAACGGCGCGGAAACTCCGCGCCTCCTTTTCCTCTCTTCTTCCAATAAATTCCCAAACGGGCTGGCCAACTCCAGCGGCTACGTCGGCAAAAACCTGATGTTCAACCAGAACACGTTTTCCGTCGGCCTGTTCGAGGAACAGACCAACGACTACAAGGGCTTCGCCGTCAGCCGCGTCCTGCATGACTTCTACGAACTCGACGCCAACAAGGTCGGCTTCTACGGTGGCGGCGGTCTCGACGCCCGTTTCGATTTCACGCCGATCATGTTTGCGTTTGGCGGCTTGCCTCCGGGCACGCCTCGCTGGGGCAAAGACTTCAAAGCCGCGCTGGCCCACAACTGGACTCGCACGTTTGAAGTCAACGGCCACGGCACATCGGTGCCGGTGTTCGATAACGGTTTTGACGTCGATCCCGACCTGAAAGACGCCTGGGGTCTGCCCGCTTTGCGCCTCACTTACAAAGACCATCCGGACGACCTAAAGCTCTGCCACTGGCTCATCGCTCGTTCCCACGAGCTTCTCGACGCCGCCGGCGCCAGGAAAAAATGGAGCCAGGAGGTCAGCGAGCAACAATTCGGCGTCCATCTCCTTGGCACCTGTCGTATGGGCGACGATCCCAAAACCTCCGTCATCAACGCCGATCATCAGACTCACGACGTCAAGAACCTCTTCCTCTGCGACGGCAGCAGCCTCACCACGGGCGGCCGCGGCCAGCCCACTATGACCATCATGGCGCTGGCCTTCCGCGCCGCCGACCGCATCAGGGCCCTGGCCAAGCGCGGCGAATTGTCCGTTTAAAGGCCACCCTGGCAGTGCCTCGCGCCTAGACCGTGCCGGGGCACGCACAAACTTCTGGCTGTTCCCACTCCCGCTCACCTCCTTTGCTACACTCGTCGTTCGCTTCCAGAGAGGATCGAATGACCCAAAACTTCTGCAAAGCCGCTCTCGTCTCGCTGGCCCTGGCTGCCTCGCTCCTCCCAGCGCTGCTGGGGGCGCGCGCCCAAGCACCGCAAGCTGGTGGCCTGCCC
>JACXTT010008452.1_pt1 | contig 14264 bp, 11 predicted proteins | sample 9270951 | NCBI WGS metagenome assembly JACXTT01 (sample SAMN15532306, study PRJNA645909) | rock metagenome | isolation source: weathered quartz diorite | place: Puerto Rico | collected 2017-06-21 | reverse complement strand
CCCGCCACAAGGGCGGGTTTTCTTGTCGGGCGTGCCTGAGGTGGCACGCGGGACAATGACTTACAGCGGCGTGATGTTCGCGGCTTGCAGACCCTTCGGGCCGTTCTTGACCTCGAAGGACACGCGCTGGTTCTCCTGCAGCGACTTGAAGCCGTCGCTCTTGATTTCGGAGAAGTGAGCGAACAGATCGTCACCGCCGGCGTCCGGCTTGATGAAGCCGAAGCCCTTTGCGTCGTTGAACCACTTTACGATACCGGTTTGCATGGTATTGCTTTCCAAAAAAAATAAAGAAACCGATGGTACACATACCATCGACTGTGACAACTCAAGGAAAGGACACCATGGACAACCGAAGTACCAAAGACGGTGGCTAACGAATGTGCTGTTGCCTCGTCGCTTGAATCTAGCAGGCTTTATACGGGGGATTGCGTGCTGCGTCAAGGTGGGGGGAATCCGGACGTGCCGCTGGATCGGGTCCGGGCCAATGTGGGATCATCACGCCTTTTGCATACCGTTTATTCGCCGCGGGCAGCGTACAGGGCCATGCAATCCGTACGACAGTACGCGTGGCCGTCGCGCATGTGCGCGGGGCGGCGCTCCATCGCCCCGATGCGTGGACGCGAAAAAACAGTATGAGGAGACCAGTCATGTCAATGCCGGAACCCGCTTCCGAGCGTCGCGGTGGCGCGCGTGCCGCCGCCAGTGCCCCGCCTTCGCTGCTCGAGCGCATCTTCAAGCTCAACGAACACAATACCGACGTGCGCACGGAAGTGCTGGCGGGTCTCACGACCTTCCTGACGATGGCGTACATCATCTTCGTCAACCCGTCGATCCTGGGCGACGCGGGCATGCCCAAGGATGCCGTGTTCGTCGCGACCTGTGTCGCGGCGGCGATCGGCACGCTGATCATGGGCCTCTACGCCAACTATCCGATCGCGATGGCGCCGGGGATGGGCCTGAATGCCTACTTTGCCTATACCGTCGTCAAGGGGATGGGGTTTCCTTGGCAGGCCGCGCTTGGCGCGGTCTTCATCTCTGGCTGCCTGTTCTTGCTGGTGACGTTGTTTCGCGTGCGCGAGATGATCGTCAACGGCATTCCGCACTCGATCCGCGTGGCCATCACGGCCGGCATCGGGCTCTTTCTGGCCATCGTCGCGCTAAAGAACGCCGGCATCGTGACGGCAAGCCCGGCTACGCTGGTGACCATCGGCGACCTGCACAAGCCATCGGCGGTGCTCGCCATCATCGGATTTTTCGTCATTGTCTCGTTGGATCAACTGAAGGTGAAAGGCGCAATCCTGATTGGCATCCTGCTGACCACGGTCCTGAGCTTCGCCTTCGGCGGCAATACGTTTCATGGCATCGTTTCCGCGCCGCCGTCCATCGACCCGACGCTGTTCAAGCTCGACATCTCGGCTGCGCTGTCGATCGGCATCATCAATGTGGTGTTGGTCTTTTTCCTGGTTGAGCTGTTCGATGCCACCGGCACGCTGATGGGTGTGGCCAACCGGGCCGGGCTGCTCAAGGCCGGCAAGATGGATCGCCTGAACAAGGCGCTGATGGCCGACAGCACGGCCATCATGGCCGGTTCCTTCCTCGGCACGTCGTCCACCACGGCTTACATCGAAAGCGCGTCCGGCGTGCAGGCGGGCGGCCGCACCGGATTGACGGCGGTGACCGTCGCGGTGCTGTTCCTCGCTTGCCTGTTCATCGCTCCGCTGGCCGGCACCGTTCCCGGCTACGCGACCGCGCCGGCGCTGCTCTACGTGTCTTGCCTGATGCTGCGTGAGTTGCTGGACATCGACTGGAACGACGTCACCGAGGTGGTGCCGGCGGTGCTCACGGCGCTCGGCATGCCGTTCACCTATTCCGTTGCCAATGGCGTGGCCTTCGGCTTTATCACCTACGCGGGGCTGAAGCTCCTGACTGGCCGCATGCGCGAGGTACCGGTGATGGTCTGGATCATCGCCGCGGTCTTCATCTTCAAGTTCTATTACCTGCCCGGACACTGATCGGCACGGGAATTTGCGCGCCACATGATGTCGGCGCATCGAGGGCGGCGATTGCCGCCCATTTTTTCTAGACGGTGCCATCGCGAGACATCGGGGGCGCGTCGTCCTGCCGCCAGCCGTGCCGGCGTACCTGTTTCTGCGTGCGGGGTGCCGTTGCCAGAACGCGACGCTCAAGTCGTGACCGTACCCGTTTCTGCGCCCATGTTCCCCCATTCGGGTGGCAGCGGCGTACCCGTTTCTGCGGCGATTGTAAGTACTCATTTACCTTGGCAGGCGCGCCACAAAAGGCCGAAGAAGGCTCATACAAAAGTATGAGATTCGGCGGAACCTTCCTATACGGGCTGGACAAACCGCCCCAAATGCACTGAACTAGAGGCGTGGCAAATCAGGGGCGCTGGACGGCGCCCCTTCTTGACTCCGGTCCCGCCGGGGTCGCGCTGGACGGCGCATGCATCCTCCTGGTCCGCCTGTTGTGGGACACATCGACCAGACCGTTCTCCAAAACGGCTTCGCCACCACGAGAAGAGCGCGCTACCGCACGCACGCGCGCCACGCAGAGAACACACAAGACATAAATAAAAGTGGTAATCGCGAACGTGTAGTGCCGGGGGTGTTGTTCAACGGGGAACAAATCATGACCGTAGGAGAAGTCGGGCGGTCCGGTATCGGGCCGATCAGTCACACTGCAGATCTTTCCATTCGCCGTGCCTGGGTTGCCCTGGGGGAAGCCAGGGCTGACGCGCTTCGGCCGGCCACGGCCGTTGCCGACGATGTGGCGGCGTTCCTTGCCGGGGACCGCGCGCTGCCGGCGCCGGTACGTAACGGCATCGAGGCGCTGCTCAAGCGCCAGTGCCTGCTGGAGGACGAATTGTGCCGACAGCGCAAGTTGCTGCAGGAATGGATCCTGAGCCAGCTCACCTACAAGGCCCTTTACTACCAGTATTCGGGGCAGGCGCCCGACGCGCTGCGGCCCGAGCTGATGCTGGAAAAGGACATGGTACGCCGCCGTATTCGCGATGAACTGCAGGCAGGCGGCGACTACCTCTCCGTGCTCGGCCTGCCGTCGTGCAGTCCGTCCCGGCCGTGATCCCGACGTTGCGCGCGGGCGCCTGCCCGCCGCTGGCACAACCAGAACATGCCGCGTCGCCGTCGTCTGGCCGCAGCTCTGGCAGTGCCGCGATCCACAAGAAGCCCAACGCCCGGGAGATTGCCATGGACCGACTGTGCAAAGCGTCGACACGCAGCGCGCAGATCGTGCTGGTGTCTCGTCATGAAGATTTCGGATTCGACTCGTCCCAGTTTGGGGTGGGATGGGAGGTTCGGCGCGTGCAGCAGTTGCGCGACCTCGAACGGGTGGTGCGCGGCAGTGCGCCGATGGCGGGCATCATCGACCTGCAGAGCGAATACAGCGATGCCGAGCTGATCCAGATCGAGCAGGGCCTGCAGCACCTGCACGTGATGTGGGTGGCCATCACGTCTACGGCAATGCTCGAGAACGAACGCGTGCGCCGCCTGATCCGCGACTATTGCATTGACTACGTGCGGATGCCGTTCTCGTTCGACGAGCTGCTCTACACGCTCAAGCATGCGCATGGCATGGCCTGCCTGCACGGCGTGCGCGAGCAGGAACAGGCGAATCGCGGACCGATGATCGGGGAATGCCTGTCCATGCGCGTGATGTTCCGCTCGCTCGCCAAGGTGTCCCACAACGATGCCCCGGTGTTCATTTCGGGTGAGTCCGGCACCGGCAAGGAACTGGCGGCGCAGGCCATTCACGAGGCGTCCGTGCGCCGCAAAGGGCCGTTCGTCGCCATCAACTGCGGCGCCATTCCCTCGCACCTGGTGCAGTCGGAGCTGTTCGGCTACGAGAAGGGCGCGTTCACCGGCGCCAACCAGCGCAAGATCGGCTGGATCGAGCAGGCCCAGGGCGGCACGCTGTTCCTCGACGAGATCGGCGACCTGCCACTGGAAAGCCAGGTGGCGCTGCTGCGCTTCCTGCAGCAGGGCATGATCACGCGCCTGGGCGGGCATCAGTCGATTCCGCTCGACCTGCGCATCATCTCCGCCACGCACGTCGATCTCGTGGCCGCGCAGGGTGACGGGCGCTTCCGCGCCGACCTGTTTCACCGGCTGTGCGTGCTGACGCTGACGATCCCGCCGCTGCGCGAGCGCGGCGAGGACATCCTGCTGCTTGCCAACGCAGTGCTGACCGAGCACGGGCACGAGGCGCACCGGCGCATCCGCGGATTCTCCGCGTGCGCGACGCAGGCCATGATGCAGTACGCGTGGCCGGGCAACGTGCGCGAACTCATCAATCGCGTGCGGCGCGCCATCGTGATGACCGACAACCGCAAGATCACCGCGGACGACCTGCAGTTGCACGGCGGCGCGGAGTTGCCGCGCAAGACGCTGGACGCGATCCGGGAGGAGGCCGAGCGCGAGGCAATCCGCACGGTGATGGCGAGCCACGGCTTTCACGTGGTGCCGGCCGCGCGCGAACTCAATGTGTCGCGCGTGACCCTCTACCGGTTGATGCACAAGCACAATATCCGCGTGGAGGCCCAGCCCGGCGCGGGCGACTAGGCGCGGCGGCGGCTACCTGCCGTGACGCCAACGAAAGGGGCCGGCGTCGTCCGCTCGCCGACCCCTTTCGGTTTTCCCGCCGCGCGAGGCGGCAGGCTGGCGCGTTGCCACGCAACCGCCGTCGCCGTTCAGGACACCCGGCGACAGTTGCGCAAGTCCAGGGCGGCCACGTTCATGGTGATCTTGGCGCGCGTATTGCGCGGCGGGGCATTGCCGCCGTCGTGCGGGCGTTCAGGTACCAGTTCACGCCAGCCGGGGCTTTCGCGCGCCTGCTTCTCGCCGGGCTGCCCGGTGCCAGGATCGGGCTTGAAGCGCACGTCGCCCCAGGCCCAGCCCAGCCCGCGCACATAGACGTCCTGCGTGACCGCAGCGCGGCTGTTGAGGTTGGTTTCGTCCGGCCGGTCGAAATAGCCGTAACTGGCGGCTGCGGCCGTGCCTGGAAGCGCGGCCAGCGCGATCAGCGCAGCTGCGAGGCTTCCCGTGACGTGCATGACTCATCCCTCCCTCAGTAAAAAAGCGTGCCCGCCGGGGGACGGAGCACGTAAAACCGGTGAGCGGTTGGTGTGGCGCCGCTAGCGTACCTGCCGTCGCCGACAGGCCGCAGTGGCCAGCACGCGGCAGGAGGCCGCACAGAACGAGGCGGCGGGCGGCATCGGCGGATGCAGGCGCGGCAGCAACGGCGGCGATAACAGATGCTGGAACGACGGCGCGGGTCCCGCCAACCGGTGGGAACGCCTGCGTGCCGTCATGCGGGCTGGCGGATGACGCATGGCTGATTTTCCCCCTGCATGCTGAATTTGTTGATGTGTTCGGTACAGACCACCACTCCCTGACCGGCAATAGAGCGACAAGCGTGCCAATGCCCGCAAATGCTTGCGCCATGCGGGTTGCATGGCGCCACAGTATGGATTGCCCGCGGGTGGCCGGCCGATGCGCCGCAATCCGTTGCGCGGCTGTAACGCGGGCGGGCCACGTGCGCCGGGCCCGTAGGCCGCCCTGCCCATGCGGACCAGCGCCCGCGTGGGCGCCCACTATCGCGCGAGAGCGGTGTCAGGCAAGAAGGCAGGCGGTTTGGACGGCGACGGGACAAATTGACGGGTTTGCGCGCGCAAGGCAATGACCACGGCCGGCTCTGCGGTTGCAGGCCTGAAACATGCGCAGGCGTCGATTCGCGGCCAACCCACGCGTCACGCAGAAATGGGTACGCTAGCCCGCCGGATGCCAGCCGGCTAGCGGGGCACTGGCGCCGTCGGGCCGGAGGCGCCCGGCGCGGTGGTGGCAGTTGTGCCGGAGATCGGCTTGGGGCCAGGCTGGCTGCGTTCGCAGCCGGCGAAGGTCAGGGTGGCCAGTACGGCCAGCAGTCCGACCAGTCCCATCCGACCGATCGATGGGGCGGCCAACCGCCCCCAGAGCGATGTGCGGGTCACGAAACGCCTCCTTGTCGGGCGCGATCCGCCGTGCGGCGATCCGCTAGCACGGACGCGCGCCGGCGCGCTTGCGCCTTCGGGGTTGCCTCGATTCACTGTAGCAGGTCCGCTCCGCTGCACGGGCTGGCAAAGCGCGGGATGCGCAGTATCATGAACCTCGCTGCCGGAGATTCTCCGGCTTGGACCCCGACGCAAGGAAGACCATTGAACGACAAGCCCTCTCGCCCCGTCCGGATCGCGCGCCTGCTTCCCGACCGTCACACCGCCGCGCGTACCGCCAGCGTGGTGGCGGCGTCGGTCCGGTCATGGGTGGATCATCGCGCGGCCAGCAAGGGGGCGGCGCTGTCGTTCTACATGTTGTTCTCGATGGCGCCGATCCTGGTGCTGGTGATCTCCATCGCCGGGCTGTTCTTCGGCGCCGAGGCCGCGCGCGGTGAGATCTTCTCTCAGTTGGAGGGCCTGGTCGGCGAGCAGGGCGCGGCCGCCGTGCAGGAAATCCTGGCGGCGACACATCGCGCGGGCGGCAGCGGCGTCGCGGCGGCGATTGCCACCGGCATCCTGTTTGTTGGCGCGACCAGCGCCTTTGCCGAGTTGAAGGGAAGCCTGGACGATATCTGGCACGTCCCCACGCCGCAGGGTGCGGGCTGGCAGCAACTGCTGCGCGCGCGCCTGTTGTCGTTCAGCCTCGTACTGGTGCTGGCGTTCATGTTGCTGGTGTCGCTGATCGTCAACGCCGCGCTGGCGGTGGTCGACCGCTTCTGGGGCCAGTTGTGGACGCAGTCATGGTTCGCGCCCTTGGCCGGGGTGATCTCGGCCATGTTCTCGTTTGCGGTGGTCACCGCGCTGTTTGCCGTCATCTTCAAGATGCTGCCCAACGCACGCATCGCGTGGCGCGATGTCACCATGGGCGCGGTCATCACGGCGCTGCTGTTTGCCATGGGCAAGCGCCTGATCGGCCTGTACCTCGGCAACAGCGCCGTGGCATCGTCCTACGGCGCCGCCGGTTCCGTCGTGGCATTGATGCTGTGGGTGTATTACTCGGCACAGATCTTCTTCTTCGGCGCCGAGCTGACCCGGCAGTACGCGCTGCAGTTTGGCAGCCTGCGCGGACAGGCACCGCGCGAATCCGCAGGGGCCGGGCCGGTAAACCGGTAAAATAGCGCCCCATTCCCCGTCCGGCTCGTCCGCCGGGACCTCCACCTGTTTCCTGCCAGTCAGATTCCGCTGCCGTGAGCTCGCTCGTTTCCGAAATTGCGCGTCGACGCACCTTTGCCATCATTTCCCACCCGGACGCGGGTAAGACGACCCTGACCGAAAAGCTGCTGTGGTTCGGCGGCGCGATTCAGGTCGCCGGCGAAGTGCGCGCGCGCAAGGCCGACCGCCATGCCACGTCCGACTGGATGGAGCTGGAAAAGCAGCGCGGCATCTCGGTCACCTCGTCCGTGATGCAGTTCCCGTACCGGCCCGACGCCGACGGCGCGGCCGAGAACATCGTGAACCTGCTCGACACGCCGGGCCACGAGGACTTTTCCGAAGACACCTACCGCACGCTGACCGCCGTCGACTCCGCCGTGATGGTGATCGACTCGGTCAATGGCGTTGAGGCGCAGACCATCAAGCTGCTCAACGTCTGCCGCCTGCGCGACACGCCGATCCTCACGTTCATCAACAAGCTCGACCGCGAAGGCCGTTCGCCCATCGAACTGCTCGACGAAATCGAGGACGTGCTGAAGATCCAGTGCGCGCCGATGACCTGGCCGATCGGCATGGGCAAGGCCTTCCGCGGCGTGTACCACCTGATCGACGACAAGGTGCAACTGTTCGATCCGCACGGCGACAAGGGCACGGCCGCGATCCTGGACGGCCTGGATAACCCGGAGCTCGACCGCATGCTGGGCAGCCAGGCCGAGGAACTGCGCGTGGAGATTGAACTGGTGCGCGGTGCCTCGCACACGTTCGACCGGGAAGCCTTCCTCGCCGGCCGGCAGACGCCCGTGTACTTCGGCTCGGCGATCAACAACTTCGGCGTGCAGTCGCTGCTCGACGCACTGTGCGAGCTGTCGCCGCCGCCGCTTGCGCGCAACACCGACACGCGCGTGGTGGAGCCGCAGGAGCCAAAGTTCACCGGCTTCGTGTTCAAGATCCAGGCCAACATGGACCCGCGCCACCGCGACCGCATCGCGTTCGTGCGCGTGTGCTCGGGCCGCTTCGAGCGCGGCATGAAGCTGCTGCACGTGTCCGCGGGCAAGACGGTGGCGATCAACAACGCCATCACGTTCATGGCACAGGACCGCAACACGACCGAGGAAGCGTTCGCCGGCGACATCATCGGCGTGCCCAACCACGGCACGATCCGCCTGGGCGACGTGTTCACCGAAGGCGAATCGCTCAAGTTCACCGGCATCCCGTCGTTCGCGCCCGAGTTCTTCCGCCGCGCGCGCCTGAACAACCCGCTGCGGGTCAAGCAACTGCAAAAGGGCCTGCAGCAGTTGGCCGAGGAGGGCGCGACGCAGATGTTCCGCCCGCTCGCCTCCAACGACCTGGTGCTCGGCGCGGTTGGTATTCTGCAGTTCGACGTGGTCGCGCACCGGCTGGAGCACGAGTACGGCGTGGACGCGATCTTTGAGTCGCACGAGTGCGCCACGGCACGCTGGCTCAAGGGTGAGGCGGCGGAGATCGAGAAGCTGATCGAGAAGGCTGGCCACAACGTGGCGCTCGACGGCGCCGGCGACCACGTCTACCTGGCGCCCAGCATGGTCAACCTGCGCCTCACGCAGGAACGCTTCCCGAACCTGCAGTTCCTGGAAACCCGCGAGATGGTCTGACGCGCGGCGCCCCGGGGACCCCGCCGGGGCGCGTGGGCCGGTCTTAGCCGGCCTGCGGCAGGTGTCGCGCGATCAGCGCAAGCCCCGAGGCCAGCACCACCACATTGACCGCGCGCAGGAACTGCTCGCGCGACAGCCGCAGCGTGATCCGGCGCCCGGCCCACAGGCCCGCCACCATGGCGGGCGCCAGCGCCACCGCGAGCTTGATGAGCGCCGCGCCGGCAAACACGCCAGCCGCGAAGAACAGGACGAGCCGCGTCAGCGTGCTGATGCCGATCAGCGTCGATTGCGTGACGCGCATCGCGTTCTTGTCCAGTCGTCCGGCCAGATAGATCGCGTACAGGAAGCCGCCGCTGCCGAACATGGCGGAGAAGACCCCGCCCACCAGCCCGAATGGCACCGCCGCGCGGGGCGTGAACTGCGCCGCCGGGCGCTTGCCCGCCAGCGTCCACAGCGAATAGGCCACCACGAATATTCCCAGCAGCAGCGGCAGCAGGTCCGCCTGCACGTTCAGCAACAGCGCCGTGCCGGCCAAGCTGCCGGCCAGCAGGCAAGGCACCAGCCGTCGCAGTTCGGCGCGATCGGCCGCGTGGCCGTCGCGCAGCAGGTTCAGCGCCGCGGCGCTGCAGTCCATCAGCGCCAGCAACGGCACGATCTGGCTGACCGGCAGGTGATAGGCCAGCACTGGTGCGGCCACCAGCGCGGTGCCAAAGCCAGCCAGGCCGAAGATCACGTAGGCGACGCCGACGGCGGCGCTCATGCCGAGCCAGGCGGACGGGGTGACGGCGGGAAGCAGCGGGGATAGCAGGGCGGACAGGTCCATGACAATGGGAAAGCGTTGGGAGAGAGCGGGCGCGATGGCGCGATGGCCGGTGCCCAAGCTTATCGCCGGCGCACCCGCGAAGGCCAATCGCAAATCGCGCCGCATGCCATCTCAAAGCGGCATGGCACACTGGCGGCCTGCGTGATCCAATGCCCCGTCTTGTCGGGGTCCAGCGAGGCCCGCCGTCCCATGAGTCCGTCCCTGAAGCAGTTGCGCTATTTTGTCGAGATCGTCGATGCCGGCAGCTACAGCCTGGCCGCCGAGCGCTTGTTCATCGCCCAGTCCGCGCTTAGCCGGCAAGTGAAGGACATGGAAACGCTGCTGCAGGTGGCGCTGCTCGAGCGCAAGCCGCGCCACGTCGAGCCCACGCCCGCCGGGCAGGCGTTCTACGCCAGCGCGCGCCGCATCCTGGCCGAGCTGGCGGACGCCTCGGCGCAGGCGCGTCACGTGCAACGCGGTGGGGAGGGGACCGTGCGGCTACTGCATTCCAGTTCCGTGCCGCTCGGGCCGGGTTGGTGCCGCCTGCTGTGCGCGTGGCAGGCGGAGCGACCCGCGCTGCGGATCGAGATCTCGCAGGCGTCCTCCGAGCAGCAGTCGCTCGATATCGAGGAAGGTCGCGCGGACCTGGGCCTCGCGCGCGAGCCGGTGCTGCGCCGCTATGCCAACGTGGCGATTGCGCCGCTGGCCGAGGAGCCGCTGGTGCTCGCCGTGGCCGCCTCGCATCCGCTCGCGGCGCGGGACCGCGTGGCACTGGCCGATCTGCGCGACGAGCCATTCGTCGCGCTGCCACATCATGAGCGCGGCGGTTTGAGCTACCGGGTGGCGCAACTGTGCCAGGCAAGCGGCTTCTATCCGCGCGCTGCCGGGGCGATCTCGCGCAAGGTGGCGCAACTCGCGTTGGTGGAGGCGGGGTTTGGCGTGGCGGTGGTGCCGGCGTCGATGGTCGCGCTGGCGCCGGCCGGCGTGCGGTGCGTGGCGCTTGCGGATCCGGATGCGACCACGCGGGTCGTGCTGCTGTCCCGCCGCGATGCGGGGGAAGCGGTCAGCGCCCTGCGGGAAGGGCTGCTCCAGGAGGCGGGGCTCGGCGCAGCCGTGGCCCCGGCGCCCTGAGCGGGCGCCGGGGTTTCGTGAACCGGCGGGCGGGCCGCCGGTTCGGTGCACCACTTAGTACGCCAAAGACGCCTGAATGTAGAACGTGCGCGGCTGGCCCACGTACTTGCCGGCGTTGTTGTCGACCGAGCGCGTGAAGTAGCGGCGGTCGAACAGGTTCTTGATGCCGAAGGCCAGCTTCAGATTCTGCGCCGACTTGCCGAAGTCATAGCCCAGGCGCAGGTTCATCAGCGCGTAGCCGGGGATGTCGCCATACTTGCCGTCCGCGCTTTCCTGCGTCTGATAGGGCAGGCTGCCCGTCGGGTCGCCCGGCGAGCGCTGCTTCGACTGCGCAAAGCCATCCACATTGACCGTCCAGCGGTTGCGCGCATAACGCAGACCGACCGTGGCCACGTTGCGCGAGTAGAACGGCAGGTCGCGGCCCGCGAACGCACCGCGGTTGTAGGTGGCGCTCGTGTACGTGTATGTCGCATAGGCCGACAGTCCCTGCAGTGACGGCGTCAGCTTGGCGAAGTCGTAGCGCAGCGAGGCCTCCACGCCGCGGTGCGTGGTCGCGCCGAGGTTGGTCCACTGCGTGTCGCCGCCGTTGCTGTTGCCGGCCAGTTGCAGCTCGTCGTCAAAGTCGATGTTGAACAGCGTCAGCTCGCCGCCCCAGCCGTTGGCGCCTTCCACGTGCGTGCCGATTTCATAGGTCTTGGCCTTCTCGGGCGTGAGGCCATTGGTGGTCTGCACGATCTGGAAATACTGCAGCGGCCCGAACGACACGCCCGCGTTGGCGAACAGCGTCCACTGGTCGGAGACGTGGTACATCACCGCGAGCGACGGCAGCGGCTCGGTGGAGCTCACGTCGGTGCGCACCTTGGTGAAGTTGTCGTAGACATAGGAGCGGATCGACTCGTAGCGCAGGCCCGGCGTGATCGTCCAGTTGCCAACGTTGATGGTGTCGTCGATATAGACAGCGTTCGCCGTCGTGCCGCCGGTGCGCCACTGGTACAGCGTGGACGGCGCGTTGGGGGCGTCGAAGCCCGTGCCCGGCCGATACCACGCGGTGCGCGACGCGCGCTCGTCCATGGCCTCACGCAAGAAGCGATAGCCCACGCTCACTTCGTGGCTGACGTTCTCGCTGCGGAACAGTTGCGAGTAGCGCGGCTCGATGGCAAACGTGTGGTAGTTGCGCGGATAGCCGACCAGGCGGCGCTGGCCCCGTTGTGCGCCCGTGCCTTCGCTTTCGATGTTGCTGCCGCGGAAGCTGTCCGTGTAGTACGTCAGCACCTCGAACTTGCGGTTGTTGTCGTTGTGACTGTACTTCAGGCTGAAGTCCTCGCGCCGGCCGCTGAAATTGTCGAACGGGCGCACGGACTGGAACGGGTCGGCCGCGTACTGGGCCGTGGTCAGGCCGCCGGGCATGCCGGCCTTGGCGTCGTAGTAGTGGTAGCTGGCCGTGATCTCGTCGGCCGGGGAGATCCGGTAGCCGCCCTTGAGCATCAGGTCGTCGATGTTGACGTGGTCATTGCTCTCGCGATAGCCGTTGCCGTAGACGCCCGAGTAGAGCAACGCGCCGGACAGGCCTTTGTCGTTGGTGCCGCCGATGAAGACGTTCGGCGTGGTCTTGACGCCGCCGCCGTGGCTGTAGATGTCGCTCTCGACCGAGGCCTCGGCTGCGAACGTCTTCGGGATCGGCCGCGTGACGAAGTTGATGATGCCGCCCACGTTCTGCGGGCCGTAGCGCACGGAGCCCGCGCCGCGCACCACGTCCACCGTATCGATGTTGCCAAGCGACAGCGGCGCCATCGACAACTGCGGCTGGCCATAGGGCGCGACCGCCAGCGGAATGCCGTCCATCAGGATGGTCGAGCGCGGCGACAGCCGCGAGGTCAGCCCGCGCACGCCAACGTTCAGCGAGATATCGCTGCCGCCGGTGCCGTTGCTGTCCTGCACCTGCACGCCGGGGATGCGGCGCAGCACGTCGCGTACGTTGCTGGCGCCGCTTTCGTCGATCTGCTGGCGGTCCACGATCGTGCGGGCGCCCGGATGTTCCAGCACCTTGGTCTCGTTCGGATTTTCCAGCCAGTTGCCGACCACCGTGACGGTGTTCAGCGTGGTTTCGTTGGGCTGGGGGGCGGAGGCGTTGTCGGTCGCGTGGGCGGACATCGACAGGCACAGCAGGGCGGCGCCGAAGGCACCTCCTGTAAGGCGGAAGGCGGACTGCAAGATGAGATTCCTGAAAAGACGGCAGCCCAAATGGCGTAAGAGGCTGCTTTGGGTGCGAATCATAAATGGGAATGATTCGCAAATGCGATAATAGGCGGGACGGGATGCCTGACTGTTGTGTCAATGCATCATCCTTGATACAACTAGCAGCGATCCGGCGGCCGGCATGACCCGATGCCGCCCAAGGCCTGCGCGCGGGGCCGGGCGCGACTAGAATCGTCCACTTTCCCCCGCGCGAACCGCGTCCATGTCATCCCCTGCCACAACCCCGACGGTCGAGCCGGATACTGTTTTCGGCGACCCCGCCTTCCGCCTGTTCTGGTTTGCGCGCCTGTGCACCACCATCGGCTATCAGATCTTTACCGTCGCCGTGGGCTGGCAGATGTACGACCTGACGCGCGATGCATTCATGCTCGGCATGGTCGGGCTGGTGCAGTTCCTGCCGGCGGTGGCGCTGTTGCTGATGTCGGGTCATGCGGCGGACCGCTTCGATCGCCGCCGCATTGTCCGTACCTGCCAGGCGCTGGAGGCTGTGATTGCCGTGGCGATGGCCGCGGCAAGCCTCCTTGGCCAGGTAACGCCGGAGCACATCTTCATGTTCGTCGCGCTGATCGGCGCCACCCGGGCGTTCGAGACGCCAACGCTGCAGGCCCTGCTGCCCAGCGTGGTGACGCCACGCCAGTTGCCGCGCGCCGTGGCGTTCTCCAGTTCCGCGACCCAGACGGCCATCATCATCGGGCCGGCGCTGGGCGGCTTTGCCTACGTGGCGGGGCCGGGCGTTGTTTACGCGATCAGCGCCATGCTGTTTGTCATCGCCGCCGTGCTGGTTTCCGCGCTGAAACTCAGGCAGGCGCCGCTGCGGCTGACCACGCCAGTGAGCTTGTCGACACTTTTTGCCGGCTTTGCCTACATCCGCAGCCGCCCCGTGTTGCTGGGTGCCGTGTCGCTGGACCTGTTCGCTGTGTTGCTCGGCGGCGCCACCGCGTTGCTGCCGATCTATGCGCGCGACATCCTGCACACCGGCCCCTGGGGCCTGGGCCTCTTGCGCTCTGCGCCGGCCATCGGCGCGTTGGCCATGGCACTGTGGCTGGCCAGGCATCCGCTCGAGCGGCGCGTGGGCCGCATCATGTTCGGCGCGGTGGCGATCTTCGGCGCCGCCACGATGGTGTTTGGCATCTCGCAGTGGCTGCCGCTGTCGATGGCGGCACTGGTTGTCCTGGGCGCCTCCGACATTATCAGCGTGGGCGGTCCCTCCACGCCTGCTCCGCCCGAA
>JACXTT010008451.1_pt1 | contig 14265 bp, 10 predicted proteins | sample 9270951 | NCBI WGS metagenome assembly JACXTT01 (sample SAMN15532306, study PRJNA645909) | rock metagenome | isolation source: weathered quartz diorite | place: Puerto Rico | collected 2017-06-21 | reverse complement strand
GCCCTGACGCGGGGGGACGCGAACGTGGAAGTCCTGGGCGTCGACCAGGGGGGGACCGCCGAGAAGGGGCGCAAGTTCGTGACCAAGGAGGGCAGTCCCTTCCACGTCATCCTCGATCCGGACGCGACCGTGTCGGGCATGTACGGCGTGGTGTCGCTGCCGACGATGGTGCTGGTCGATCGGCGCGGCATCATCCGATGGATGCACGTCGGGCACATGCCGGAGACCGACGAGCTGCGCGACGTGCTGCACCAGATCGCGACGGAGTAGCCGATGCTGGCCGTCGAAGCCCGTGGACTCGGCAAACGATTCCGGCGCGCGGACACGTTCGCGCTTCGCGACCTCGACCTCGCGATCGAGGAAGGGGAGGTGTTCGGGCTGCTGGGGCCGAACGGAGCGGGGAAGACCACGACGCTGCACCTGCTGCTCGACTTCATTCATCCCAGCGCCGGCCAGGCGTGGCTCTTCGGGCATCCCGCCGGCGATCCTCGGACGCGCGTACGTGTCGGCTACCTCCCCGAGTCCGTCAGCCTGCCGACGTACTATCGCGGGGCCGACCTCCTCCGGTTCTACGGCGCGCTCCTCGACATGCCGACGGCCGTCCGTACCGCCCGCGCGGCGGAGCTGCTCCGCCTGCTGGGGCTGGAGGACGCGGCGACACGCCGCGTGTCGACCTACTCCAAGGGTACGCTCCAGCGCCTGGGCTTCGCGCAGGCGCTGCTCAACGACCCGGACCTGCTCGTGCTCGACGAGCCGACGTCGAGCCTCGATCCGCTGGCGCGCCGCGAGTTCTCGGCGATCCTGCGCGACCTGAAGGCGCGCGGCAAGACGATCCTCATCAGCTCGCATCTGCTCTCGGAGGTGGAGGCGATCTGCGACCGGGTCGCCATCCTGAAGGACGGGACGCTGGCGCGTACCGGTCCGCTCGACGCTCTGCTCGCGACCTCGACCGTACGCATCCACGTGCGCGCGATCCCGCCCGCGCTGATCGGCGAGCTGATCGCGCGCGGCGGCGAGGTCGCGATGACCGGTGCAGACGTGAGCGTCCGGTGCCCGGACGGGACGGTACGGGCGACGATCGTGTCGCTACTCGAGGCACACGGGGTGCGTATCGAGCGCGTCGACGCGGAGAGCCGGTCGCTCGAGGAGCTCTTCGTCGAGACCGTGACGGGAGCGGAGGCCGCATGAGATTCGCCCTGTTGATCGCCGGTGACACGATCCGCTCGGTGCGTCGTCATCGCGTGATGCTCGCGTTTCTCCTGGTCGCGCTCGCGGGCGCCGCGCTGGTGACGACAGGCATCTCGAACGCCGCCCGTCACCAGCGGGAGCGTGCCGACCATGCGACCGCGCCGGCGCCCGACGCGCCGGCCGGCCAGGCCGGCCCGGCGGTCGGCGAGGCGAAGATGCGACAGATCGAGACCATGTTCAACGGCCTGTTCGGGCTCGCGGTGTCCGAGCTGGGCTCGCTGCTCGCGCTGGTGCTGTTCTGCACGATCGTCTCGTCGGAGGTGCACACGGGCACCATCCGGGTCACGCTGGCCAAGCCCGTTCCGCGCTGGGCGTACCTCCTCGGGAAGTGTCTCGGAGCGACCGTGGTGCTGGCGCTCTTCTACGTGCTGACGGGAACGGCAGCGGGGATCCTGGGCGTCCACTACGCCCTGGAGGGCCCCGGGGGCTCGCTGACCGTGCCGTGGCTGGGGTTCTGCGGGAGCCTGGTGCTGGGAGCCGTCGGGCTCGTCTATTCGTTGTTCATGCGGGCGCCGGTCGCCGGCGTGCTGGCCTGGTTCACGTCGGCCACCTGGTTCGGCTGGTGTCCGCCGCTCGCCACCCTGCTGCCGAGCTATCAGGGGTTCGCGGGGTGGATCGTCGTGATCGGCGGGTCGTTCCCCCGCTGGCACGTCCTTCTGATGACCCTCTACGCCGTCGACCTGGTGGCGATCCTGCTCCTCGTCGCCTTCGCGCGCTTCCGGCGGATGGAGATCGCGTAGGGAGCTGCGCTTCCCCCACCTCGCCGAACTCGCTACCGTTGCTCCTTCGTCTCCCGAGCACGGTGTGACCCCACAGATCGTTGCAGAAGAGCTCCGCATCCTCGCGGCCGTCGCCACCCGCCTCGAGCAGACGAAGCCACCCACCGCCCCCTCCGAGGCGTCGGTCGTGGCCGAGCTGGAGCACCTCCGCGAGACCCTGAACGACGGGACCACGAAGACCGAGGATCGCGGCGCGCTCGTTCAGCAGTGGGACCGGCAGGAGGCGATCCTCCGCCAGCTCCGCACCGCCGAACGCCCGATCGACGTCGACCAGGGCTCGCCGTATTTCGGGCATCTGCGGCTCCGCGAGAACGGCACGGACCTGGACGTCCTGCTCGGCAAGACCACGCGTCTCCTGCCCGAGTTCCCGATCGTCGACTGGCGGAACGCCCCGGTGACGCGGCTCTTCTACCGCTACCGGCAGGGGGAGGAGTATGAGGAGGACATCGCCGGACGCCAGCGGGCGGGTGCGGTCACGGCGCGCCGCACGGTGACGATCCGCGATCGCGCGCTCCGGCGCGTCGAGGCGCCGGAAGGGATCTCCGAGGCCAGCGACGCCGGGCCCGGGGGCTGGCGCGCGGTCGATCGAACCGCGGTCCGGCTGGGAGGCGGCGAACGCACGGCGGTCCGCGCCCACGAGGCCGACGCCGGTACGGACCGGCGATTCGGTACGGACCTGCGCGGCGTCCGTCGCCGCGCCGACAAGCACCTCCCGGACATCGCGAGCCTGCTCGACCCCGAGCAGTTCGAGCTCATCACGCGCCCGAGCGCCGGCTTCCTCGTGATCCGCGGCACCGCGGGCTCGGGCAAGACCACCGTCGCGCTCCATCGGATCGCCTACCTCGCGTACGACGAGCCCCGCATCGACTCGGCGGCGACGCTCGTGCTGGTCTTCTCGCGCGCGCTCCGCGACTACGTGAGCCACGTGCTCCCGGCGCTCGGCGTGGACGGCGTCCAGGTCCGCACCTTCCACGAGTGGGTCGGCGAGCAGACGCGCCGGCTGTTCCCGCGGCTTCCGCGCGAGCGCGCCGATCAGACCCCGGCGGTGGTCTCCCGCCTGAAGCTCCATCCAGGTCTGCTCGACGTCCTGGCCGCCTACGTCGCCGCCCATCCGGGGTCCGCGACGCCGGCGCAGATCCTCGACGACTGGGCGAGCGTGCTCGGCATGCGGGCGCCGCTCGACGCCGCGGTGGGTGGTTCGTCGCCCGACGGCCTCGGGCCCGATGCGCTGGGACGCGCGCTCGACTGGCACCAGCGCCGGCGTGAGGAGATCACCGGCTGGCTGGCCGGCGACCCGTCCGTCGCGCCCGCCCTCGACCAGGAGGACGACGCGCTCCTCCTCCGCCTCTGGCAGCTCCGCGCCGGGCAGCTCCCCGGGCGTGACGGGCGCGCGCTCCGCTACCGCCACGTCGCCATCGACGAGGTGCAGGACTTCTCCGCGATCGAGGTGCAGGTGCTGCTCGGCTGTCTCGATGAGCGGCGCAGCGTGACGCTCGCCGGCGACACGCAGCAGCACGTCGCGAGCGAAGGGGGCTTCACGTCGTGGACGGACTTCCTCTCGCGGCTCGGGCTCGAGGGGCGCGCTGTCCAGACGCTCGAGACCAGCTACCGCTGCACGGCGGAGATCGCGGGATTCGCGGCTGGCCTCCTGGGGGCGCTGCGCGAGGACGAGGCGCCGCCGCGCACGACGCGCTCCGGCCCGGCCGTCGAGCTGTTTCGCTTCACCGACCACGGCGCGTGTGTCACCTTCCTCGCCGATGCGCTCGCCGACCTGGTCCAGAAGGAGCCGCTCGCATCGGTGGCGATCCTCACCCCGAGCCCCGAGCTGTCGTCGCTGTACTACCGCGGGCTCGAGAACTGCGAGGTCGCCCGGCTCCGACGCGTCGAGGACGGCGCGTTCACGTTCGCGCCCGGCGTCGAGGTGACCGAGATCGAGCAGGCGAAGGGCCTCGAATTCGATTACGTGGTGCTGCTCGAGACGAGCGCGCAGCACTTCCCGGACACCCCTGCCGGCCGCCGCCGTCTGCACGTCGGCGCGACGCGCGCCATCCATCAGCTCTGGGTGACGAGCGTCGGGACGCCAGCTTCCGCGGTGCGCGAGCAGCTCGCGCACCGCGGATAGGGGATCGGCGCGAGCGTGAAGCGTCTGGCCCTCGCGCGAGCGTCGTGCCGCGGCCGGCGAAGCCGGCGCGGCAAGGCGGGTACGGCCAGAACACCGGGCCGCCGCTAGTGGCTTCGTCCGTTGGAAGGATGCGCCGCGTCTACGCCTAGATGATGGTGCCGCTCGTTTTGAGGCGGGCGATGTCGTCGATGGCGAAGCCCCATTCGCCGAGCACGGCGTCCGTGTTGGCGCCGGGCGCTTCCGGCGGGCCCTGGATCGCGCCTGGGGTCCGGCTGAAGCGCGGCGCGGGCGCCGGCTGCATCACGCCGCCCACGTCGACGAACGTGCCGCGTGCGACGTTGTGCGGATGGTGCGGCGCTTCTTCCATCGACAAGACCGGCGCGAAGCAGGCGTCGGTGCCCTCCAGCAACGCGCACCACTCGTCGCGGGTCTTGGTGCGGAAGACCGCGGCGAACTTCTCCTTGAGATCCGGCCAGTGGCGGCGGTCGTTCTGCTTGGGGAGCGTCGACGCCTCGATGCCGATGCGTTCGCACAGCTCGGCGTAGAACTTGGCCTCGATGGCGAGGACCGTGACGTACTTCCCGTCCCTGGTCTCGTAGATCTCGCCGAAGTGCGCACCGGTGTCGATCAGGTTCTCACCCCGGGTGTCGGTCCACGTGCGGGCAGCGCGGAGCCCGTAGAAGAGCGTCATGAGCGAGGCCGCGCCGTCGGTGATCGCAGCATCGACGACCTGCCCCTTGCCCGAGCCGCGTGCCTCCAGCAGCGCGGCGACGATGCCCAGCGCCAGGTAGAGCGAGCCGCCACCGAAGTCGCCGACCAGGTTGAGCGGCGGCACCGGACGCTCGCCCTTCCGGCCGATCGAATGGAGCGCACCGGTGATCGCGATGTAGTTCCAGTCGTGGCCGGCGGCGTGGGACAGCGGGCCCGTTTGTCCCCATCCGGTCATGCGTCCGTAGACCAGCTTCGGGTTGCGCGCGAGGCAGACGTCGGGAGCCAGGCCGAGCCGCTCGGTGACGCCCGGACGGAAGCCTTCGATCAGGGCGTCGGCCCGATCGATCAGCCGGAGCACCGTCTCGACGCCCGCCGGCTGCTTGAGATCCACCGCGACGGAGCGCCGGCTGCGCGTGTAGAAGTTGTACTGCGTCGGCTGCGCGATCCCGAGCTTCGCGTCGGCGGTGCGGTCGACGCGCACGACGTCGGCACCCATCTCGGCCAGCAGCATGCCTGCGAACGGCCCCGGGCCGATGCCCGCGAGCTCGACGATCTTGATTCCGGTGAGGGGTCCCATGGCGGACGACCTCGCCCCGAAACCCGGGTCGTCGTCAAGAGTCGGCGCTTTCGAGAGCGAGAGGTCTGCGGCAAGGGGGGTGACGTGTCGGGCTTCGCGATCTGCTACTCTGTGATGGACTCCGAACGTCTCTGGGAAGGGAGCAGGCATGGCCGAGCCGAACGAGATCGACTTCGCGATGGACCCCGCGGAGCTGTACCGCGAGGAGGTCTTCACCGACCGGAAGATCGGGACGATCCGCCAGCTCGTCCCGGTGAAGAGCGACGGGACCGTCGATCCGAGCCGGCCGGTGCTGTTCGCCGGCCAGACGCAGATCGTGACCGCCGGCGGGATGCTACCGCTCAGCTTCGACATCCCGGCGACGAGCCTCGCGGAGGCGGTGGCCAGGTTCGGAGCGGCCGGGCAGGTCGCGCTCGAGGAGACGGTGCGGGAGATCCAGGAGCTCCGCCGTCAGGCGGCGTCGCAGCTGGTCATCCCGGAGCCCGGAGCCGCGAGCTCGATCCTCGGCAGCGGAGGCACACCCCCCGGCGGCGGAAAGATCCGCCTCCGCTGAACCGGGCCTCGCCGCCGCGCGCGATCAGCCCGCGGTGCAGTGCGTGGGGGCGCCGGCCTTCTTCGCCTTGAACTGGGTCGTGTCGTCGCGCAGCACCGCGCTGCCGCCGTCAATTGAAATTGCGCGTCCAACGCCTTGATGGGCGATCGGGAAGGCGAGGCGCCCGCGCCCCGACGCAGTGACGCGCCGCCCCGCGCTGCTCGTGTTTCTGGTCTGCTCTGGTCGGCGGTCGAGCACGTCGTCGAGCGCTGTCGCTATCTCGTGCGCGCGACGAACAGCGGCCTCAGCGCGGTCGTCGACCCGACCGGGCGCGTCGTCGGGACCCGGCTCTTCACCCGCGAGACCTACGCGCGAGCGTGTATCGCTCGAGGGGCGCACCGTCTACGCGCCTCGGCGACTGGCCGGGCCGGGTGGCAGTGGCGATCCTGATGCTCCCGCTCGTGCGTCCGGTCGGTTCCGACGCCGATCGGTGACTTTTCCTACTTCTACCGGGTGACCGGATCGTGGTACGCGTCGAGCGTCATGTCGACGATTCGCGCGTCCGTCCTCCGCCCCGCCCGGGTGCTGCCGGCGGTCCTGGGGTGCCTCCTCGCCGCGGCCCCGAGCGGGCGTGCCGCCTTCACCACGTTCGAAAGCGGCCAGGTCCGCCCGCTGGCGCTGTCGCCGGACGGCGCGCGGCTCTTCGCGGTCAACACGCCCGACGGCCGGCTCGAGATCTTCGACGTCGGCGCAGGCGGGCTGACGCACTCTGGATCGGTGCCGGTAGGGCTCGAGCCAGTGGCGGTGGCGGCGCGCTCGAACACCGAGGTGTGGGTCGTGAACCACCTCTCGGACAGCATCAGCATCGTCGACCTCTCAGGGGCGGTACCGCGCGTCGCACGCACGCTGCTGGTCGGCGACGAGCCGCGTGACATCGTGTTCGCGGGCGCCGGACGCGCGTTCATCACCACCGCGCACCGCGGACAGCAGCGGATCAGCCCGGATCTGGCGGGCGTGCCGGGTGCGGGCGATCCGCAGCTCACCACCGCGGGCATCGGCCGCGCCGACGTGTGGGTGTTCGACGCCGCGAGCCTCGGCACGACGCTCGGCGGGCGTCCGCTCGCGATCGTGTCGCTGTTCAGCGACACGCCGCGCGCGCTCGCGACGAGCCCCGACGGTGGCACGGTGTATGCGGCGGCGTTCCATTCCGGCAACCGCACCACGACCGTCAACGAGGCGGTGGTCTGCAACGGCTTCGACAGCGCGCCCACATGCACGACGTCGCAGGGCTTCCTCATGCCGGGTGGCCTGCCGCCGCCCCGCACCGATGCGTTCGGCGAGCCCGCGCCCGAGACCGGGCTGATCGTCAAGTTCGATCCGCTCACGTCGCACTGGGAGGACGAGCTCGGGCGCGACTGGAGCCCCGCGGTGCGCTTCACGCTCCCGGACAAGGACGTGTTCGCGATCGACGCCACGACGCTCGCGCAGACGGCCACCTTCTCGGGCGTCGGCACGACGCTGTTCGACATGGCGACCAACCCGGTGAGCGGCGCGGTCTACGTCACCAATACCGAGGCCCGCAACGAGGTGCGCTTCGAGGGGCCGGGCGTCTTCGGCGGGTCGACCGTGCAGGGGCATCTCGCCGAGGCGCGGATCACGGTCCTCACCGGCGGGTCGATCCTGCCGCGACATCTCAACAAGCACATCCACTACGAGGACCATCCCGCGCTCGCGGGCGTCAAGAGCCACAGCCTGGCCACGCCGACCGGCCTCGCCGTGACGCCCGACGGCACGACTATCTACGTTGCCGCGTTCGGCTCGTCGAAGATCGGCGTGTTCGACACCGCGGCGCTCGAAGGCGACACCTTCGATCCGACCGTCAGCAGCGCGTCGTACATTCCGGTGACCGGCGGTGGGCCGAGCGGCCTGGTGCTCGACGCCGCGCGCCACCGCCTCTACGTCCTCACCCGCTTCGACGACGCGGTGTCGGTCGTCGACCTGTCGTCGGGCGGCGAGACCGCGCACGTGAAGCTCCACAACCCGGAGCCGGCGAGCGTGGTCACGGGGCGGCCGTTCCTCTACGACGCCGTGCTCACCTCGAGCAACGGCGAGGCGTCGTGCTCGAGCTGTCACATCTTCGGCGACATGGACGACCTGGCGTGGGATCTCGGCAACCCCGACGACGCCGTCAAGAAGAACCCGATCCCGATCAACCTCGGCATCGCGATCACGAGCGGCTTCTTCACGCTCCCGGCGCCGATCAACGGCACCGGTCGCGTCGACGACTTCCATCCCATGAAGGGTCCCATGACGACCCAGACGCTCCGCGGGATGCTCGGCAGCGGCGCGATGCACTGGCGCGGCGACCGGGCCAATCCGCCCGGCACGCCGGCCTCCGCGTTCGACGAGGTGGTCTCGTTCAACAACTTCAACGGCGCCTTCGTCGGGCTGGTCGGTCGCGACAGCCAGCTCGCGGCCGCCGACATGCAGAAGTTCACCGACTTCGCGCTGCAGATCACGCTGCCGCCGAACCCGAACCGGCCGATCGACGGCACGCTCACGCCGTCGCAGCTGGCGGGCCGGAACTTCTTCCTGGGGCCGCGCCGCGCCGACGGCCTGGCGAGCGACATCGGCAGCATCCAGACCGGCTTCACGTGCAACGGCTGCCACCAGCTCGATCCGGCGAACCGGCGCTTCGGCACCAGCCGGAACGCGAGCTTCGAGAACGAGGAGCAGATCGTCAAGATCCCGCACCTCCGGAACCTCTACCAGAAGGTCGGCATGTTCGGCGGGGTCGACGTCCCGTTCGAGGATCCGCTCGGCACGCCGTTCCAGGGGGACCAGATCCGCGGCTTCGGCTTCCTGCACGACGGCACCGTCGACACGGTGTTCCGGTTCCTGCACGCGACCGTCTTCAACAACCACAGCATCGGCGGTGCGGCGGTCGGCTTCCAGAGCGACACCCAGCGCCGCGACGTCGAGCAATTCCTGCTCGGCTTCGACAGCAACCTCGCCCCGGGCGTCGGCCAGCAGATCACGCTCGACGCGGGCAACGCGGCCGTCGTCGGGGGACGGATCACGGTGCTGGAGGGCGTCGCGGCGGCGGGCGACTGCGATCTGATCGTCAAGGGCACCGTCGCTGGAGAGGCACGCGGCTGGGTGCGCCTCGTGAGCGAGGCCTTCCAGAGCGACCGGCAGGCCGAGCCTCCGCTCTCCGACGGTGCGCTGCGCGCACTCGCCGCGACCGCCGGCCAGGAGCTGACGTTCACCTGCGTGCCGCCCGGCTCGGGCCGGCGCGCGGGCATCGATCGTGACGAGGACGGCTTCCTCGATCGCGACGAGATCGATGCCGGCTCCGACCCGGCCGATCCGCTCAGCACCCCCGGCTCGGCGGTGCCGATCGGAACCCGCTCGCTGCGTCTCTCCGACGACGTGAAGCCGCCGGTCGATCCGTCGAAGCGGTCGATCTCGTTCACCGCGTCGAGCAAGAACGACCCGAGCGCGAACCGGATCGTCCCGCCGGCGCGCGGGGGTGCCGGAGACCCGACCATCGCCGGGGCGACGGTGCGGGTCTACGACGCCGCCGGCCTCACCCAGGACGACGTCACCATCTCGCTGCCGGCGAGCGGCTGGACGCCGCTCGGCACCGGCACCCGCTTCAGGGGCTATCGCTTCAAGGGCGCCGGCACGGATCCGATCCGCCGCCTGACCCTCCAGACCGACAAGCTCACGTTCCGCGGCGGGAAGGCGGGCTTCGGCTACTCGCTCGACGAGCCTGCACAGGGGACGGTGGCGGTCGTCGTCCGGACGAGCATCACCGATGCCTGGTGCGCAGCCGCGCCCGCGCAGCCGCACGGGAGCCCGCCGTCGACGGCGGGCTCCGACCACCCGGGTCGCTTCGTCGGGACGCCGAAGAGCCCGCCGCCGGCGTCGTGCCCGGCGCCACCGGCCCCGCCCGGATCACCGAGCGGCGCCTTCCTCGATCGCTGACCTCGACCGACCGCCGGGCTCCGGAATGGGCCCGGCGGTTTGGACCTGGCCGGCATCCGCGGTACAAGGACTGCCCGTGATCGCTGCCGGGGCGATGTCGCGGGTCCGATCGGAGGCCGACCGCTACCTCGAGTTGCCCTCTCCGGAGGATCGGCTGGCGCGGGCCCTCGAGCGGCGTCTCGGCGCGGGATCGCCGCTCCCGCTCGGCCAGCGCGCCGCGGTCGTGTTCGACGTCGGCCACACCGCCTGGACCGTCACGATCGACGGCCCGCACATGACGCTGATGGGCGGCCGCGTCCCGCATCCCCACGCCACCGTGCACGCCGACGCGGTCACGCTGGCGGCGGTGGTCGAAGGCACCAAGTCGGGCGTCGACGCGTTCCTCGACGGCGGGCTCACGATCCGCGGCAACCTGGCGCTCATCCTCAAGCTGGAAGGCGTCGACTACCCGGAGCGCCCGTCGCGATTCCCGCGCGCGCGGACGGTGCGCGCGCTCGGCCTCGAGTCGTTCTACCTGGAGGCGGGCTCGGGTCCGCCCGTCGTGCTGCTGCACGGGCTCGGCGCCACCAACGCGTCGATGCTGCCGACGCTCGCGGAGCTGTCGCACGACCACCGCGTGCTGGCCGTCGACCTGCCGGGGTTCGGCGACTCCGACAAGCCAGTGCGCGCCTACGACCCGGCCTTCTTCGCGCGCTGGCTGGTGGCGTTCCTCGACGCGGTCGGGATCGCGCGCGCCGATCTCATCGGCAATTCCATGGGCGGGCGGATCGCGATCGAGGCCGCGCTCGCGGCGCCCGATCGCGTCGGCCGAATCGCGCTCTTCGCCCCGTCGCTGGCGTTCAAGCGCTTCCGGGGGCTGGTGCCGCTGGTGCGGCTGCTGTTCGCCGAGATGAGCGCCATTCCGATGCTCGCCCCGCGCCCGCTCGTGCTGGGCGTGTTGCGCGGCATCTTCTCTCGCCCAGCTCGGCTGAGCGATGCCTGGTACGCGGCCGCCGCCGACGAGTTCCAGCGCGTCTTCGCCACGCCGCGCGGGCGCATCGCCTTCTTCTCGGCGGCGCGCCAGATCTATCTCGAAGAGGCGCACGGCGCGGTCGGCTTCTGGGAGCGCCTGCCGACGCTCGCCCGGCCCGCGCTCTTCCTGTGGGGCGATCGCGATCGACTGGTGCCGTGCCGCTTCGCGCACCATGTGACGCGTGCGCTGCCCACCGCACGCTCGGTCGTTCTCGACGACTGCGGGCACGTCCCGCAGTTCGAGCATCCCGCGCGCACGCACGCGCTGGTGCGCGAGTTCTTCGGGCGCCCGCGCTGATCAGGCAGGCGGCGCCGCGGGCGCGCGCCGCAGCACCCACGAGCGCACCCGGCCGATCCCCTTGAGTGCGATCGGCCGGAGATGCCGGAGCGCGAAGGCGCGCGTTGCCTCGAGCTGCGTCCCGAGCTCGTCGGAGACCAGCACCGTGCCGGGGCGAGCGATGTTCACGAGCCGGCTCGCGAGGTTCACGGTCGGACCGAAGAGGTCCCCCTCCCAGGAGATCGCCGGTCCCATCGCGAGCCCGACGCGGACCTCGGGGAGGTCGGGATCGCGGGCGTAGGCTTCCACCAGCGCGAGCGCGATCTCGGCGGCGGTGTGTCCCTGGTCGGCCGCGAACATGACCTCGTCGCCGATCATCTTGACGACGCGCCCGCCGCGCCCCGGGATGTGCTCGTAGGCGAGGGCCTCGAAGCGCTCGACCGTCTCCGCCAGCTCCCCTTCGCTGAGCTGCTGGCTGATCGCCGTGAACCCCACGAGGTCGACGAACCCGACCGCGAGATGGACGGCGCCGGAGCTGTGGTCGCGCTCGGCGGAGAAGCGGAGCAGCGCCGCCAGGAGATGACGGTGCCAGGCGTACGCCAGGAACGGCTCGACCCCCTGCGCGAGGGCGCTCGTCCGCTCGAGCAGCGCCTCGCCGGAGAGCCCGCCCGACGCGGTGGCGGCGACCTGCGCCTCCGCGACCCGCGCCAGCGCCTGCCCGACGACGCGCGTGAGCTGGAGGAGCACCCCCGGCTCCGCGACGTGCTGCTCGAGGAGCGTGCGGACCGCGCCCAGCATGGCGACGTCCGAGCGCGTGAAGATGCGGTCGTCCTCCGGCACCGGGGCGAAGCCGAGCGCCCGCCAGAGGCGCCGGGCCTCGTCGAGCGGGACGCCGGTCTCGGCCGCCACCTCGACGGAGGTGTACTGGGGGTCGCCGATCAACACCCGCGCGAGCGTGCTCCAGGCGGTCGACGTCGACATGGCGGCGGCGTCGCCGATAGCAGGGCCCACCGCGGCCGTCTACGGGCATCGGTCGGGGAGGGCTCCCGCGGCGGGGTCGCTCGCGGTATTCTAACACCATGGGGACCCGGAGCTTCCGGCCGTCCGGGCGGCCGCGACGGAACCCGCTCGACACCGACGCGCTCATCCGCGAGACCAAGACGGCCGGGCGGATCCGCCGCGAGGGGTATCGCGAGCGGTCGCTCGAGCTGCACGGCTGGCTGTGCGCGAAGTGCGGCCGTGACTTCGACGCGTCGAACCTCCATCTGCTGACCGTGCATCACAAGGACGGCAACCACGCGAACAACCCCGCCGACGGCAGCAACTGGGAGAACCTGTGCGTCTACTGCCACGAGGCGGAGCACACGACCGGGCTCCTCGGCGACTACCTCACGCGGAAGGACTGAATCGTCGGCGCGCTTGACCTCCACCGCCCCTTTTCGGCAGTTGGGCGGATGCGGTCGGCGGTTCTGGCTCTGGTGCTCCTGGCGATGCTGCCGCGCCCGGCGCGGGCGCAGGGCGTCGTGCAGGTGATCTTCGGGCGGCTCACCAACGAGGTGGCACAGTCGTTCGCCCGCTCCTTCCCCGTGATATCCGCGTCGGCCGGCGTCTCCTACAACTTCAACCCGGCCACCGCGACGTTCGAGCGCGAGTCCGGATTGGTGGGGCAGCTCTTCCTCGAGCGCGCCGATCCGATCGGCCGCGGCCACTGGAACCTCGGCGTGAGCTACCAGCGCGTCGCGCTCGCCACGCTCGAGGGGAAGGACGTGCACGATCTGAGCGACACGGTGCCGATCGCGCTGGTCGACTCGACGTACCACGTGGTCGGCACCGCCACCTTCGACAAGCTGAACGTCGACGCCGTGCTGCACCAGACCACGTTCAGCGCCACCTATGGCATCACCGACGACGCCGACGTCAACCTCACGATCCCGGTGATCTACAGCAACCTCGACACCGGGCTGGCGCTGAGCGCGATGGTGCTCTCCACCGGGCAGACCGTCCACACCTTCACCGAGGCGCCCTCGCAGGACACCGGCGTCGGCGACGTCATCCTGCGCGGACGCTATCGCCTGCTCGAGCGCGATCCGCTGCACGTCGCGGCGGGTCTGGTCCTGCGCTTCCCCTCGGGCAGCGTCGAACAGCTCCGCGGCACCGGCGTGTACGAGGTCGCCCCCCTGCTCTACGCGTCGACGCGCTCCTGGCAACCGGCCTCGTGGGCACGGCTCTCGGGGCACATGAACGGCGGCGTCGACTTCGTCGCCGACGACGTCGGCACGAGCGAAGCGCGCTGGGGCGTCGGCCTCGACTGGGGCGTCAGCGACGGTGCGACGGTCGGCATGGCGGTGCTCGGCCGGCATCCGTTCCAGCGGCTGGCGCCACCCGGGTTCTTCGACGTCGTGCGCGTGCGGCCGGGCCCGCGCCTCACGGCCGAGCCGCTCTTCGGCCTCCAGGGCCACCGCCCCGACTACTACGACTTCTCGCTCGGCGGCCGGCTCAACCTCTGGCGCGACACCGTGATCATGTTCGCCAACGCCGTCTTCCCGCTGAACGACGCCGGCGTGCGGACCGAGATCATCCCGTTGATCGGCCTGGAAGTGACCCTCTAGCCCTTCTTGATCCCCTTCATCTTCCACTGCGCGCCCTGACGGGCCAGCTCGCTCGAGAGGCGGACCTCGAGCTGCATGTCGCGCCCGCTGCGCTTGTCGACGAAGGAGTCCTTGCGGGTGAAGGTCGCGAGCGCCTCGTCGCCGGCCACCAGCACGTCGACGTCGGCGATCGCGATCGCGAGCTTGTCGGCGCTCTCGAAGTAGCGGGTGAGAGCGGCCTTCTGGGTGTCGTCCATCGTGAGCGACACCGCGGCGACGCGCCCCAGGTCCTTGGCCTGGAGGGCGGCGGCCCACTCCGTCAGCACCGACCGGATCGCGGCCTCGTCGTCGGCGTCGCTCGCCCACGCCGTCGACGCGAAGGAGAGCCACGAGCGGCCGGAGTCGACCGGCGGCGCGGCCGGCGGCGGAG
>JACXTT010008450.1_pt1 | contig 14266 bp, 12 predicted proteins | sample 9270951 | NCBI WGS metagenome assembly JACXTT01 (sample SAMN15532306, study PRJNA645909) | rock metagenome | isolation source: weathered quartz diorite | place: Puerto Rico | collected 2017-06-21 | reverse complement strand
ACAGAATATATGCTTGAAATTGAAGGTTTGTTGGTACAAAAGCCGTAACACGTATGGACATTCCCGTTTCTGCTGACCAGGGACGAAGAAGGCCATGCCAAGGATGGGACGGTCATGGACTGCAAGGCATTGCAAGCGCGCGGCGAGGCGATTGACTACTGCATCGTCAGCGAGCCGACCTCGGTAGAGCGCACCGGCGACATGATTAAAAATGGCCGACGCGGCACCATGAGCGGCAAGCTCACCGTCAAAGGTATTCAAGGACACATTGCCTACCCGCATCTGGCCAAAAACCCTATCCATGCGGTGGCGCCGGCCCTGGCCGAACTCGTGGGTATTGAATGGGACAAAGGCAATGCCTACTTCCCGCCCACCACCTGGCAGATCAGCAATATGCACGGCGGCACTGGCGCCAGCAATGTGATTCCGGGCACGGTGGTCATTGACTTCAATTTCCGTTTTTCTACCGAATCCACTCCGCAGTCGCTGCAAACGCGCTTGACCCGCGTACTGGAAAAATACGAGCTGGAATACGACCTGACCTGGACCGTGGGCGGTTTGCCCTTTCTGACCACGCCCGGCACCTTGGTAGAAGCCGTGCAAGGCGCCATACTGGCCGAGACCGGCATTACCACGCAACTGTCCACCACCGGCGGCACCAGCGATGGACGTTTTATCGCCCAAGTCTGCCCGCAGGTGATCGAAATGGGACCACCGAACGCCACCATCCACAAGATCAACGAGTACGTTGCGGTGGCCGATATCGAGCCTTTGAAAAACATCTACCGCCGGGTGTTGGAAAACCTGAACCGTCAGGCTGGCGCATGAATCTGCTCGAACTGATCAACGCTGCTGCCCAGCGCCTGGAGCAGGCCCAGGTCTCGTTTGGCCATGGCACGAATAACGCTTTTGATGAGGCTGCCTGGCTGGCTTTGTGGGCACTGGGTCTGCCACTGGATACGCCCTTGGATGGCGACGATGGCAAGGGTTCTGAACCGGTCTCCGAGGCCGACGCCACGCGCGTCAACGCCTTGGTAGACACCCGCATCAGCAGCCGCAAACCAGCCGCATACCTGACACGCGAGGCCTGGTTGCAAGGCGTAGCCTTTTATGTTGATGAACGCGCCATTGTGCCGCGCTCACTGATTGCAGAATTGATAGTAGACGGCAGCATTGACTACTGGCTGCAAGAATCCACCCACAAAGTATTGGACCTGTGCACCGGTAATGGCAGCCTGGCCGTGCTGGCGGCGATGGCCTACCCCGATGTGGTGGTGACCGCCTCGGACCTGTCAACCGACGCACTGGCGGTAGCCCGCATCAATGTGGACAAGCACGGTCTGCAGGATCGCATCACACTGGTAGAATCAGATGCTCTGCAAGCCGCTGCACTGGCCGACCGTAGTCCGTTTGACCTGATTCTGTGCAATCCCCCGTACGTGTGCGCCACCAGCATGGCCGCCCTGCCAGCCGAATATCTGGCCGAGCCCCATTTGGCACTGGACGGAAACCGCAGCGGCGGCAGCGATGGCATGGACTTCGTGCGCGACCTGCTGCAGGCAGTACCGCAACACCTGGCCCCTGGCGGTGTACTGGTGCTGGAGATTGGCAACGAGCGCGCGCACTTTGAGGCCGCATTCCCACAATTGGAAGTCGTCTGGCTGGAAACCAGTGCTGGCGGTGACCAGGTGCTGCTGATTACCCGCGACGCCATGTGACTCACCCGTGGTGCGGCCCTGCCAGCGCCACCGCATTTTTGAAATTGAGCTGCTTGCGCTTGGCGCAGCAGAACCTGACGAATGATTACTTTAAAGAACGTAACCTTGCGCCGCGGCGTCAAGGTGTTGTTGGACAGCACGTCCGTAACACTAAACCCCGGTGAGAAAGTCGGCCTGGTGGGGCGCAATGGCGCCGGCAAATCCTCGCTGTTTGCATTGCTCAATGGCACGCTGCACGAAGACGGCGGCGAATACTACATTCCCACCCAATGGCGCATGGGCCAGGTCGCGCAGGACATGCCGGAGACCGAACAAAGCGCCACCGACTTTGTGGTGGAAGGCGACACCGTGCTGCTGGCCGCCCAGCAGGAAGTGACTGCGGCCGAGGCCACCGAAGACTACGACCGCATGGCCCACGCCTATATGGCGCTGCAAGACGCCGGCGCGCACGACGCGGCGGCCCGCGCCCAGGCGTTGATTCTGGGCCTGGGCTTCAAGACCACGGAGCTGGGCAACCCGGTCAACAGCTTTTCGGGCGGCTGGCGCATGCGCTTGCAGTTGGCACGTGCGCTGATGTGCCCGTCGGACCTGCTGCTGCTGGACGAACCCACCAACCACTTGGATTTGGACGCCCTGGTCTGGCTGGAAGCCTGGCTCAAAAAGTACGAAGGCACCATGGTCGTCATCAGCCATGACCGCGAATTCTTGGATGCCGTGACGAATGTCACACTGCACATAGACGCTGGCAAACTGGTGCGCTACGGCGGCAACTACAGCAAGTTTGAGGACATGCGCGCCGAGCAGTTGGAACTGCAACAAACCGCCTACGCCAAGCAGCAGGACAAGATTGCCCACCTGCAAAAATTTATTGCCCGCTTCAAGGCCAAGGCCAGCAAGGCCAAGCAGGCGCAAAGCCGGGTCAAGGCGCTGGACCGCATGGAAAAAATCGCGCCGCTGCTCAGCGAGGCGGAATTTACTTTTGAATTCAAAGAGCCGGCCAACCTGCCCAACCCCATGCTGTCCATGAGCGGTGTCAGCTTTGGCTACCCGCCGCCGGAGGACGCGCCTGAGGACACACCGCATACGGTGATCGTGCGCAATGTCAGCAAGTCCGTGCTGGCCGGCCAGCGCATTGGTATTCTGGGTGCCAACGGCCAAGGTAAATCCACACTGGTGAAAACCGTGGCCCGCGACCTCCAGGCCATTGGTGGCGAAATCACCGAAGGCAAGGGCCTGAACATCGGCTATTTCGCCCAGCAAGAGCTGGACGTGCTGCGCCCAGCCGACACGCCGCTGGAGCACATGATTCGCCTGGTGCGTGAGATGACCGCTGCCGGCAAAATTGCCGGCCAGGCCACACGCGAACAAGACCTGCGCAGTTTCTTGGGCACCTTCAACTTCAGTGGCGACATGGTCAAGCAGGCCGTAGGCAGCATGAGCGGCGGTGAAAAAGCCCGCCTGGTGCTGTGCATGATTGTGTGGCAGCGCCCCAACCTGCTGCTGATGGACGAGCCTACCAACCACTTGGACCTGGCCACCCGCGAAGCCCTGTCCATGGCGCTCAACGAATTTGAAGGCACCGTGATGCTGGTCAGCCACGACCGCGCCCTGCTGCGCGCCGTGTGCGACGAATTCTGGATGGTGTCGCGCGGCGGCGTGGAACCGTTTGATGGCGACCTGGATGACTACCAGCGCTACCTGCTGGACGAAGCCAAGCGCCAACGCGAAGCGGCCAAGGAAGCCAGCAAGCCGGCTGCCAAAGCGGCAGCGGCAGTCGCGACACCTGCGGCAGCACCGGCCAACAAGCCCAAGGCCAAAGGCGACACCTCGCCCAAGCTCAAGAAAGAGTTGCAGGACGTGGAAGCTCGTATGGAAGCACTCAACGCCAAGGGCGCAGACCTGGAAAACCGCTTGTCGACCAACCCGCATCCCTCCGAGATAGCCGAGATGGGCCGCAGCCTGCAGCAGGTCAATGAAGAGCTGGCGCAACTCGAAGACAAATGGCTGGAATTGTCGAGCCGCGTGTAATCTTGCGATGGCGCGGCTGGGCGCTGGTTGTTGCCGCACCGCGCCTGACGCGCCTGCCGCCCCTACCCCGTTCTAGGCAACAGGCCATGGCGGCCCTCTATTGCTGGTCTGCCTTTGCCTTGCTCAATCTGGCGGATGAAGCGGCCATGCTGGCGATGTTGTTCTGTTGAGGCGACGCCATTCGTTTCTTCGCTGCGCACAGTGCGCCAAACGATTGCTCATGGGTTTGCAGCCAGGGGCCGCTTCTTCAACTCGTTGATCACTTCGCGCGTCAAACTGGCCACCATGTCCATGTCGTCCCGCGGCGTCCAGGCTGGGCCAAAGCGAGCCACAACCAGTTGCTCGGATGGAATGATTACCACATACTGGCCATAGCTGCCACGCGCCATGAAAGCATCCGCAGGAATGCCAGCCTTGGTACGGTATTCGGCACCAAAGCCACTGCCCCGATTGGTCCAGAAGCCGGCAGCGTAACCCACAAACTCACTGCCAGGGGTTTGTCGTGCCGAATACTCCACCCAACCGGCCGGCAAAATGCGCTCGCCACCGATGACGCCGTCATGCAGATACAGCAAACCCAGTTTGGCCCAATCGCGGGCAGAGGCCCACATTTGGCTGGCACCCACGGCCGTTCCAGCGGCGTCAAACTCCAGCGTTGCGTGCTCCATGCCCAGCTTGTCGAACAGCTCGCGGTTCACAAAGTTGTAGGTGCTAGCCATGTCGCCACCCACCTTGTCACGCACCATGCGCGACAGCAAGATGGTGTTCGGATCTGTGTAGTTCCAATGCGTTCCAGGCGCATAGGCCAGGGGCGCGCGCTCGGCAGAGGCAGCCATGTCCTGGTCTATGAACAACATTTGCGCCGCCGGGTCAAAGGGGCTTACGTCATGCAAGGTCTGGCCCATGTCCAGCCCACTGTTCATGCGCAGCAACTGGTCTGGCGTGATGGCATGGCGGGGGTCTTTGGCATCAGCCCAGGCAGCAATGGGTGCCGGGGCATTCATGTCCAGCTTGCCTTGGCGCACCAGAATGCCCAGCATCGCATTGGTGACTGACTTGGTAGCCGACCAGCCCACCAGCGGTGTGCCCACGCCAACGCCCGGCGCGTAGCGCTCGGCAATGATGTGGTCCTGGTGAATGACCACCACCGCCTGTGTATTGCGGTGGGGGCCTTGGGCTGGCTCCTCAAACATGCGGTCCAAAGCGCCCGCAATGGCTGGGCTGGTGGTCTGCACCTCCTGCGGACCCGCAATGGGGGGCAACAAAGGCGCGGCGGCCGCAGTGGCAGCATCGCGCACGATGACCGGCGTGCGCGTGCCGACCAAAGCAGTGTCGGTGGCGTTAACGCACCCAAACGGTGGCCGGTAAATCGCCCGGCTCTGCGCCATGCCTGCAAACGTCGCCCGCACCTCGGCATGGTCTCGGTCAATGCTGTGCTTCATCAGAAACCCGACCGAGCCCCCCAGCGGCTCAATCGCCGCGTGGTAGTACTGCTCCGGGTCGCGCCCGGCAATAAACACCGCCGAGCACAGTTGATGGGCCACATACCCGGTCGAAACCTGCGCCGCCCGGCCCGGCGACAGGTGGCCGCAGCCAGTCAAAAAAATGGGCGCTGCTGCGATCAGCGCGGTGGCACATACAAAACGTCTCATGGCAAAGTTCCGAAAATGGTGCTGGCCGAAATTGGCAACCACACTTTCTCGCAGACCACATTTACAGTCTTGCCGATTTCAGATTTCGGCTAGCCGGTTAAGTCTTTCGGCCACATATGCAACGACCTCTTCCACGCAGATTGGGGCATTGCCCCCCGCCTCATACTGCCAAACGCGCAGAAATCGGCGGGGGGCAATACCCCAATCTTCGCCGCCAACCATGTGGGCACGACAACCGCGAAAACAAAAAAGCCCGCTATCGATTAAATAGCAGGCGTTCTATTCATCTCTGTGGTCCGGCGATTTTCTGACCGGCCCAATGGTAGGATGCGCAAACTTTGGCTCATGTTGGTACATGTCACATCGTCAATTCAACCCTTCTACCTAGGTCCTCATGCGCATTTTTTGTACACTAGTTTGCATCTTTTCTCTTTTGGTGCTTGAGGGCTGCGCTGCGGGTAGAAGCATAGACTACAGCGGTTCGTCGAATTTCACAGCACCGTCGGCGAACGGTGCCATCGCCCTCGGCGCTCAAGATGCACGGCCATATGTTGTAAACGGCGAGAAACAGCCAACATACGTAGGCAAAACGCGCTCACTATATGGAATCCCGTTCAACACAACGACCTCATCCGGTCAACCGCTCGCGGACGAGATGGGCTCGCTTGTGGCCGCAACCATTCGGAAAAATGGCTCAACAGTAAAGGAAATTAAATTACCGATTGGTGCATCCGCAGAAACACGCGTTGCGCTATTCAAGCCTGCGGATGCCATGCGGTCTTACTTTTTTGAGATTCGGGAGTGGCGGACCGACAAGTACATGAGAGTCTCTTTGACCTATGACATTTCTTTGAGCGTTTTGGACAAGAATGGCGCAATCTTGGCGACCAAGAGTACAAAGGGCGATGACATAAAACTCGGCGGCCACCCAGATTTTGCAGACCTGGCAACCGCTGTATCGACGATTTTTGGCGGCTTGGTGAATGATGCAGAAATCGTTTCTGCGTCGAAGACAAGTTCCGCGCTCGACAAAGCAGCAGCTGTACCCAATGCTTCTCCGATACCAACTGCGACAATTTCAAACCACTGTTCAGTCGAGCAGATTTTGGAGATGAAAAAAATGGCACTTCCTGAAGACCGAATTCGAGCGGCCTGTCAGTAAGAGTTTGGGATGTGATTCGCAGCAGAGCGACGCACCAAAGAATTGCCCAGCGAAGCTTGGTTCAGTGCCCCAAGCTTCGCCACCCACCATGCAGGCAAGCGCAACACCAACGATGCAGGAAAGAAAATAAAAAGCCTGCTATCGATTAAATAGCAGGCTTCTTGTGCCCAAAGGGCTTGTATGGTGGGATCTGAGAGATTCGAACTCTCGACCTACGGATTAAGAGTCCGCTGCTCTACCAGCTGAGCTAAGATCCCTGGTTGTTCGCGTGGTGGGACGTGCGGGAGTCGAACCCACGACAAACGGATTAAAAGTCCGCTGCTCTACCAACTGAGCTAACGTCCCAACAGGTTGGAACAAGTTACCTCATCCTAATCCCGCGAAGCTCTCTATTATAGCGTTGTTTACAAGGGCTTTGACACACTTTCAGAAATTTTATCGATTACCCAACCCGCAGCACACATGCCAAAGGTGGCGGTCACCGCCACCACCGATCCATAGCCATGGCAATTCAAGGAATTGTCGCCTTGCTCGATCTGGCATGACGCGTCCGCCGGCTTGACGGCTTCGCGGCTGAAGACACAGGCAACACCGATGCGCTTGCCATCGCGCGGCGCGTTGTGTGCCTTGCGCAGGCGGTAGCGCATTTGCGCCAAAAGCGGGTCGTGCGTGGTTTCGCTGAGGTCGGCCACGTCCACCTTGTGCGCATGGCGCTTGCCACCGGCCGCACCCACCGAGATGAAAATGGCTTTGCTGCGCCGGGCCCAATCGGCCATGGCCGTCTTGGCCTTGATCTGGTCACAGGCGTCAATGACGGCGTTCACACCTTCGGGCAACACAGCGGGCCAGTTGTCGGGCTCGACAAAGGCGTCTATGCAATGCACTTCGCAATCGGGGTTGATCAAGGCAATGCGTTCTTGCATGGCAATAATCTTGGCCATACCCAACGTAGTGCTCAGTGCATGGACCTGGCGGTTGACGTTGGATTCGGCCACATGGTCCAGGTCAATCAGGGTCAAGCGCCCTACACCGCTGCGTGCCAATGCCTCGGCCGCCCACGAACCGACACCGCCTATACCCACCACCGCCACGTGTGCCCTGCGTATGGCCTGTGCTGGGCCCAGGCCATACAGACGCTCCAGACCCGAAAAACGCCGAGCAAGGTCGGCGTCTTCGGCTGGCACAGTGGTCGACAACGCACGCAAGGCTTTGCTTACTTCAGGCGTGGCAAGCGGTCTTTGGCAGCCTGCGCTGCTTCCGACGTTGGGTAGTTGGCAACCAGATCATCCAAGGTCTTGCGGGCGCCCTTGTTGTCTTTCAGCTCGAACTGGCAATTGGAAATGGCCAGCAAGGCTTCTGGCACACGCATGTGGTCTGCGCCCAGCGCAACCAGCGCGCGGAAGCTCGACAACGCAGCCTTGTAGTCCTTGGTGGCGTATTGGGCATTGCCCAGCCAGAACAGCGCCGAAGGTCTGAACCCCGTATTCGGGTAGCGGGTCAGAAACTCGACAAACGTGACCTGCACTTGCGCGAATTCGCCGCGGCGAAAGCTCGCCATGGCGTTGTCGTAGTCACGCTTTTCAGCAGGATCCGCCACGAAGTCACGGCCATCGACCGTTATGCGCGCAGGCTCAAACTTTTGCAGCCGGTCGTTGAAGTTTTGTGCAGCATCTTTTTGTTGGCGCTGCACTTCTGCCAGGTCACGGGCCATTTGCTCGTCTTGCCCACGCAGCCTGGCCATGTCTGCGCGCATGGTCTCCAGCTGGTTTTGCAGGTCGAGCAAGCTGCGCTGCATCTGCGCCGATTCTTCGGTGGCCCGGCGGGTTTCTTCCGCCAGGCGCTGCTCGGTGGCCGCTACCTTTTGGCGCAGGTCCAAGATGGCTTTGCGTGCCTCGTCGTCGTCAAACAGGCCGGCTGACGCCTGGCCTGCACAAACGACCAACAATGCGGCGGCGCAGACCGCCCGCAGGGTCGAGGGGAACTGCACCGTTTTCATCGGTAAGAGATTTCAGCGCGCCTATTCTTCTCCCACGCTGCCTCTGTGGAGCCCACCACAGCAGGCTTTTCCTTGCCAAAGCTCACGGCTTCCAACTGGTTGTCAGACACGCCCAACAGGGTCAGGGCACGGCGTACGGCTTCCGCACGCTTTTGGCCCAGTGCCAGGTTGTATTCACGTCCGCCACGCTCGTCGGTATGACCCTCGATGGCAACCTTCTTGTTCTTGTCGCCCTTGATGATCTTGGCATGGGTTTCGATCACGGCCTGGAACTCGGGCCGGATCACATAGCTGTCATAGTCAAAATAGACGACGCGGTTGGCGTTTTGCGTGGCCGAGTTGCCGTTGTCCAGAGTGACCGGCTTGACATCACGGTTGTTGACACCGTTGCTGTCAGCGCCATTCTTTTGCACGTTGCTGCCGGACTTGTCTTCCACCGGCACATCGTTTAATTTGGTTGAAGAACACGCGCCCAACAGTGCTGCAACTGCCAACGCCACAATGATTCGATTCATTCAATACTCCTTTTTGAATTGCAATTCTTACTTCTGCATGGGGCCCCAATCGGGCTCGCGGATATCACCACTCTGACCGGCCAGACGGGCCTTGATTTTTCCATCCAACGTGGTCGTCATCAACGCTTCGTGACCCGACTGGTGCGTTGCGTAAATAATAAGGCGGCTATTGGGCGAAAAACTGGGTTTTTCATCGGCAGTGGTTTCAGTAATGGCGTTGGTAGTGTTGCTGGCCAGGTCCATCACATACAGCTTGAACACCCCGCTAACCCTTGAAATGTATGCCAGCCACTTGCCGTCGGGACTGACCGACGGAGAAATATTGTAAGTACCGGTAAAGGTCACCCGTTCGGGGCTGCCACCCGATACCGGCACGCGATAGATTTGCGGGGCTCCGCCACGGTCGCTGACAAAGTAGATGTACTTGCCATCTGCGGTAAACCGGGGCTCGGTATCGATGGAGCTACTCTGGGCCAAGCGGTGCGGCTCACCGCCATTGGAGTCCATCAGGTAGAGCTGTGAGCCCCCGTCTCGGCTCAGCGTGACGCCCAGCGTTTTGCCATCTGGCGACCAGGCTGGCGCACTGTTGGAGCCCTTGAAATTGGCCACCAGGCGGCGCTTGCCAGTGGCTACATCATGCACAAAAATGACGGGCTTGCGCGACTCAAAAGACACATACGCCAATTGGACGCCATTGGGTGCCCAGGACGGCGAAATAATGGGCTCGGCGCTTTTCAGCGCGCTTTGCGCGTTTTCGCCATCGGCGTCTGCCACCCACAGGTTGTAGGTCGAGCCGACCTTGGTCACATAGGCAATGCGGGTTGAAAACACGCCCTTGTCGCCGGTCAGTTTTTCATACACGAAGTCGGCAATGCGGTGCGCCACCAGGCGCAAATCGCCGGGTACCACGGCAAAGCTCTGGCCACCCAGGTCCTGGCCGCGCACGACGTCCCACAGGCGCATGCGAACGTCAAAGCGGCCATCAGCCAGGCGCGTAACGCTGCCGGTGACTAACGAATCAGCGCCCTTTTGCCGCCAGGTGGACACCTCGGGGCGCGAAGCTTCGTCCATGGCGATGCCGGCGGTGTCTATGCCACGAAACTGCCCACTGCGCTCCAGATCGGCCTGCACGATGCTGGCAATCTTTTGCGGAGCTGTGTCTTCACCGCGAAAGGCGGCTATGGCAATGGGCACCTGGGTAACACCCACGCCCGACACTTCCACACGGAACTGTGCGAAAGCCGGCAAGCCCGCCGTAAGCAGCAGTGCGGCCAGAAAAATTCCTACATAACGCTTCAACATCGTTGCATTATCCCTGTGTTGTGATGACTACATCATCGTTGACCCGATTTTGTGCGTAACCAAGTGTCGGCTGCGTGACGGTGGTGCTGGCCCTGGCCTTCACAATGGCAGCATTCTGCGACTCCTGGTTGCGAGCCGCTTCCTTGTGCCACAGGTGAAAAACCTCGGTCGCACAAAAACCATTTTTGCGCACGACGCCACCGTTATGCAGACGCAAGACAAAGTCCGCATCCTCATGCCCCCACCCAACGAATGACTCATCAAATCCGTTTACGCGTTCAAAATCTGTGCGCCAGACGGCCAAGTTGCAGCTGCGTATGCCTTTCCAATAAAACGCCGGTTTGGCGCGCAGAGCCATGTCGGGCAGGCGCAGCAAGCCGGTCAGCTTGCTGGCCTGGCCTCGCAGGCGTTGACCCAGCCAATACCAGGCAGAGCGCCCCCAAATGACTTCACCTTGAGTCAGCACGCGCGCAGAAAGTTCCGCAGCCAGCAAGACCCGACTGCCATTCACGAAGAAACCGCTCTGCGCCAGCAGGCGATGGCGGGCAATGAAGTCCACCTCTGGCACGCAATCGCCATCCATGAACACGATGTAGTCTCCGCGCGACGCGGCAACACCCCGGTTCCTGATTTTGGACGCGGTAAAGCCCACGTCCGGGTGCCAAACGTGCGTTACGCGCAGGGCCAGGGCCACCGGACTGGTCAAAATGGCCTGTTGGTGCTCGGTCCGCGAGCCATCGTCGGCGACGATGACTTCAAAATTCTTGTCGGTCTGCTGCTGCAATCCGCCGAGCACCGCCAGCAGCGCGTCACTGCGGTTGTAGGTGGTAATGACGACGGAAACAAGTGGGGATGCATTCATTTTGAACTAGACTACGCGGCTGGCAACCGCCTGCTGCGTGCCAAGTGGCCGAATACTACCACCCCTCGATGAGCAAAATTTCAGTCTATATCATCGCCTTCAACGAAGCCGAAAAAGTCGCCGCAACCATTGAAAGTGCCAAATGGGCAGACGAAGTCGTGCTGGTGGATTCCTGGAGCACCGACGGCACGCAAGAGATCGCCACCCGGCTGGGTGCAAAAATTGTGCAAGTGGACTTCAAGGGTTTTGGGGACCTGCGCAACCACGCCATTGCCGCTTGCTCGCACAAGTGGATTTTCAGCCTGGATGCCGATGAACGCTGCACGCCGCAGGCTGCCGCCGAGATTCGCGCCATCATGGACGATCCCGAAGCGCTGGACGTCTACTGGATGCCACGGCGCAACTTCTTCATGGGCCGCTGGATCAAGCATTCCGGCTGGTACCCCAACTACCGCCAGCCCCAGCTGTTTCGCAATGGCGCCATGGCCTACGACATGAAGCCTGTGCATGAAGGCTATGTGCTGAAGACGGACAAGCCCATTGGGCATCTGCGCAATGCCATCTGGCAGTTCCCGTTCAAGAACATGGGCGAAGTGCTGCACAAGGCCAACCGCTACTCCACACTGGGTGCGCAGCGCCTGACCGAGCGGCGTATTTCCATGGGCACGGCGCTGACCCACGGCATCTGGGCCTTTGTCAAACACTATGTGTTCAAGCTGGGATTTCTGGACGGCTGGGCCGGTTTTGTCATTGCGCTGGGCAACTTTGAAGGTACTTTTTACCGCTACGTCAAAGCCCTGGAAATCCAAAAAGGCAGCCAATGGCAAGCGCCCAAGCAGCCTCCGCAGCAATGAATGCGGCAGTGAGCCCCATCGCCACAGACAGTGGCAAGGCCTCGTTTTCCCGCGGCGTGCGGCTGTTCGTGGTGTGTTTGGCGGCGTTGACCGTGAGCCTGCCCATTGCCTGGATCAGCCTGTCCAAGTTTTTGCTGTTCGTCGTAGGCTTGGCCTTTTTGCTGGCCAATCAATGGACCGGCCGGCGCGACACCGCGCTGCACCAGTTGTGGACGCCCCGTGTGGTTCTGGCGGGGTTGGTGGCGTTTGGCGTCAGTCTGCTGTGGTCGCAGACCGACTCCGAGCACGCGCTGTACAGTTTTGTCAAGCATGGCAAATTGATGGGCATCTTGCTGATGGTCAGCCTGGTCTACACGGTCAAGGACGCCAGAACGGTGACCCGCTGGTTTGCCTTTGGCAGCGCCTTTTTGCTGCTCAGTTCGTGGCTGATGTTTGTCGGCATACCGATACCGTGGGATGCCCACGCCCCTACCAAATACGTGGTCTTTTCCACCTATCTGGACCAGTCCATCATGTTCGCGGCCGCTGCCGCCGTGTTTTGGCACATGCGTAACGACGGCTTGTGGCCGCGCTGGCCCGCTATCGTGCTGGCCGTGCTGGCCTTGCTCAATGTCTTGCTGCTGCTGGACGGGCGCACCGGCTACGTGGTGGCGCTGGCCGTGCTGTCCATGGCCTTGATGTGGGCCATGCCAAAGCGCCTGCGCCTGCTGACGCTGGTTGTGACGCCCGTGATTTTGCTCGCAGCGCTGAGTGTGGGCTCATCCAAAGTGCAAGAGCGCATGTCGGTAGCTCTACAGGAAGCCCAAGACTATGCCACGGTGTCGCGCGTAGGAAATGACACGTCGATTGGCTGGCGACTGAACGCCTGGCATCGTTCGTTGCAAGCCATGCAGCAAAGCCCCGCAATGGGCGTCGGTGTGGGCGCCTGGACCCCCACCATCAAGCGCATCGAGGGCAAGAATGCGGTGGCCCTGTTTGGAGCCGGTAACCACAGCAACCCGCACCAGGAATATTTGCTCTGGGGCGTGGAACTGGGCCTGGGCGGCTTTCTGTTGTTCCTTGCGCTGTTTGCCTGCCTGGTGCGCGATTCCCTGCGTTTTCCGCGCAGCGTCCAGTACGCCACGCTGTCCGTGATTGCAGCCATGGCCTTGGCCTGCATGTTCAACTCCACGCTGTATGACGACTGGATTGGTGACTTCTTCTGCATCACGCTGGGCGTTTTGTTTGCGCTGGGCCTGCGCAGCCAGCAAACGGTGGGACAGGCCGCGGCATGAAACGCCCTAGCCTGGTGCTGCGCATGCAGCCGCTGTGGGCCTACTTTGGTGGGTTTCGTGGGACCTGGCTGATCGTGGCACTGGGTGCCGTGGTCGGGGCGCTGACGGAACCCGTCATTCCCATGGCCTTCAACATTTTGGTGGAACAAGGCTTCAAGCAGCACACGCTGCCGATATGGACGGTGCCAACGGTGCTGCTGTCCATCTTTGCCGTGCGGGGTCTGGCGGGCTATATCTCGCAAATTGGCCTGTCGCGCATCACCAACCAGGGCTTGTTGAACATGCGCAGGGCCATGTTCGACAAAATGCTGTCGGCCAACCTGCAGCTGTTCACCCAGCAGAACTCCAGCTCGCTGTCCAACGCCATCGTATTCGAGACCCACAGTGGCGCCTCGACCCTGGTCAACTCCCTGCTGAGCTTGACGCGCAATGCGCTGCAGGCGATCGCTCTGATGACCTATCTGCTGTACCTGAACTGGCAGTTGACCTTGATTGTGGTTGCCATCTTTCCTGCTGTTGCACGGGTCATGCGGGTGCTGACTGCACGGCTGCACAACCTGACCAAGGCGGCGCAGGAAGCCACCGACGGCCTGGCCTACGTCGTGGAAGAAAACGTGCTGGCCCAGCGCGATATACGCCTGTATTCCGCCCAGCAAGCCCAGTTGGAACGCTTTGACAAGCTGGGCGTCTCGCTACGCCACTTGGCCATGAAGTCCACCGTTGCCGGTGCGGCCATGACGCCCATGACACAAATGCTGGCGGCAGCGGCCCTGTCGGCCGTCATTTCCGTGGCGCTGTTCCAAAGCGCCACCAACCACACCACCGTCGGCGAGTTTGTGGCCTTTGTCACCACCATGCTGATGATCATTGCGCCGGTGCGCCCGTTGTCACAGTTGTCGGGCC
>JACXTT010008449.1_pt1 | contig 14268 bp, 13 predicted proteins | sample 9270951 | NCBI WGS metagenome assembly JACXTT01 (sample SAMN15532306, study PRJNA645909) | rock metagenome | isolation source: weathered quartz diorite | place: Puerto Rico | collected 2017-06-21 | reverse complement strand
ACGTCGCGCGCGTCGACCCACATCACGCGGCCCGGCCGGCGTCCGCGCGCCGCCAGATACCGCGCAAACAGACGCGTTGACCAGATCTCTCCGAAGCCGGCGACCAGATCGCGGACGGCCGGTGAGGCGGACCGCGTCAGATGCACCGCGTGGAGGATGCCTGTGATGTCCTGGCAGTCGCGGTCGAGGACTTCCGTGTAGGCGTCGGCCGATGTGCCCGGAATCAGCGCCAGGGCCATCTCGACATGCCGTTCGCGCAGCGCCAGCACCGCATCGTCGACCGGCTGCTGCCGCTCGGCCTGAGTGATGAGCGCCAGCAGCGCATCCGTCACTCCTCGGGATGCGGACAGGACGACACCGGTGCGCGTCCCCTTTTCGCGTTCGATGATGTCGGCGACCCGCTGCATGCACGCCGCATCGGCGACGCTCGAGCCGCCGAATTTGTGTACGCGCCAGCGCTGCACTACGTACTTCTCTGTATTGACAAAGCCCGGATCTTGGCTTGAGCGGCGGATTTTGACTGGAGCGGCGCGGCGGGTCTCGGCTCGAGCGGCGCGGACCCTGTGGGTCCGCGGTCAGCGCGAGAATCGATCGACGATGTCGACCAGCTCGGCGAGGCTTTCTGTATGTTCGTCCGCACCCTGCGCCATGCTGTGCGGGACACACTTTTCGACGTGAAACTTGAGGATGACATGGCTGACGCGCCCGATCGCCGCTTCTGCCGCCGCAAGTTGCTGCAGAATGGCGATGCAGAGACGAGGCTCCTCGATCATCTTCCGGATGCCGCGGAGCTGTCCCTCGATGCGCTTCAGTCGCGCGAGGACGTCGCGTTGATGCTCGATGTCCAGCGCGGGCGCGCTCGCCGGGCGCGAGGGTCGGTTGACTATAGCATGCGCATCCACAGTGCCAGTTGCGATCTGTTCTTCGGCCATTTAATGCAACTTACGGCCTGACGGGCAGCTTTGTTTACTGGGGCGCCCTTACTCGGGTGGTGTGCCGACACGAATCATTCGCGGCCTCGACGTGACGGCGGCCATAATGGAGACCCGACATCGGAACCTGTGTCGGTGGTTTTGCGCCATTGGGCCCGGGCAATTTCGTGAAAATTGCCGCCGTGACGGTCGATGATCACCACGACGGGGAATGTAAAAATTTGTAAGGCGTAGAGCGCCTCGGGACCCAGATCGTCGTACGCGACGATGCGGGTCGACGAAATCTGCTTCGCCAGGAGCGCACCGAGGCCGCCGATCGCACCGAAATACACGGCCCCCTGTGACAGAAATGGCGCCACCTCCTCGCCGTGTAACTCGCCCTTGCCGATAATCGCGCGGGCGCCGGCTTTGAACAGCGCGGGCAGAAACCGAGTCATCCGTGACGTCGTCGTCGGTCCTGCCGATCCAATTATTTGGCCGGGCTTCGGGGGCGATGGACCTACTGCGTAGAGGACCTGGCCTTCGATCGAAATGGGAAGCGGTCGGCCAGCATCGATTGCGGCTGCCAGGCGCGCTGCGCTCGCATCACGCAGCGAGATCACGCGTCCGGTGAGCTCAACCGAATCGCCGGCACGAAGTCGATCGAGATCGGCTTCGGCGATGCCGTTTTGACATTTCAGTTGAATGACATGAGACATGTTCTGCCGGGTCCGAAAGGACCCGGCCTCCAGGGTCGTGGAGGGCGGGACCCGGCCTCCAGAGTCGTGGAGGGCGGGTCTTTTCAGACCCGCCTAAAGCGTAATAGACATTCGACGGGTCGAATGGCAGCCGAGATTGACGGCGACGGGCAACGCCGCGATATGCGTTGGGTAGACCTCGATGTTCACGCCGAGCGCGGTGACGCGGCCGCCGAAACCTTGGGGGCCAATGCCGAGTGCATTAACGCGTTCGAGCAGCTCGCCTTCGAGCTGCCGGATCTCAGCGCGGGCGCTCCGAACGTCAAGTGGCCGCAGCACCGCCTTTTTCGCGAGCAGTGCTGCGCTTTCGAACGTTCCGCCGATGCCGACGCCGACGATGATTGGCGGACACGCGTTCGCGCCGGCGCGATCGACCGTGTCGAGCACGAACTGCGTAATCGCGGGAACGCCGTCCGCAGGAACGAACATCTTCAGCGCGCTCATGTTCTCCGCGCCGAAGCCCTTTGAGGCAAACATGATCTTCACGTCGGATCCCGGCACGATGTCGACGTGGATCACGGCCGGCGTCTCCTGGCCAGAGAGCTTCAGCAAGCGCGTCGGGTCGCCCGTCACCGACCAGCGCAGATAGCCTGCTCGCGTCCCTTCGCGAACGCCCTCATATATGGCCTCCTGCATGCTGCCGCCGATCCAGTGCACGTCCTGCCCGACTTCGAGCATCACGACAGCGACGCCGCTGTCCTGACACACGGGCAACCGCTCGGCCGCGGCGACCTCGTAATTGCGAACAAGCTGTTCCAGCGTTCGCCGGCCGAGCGGGGACTCTTCGCAATCGACCGCGTCACGCAGCGCCTGCAAAATGTCAGTGGGAATGTTGTAGTTGGCTTCGACGATCAGCCGCGCTACCGTGTCGCGCAGCACGGAGACGTCGAGATCGCGAACAGGCGGACCTAAAGGTTCGCCTCTACGATCGGCCACCGGTCTTCGGCTCGGGGATTTGTGCGCGCGGCGGAACGTGACCGCGCTTGTAGACCATGAATGTGCGGAGAAACTCGATGACGACCTTGCCGGTTTCGGTGAAGCCGGTCGTCTTCACCTTCACGATCCCGACGTTCGGGCGCGATTTTGATTCGCGCTTGTCGAGCACTTCGCTGCGCGAGTAGACCGTCTCCCCTTCGAACAACGGATTGGGCAGACGAACTTCGTCCCACCCGAGGTTGGCCATGACGTTGATCGACAGATCGATCACCGACTGGCCGGTGACCAGCGCGAGCGTGAAAGTGGAATCGACCAGCGGCTGCCCGAATTCCGTTTGCGCGGAGTAAGCGCGATCGAAGTGGATCGGATTGGTGTTCTGCGTCAGCAGCGTGAACCAGCTGTTGTCGACCGGCAACACCGTCCGCCCGAGTGGATGCTGATAGATATCCCCCACCTCGAAGTCTTCGTAGACACGGCCAGTCCAACCCTCTTTTACGGGCATCGGATTCCTTCACCACGCGGTTGGCGGTTCAAATGATCTGTTCCGCACGCCATTGTCTGATCGTCGTGTCCTTTACTCCAAGTTCCGCAAGGATCGCGTCCGTATGTTCGCCGACCGACGGGATCCGGCCCATCGAATCTTCGATCCCCTCGAAGTTGAACGGCGGTTTCAACATGCGCACCGGACCGGCCGGCGAGTCCACCTCGCGCCATCGGCCGCGGCTCGCCAGCTGCGGATGCGCGATCAGTTCCTGCACCGTGTTCATGCGAGCGTTGGCAATCTGCGCCGCGTCCAGCCGCTCGATGACCTGACCCGCGGTAAGGCCACGGAACGCCTCGGTAATGGCCGCGTCCAGCTCGTCGCGATGCTCGACGCGTTGCGGATTGGACGAGAAGCGTGGATCTGTGGCCATCTCGGGGCGGCGGATCACGTCCGTACAGAACCGCGCCCATTCGCGTTCGTTCTGCAGCCCGAGGTAGACGACGCGCCCATCACCGGCGACATAAGGCCCGTACGGCGCGATTACGGCATGGCGGGCGCCGCTGCGTGGCGGCGGCGTGCCGCCGTATGCGTAATACACGGGATACGACATCCACTCGGCCAGCGAGTCGAAAAGCGAGATCTCGAGTGCTGATCCTTCTCCTGTTTTCTCGCGACGAAGCAGGGCGGCGAGCACGCCGGAGAATGCATACATGCCGGCGGAGATGTCCGCGACCGAGATGCCGACCTTCGCCGGCTCATCCCCGGTTCCCGTCACGGACAACACGCCCGCCTCGCTTTGCACGAGCAGGTCGTACGCCTTTTTCTCGCGGTAGGGACCGTCCGATCCATAACCGGATATTTCGCACGCGACGAGCCGCGGATGCTCACGACGCACCTCGGTTGACGCGAAGCCGAGGCGCGCCATCGAACCGGGCGCGAGATTGTGCATGAAGACGTCGGCGCGGTGAAGCAGTCTCCGCAGCACGCCGATCGCTTCGGGGCGTTTCAGGTCGAGCGTCAGCGATTCTTTCGATCGGTTCAGCCACACAAAGTGGCTCGACATGCCATTGACCGTCGCATCGTAGCTGCGCGCGAAATCGCCGACGCCGGGACGTTCGATCTTGATCACACGGGCCCCGAGATCGGCGAGCTGCCGCGTCGCAAACGGTGCAGCTACCGCTTGCTCGACGGCCACGACAGTAGTCCCTTTCAGTGGAAGCATCGACTTTTCCGAGTCTATGCGAAGATTGCGGCGTATGAACGATCAGGCCCGCGCCACGAGCGCCGTCATCGACTTCATCGCGTCAACATCATTTGCTGACATCCCATCGGATGCACTCGACATCGGACGCCGCTGCATCGCGGACGGCGTCGGCGTGATCCTCGCCGGCTCCACGACGCCTGCGAGCGAGATCCTGCGCGCGCAGGTGCGGGAAGACGGGAGCCGCCAGGAATCGACGACGCTGGGACGCGACAGTTTTCAGACGCGCGCGGCATCCGCGGCCCTGGTCAACGCGACGAGCGGCCACGCGCACGACTACGACGACACGCAGCTGTCAACGGCTGCGGATCGAATTTTCGGCCTGCTCACCCACCCGACGATTCCGTCCCTTGCGGCATCGCTTGCCATGGGCGAGCGGCTCGGCGCCTCGGGCCGCACGGTCATTGAAGCGTTCCTCATCGGCTTCGAAGTGGAATGCAAAATCGCCGATGCGATCTATCCGACGCACTACAAGCAGGGATTTCACACCTCCGGCACCATCGGCGCATTTGGCGCCGCAGCGGCAACCGCCAGGCTTCTGAAGCTCGATCGCACTCAGCTCGCACATGCGATCGGCATCACCGCCAGCATGTCCGCCGGCATCCGTGTGAGCTTCGGCACGATGACGAAACCGCTACACGTCGGCCGCGCCGCCTTCAACGGCGTGACAGCCGCGGAACTGGCGGCAAAGGGATTCACCGCGGGCGCCGATGCGCTCGACGGTCAGTGGGGTTTCTTCAAGGTCACCGGCGGCGGCTTCGATGCCGAACGCATCGTCGGCGCGCTCGGGAAACCGTGGACGATCGTCAGCCCCGGGGTCTCAATCAAGCCCTATCCGTGCGGCTGCCTCGGTCATCCGACGATGGATGCGATGCTGACGCTTGTGACCGAACACGACATCAAGCCGGAGCAGATCAAGAAGATTCGCCTGCGTGCCGGTTCGAACATCCTCAATCCGCTGCGGTACAAGATCGCCAACACCGAGCTCGAAGCGAAGTTCTGTCCACCGTTCATGCTGTCGGCCGTGGCGTTGCGCCGCAAGGCCGGCGTGAATGAGTTCAGCGATGAATTCGTGCGAAGCACGCCCGTTCAGGCGATGATGCGCCGCGTCGATACGGTGTTCGATCAGGAGATCGAAAACCAGGGGTTCGTGCGCATGCTCAGCATCGTCGAAGTGGAACTGGAGAATGGACGGGTCCTCAGGCAGGAATCGGGACCCTATCGCGGCGGCCCGGAGCGGCCCTTCACCCGCGCCGAGCTGCGCGACAAGTTCATGGAGTGTGGATCGCTGGTACTGCCGCCTGAGCGACTCGACGCGATTTTCGAGCGCATCGAGAGCTTCGAGCAGATCGGGCGCATCAGCGAGTTCACCGCCATGCTGACTGCCCCCGCTCTTACACCAGCCTAAGGGTTAGATCGACGGTTTATTGCGCGGGTATCGGCACGATCACGCCGATCACGTACCCGGCGGCGTATGCCTCCAGGAACACCCCTACCACGTTCGACACGATCAGCCGCGGCGTACCGGATCCGAGGCGCGATTGTTCGAATACCGCTGGATCGAATGCGGCGATGGTAAAGATGCGCGGACTGACCGACCTACACGGTGGGTCGTCATCCGCGCAGCTGCCATTAACCGTTTGGTGGTATTCGTCCCAGTACGCTCGAGGATCCTGGGAAAACAGGTCCAAGACCCCCTGGACCGTCGGGCCGTGCATGTTGCCCTTCAACAAGGGAAGTTCATCACCGATGTGCACAGATTCAGACGCAGCCGGATCGCATGTTGCGATGGCCGTTCTGTACGCGTCGGCGCCATTGCCTGCGCCGCCGATGTTCACGGCGAAAAACCACCCCTGGGTGGTGATGTCTCCATCGCTCACCTTCAGCAAGACGCGGTTACCGACGTCGTTGAACGAAAACCCGGTTCCCGGTCCGGGGGGAAAAGGCGGACGGTACACGTCCGCGTCCAACAGCGGGTTTCCGTGCGCGTCAACCGTCTCGAACGTGTCGTCGTAAGTCCAGATCTGATCGATGGGCGCGGTCTCATCATGGTTATCGATCCACTTGTCCGCAATCGCCCACGGCTTCATGCAGACAGACTGCGCTGCCGCATGGAACGGAACACCACACAGTGACAGGATGACGGTCGCGCCGACGATGTGAATTCGCATGGCGGCGCATCGAGCAAGCGACGTTCCACGCGCGATCACCTTGCGGTGTTTATCAATTCGAGTGTTGTCGAGTGCCGAGCCAACCTCGACTCGGTAAGATTCGTTCGGCATTGGACAAAGCTGTACTTCACGCGGCGCCGTGTAGGACTTTGCCCGACGGATATGGTCTACTGGTGCCGCAACCACTCCGCACGAGGAGAAACACAATGCGTTTGCGTTCGATGATTGCGGTCGCAATTCTCCTGACGTTTTCCTCCATCGTCACAGCGCAGGGACTGCAGCTTCACGCCGTTTCGAATCCCCACCCTGAATTCGTGAGCGGCGGCGACGTGCTCGTGGGCGTTGCGCTTCCCGCGGAAACGCAACCGGCGACAGTACGGCTGACACTGAACGGCGGCGACATCACGAGCGCGCTGCGCGCAGACGCGGCCGGCCGCACGCTGTTGGCGCTCGTCAAAGGCCTGAGCGACGGCAGCAACACGCTCGTTGCGACCGCCGGCAAAGCGACCGCGAAGCTCACGGTCGTCAATCATCCAAACGCGGGGCCAGTGATCTCGGGTCCACACGAAACGCCGTTCATCTGTGAAACCGAAAAGTTCGGTCTGATGTCTGGCGGTGTGGCGGGCAAGGCGCTCGACGCCGACTGCTCGATCGCAAGCCGCATTGACTATGTCTACAAGTCAACCGCTCCTGCGGCGCCCGCCGGTCGCGGCCGCGGCAGCGAGAACACCTTCAAGCCGCTTCCCGACCTGAAGACGATTCCACCCGACGTCGCGATGGTCACCACGTCGCTCGGTACGCAGGTGCCGTTCATCGTCCGCGTCGAGACGGGCACCATCAATCGAGGGGTGTTCGAGATCGCAATGCTCTTCAACCCGGCAAAGGACGCGCAGCCCGATTTCATGACGAAGCCGTCGGGCTGGAACGGACGGCTGATTTACACGTTCGGCGGCGGATGCGCGGGCGGCTGGTACAAGCAGGGCACCGGCACAGGTGGTGTCGATGACGAAGTGATGCTGCAGCAGGGCTACGCCGTGGCGTCGAACTCGCTGAACGTCTTCGGCAACGACTGCTCGGAGCTGGTCGCCATCGAGACCATGATGATGACGAAGGAGCACTTCATCGAGGCATACGGCACTCCGAAATGGACGGTTGGCTTCGGTGGATCGGGGGCAACCTATCAGCAGCACCAGATTGGCGACGGATATCCCGGCCTGCTCGACGGGCTGATTGTGCAACGCAGCTTCCCTGACATGGAATTCGGCACTGTGGGGATGATCAGCGATGCGCGGTTGCTGGCGAACTACTTCGACAAGCTCGCTGGCGCTGTCATGTTCACCGACGAACAACAACGGCAGACTGCCGGCCTCAGTCAGCTCGCGACGCTCAAAACCAACAGCCTCAACCCGGGGCGCATCACCGTCGGCGAGTACTGCTCGCTGCCCGAGGGGCTGCGCTACGACGCGGTGAAGAACCCGACCGGGGCGCGCTGTGATGTGTACGACCACGCGGTGAATGTCTGGGGACGCGATTCGAAAACCGGCCTCGCGCGGCGACCGCTCGATAACGTCGGTATCCAGTACGGACTGGGCGCGTTGAACGGTGGAGCAATCACGAAGGAACAGTTCCTGGACCTCAACGCGAAGATTGGCGGCTACGACAACGACGGGAAGATCGTTTCAACCCGCACCGTTGCGGATCTCGCGGCGGTCCGCACCGCCTATCGCATGGGACGCATGACGTGGGGCGGCGGTGGACTGGCGACGACGCCAATCCTCGACTACCGCGCGTACCTTGACGATGTTCAGGGCGGCAACATTCATCTCCGTTATCACTCGTTTTCGACGCGCGAGCGGCTGCAGAAGGCGAACGGCTACACGGATAACCAGGTGATGTTGACCGACGATCGCCGCTGGGGCGATTCGTTGAAAGCCCCCGTGCTGCGGCAGGGGCTGGCGCAGATGGATGAGTGGCTGACGAAGATCGCGGACGACACGTCGAAGGATTCAAAGCTCGTGAAGCTGCGCCGCGCGAAGCCCCTTGATTTCGTCGATGCCTGCTGGACGCGCGAAGAGCATCCGCAGAAGATCGTCGAGCGGCAGATGCCAACCTCGGGCAAGTGCAACGAGCTGTATCCGGCCAACTCGTTCCCGCGCGGTGTCGCAGGGAGCTCGCTCGCCGCCGACATCGTCAAGTGCCAGCTCAAGCCGATCGCCGCAGCCGATTACAAGGTGCCGTTCACCCCGGCCGAGATGACGCGGCTGAAGGAGGTCTTCCCGACCGGCGTATGCGATTGGTCGAAGCCGGGCGTCGAGCAGCAGCCGATGGCCGGCACCTGGCAAGCGCTGCCGACGGCGAATGTGAACACGGCGACCCGGTAAAGTGGAAAAGTGGAAAGGTTGAAAAGTGGAAAAGTAAGTTCGAAGTAGGCCTGCGTACTTTCAACTTACTTTTCCACTTCTCAACTTCTTAAACTTTTCCACTTGTCCAGTGCCGTTCTTCCTCTCAGATCTCATCGCGGCGCGAGCGCAGATGGCGCTGTCGCTCGGCTTCCACATCATCTTTGCCGAGATCGGCATCGCCATGCCGCTGCTGATGGTGCTGGCGGAATGGCGATGGCGCCGGTCCGGCGATGTCATCTACTTTCATCTGGCGCGGCGCTGGGCCAAAGGGACCGCCATCCTGTTTGCGGTCGGCGCGGTCTCCGGCACCGTCCTCTCGTTCGAGCTGGGGCTTCTGTGGCCCTCGTTCATGCAGCTCGCGGGGCCTGTGATCGGAATTCCGTTTGCGCTCGAAGGCTTCGCGTTCTTCACGGAAGCGATCTTCCTCGGCGTGTATGTCTACGGCTGGGATCGCGTGTCGGCGCGCGCGCACATGCTGGCCGGAATGATCGTCGCTGTCAGCGGCGCTGCATCCGCGCTGTTCGTCGTCATCGTCAACGCGTGGATGAACACGCCGGCCGGCGTAAGCGTCGAGGCCGGCCGGTTCGCGGCCGTCGATCCGATCGCGGCCATGCGCAATCCATCGACGTTCCAGCAGGTCCTACACATGCTGCTGGCGGCATACGCGTCGACCGGGCTGGCCGTCGCGGGTATCCACGCGGCCATTCTGATTCGACGGCGCGGCGCGGACTCACAACGCGGCGCGGACTTACAACGCGGCGCGGACCTTTCAGGTCCGCGACCCAACAACACCATGTTCCACCGCCACGCGATGATGGTCGCCCTCACCATCGGCATCCCCGCCGCGCTGCTGCAGCCGATTTCCGGCGACACGAGCGCACGTGCCGTGGCGCGATGGCAGCCGGTGAAACTCGCGGCGATGGAGTCGCTCATCGACACCGAGCGCGGAGCGCCGTTGCATCTTGTCGGCATCGAGATTCCACGCGCGCTGTCGCTGCTGGCGTTTCGTGATCCCGACGCAGAGGTCAGAGGACTGTCTGCGTTTCCGCGTGACGACTGGCCACCGATCGCGCCCGTGCACGTGGCGTTTCAGCTGATGGTTTTGCTCGGAACGCTGATGGCGGTCGTCTGCGCATGGGCAGCTTTCACCCTCCTTCGAAGACGCGAGATTGCCGACCGTTTCCGCCTGCTGGCCGCGCTCGCCCTCCTCACGCCGGCCGGCTTTATTGCTACCGAAGCCGGGTGGGTGGTCACCGAAGTCGGGCGGCAGCCGTGGATCATCGGCGGCATCATGCGCACCGCGGATGCCGTGACACCGATGCCAGGACTTCCCGTGCCGATGATCGTGTTCGCTCTGCTCTATGTCGGATTGGCGGCAATCGTTGCCGTCTCAATCGCGTCGCTCGTACGGGAGACCACGTGATCGGCCTGCCCGAGATCATCGCGGGCGTCATCGCCATCGCGCTCAACGCGTACGTGCTGACCGGCGGCGCCGACTTCGGCGGCGGCGTATGGGACCTGTTCGCGATCGGCGTCCGCCGCCAACGCCAGCGGGACCTGATCGCCGATTCCATCGCACCAATATGGGAGGCCAATCACGTCTGGCTGATCGTCGTCGTGGTGGTGCTGTTCACGGCCTTCCCAGCTGCGTTCAGCATGCTGGCCACCGTGCTGCACGTTCCGCTCACGATTATGCTCATCGGCATCGTGCTGCGAGGGTCCGCGTTTGTGTTTCGCAGCTACGGGCCGTACGGCCGACAGCGGTGGGGCCTCGCCTTTGCCATTGCGAGCGTCATCACGCCGCTCCTGCTCGGCAGCATCATCGGATCGGTTGCAACCGGCGCCGTGACAGGCGCAGCCGACAAGATTGGAGGCACCGGCAGTTTCAATGAGTTGTTCGTCGCGCCGTGGGCGGCTCCGTTCCCGACTGCGATTGGTGTCTTCGCGCTGGCGCTGTTCGCGTTCCTGGCGGCCACATACCTGACTCTCGATGCGCAGGACGAAGCGCTGCGTGAGGATTTCCGGACTCGCGCGCTTGCCGCCGGGGGCGCCGTGTTCGTGTGCGCGGCCGTAGCGCTCGTGCTTGCGCAGTCGTCCGCGCCACGCCTCGCGATCGGCGTCGTCGGAGCGCTCCTGATTCAGGCGTCAACCGCGTCGGCGGCCGTGACGGCGATCGCCGCGCTGTGGCTGCGCCGTTACCGCCTCGCGCGCATTGCCGCCGCGGCGCAGGTCAGCCTGATTCTGTGGGGTTGGCTGATTGCGCAGTATCCCTATCTCATTCCGCCGAGGCTGGACATTCGCCAGGCTGCCGCACCGGCCGTGACGCTCCGGCTGCTGGCGATCGGACTCGCTGCAGGTGCAGTCGTTCTGCTGCCGTCGCTTCGGTACATGCTGCGCACGTTTAAGGGAACCAAAAAAAGTGGAAAGCTGGAAAAGTTGAAAAGTGGAAAAGTAAGTTAAAAGTGCACCGGCCCGCCTTCGAACTTACGTTTCACTTTTCAGTTGGCCGCGCCATCTTGAAGATCTTTGTACCAAAGGAACTGAATCTCGTCCGGCAGTTCCGGGTAGACGCCGTACCGAACGAGCCGGAGGATGAACCGTGCCGCGCATAAAACCGGCATGCGGCGACATTGGTATTCTGGGTTTCGACCTTCAGTTGACGACATCCGTTGCTCATCGCCCAAATCGTTGCCGCGTCGAACAACGCGGTCCCCACACCTCGGCGACGGTTCGCCGGGTCAACTCGAATATCCCAAAGCACTGCCAAATCGACTCGTCCCTCCAACATGTCTAAGGTCGGTGTCTTGTAGGCCACCGTGGCGCCACCAATGCGATCCCCATCCGCGAACGCGGAGAAGAAGGCCCAGTTCGAAACGTCAAAACGCGCCTGCCACTCGACGGGACGTTCGCCGATGGCGTCGTAATCCTTCATGTACATTCGCGGCAGTCGGCGCGAAACGAGTGTGAACTGATCGTTTCGCTCTGGAACGACCTGGAAAATCTCGCGGACCTCGAACGCGATCGGGATGCGAGCGTATTCGCTGAGTGTCAATGTTGATTCGCGGCGAATATCGATTCCCATGCCTAACAAAAAGGCCGACACGAAGTCGGCCCGTGCGAATCCGGGTTGGTTGAAAAGGGTTAGCGTGCTTCAAACTTACTTTTCCACTTTTCCACTTCTCTACTTTTCCACTTAGAGCACGAGCGCGGCGTCAGCCGCGCTCGTGCGTCACGATGTGCTGCGCGTCGCGCTCCTCGCACGGCAGATCCTCGATGAACGAGGCCTTCGGATCGGGATTGAGGCGCAGCGTCCGCGCGTCCATGCGGAACGGCTCGAGCAGCGTGTCGGCGTCCTCAACGATGGCTTCCCATCGCATCGTGTTGCCGTTACGGGTGTACCTCTCGATGACGTGCATATTGTTGCTATGCAGCCACCCGGGCCACCCGAGCCAGCTTTCATCGTTGAACCCGACGATGTCGATCACCATCGTGTCGCCTTCCCACTTGCCCACCGCGTCGCCATACCACGTCGTGTCCTGCGACTTGATCGGATCGTGCGGGCGGCCGTCGATCGGAATCACGCGGAAGACGTTCCCCTGCTGGTAGAGGAAGATCAGCTCTGTCGCCGTCTGGACGATCTTCGCAGGCGGACCCATGCGTGGCACACCGGCCGGCTTGCAGTGGAACGTCGGATCTTCCTTGATGCCCTCTCGATCGAGGTACTGGACGCGCTCCCAGAACTCCGCCTTGTACATCGGCTGATTAGCCGGCCGCTGATTGAGGCCGGCGTCTCGCTCCGCGTTGACGCCAGGCGCGCATTCGCCAGCATCGATCTGTGTCTGATGGCACGGCCGTCCACGTGTCAGCTGTACGAGATTCCCCTTTTCATCGGGTCTCGGCTGTCCCTGACCGCCGCCGCCCCCGCCGCCCCAGAATCCGGACAGATCGGGATGCCCATCCGCCGTGCGCGGGGTCGGCACATTCTGCGCCTGCGGCTGCGCCGCGCCCGCGCCACGTCCGCCCTGCGCCGGCGCACCGCCGTACTGAGCGTGAAGTGAAACGAGGGATACAGCCGCGGCGACCGCGAACGCGAGACCAAAACGGACCAATCTCATAGAAGCTCCATCCGGCGGGTCCGAAAGGACCCGCCCTCCACTATCCACTCCGCGGCACCCGCCCTACGGTACGGACTTATCCCCTCTCGTGCGTGACAATGTGTTGGCTGTCGCGCTCCTCGCAGGGAAGATCCTCAATCAGCGTTGCCTTCGGATTCGGATTCAGCCGCAGCATCCGCGGTTGTGTCACGAACGGCGCCAGCAGGACGTCCGGATCCTCGACGGTCGCCTGCCACATCAGCGTGTTGCCGTTGCGCGTGTACCGCTCGATGACGTGCATGTTGTTGCTGTGCAGCCAGCCGGGCCATCCGAGCCAGCTCTCGTCGTTGAACCCGACGATGTCGATCACCATCGTGTCGCCTTCCCACTTGCCCACCGCGTCGCCATACCACGTCGTGTCCTGCGATTTGATCGGATCGTGCGGGCGGCCGTCGATCGGAATCACGCGGAAGATGTTTCCCTGCTGATACAGGAAGATCAGCTCGGTCGCCGTCTGCACGATCTTCGCGGGCGGCCCCATGCGCGGAACGCCGGCCGGTTTACAGTGGAATGTCGGATCTTCCTTGATGCCTTCGCGATCGAGGTACTGCACGCGCTCCCAGAGTTCCGGCTTGTACATCGGAATCGGGTCCATGCGCTGCTCGACACCGGAGTCGCGCTCGAAGTTCACCGCCTGTTCGCAGTTGCCGAGATCTTTCTGCTGCTGGGAACAGGGACGCTGCCTGAAGAGCACCGTCAGGTTGCCCTTCTCGTCAGGCTTATCGCCGCCGCCACCGCCGCCACCGCCGCCCCACATGCCCGAGAAGTCGGGGTGACCGTCAGCTGTTCGAGGCGTCGGTACGTTCTGCTGTTGTGCCGCACCGCCACCGCGCGCGCCCTGCGGCGCGGCACCGTATTGCGGCGCAGCCTGAATAGATATGAGAGAGATGAGGGCGGCACCCGCGAACGCCGCACTAAATCGCGCCACGACGTGCGTCATGTTGTCCCCCGATGAATTCGTTCCGGAGAGTGTAAATCAGGGCGGGTGGGACAAGTAGGGCGGGTGAGGCGGGTAGGGAACGAATACTCCCCCACCCCCCCCCCCCCCCCCCCCCCCCCCCCCCCCCCCCCCCCCCCCCCCCCACACCCCCCCCCCCCCCCCCCCCCACACACAAGCAAGCAGCGGCCCGCCAACACCACCCCCCACGCCAAACACAACACACACCCCCCCATCCCTCATGAGAGGGTTCG
>JACXTT010008448.1_pt1 | contig 14268 bp, 12 predicted proteins | sample 9270951 | NCBI WGS metagenome assembly JACXTT01 (sample SAMN15532306, study PRJNA645909) | rock metagenome | isolation source: weathered quartz diorite | place: Puerto Rico | collected 2017-06-21 | reverse complement strand
GCGGCGGAGCGGCGCGCGCGGGCGACGCGAGCCGCGCCTGCGCCCGCGCCGGGGGCGCATATAATCCGCCGCTCATCCGCGGCCGGATGGGCGCCGCCCCCCATGAAAGTCACCCTGACCCAGCTCTTCGAGCGGCTCGCGAAAAAGCGCGAGGTGCTGATCTGCTCCCACATCCGCCCCGACCCCGACGGGATCGGCTCGGCGGTGGCGATCGCGGAGCTGCTGCGCTCGAAAGGGGTGAAGACCCACCTGCGCTGCGACACCCCGATCGCGCACAGCTTCCGCTTCATCGATTCGCTGGGCGAATTCGCGGAGCTCGACGAGAAGCGCGACGCCCACCTGCTCTCGCGCATCGACGCGCTGCTGGTGTGCGACGTGGGCAAGACCGACCGGTTGCCGCGGGTGTGGGCGGCGGTGAAGAAAATCGAGGCGTCCGGCCGCCCGGTCTTCAAGGCCGCGCTCGACCACCACCACGACCCCGACCCCGATTTCGACGCGCTCCACTGCGACCCCTCCGCCTCCTCCTCGTGCGAACTGGTCTTCAACCTCTTCCGGGCCGGCAAGACGGCCCCCTCGCTCAACGCTGCGCGCGCGCTCTACGCCGGCATCCATTTCGACTCGGGCGGCTTCGTCTACGAGCGAACCACCCCCGCCACCCACCTCGCCGCGGCGGAATTGCTCAAGGCCGGCGTCGACCCCTACGACATTCTGCGCCGCCTCCACTGGCAGCGGACGCGCGGGGAATTCCAGTGCGCCGCCGAGCTGGCGCGCGGGCTCGAGTTCCACGACGCGGGGCGGATCGCGCTGGTCTCGCTCGACCGCGGGGTGCGGAAGAAATTCAAGGTGAAGCTCGAGGACCTCGCCGGCATGGTCGACCTCGGGCTGACCGTCGCGGGGGTCGACTTCTCGCTGCTGCTCTACGAGCTGGGGCCGCGCGAAGTGAAGGTCTCCTTCCGCTCCAAGGGGCTGATCCCGATCCTGCCGCTGGCGAAAAAATTCGGCGGCGGCGGCCATCTGTTCGCTTGCGGCGCCACGATCGAGCAGCCGCTCGCCGAGGCGCGCAAGACCCTGCTGCGCGACGCCAGGCGCGAACTCGCCGCCGCGAAAATGAAGCGGCGCTGAGGCGACGCTCGGTTCCGCGGGGCGCCGGATGGAATTTGCCGGCCGGGATTCACGAACTTCTAAAACCCGCTTCCGGGGAGGCGCGGTTACTCCAGCGACGCGCCGGCGAGGGCGAAGCCGGTCATCGCGAGCCCGAACAGGAGGATGAGCGCCGAGGAGATCACCGGCGCGTAGCGGAGACCGCGTCCCCAGCCGCCGGCGAACTTCGCCTCGAGCCAACCCTGCGCGCCGATGAAGGCGAGGCCCAGCGCGAGCACCACCCCGCCCAGCCCGCCCGAGAAGGCGAGCACCCAGAAGAGGCCGCGCGCAGGGTGGCCCAGCGCGGCCGCGCCGCCCAGCAGCGCCACCCCCTCGAAGCAGGGGACCAGCCCGCCCGCGATCCCCAGCAGCAGCAATTCCCCGAGGCCGCCGTGGACATGGCCGTGGCCGGTGTCGTCCGGCGCCGGCTCGTCCTCCGGGTGGATGACGAACGGCTGGTCCTCTAGCGGGTGGATGTGGGGGTGACCCGGCTCGTGCGCGCGGCTGTGGCGGAAGCCGAGGAAGAAGCGGACGACCCCGAACAGCCCCAGCGCGACGATGAGCAGCCCGGCGCCGACCGCGAGCGCGCGGCCGGTGAGCGCGAGGCGCGCGGCGCCCCAGCGGGCGAGCAGCGCCAGCGCGATCACCGAGAAGGTGTGGGTGAAGGCGACGATCGCCGCCAGTTGCAGCGCCGCCGCGACGCTGCGCCGCTTGCCCACCAGGTAGGCGCCGATCACCGCCTTGCCGTGCGACGGCTCGAGCGCGTGGAGCGCGCCGAGGGCCACGGCGGTGAGCAGGGCGAGCGCCCCCGTCGGCGCCGCGGCGTTCATGGCGCGGATTTTAGGGCTTCCCCCGAGCCCGGCCGGCGCCTTCAACGCCGGATTGTTGAAGCGGAGCGGCGGAGATGATGATGCGGGCTGAGTCGCCACGGCGCTTCCTCAATCAAACCTCCGCTTGCTCCGCGGATCTCCGCCGCCTCGCTTCAAGCTTCAAGGCTCGACTTCGTCGCCCGGCCACTACAATGACCCCATGGCCATCGTGAAGCCGAGTTATCCGCCCGCGCCCGCGCTCGAGGTCGGCCCCCTCCGGGTCGGCGAGGGGGCGCCGCTCCTCTTCATCTGCGGCCCCTGCGTCATCGAGTCGGAGGCGCACGCGCTGAAGATGGCGGAATCGCTCAAGAAAAAAGCCGAGGCGCTGAAATTGCAGCTCGTTTTCAAGGCGAGCTTCGACAAGGCGAACCGCACGGCCGGCGACGGCTTCCGAGGTCCCGGCCTCAAGGAGGGGATGCGCGTCCTGGCGAAGGTGAAAAAGGAGACCGGGCTGCCGGTCCTCTCCGACGTCCACGAGGGCGCGCAGTGCGCCGAGGCCGGCGAGATCCTCGACGTCCTGCAGATCCCCGCCTTCCTCTGCCGCCAGACCGACCTGCTCATCGCGGCGGCGAAGACCGGCAAATTGGTCAACGTCAAGAAGGGGCAGTTCCTCTCGCCGGCCGACTGCGCCAACATCCGCGACAAGGTCCGCTCGGTCCCCGGCGGCCGCGTCACCCTCACCGAGCGGGGGGCGAGCTTCGGCTACAACAATCTCGTGGTGGATTTCCGCGCCTTCCAGATCATGCGGGGTCTCGGCGTGCCGGTCATCTTCGACGTCACCCACTCGGTGCAGATCCCGGGCGGGCTCGGCACCGCCTCGGCGGGCAAGCGGGAGTTCATCCCGCTGCTCGCGCGCGCCGGCGCGGCCGCGGGCGTCGACGGCTTCTTCTTCGAGGTCCACGACAACCCGGAGGCCGCCCTCAGCGACGGCCCCAACGCCCTCCCGCTCGCCTGGTTCGACGAGATGATGGAGACAATCCTCAAGATCCGCGCGGCGGCGGGGCCGCTCTTTTTTTAACGCAAACCCCGCCCCCGCTTCGCGCGCCCCACGGTCTCGCGCCAATGCCGGTGGGCGAGGCGGCGGCGGTGGGCGGCGAGCCAGCGGGCGTCCTCGGCGTAGGTGGTGGGGTGGAGCGGCTCGACCGGCTTGAGCCGCAGCCCGTCGTCGACATTGGCGAAGGTGAAAGCGCAGGAATTGCTCAGCGAGCGGGCCTGCCGGTCGGCGCCCACGCGCAGGATCTCGGTCTCGACCTGCAGCGAGTGGTCGCCGGCGTGGACGACCCGGCTGACGAAATGGAGCTTGTCGTCGAGCCGCACCGGCTGCAGGAAGTTGATGCGGTTGACCGCGACGATGACCGGCCGGTCGGGCGCCGCCAGCTCCACCGCGATCGCCGCGTTCTCGTAGGCGCGGCGGATCAGGTAGCCGCCGAAAATTTTCTCGGGGACGTTCTCGTACTCGGGATACATCCGCTCCCACGAGTGGGTGACCGCGCGCTCGGCGAGCAGTCCGCGGAAGCCGGGCTGTTCCTGCGCCGAGTGGAGCGCGGCGAGCGCGGCGTATTCGTCCGCCGCCGGGGGCGAGGCGAGCGCGGTGAGCGCGGCGCGGTGCTCGGCGCGGTGCTGGAGCGCCTTGTCGCGGCGGCGAATCTCCAGCGGCGCCGCGTATTCGAGCGAGGGCAGCGGCAGGCTTTTCGCGATTTCGCCGCCGCCGGTGCGCGCCACCATCGTCACGTAGCAGGAGGCGACGTGGTCCCCGGGCCGGGGGGAATGCTCGACCCGGATCCCGACCTCCATCGAGGCGGTGCCGACGAAATTGAGCATCGCCCGGAAGGTCAGGTCGCGGGTCGCGTCGCCCGGAGAGCGGATGTAGATGTTGTCGATCGCGGCGGTGACCACGCGCGCCCCGGGGTTCGCCGTCCGGGCGTAGGCCAGCGCGCAATCCTCCGCCAATTTGTCGAGCACCTCGAGCAGCAGCCCGAAGCGGATGTTCCCGAGCAGCGGCTTGTCGGTGACCAAGTGGCGCCGGCGCAACTCGGCGTCGGACGCGAACGGCAGCGTGCGGATGAGCGAGGTGTCGGCGGGGCGCATTTGTTGAAGACCGGCGGCTGGAGTCTGGAGAGTGGAGGGGAAGGAAGTGTAACGGGACGAGAACAACCCTTTCCCCGAGCGTAAGACCGTCGGCGGGAAGCGGGTTGGCTGCCTTGTGCTTAAACCCTGGATCCCAGGCCCTGAACCCTCAGCGGGTCAGCGCCCTCACGCGCCGTGGCACTTCTTGTATTTTTTCCCCGAGCCGCAGGGGCAGGGCTCGTTGCGGCCGGCTTCCGCGGTCTTGCGCACCGGCGCCTGCGGGCCTCCCGAGGCGGCGCCGGCGGCGCGGGCCGCCTCCTCGAAGAGACGCTGCTGCTCGCGCTGACGGCGCTCCAATTCCTGCTGCTGCCGGCGCGCCCACTCCTCGCGGGCGCGTTGCTGCGCCTCCTGGGCGGCGGCCTCCTGCTCGGGGGTGGGCGGCTCGACGCGGTAGATGTTGAGCAGCGACTCCTCCTCGATGCGGGCCATCATGGTTTCAAACAGGCCCAGCGCCTCGCGCTTGTACTCGACGACCGGGTCCTTCTGCCCGTACCCGCGCAGGTTGATGCCGGCCTTGAGGTGGTCGATGGTGAGCAGGTGGTCCTTCCACTGCCGGTCGAGGGTGTGGAGGATGCCGCCGCGCAGGAATTGCACCAGCCGCTCGCCCCACCCTTTCCGCCGCTCGGCGAACTTCGCCTCGCAGGTGGCCTTCGCGGCGGCCTCGCCGTCGGCGGCCGTCTTCTGCGGCTCGAGGTGGATCCCGAACAGCCGCTCGCACTCGCGGGTGAAGGCCTCGCCGTCGAAACTCCTGCCGTCGGGGCCGGTGGCGCGGGCCGCGAAGTCGCCGATGACGAGGTCGGTCCGCTCCTGAACCCATTCGGGCAGCGCCTCGCCGGCGAGCACCTGCTGACGCAGGCCGTAGACCGCCTCGCGCTGCCGGTTCATGACGTTGTCGTACTCGAGCAGGTGCTTGCGCTGCTCGAAGTTGCGCCCCTCGACCTGCTCCTGCGCCCGCTCGATCGAGCGGGTGACCATCTTGTGCTCCAGCGGCTCCTCGTCGCTCAGGCCGAAGCGGAGCATCCACGCCTTGAAGCGGTCGGAGCCGAAGATGCGGATCAGGTCGTCGTCGAGCGATAAATAAAAGCGCGAGCCGCCGGGGTCGCCCTGGCGGCCGGCGCGGCCGCGCAGCTGGTTGTCGATGCGGCGCGACTCGTGGCGCTCGGTGCCGATGATGAAGAGGCCGCCCGCATCGAGCACCTCGTCGCGCTCCTGCGCGCACTGTGCGCGCAGCTCGGTCAGCTTCTTCTTGAGGTCGTCGGTCTGCGCCTCCTGCCCCATCGCGATGTGGGCGAGGGCTTCCGGGTTGCCGCCCAGCAGGATGTCGGTGCCGCGGCCGGCCATGTTGGTGGCGATGGTGACCGCCCCCCTGCGCCCGGCTTGGGCGACGATCTCCGCCTCGCGCGCGTGCTGCTTGGCGTTGAGCACGTGGTGGCGGATCCCCCGCTCCTTGAGCAGGGCGGCCAGCGCCTCCGACTTCTCGACGCTCACCGTGCCGACCAGCACCGGCTGGCCGGCTTCGTGGCGCTCGGCGATGAGGTCCGCCACCGCCTTGAATTTCCCCTTCTCGCTGGCGTAGAAGAGGTCGTGCTCGTCGCGGCGGATCATCGCCCGGTGGGTGGGGATCATCGTCACGTCGAGCTTGTAGATCTTCGAGAACTCGACCGCCTCGGTCTCGGCGGTGCCGGTCATGCCCGCCAGCTTGCGGTACATGCGGAAATAATTCTGCAGCGTGATGGTGGCGTAGGTCTGGGTCTCGTTCTGGATGCGGACCCCCTCCTTCGCCTCGACCGCCTGGTGGAGGCCGTCGGACCAGCGGCGGCCGTGCATGAGGCGCCCCGTGAATTCGTCGACGATGAGGATCTCGTCGTCCCCCTCCTCGCCCGGCTGGATGACGTAGTGATGATCGAGCTTGTAGAGCTCCTTGGCGGAGAGCGCCTGGTTGACGGCGTGGAGGATCTCGAGGCTCTCGGCGGCGAAGAGGTTGGCGACCCCGGTCAGCCGCTCGGCCTCGGCGACGCCCTTCTCGTTCATGGTCACCGAGTGCATCTTCTCGTCGACCTCGTAGTGCTCGCCCGCCAGCAATTGCTTGACCGCGCGGTCGGCGATCACGTACTTCTGCGGGTTGTCCTCGCTGGGGCCCGAGATGATGAGCGGGGTGCGCGCCTCGTCGATGAGGATCGAGTCGACCTCGTCGACGATGGCGAAGGCGTGGCCGCGCTGCGCCATGTCCTCGACCCGGAACTTCATGTTGTCGCGCAGGTAGTCGAAGCCGAACTCGTTGTTGGTGCCGTAGGTGATGTCGCAGTCGTACTGCGGGCGGCGGCCGCCGGGATCCTGGTCGGCCTGGATGCAGCCGACGGTGAGGCCGAGGAAGCGGTGGACCTGCCCCATCCACTCCGCGTCGCGCTTGGCGAGGTAGTCGTTGACGGTGACGATGTGGACGCCCTCGCCGGTCAGCGCGTTGAGGTAGGCCGGCATGCAGGAGACGAGCGTCTTGCCCTCGCCGGTCCGCATCTCCGCGATTTTGCCTTGATGAAGGACGATGCCGCCGATCATCTGCACGTCGTAGGGCCTCAGGCCCAGCGTCCGCTTGGCCGCCTCGCGCACCACCGCGAACGCCTCGGGCAGCAACGCGTCGAGCGTAGCGCCTTCTTTCAACCGCCGCTTGAATTCGTCGGTCTTCGCCTTGAGCGCGGCGTCGGAGAGCGCGGCGAATTCCTTCTCGTAACCGAGAATCTTGAAGACGATCGGCTCCAGCGCCTTGATGTCGCGCTGATTCTTGGTGCCGACCACCACTTTCATGATCGTTTGCAGCATGGGAAACCCGGGAAACGGGCCGCGACGGGATTTTCATCCCGCCCGAGGCCGAAGACTATCGGAAGCCGGGAATTTTACGGGAGTTGATCGGAGAGGATTTCGCCCGCGCCCCCACCGGGCCGGCTTGGGCGAAGACTCAACCTTTTTTCCGTTCCTGCAACCGCAGCTCCCGGCGGCGGACGGCGTCCTTGTTGCGGCGCTTGTCGTCGGCGGTCTCGAGCTTGAGCGGCGCGACCGGCGCGGGACGGCCCAGCTCGTCGAGCGCGGCGAAGGTGAGGTAGGCGGAGACGACGTGGCGCCGGTCGCCGGTGTCGGGATTCTCCGAGATCACCTTGACCCCGACCTCCATCGAGTGGCGGAAGGCGGCGTTCACCTGCCCGTGCAGGATCATGATGTGGCCGAGCTTCACGGGGTGGAGGAAGCTGAGGTGGTCGACCGAGGCGGTGACGAGATTGCCCCGGTAGTGGCGCACCGCGGCGAGGTAGCCGCAGATGTCGAGCAATTCCATCACCCGGCCGCCGAAGACCGAGCCGTACTTGTTCATGTCCTTGGGCAGGACGACCTCGGTCATCACCACCCGCGTCGCGGCGACCGTCCCCTTCGGCGGAACCGGCGGCGGGGCGTGGGGGTCGCGGGCGCGCTTCTTCATGGCGCGTAGTTTAGCGAGCCACCCGCCCGCGCCGCCCTGCCTTCGGAAACCCCCTCCCCCCCGAAAATCCCGGGAATCAAAATCCATTTGGTCGCCGCATTTTCATTGAACGGCGCGGAACGCGGGGCGCCCCCTAGAATTGCCGCGATGGCGATGCCCTTCGAAGCGCGGCTGGCGGTGCGCTACCTCACCGCGCGGCGGGGCGGGGCGTATGTCGCCTTCATTTCGCTGATCGCGGCGACGGGGGTCGCCGTCGGGGGGGCCGCGCTGGTGATCGCGCTGGCGCTCATGAACGGCTTCCAGGGGGCGATCGCCGAGCGGCTGCGCGGGGCGAACGCCGACCTCTCGCTGATCTCGGGCGGCGAGGGGATCGCGCCCCCGGAGCGGGCGCGGATCGAGGAATTCCTGCGCGCCGACCCGGCGGTGAAGGCGGTCGCGCCGGTCGCGGGGGGCGCGGGGCTGATCGCGTCGGATTTTTCCCGCGAGGCGCGGCTCATCAAGCTGGTCGGCGTCGAGCCGGAAAAACAGACCGAGGTCGTCGACCTCGGCCGCTTCGTGCGCGAGGGCGACCTGCAACAACTGCACCCCGACGGGATCTTCCTCGGCCAGGAGCTGGCGCTCACGCTCGGGGTCGCGGTCGGCGACCCGGTCCGCGTCACCGTTCCCAACCTCGCGATCTCCCCCTTCGGCGCGGTCCCCCGCTCGCGCCGCTACGTCGTCGCCGGCATCATCGGCAGCGGCTACTTCCAGTACGACAGCGAGAACGGCTACCTGCGCTACGACGAAGCCGCGTCGTTGCTGGGGCTCGACGGGCGGGCGACCGCGCTGCTCATCCGCTGCCGCGCCCCCGAATTGACCGGCGCGCTGAAGGCCCGCCTCGCGCCGCGCCTGCGCGACAGTTCGCTCTCGGTGCTCGACCTCGAGGAGGTCAACCGCGATTTCTTCAAGGCGATGCGCACGGAAAAGCTGGCGCTCGCGATCGGCATCTCGCTCATCCTCGCGGTGGCGGTTTTGAACATCACCTCGATGCTGGTGCTGCTGGTGGTCGAGAAGACCCGCGCCATCGGCATCCTCACCGCGCTGGGGGCGACCCCGCCGCAGATCCGCCGCGCCTTCCTCGCGATGGGGCTGGTCATCGGCGGGATCGGGACGCTCGCCGGCGCGGGGGGCGGGTTGCTCCTCTCGCTGCTCGCCGGCCGCTACCGCTGGTTCAAATTGTCGCTCGCGATCTACCCCATCGACCACGTCCCCTTCGCGCCGCGCCCCCTCGACGCCCTCGCGGTCGCCGCCCTCACCCTCGCCATCGCGCTCGTCGCCACCCTCCACCCCGCGAGCCGCGCCGCGAAACTCGATCCCGTCGCGGCGCTGCGGCACGACTGACGCGCCCCCCGGGCCGTCAGTGCGCCTTGCGCGCGGCGCGGTGGGGCAGGATGAAGATGCAGCCGATGATCGCCGCGAGCAGGACGGCGGTGGCGAGAAAGCGGCTCAACGCGAGCCCGCCCTGCGCGTGCGGCTTGTCGAGGAAGTCGCCGACCACCGCCCCGAGCGGCCGGGTGAGGATGAAGGCGGCCCAGAAGAGCGCGGTGCGGGAGATTTTCGTCCGCCAGTACGCGAGCGCCGCGAGCAGCAGCAACCCGCCGAAGACCGCGGCCGCGCCGGCGTAGCCGAGCCCCAAGCTGTCCGCGCTCCAGTCGCCCAGCGCGGTGCCGAGGGTCTGGGAGAACATGATCGTCACCCAGTAAAAAATCTCGGACCTCGGCTCGGCGACCGAAGAGACATCGACCGAGCCGAGCGTCCGGTGCCAGGCGGAGAGCGACGCCGCCAGCAGCGCCAGCAGCAGCGCCGAGCCGCCCGGGTAGCCGATGCCCAGCGAGCGGTCGGCGAAATCGGCGAGCGTGGTGCCGACCGTGGTCGAGGCGATGATGGCGATCCAGTAGATCACCGGGTGGAATTTCTTCGCGCCGATCTGCGCCGCGATCGCGGCGATGAAGAGGGCGAGGAAGATCGCGGTGGAGACGAGGTAGCCCAGGTTCAGCGACATCGAAACCGCGTCGCCGCCGGTCTCCCCCAGCGTCGTGGCGAGGACCTTGATGAGCCAGAAGCCGAGGGCCACCTCGGGCACTTTGCTCGGGCCCGGCGCGGGCTCCCCTTCCATTTCCATGTTCGGTTCCATGTTCGGCCGTCCGCGCCGCGCTAATGCGCCGCCGGCGCGCGGTCGGCCGCCGCTTCCGCCTTCTCCTGCGCGGGGGTCTCGTGGGCGACCGACAGCACCTCGCCCGAGACCGCGTCGATCATCACTTCCTCGACGCCCGCCCGGTCCTTGAGCCGCAGGTCGAAGGAATAGGCCAGGCAGCCGTGCTCGACCTCCAGCTCGCCGCTGCTCACCCGCTTGAGGCGGGTTTGGCCGACCGCCTTCACCGCCGCGGCGAGGAGGGAGAGTGATTTGCGGGTGAAAAAAAGGCGCATGGCCACCTCGTTGCGTTCCAGATGGTTCATATTTCCGTCGATCGTTCAGCTTCCCACTAGCATCAACTCCGCCAGCTCGCAGATCGCGTGGGCGAGGAAGAGGTGGGTTTCCTGGATGCGGCTGGTCTCGCCCCCCTCGACGATGAACTCGATTTCCGCGAGCCCCTTGGTGCGGCCGCCGTCGCGGCCGAGCGAGGCAAGGGTGAGGCCGCCCTTCTCGCGCCCCGCGCGCAGGCCGCGGATGACGCTCTCGGAATTGCCGCTGGTCGAGATCCCCCACACCACGTCGCCCGAATTGCAGAACGCCTCGACCTGGCGGGAAAAGAGGTCGTCGTAACAGCGGTCGTTGGCGATCGAGGTGACGGTCGAGGGGTCGCAGCAGAGCGACAGCGCGGGCCAGGCCGCCCGTTCGCGCTTGAAGCGGTTGACGAACTCGGCGGCGATGTGGCTCGCGTCGGCCGCGCTGCCGCCGTTGCCGAACAGCAGCAGCTTGTTCCCGGCGCCGATCGCGCCGGCGACCCGGCGCGCCGCCTCTGCGAGGCGCGGCGCGTTCGCGCGCGCGAAGCGCTCCTTCACGCGCAGCGAATCGTCCAGCCACTCGAGGATCAGCCGCTCGGCGTCCATGGCGGGATTTTAGTTCACGAGTAACGAGTTCCGAGTGACGGTGGTGGATGACTCCGCGGGGTCGAAGGCCGGCTCGTAACTCGCCAACTCGGAACTCGTTACTTTCCGCGCATCGCCGCCTCGACCTCGTCGGCGCTGTGGTACGGGGGCGAGAGGGTCTCGTAGCCGGTGGCGGTGATGACGAGGGTGTCCTCGATACGGACGCCGAGCGGGGCGCCGCCCGAGAGCGGGTCGTGCTCGAGGTAGATGCCCGGCTCGTTGGTGATGACCGCGTTCGCCACCAGCGGCTGGGCGTGGCCGCGGTCGTGGGTCTCGAGCCCGACCGTGTGGCCGACCCCGTGGATGAAATATTTGTCGCAGGTGCCGCCCTTGTCGTCGCAGACCTTCCCCTTCAGGTAGTCGTGCGCGGCCTTGTCCATCTCGGGCAGGGTCGAGCCGGGCTTGGCGTGCTTGAAGGCCTCGGCCTGCGCTTCATGCACCCAGGTGTAGATCTGCTTCTGGCGCGGGCTGAACCTCCCGCTCACCGGGTAGGTGCGGGTCAGGTCGCTGGCGTAGTGGCGGTACTCGGAGCCGATGTCGACGACGACCAGCTCGCCGGCCTCCATCTTCCGCCGGTTCGCCTCGTAGTGGAGGGTGACGCCGTTGGGGCCGGCGCCGACGATCGAGGGGAAGGCGATGCCGGTCGCCCCCTGGCGCAGGTACTCGTGCTCAAGCTCGCCCTGCAATTCATACTCGTACATCCCGGGCTTGAGGGCTTTCGCGGCGCGGGCGTGCGCCGCAGTGGTGATCGCGCAGGCGCGGCGGATCAGGCCCAGCTCCCCTTCGTCCTTCACGAACCGCAGCTCGGTGAGCAGGGGGTTGAGGTCCTTCACCGCGATGCCGCCCAAGTGGTCGCGCAGTTCGCGCAGCAGCGACTCGTTGGGGGCGAGCGGCTGGCCCGGCTCGCTCCCCTCGCCCGCGACGTAGATCGCCCGCGCCTCCAGCCGCCTCGCCGCGCGCGCCACCGCCGCCGCGAAGCCGGCCTCGTCTCGCACCGCCTCGGCGCCGGTCTCGCGTTTCGTCCGCTCGAGGAGCTCCTTCTCCGCCTCGGAGCCGGCGTCGTTGCTGCACAGGAAGAAGCCGGTCCACTGCATCGCGCCCCGGTCGCAAGGGGGGAAGAAGAGCGTGTCGCGCTGCTCGCGCCGCCCCGGCTCGCCCGCCTTCGCCGCTAGCAGCAGCGCGCCGCCGTCCGACTCGCTGCCGGTGAGGTAGTAAAAATCGGCGTCGGGGCGGAAGGGCTGGAATTCCTCGCGGTAGGGCTTGCGCTGGCGCAGCACCACCAGCGCCGTGCCGCCCTCCTTTTGCAGAACCGATTCGCGCAGCCGGTCGCGGCGGGCGCGGTAGGGGTTGGGCGCACCCTTCCCGTCGGCGCGGGCGGCGAGCAGGAATCCCGCGCCGGCGACGACGCCGGCGGCGAGCAGCAGTTGATTCATGATGAACCTCGCGGGGGAGGTCGTCATCTTATCGCCCGTCGCCGGGTCCGCCCGCGCCCCTGTGACGAACGGGCGGTCCCGAGGAGGTGGTGCGCACGATTCTTGAAGCGGGGCAGGCGTCCAGCCGCGCTTCATCCCCGCAGCGCGGCGGCGCAGGCGTCGCGGACCCGCGGGATCGCCCGGCCGTCGAAATCGAGGTGGGTGACGAAGCGGACGGTGCGCGGCCCGAAGGGGACGGCGAGGACGCCGCGCGCCTTGAGCCGCGCGAGGAAGGCCCCCGCGTCGGGAGCGGGCTCGGGCAATTGCGCGATGAGGATGTTGGTGACGACCTTCGCGGGATCGAGCCGGAGCCCCGGCAGTTCCGAGAGGGCGAGCGCGAGCGCCTTGGCGTTGGCGTGATCCCCGCCCAGCCGGTCGAGATGATTTTCGAGCGCGTGAATCCCCGCCGCGGCGAGGATGCCGGCCTGGCGCATCCCGCCCCCCAGCCGCTTGCGCGCGGGGCGGGCGGCGCGGATGAATTCGCGGGCGCCCAGCAGCAGCGAGCCGACCGGGCAGCCGAGCCCCTTCGAGAGCGAGACCATCACGCTGTCGAAGCCGGCGGCCAGCTGTTTCGCCGCGACCCCCGAGGCGTGCGCGGCGTTGAAGAGGCGCGCGCCGTCGAGGTGGGCGGGAACGCCCTTCGCCTGCGCGGCCTTGCGCGCGGCGTGCAGCGCGTCGGGCGGCCAGACCGAGCCGCCGTGCAGGTTGTGGGAATTCTCGAAGCAGGCCAGCGCGGTGCGCGGCCACAAATCGTGCGCCTCGCGAAGCCCCTCCGCGACCTGCGCGGGGCTCATCACGCCGTCCGCCGTCTCGACGAAGCGCGGCTGCACCCCGGCGATGGCCGCCAGCGCGCCGACCTCGTAGTGGTAGAGGTGGGCCTTCGCCTCCAGCAGCACCTCGTCGCCCCGCTTGGTGTGAAGGAAGACCGCGAGCTGGTTGGCCATCGAGCCGGTCGGGCAGAAGAGCGCCGCCTCGTGGCCGAGAAGTTCCGCCGCCTTCTCCTGCAGCGCGTTGACGGTCGGATCCTCGCCGAAGACGTCGTCGCCGACCTCGGCCGCCGCCATCGCGGCCCGCATCGCCGCGGTCGGCTTCGTCACCGTGTCGCTGCGCAGGTCGATGAATCCGCTCATGCGGGAATTATCGGGGAGGCGGCTCGCGACTCGGCGGGAATCACATCTGGAGTTCCGAGTAACGAGTCACGAGTTCCGAGTGGGTGGCGTCGCTGCGCGACGTTCTTTTCCGGCGCGCGGAGCGCGCATTAAGAAACGTGCCGCAGGCACGCCACGACTCGTCACTCGGAACTCTCGACTCGTCACTCCCGGGTTCGCCATCCGCGGGCCGATGCGCCCTCCATAATGCCTCGCATGTCGCTGCCCCACACCGAATCCCATTTCACCGGCACGCAAACGGTGCGCGACGTGGTGCTGGGGATGGCGGACGGCCTCACGGTCCCGTTCGCGCTGGCGGCGGGGCTCGCGGGGGCGGCGGTGAGCCACTGGGTGGTGGTCACCGCGGGGCTCGCCGAGGTGGCGGCGGGCACGATCGCGATGGGGCTGGGCGGCTACCTCGCGATGAAGAGCGAGGCCGAGAGCTACGAGGCGGAATACCAGCGCGAGTGGCGCGAGACGCACGAGCTGGAGGCGGTCGAGCGGCTCGAGGTGCGGCAGATCTTCGAGGGCTACGGCCTGAGCGACCCGGGCCTCTCGCAGGCGGTCGACGCGGTCTGCGCCAACCGCGACGGCTGGGTCCGCTTCATGATGCGCGAGGAGCTGGGGCGCGAGAAGCCGGCGCCGGGGCGCGCGGCGCGCAGCGGCCTCACGGTCGGCCTCAGCTACGCGGCGGGCGGCCTGGTGCCGCTCGTCCCCTATTTTTTCCTCGCCTCGGTGCGCGGCGCGCTGGGCTGCTCGGCGGCGGTCACGCTCGTCGCGCTGGCGCTCTTCGGCTGGGTGAGGGGGAGGGTGATCGGCGCGCCGCCGCTGCGCTCGGCGGCGCGGACGCTGCTCACCGGCGCGCTCGCGGCCGGCGCCGCCTACGGGCTCGCCGCCTGGCTGGGCGGCGGGAATTC
>JACXTT010008447.1_pt1 | contig 14268 bp, 12 predicted proteins | sample 9270951 | NCBI WGS metagenome assembly JACXTT01 (sample SAMN15532306, study PRJNA645909) | rock metagenome | isolation source: weathered quartz diorite | place: Puerto Rico | collected 2017-06-21 | reverse complement strand
GCGACGACGTGGATGTTCGGGCTGAGCGCCGGCCGCTCGCACTTCTGCCAGCCCTCGGAGAGGGGGTTCCCCGGGAAGCCGCCGAGGAACGCGATGTTGCCGGACTTGACGTCCCTGTTCATCACGTACGCGTACACCTTGCCGAGCGCGCACGTGTCCTCACCAACGACCGTGAGGTAGTTCTTACCCGGATCGGATACGTAGCCCCACGCGTACGTCGCAACGGGGATTCCGGCGTCCGTGGCCTCCTTCATCACCGGGATCATGGCGTCGCCGAAGTCCGGGTAGGTGACGATCAGGCTGACATGCTGCGCGATCGCGGCCTTCCAGTCGGCGAACGCCTTGTTGAAATCCACGTGTGCGCTGCTGTAGATGATCTTGCCGACCTCGGGATACGTCAGCGCCTGGAGGATGAACTCCATCCTCGACATCTCCCGGTAGACGTTCTCGCCGAACTGCTCGAGGTACGCGACGGTGAGCTTGCCGCCCGTCCCGGTGTCACAGCCGTTGTTCTTCCAGCACTTGTACGCCAGGTCGAGGTTGACCTTCCTGTCCGCGCGGCCGAGGCCGGCCAGCGCGATGTTGCGCGCCGTCGGGTCCTTCGGGAGCAGCGTGGCCTTGAAGAGCGTGTGCTTCAAGGTGGCGACTTGTGCCTTGTAAACCTCGCCATACCCGCCGCCCTTGCCGATGGTCGGCGGCGACTTCGTCGCCGCGGCCGTCGTCGTCTTGGTGCCGCCGCTGCTCGACGCGACGAGCGCGAGCGTTGCCGCGAGCAGTCCGAGCATCAGCACTGCCATTACGCGGCGCTTGTGTCTCGCTGCGGACCCCTCTCCTCCGTGCATCGTGCCTCCTTTCGTGAGCCTCAGCTCGTGTTTTTGTTCGTTCCGATGAATTGATTTCCAGCCGGAGCCTCGATCGGTCGCAGAGAGCGGCCGAGGAGCGACGCGACCCGGTCACCGGAGACCAGCATTCCCGCGATGATCGCGGCGCCGTAGACGACGAACTGCCACCCCGGGTGTTGGGGGAGGAGGATCAGCAGCATCTGCGGCAAGAAGGTGAGCGTGAGCGCTGCCAACCACGTCGAGGTCGCGCTGGCCAACCCGCCGGCGAGCGACGCGCCTGCGATGACGACTGCAGCGATCGGGGCGAGCAGGTAGGCGGCGCCGAACGCCGGGTCGATGTAGATGCGGATACCGGCAAGCAGGACTGCCGCACCCCCGTAGAGGATGCCGGCCGCCGTGTACGCGAACACGACGTGTGCTCGAACGCGCAGACCGGCCATCCACGCGGCTCTCGGGTTCGCACCCACCGCCTGAAAGCGCCGGCCGGCGGTTGTGTAGCGGAGGAGGAGCGCGACGGCGACCGCGATTGCCGCGCCGGTCCAGAAGACGACGCTGATGCCAAGCGGCTTCTCCGCCGCCCACGACGAGAGCGCTCCCGGCACTTGCAGCGAAACCGTGTGCTCGCCAGCGTACTTCGAGCTCCCCGCAAACACGATCAACCCGGTTGCCAGCGTCACGATCAGCGGGTTCAAGCTCAGGATTCCGACGAGGATCCCGTTGGCGAGTCCCACCGCCGCGCCGAGGCCGACGCAGGCGAGGATTCCGAGCGCCAGTCCGTGGTTGGACCCTACGCCCACGCCGACGAGCAGGTTCGCGCCGAGGGAGATCACGCCCGGAGTCGAGAGGTCGATGCCGGCGTGCATGATCACGAGCATCTGCCCGAGCGCCGCCACCGCGAGAATCGTCATATTGGGGAGGACGAAGGCCCAGTTCGCGTGGTGGAGCGCGTCGGGCGCGATGATCGCGGCGACGATCGCGAGCACCCCGGTGGCCAGCCACACCGGCAGGAAGCGGGCTGCGCCGACCGCACTCGCGACGACCGTTCGACCGGGGGCGCTCACGTTCCGGGGCATGGAGACAGTGAAGGGCTAACCGCGACCAGGCGCCCATTCTGTGCAGGTGCCGCGAGGGGTGTCAACACCGGCTGAACGGCGTTGTCCCTACAGACGCTCGGCGAGGTAGGCCCAGTCGCGCTCGAACCGGTACGAGTGGCGGTCAGGAGGCCCCGGCGCCGACGTTTCGAGCCAGCGCACGCGCGCGCCACGGGTCTCGTGGAACGCGTGAATGCAGCCGACGCCCGTCCAGAACACGTCACCTGGCTCGAGGGTGTAGCGGTCGCCGTCGGCGACGACGTCGACCACGCCGTCGAGCATGGTGTACGACTCCTCGAAGGGATGGTCGTGCGGGTGGGCGACCGCACCCGGCTGGTAATCGACCATGAACATCGTCGAGAGATGGGCGTCGAGCCGCTTGTCGACCAGCATCTTGACCGCGATGCCGCTGTACGCGAGCACGGCCGTCGCCATGCTCGCGGAGACTGTCGGAGCGCTCACCTGTGCACCCTGCTTGAGCCGGTCGAGATCCATGTCCTCCTCCGAGAGCACGAAGAGATGTCGGTTGCGCGGATCGCGGACGTCGAGCGGGCCTCCATCGGTCGAGGGAGCTACTCCCGCGAAGAACGTGTCTGGTGGCTGTGAGGAGTCTCGAGGGCGGGGGGCGGCCATGTCGATCCACCGGGCCTCTACGCCACTGTTTCGCCAGGCGTGCGGCATCCCGACGGGGACGATTCCGCATGCGCCCGGGCGCAGGCGCACCGCGTGTGCATCGAGGTACAGGCACGGCTCGCCGTCGAGGACGAAGAAGCTCTCCTCGTACGAGTGGATGTGCTGGTCGACGTGACCGTCGCCGAGCGAGCTGAGCCCGAGGCCCATGTGCACGGCGCCTGTCTCGACGCCGACGAGCGGTGCGCGCGCGTATCCAGCCGAGTGGTCCTGGAGGGCGGGAACAGCTGCGATCTCGGCCGCGCGCTGCAGGTGGTAGCGCCGCGTCACATCATGATCCAGCCGCCGTCGGCGGTCAGGTTGACGCCGTTCACTGCTCTGTTCTCGAGCAGGAAGACCGCCGCGTCGGTGATTTCGGCCATCGTCGCCAACCGCCCGGTCGGTGTTCGCGCCACGACCGCGCTCAGATCCTTGCCCGACCAGAACGGGCTGTCCCCGACGAGTCCGGGGTGCAAGGCGTTGACCCGGATCGGGGCGAGCTCGATCGCGAACGTGCGCACCATCGTCGTCACCGCCCCGTTCACGGAGGTCACCGTCGTCGAGCCCGGATACGGGCGGTCCTTGGCCATGCCGCCGAAAAGGAGGATCGCCGAGTCGTCGTGCAAGCGGCCCGAAAGGGCGTGCACCACCTCGGTGTAGCCGACGAGCTTCAAGGTCACGAGCTGGACCGCCTTGCCGACGTCGTACTCCCTGACGGTGTTCGCGTCACGGTCGATGGCCGCGAGCACGAGGAAGTCGACGGCGGCAACGCCTTCGAGCCGCTCCGCGATCGCATGGGGCTCAACGAGGTCGAAGCCGATGCCTCGTGTGTTGCCCCCGATCTCGGCGGCGACCGACCCGGCACGCGTCGGGTCGCGTCCCGTGATCACGACTTCGCGACCGCTGTCGGCGAAGTACCGGGCGATCTCGCGTCCGATGCCGGCGGTGCCACCTACGACGACGACTGCTCCGCTCGCCACGTGCTCTCCTCGCTCGACGCACTCGGCCGTTCGGCCAACCTTAACGCAGTCAGGGCGTCGTGGAGCCCCGGGTGGTGCCGCTGCGTTCGAGGACGAGCCGTGCCGCCTTGTCGACTCGCCGTTGCGCGGCTTCGATCTCGATCAGCTGGCGCGCCTGGCGCGAGAGCCGTTCGACGGGCGTCCACGACACCTCTTCGCTGATCACCTCGACGGCGATTCGCGCCGCGCTCTCGGCGAGCACGGCGGCGATCACCGCAGGCATCCGCGCGTCTCTGCAGGCACCCGCCAGCATGTGCGCCATCCGGACGGTGTCGACGGCGAGCCGTTCGACGCGGACGAGCGCGCATTCGTCGTCCGCCGTGCTCGTCTTGACGTCCCGGACGCGAATCTGAAGCGCCTGCACATCGCTCGAGAAACGCCGCGCGCCGTTCCAGCTCTCAGCCTCCTGGGTGGCGGCATCGTCGAGCAGCTCGAGAGCGAGCATCAACGAGTGGCTGGCTGCATGCGGGTGAAGCGGGGAGGCCGTCGCCACCGGCCGCATCATAGGGTGTTCAGCAGTGCATTACACGCGTTCAACAGGCAAACAGTCAGGCAGGTCATGCCTGTCGACACTCGTCGGGAGCGCGTCGAGGAGCACGGCTGCCGCGCGCTCGCCGGCATGACCGTCCCAGAGCGGGATCTCGGCCGGTCCCGTCGACGCGGGCAGAAGATCGAGTAGTTCCGGAATCCGTTCGGGCCTAGCGCCGAGCAACGTATTCGTCCCGAGCTCTACCGTCACGGGTCGCTCGGTGTTGTCGCGAAGTGTGAAGCACTGCACTCCGAGCGCCGATGTCTCCTCCTGCACGCCGCCCGAATCGGTGAGCACCGCGCGCGCTTCGGCCACGAGCCCGAGGAATGCGAGATAGCCCAGCGGTTGCGTCATCACGACGCTGGCGGCTCTCAGCAGCCGACCCTTTCCGAGCTGTTCGAGCCGTGCTCGGGTGCGTGGGTGGACCGGAAACACGACATCGAGCTCGTCGGCGAGCGCGACCAAGCCTTCGACAGTGGCAGCGAGACAGCCGTCGTCGTCCACGAGTGACGGCCGGTGCAGCGTGACGAGCACGTACGCGCTCGGCTCCACGCCGAGCTCGATCCACGGCCGCCCCGCGAGCGCCCCGCTGAGATGGGTGTAGACGGAGTCGATCATCGTGTTGCCGACGAGGTGAACGCCCTGGACGATCCCTTCGCCCGTAAGGTTGTCGACCGCGCTTGCCGAATGCGCGAGCAGGACAGTGCTGAGATGATCTGCGACTCGGCGATTGTGTTCTTCGGGCATCAGCCGGTCGCCGCTTCGAAGTCCGGCCTCGATGTGGGCGACGGGAATGTGCAGCTTGACCGCCGCAAGGGCGCCCGCGAGGGTCGAGTTGACATCGCCGGCTACGACCACGAGGGCGGGTCTTTCCTGCTCGAGGACGCCTTCGATACCGACGAGAGCCCGAGCTGTTTGCTCTGCGTGCGTGCCCGATGCGACGCCGAGGACGACGTCGGGTTGCGGAAGCCCGAGCTCCCGGAAAAACACGTCCGACATGGCTGTGTCGTAGTGCTGCCCGGTGTGGATCAGCAGGAGCTCCAGCTCGGGCGCGAGCTGCGCGACCGCCCGATGCACTGGTGCGGTCTTCATGAAATTTGGGCGTGCGCCGACGACGAAGGCGATGGCGGCAGACACCGGTAGATCGTAGGGAGACGGTCCCGTGACGATGTGACCCGTTTGGGGGTTTTTCTCAGGCGTCCGGGCTGGTTCACTCGAAGGGTTGGCCGCGCGACATGACGCCGTCTGCGCGCGTGAGGAAGGTCGCTCCGCGTGACGACGATCGCTGCTCCGAGCCGCCGTCTGGCCGCCCGGCAGCCACCGCTCGGGGCGTTGCCGGCGGCGGTGGTCGTCGGCGGCGCTATCGTCGGTCTGGGCGCGACGAACGGCGGGTACTTCCCCGCGTCGTGGGGATGGAGCGCGCTTCTCTTCTCCTGGAGCGCCCTGCTCGCCCTGCTCGTCAGGGGACGCATCAGCCTGACCCGCGCCGAGCTCGCCTTCGTCACCGCGATCGCCGCGCTGCTCGCGTGGACGGCGCTGTCGCTGGTCTGGACCTGGTCGACGACCTCGACGATGTACGAGGTCGAACGGACGCTCGTCTACGCCACGTTCGTCGTGACGCTGCCGCTGCTGGCCGCACGAGCGCACGTCGAGGCGGTGCTCGCCGCGATCCTCGCCGCGTCCGTCGCGCTTTGCTTCTACGGCCTCGCCACCCGTCTGTTGCCGGGACGGCTGACCTCCTTCGATCCGATCGCGACGTACCGCCTGTCCAAGCCGATCGGCTACTGGAACGGGATGGCGGCGGTGAGTGCGTTCGGCTCCATCCTCGCGATTGGGATCGCCGCGAGGGCGCGAAGCGCGATCGCGAGCGCTGCCGCCGCCGCGTCGCTCGTCGTCCTCGTGCCAACGCTCTATTTCACCTTCGGTCGCGGCGGGTGGCTGGCGCTCCTCGTCGGCCTCGCTGCCGTGATCGCGATCGATCCCGCCCGGCTCCAGTTCACCACCACCCTGCTCGTGATCGCGATCTGGCCGGCGCTCGCACTCTGGCGGTCGCACCGCGCGAAGGGGATGACGTCGGACTTCGCGCCGCTACGTGCCGCAGAAAGCGACGGCGTCCGGCTGGCCTGGACGCTCGCGATCCTCGCGGTTGCGGCGCTCGTCACGACTGCGCTCTATGCAACGGTCGCCCGGCGGACGACCGTCGGCGCCCGCGTACGCAGGGCCTGGGCCGTGCTCCTCGCCATGGTCGCGCTCGGCTCTGCCGTGACCGCCGTCGCCGCCTACGGCGGGCCCGCCAGGATGATGACGCGGGCGCTGCATTCGATCCACGAGTCGAGCCCGAACGTGCACGGCGATCAGACGCGGCGCTTGTTCAGCCTCTCGTCGAACGGTCGTCTCCAGACGTGGTCGTCGGCAGTTGACGAGGTCGCCGCCCACCCGTTGCTCGGAACCGGAGCGGGGACGTTCGAGGAGTGGTGGCTCCAGCACCGTACGAGGGTTCTCGACGTCAAGGATGCGCACAGCCTCTTCATCGAGACGGCGGCCGAGCTGGGCGTGGTCGGGTTGTGCCTCCTCGTGCTCGCGCTCGCGGTCCCGTTCGGTGCGGCCGTCGCGGCCCGCGCCGTCTCGTATGTCCCCGTCGCGTTCGGCGGGTTCGTCGCCTACATCGTGCACGCCGCGGTCGACTGGGACTGGGAGCTGCCGGCCGTCACCATCATCGGGCTCGCGTTCGCCGGCTGCATCCTCCTCTGCGCCAGGGGGAGCACCGGTGCCGTCGTGGTCGGTCGTCGCGTTCGATTCGCAGCGGCGGGGTGGCTTGTGGTCGTCAGCGCGTTCGCCTTCGTCGCCCTGACGGGAAACCGCGCTCTCGGGCAGGCGAGACATGCGACCAATCGCGCGGATCCGGTGAATGCGACTCGATACGCCCAGGATGCGGCCCGCTGGGCGCCCTGGTCGTCCGACCCGGTTCGGATCGAGGCCGATTCGGCGCTCGAGCGCGGCGCGATGGGCAGTGCGCGCGCGCTCTATGCCAAGGCGATCGTCAAGGATCCGCGGAACTGGGAGCTCTGGCTTGGATTGGCGCTGTCCAGCAGCGGTGACGCCAGGCAGAAGGCGCTCGCGCGTGCCACGGCCTTGAACTCCCTCGATCCAGTGATTCGTGAGCTCTCCTCGTAAGAAACCCACTCCTGGTGCGGTATTCCAAGTGCCATCACCGCATGAGGAGACCGATGAGCATGGAACGGTTTCGACGGAAACAGGGATCGATCGAGAGAAGGCTGCGGCACGAGCGGCCCGAGCCGAGCGACGAGCTGATCCGTCGCATCACGGGAAGCGTCGACGCTAGACCGGCGCGGCGGGGCTCCAGCTTCGCGCTCGCCTTTGCACTGACGTTCGCGCTCGTGGCTGCCTTCGCCCTCACCGGCGGCATCAGCTATGCGGCGTCCGCAGTCAGCGACGGCACGGCGGCGGTTACGCACCTCGTCACAGGCAAGTCGTTCGGCTCGGCGTCTCACTCGCTGAACGCCCACCCCACTGGTCACCAGAACGGCCAGAACGGCAACCATGAGGGAAAGGGCAAAGGCGGCAACGGTGACGACCAGGGCGACGACGAAGGCTCCGACGACGACCAGTACGGTCATAAGGTGGTCATCTGCCACCACCCGCCCGGAAACCCGGGCAACGCACACACGATCACCGTCGATCAGAGCGCAGTGCCGGCGCATCTCGCACACGGCGACACGCTCGGCCCGTGCCCGCCAAAAGACCACGGTGGGAACGGCGACGATGATCACGGCCATGGGCACGGCAACAGCCACGGTCACGGCGACTGAGCCCGGTCTACTTCTCCAGGTCAGCGCGATCGAGCGCCTCACGCAGGCGCTCGATCGCTCTGTGCAGGGCCACGTCGACGGCGTTGGGCGTGAGTGAGAGCATGCCGGCGATGTCGCGGGCGCTGAGGTCTGCGCCATATCGGAGCGCGATCAGTTCGCGGTCGCGGTCGCCGAGGTTCGAGAGCGCATCGCCGAGCGAGAGCTTGCGGACCACCTCGGTTTCGAGATCCGTCGTCGCCATCACGTCTGGGGCGTCGTCGAGCGACATGGCGGTCGGGTTGTGACCACCGTTCAGGCGATGGCGTGCAATGCCGATCAGCCACGCCGTGGGCGTGCCTTTCTCGGGATCGAAGCTCTCGCGGTATCGGAGAGCGCGCTCGAAGACGTCGCCCGTGACGTCGTCGGCGTCGACGCCGGGCCCGATGCGGTACGCGACGTAGGCATAGACCGCTCGTATCAACCCCTCTGGGTGTGTGAGTGGATCGGCCATCTGCATCGGTCTAGCGCCGGCGGCCCCTCCTGGACGCGATCATGCGGTCGATCGTGAATGCCCCGTCTCGACCCGGCGACGCCCCAACGGGTGAAGGCGGCGACCTTGCCGGGTAACCCCCCTGTCAACGACGCGTCCTACCGGCTGATCGCCGAAGACGTCACGCTGGGCGCAGGCGTCGTGGTGCAGGCTTTCTCGAACCTGTACGGGTGCACCGTCGGCGACGAGACGCGTATCGGTCCCTACGTCGAGATCCAGCGTGGCGCAGTTGTCGGCTCGCGGTGCAAGATCCAGAGCCACACGTTCATCTGCGACGGCGTGACGATCGAGGACGAGGTGTTCGTCGGGCACGGCGTCGTGTTCGTGAACGACAAGCGTCCCGCGGCGACGAACGCGAGGGGCGAGCTGCAGACGGCCGCGGACTGGTCGCTCGAACGCACGGTGGTCGAGCGCCGCGCATCGATCGGGTCCGGTGCCATCGTTCTCGGCGGCGTTCGCATCGGAACAGGAGCGCTCGTCGGCGCGGGGGCGGTCGTGGCACATGACGTCGAGCCAGGCGCGGTCGTCGCCGGCGTGCCCGCGCGGGTACTCAAGCGGCCGCACTGACGGCCTCCCGCAACGTCGCAGCGACAGTGTCGCGGAGCGCCGCGCCGTGCGCGTGCAGCACGCCGACGGAGCCATTCGGCTTCTTCTCGGCTACGGGCCAGGAGCCGGGCCTGCGCAGATCGACGATGCGCCCGAGGCGCATCAGCTCCTCGTCGACGGCGGCGAGCTCCGGCATGAAGACGGTGTAGGTCGGTGTCCCGAGCAGCGCCGCCTCTCGGGTCATGGTTCCGCCACCGCCGACGACGAGGTCTGCCGAAGCGAGCAGCGACACGCCGTCGACGGGACGGGCCGGAATGGTGACGCGCCGACCGGCATACCCGTTCGCCTGCTCGTCGTTGCGCGGGAGGAGCACGATCGCAACGTCTTGCCGGCTCTCGAGCTCGGTGAGGACTTCGTCGAACCGATCGTTTTCACCGCGGTGGTAGAGGGCGCCCGTCGGCGGTGGGCGCAAGACGGCGAGGATGCACGAGCCGTCGATCCCCAGTTGTCGCGGCACGTCTCCGTTCGGCTGCGCATGCGTCAGATAGAGCTCTTCCTTGAAGCCCTCATAGCGCACGACCTTCGTCATGTCCGCACCGAAGCGCTCGAGCGCATCGTCCGGGAAGACGGCCGGAACGACGATCCGCTGTGCGAGCCGGAAGCTCAGGTGGTTCGCAGGCTGGTGCTCGTAGTCCATCATCGTGACGACAGGGATGCGCGCGAGCCGCGCCGCGACGATCTGGGCATACGAGCCGTGCGAGAGCGCGACGTCCGGCCTGGTGCGGCGCCCGAAACGCCAGAGCTCCACGGCCCGGGCGCCGATCGCGAGGGCCTTGCGAAACCGACCCGCGGGGCTGACTCCGCCGATGACCGTCAGCTCCGGCCATGCCGCCTGCGCGAGAGCGACCGTCTGCGCGTGGTCGCGGACCGTCAGCAGGACCTCGTCGCGGTCTTCTTGCAGGCGTTCGACGAGGGGCGTGAAGAGCGCCACGTGCGGTGAGTTGGCCAGGTCGATCCAGACCCGCATCAGTCGACCTCGGTTTGCGAGTGCACGAGCTCGAGCCGGGCGAGCGCACGAAACGCCGGCGCGGTCGTCCAGCGGATGAACGGAACGGTGTTGGCCCAGAACCGGCGGCGCTGGAAGGCGATGTGACCGTCCCGCGTGAGCATCTGCTCGACGAGCGCTCGCGCACACCGTTCCGCGAGCCCGAGCGCGCGCGGGCGCCAGGAGACGGCGGACAGCCACGTCTCGATCGCCTGCGCGAAGTTGTGGGCGTCGACCGGGAAGAGCTTGTCGACGAAGTACTTGGGGGTACCGTCGGCGAGAAACAGGCCGCGCTCCCAGAAGTCGAAGCCACGCTCGAGCCGCGGCCGGACGGCCGGCTCGATTCGCTCGCAGAGACCGAGGCTCTCGAGGACGTAGCCGGTGTGGAAGTTGTCGACCCAGGCGTGGCTTTCCGAGTACGGCCACGACCCGTCGTCGAGCTGCGCCGCCAGAGTGGCTCGAAGGGCGCGCCGCGCAGTGAAGTCGAGGTCCGTGCGGCCGGCGAAGCCAGCGGTTCTCGCGAGCACCGAGGAGGCAAGAGCGTTTGCGTTGTGGACGAGCTCGCCCTCCTGAGGAAGGTAGCGAAAGAACGTCCGCTCGTCGTCCTCGAAGAGCAGGGATTCGAGGAGGAAGTCGCACGCGCGCACTGCGCTGTCGAGCCAGGCGGGGTTCGACCCGATCAGCTCGTGCGCATCGAGAAGCGCGTGCGCGGCAAAGCTCGTCGCGATCGCGTTCGGTGTTCCGCGGCGGTAGCCGAAGAACCGGGTCTGGACGTCGAATGGGTACCCCCACCCGAGCCCCGTCTTCGCGGTCGAGCCATCGACGAGTTGCTCGATAAGCGCCGACGCCTGGCGTCGCGCGACGTCGTCGTTGCAGGCAGCAGCGAGCCGGGCGTAGGCCGAGGCGACGAGCGCCACGGCCTTCGCGTTCCACTCCGGTTTGATCCCCAGCACCGGCCGGAGATTCACCGGCGCCACCTTGACGGCCTGTGTCAGCACGCGCCGGCCGAGATCGGTACCGAACGTCAGCAGCGGTGTGAACGGGCTGTTGAGGCCGTCGTACGGATCGTAGCCGCGCCAGTCGCGTGTCTCGCCCCAGGCGCGAATGCGATCGAGCGCGGCTTCCGTCTCCCTCACGGCGCCACCTCAACGGGTTGTCCCGTTCGGAGCGAGTCGACGAGCGCGAACGTGAGCTCCGTCGACGCGAGATAGGTGCCCGCAGGGGGCGCCGCGGCCTCGCCCCGAGCAGCCTCGAGGAACCGCGCGATCGTCGCGCGGTGCCCCTTGTCCCGCGGGGAGCGCCACGTTCTTTTCCTGCCGTCGCGATGCACCGCGAGCTTCGCGAAGTCGTCGAGCACCGCCGAGACGCCTCCGCCGTGAACCTCGAGACGCTCCTTCGGCAACGACGTGTCTCCCGACCCCGAGTAGACGATGCTGCCGACGGCGCCCGCGAACCGAATCTGCGCGCCGAAACTGTCGCTGCACTCGAGTGATCGGCCGCGTTGTGGCACCGCGTACGCATGGGCGGCGACCGCGTGTCCCCCCGCGAGGATCGCCAGCAGGTCGACGAAATGACAGCCCTCGCCGAGCAGGCGGCCGCCCCCCTCTAGCGGGTCGTGGAGCCAGTGGTCGTCCGGCAGGTGACCCGCGTTGACGCGGATCGAGATCACGAGGTCTTCGACGCCGCCGAGCTCCTCCTGCAGACGAATCACGTGCGGTGCGAGGCGCCGGTTGAAGCCGACCATGAACACGGAATCGGGCGACAGCGCAGCCTCGATCTCCGCGAGGTCGATGCGATCGAGCGCCAGCGGCTTCTCGACAAACGTCGCCTTGCCCGCCCGCAGAGCTGCAGCTGCGAGCGCTGCGTGATTCGCGTTCCGAGTCGCGATGACGACGGCACCGACGGTCTCGTCGTCGAGGATCTCGGCAGCGGATTCGGCCGCTCGCTCGAAACCAAAGCGCGACGCCACGTCCGCCGCAGTCAGCCCGGTCTCGCTGGCGACGGCGACGAGCGGCGCCCCGGCTGACCGGAGCGCCGGGAGAATCGTCGAGCGGGCAAAAGCTCCGGCTCCGATCAGACCAACCCCCTGAGTGCGCGCCCGGCCATTCCCGCTCAGCCGGGCGCGGCGCTCGGGCTCGACGTGCGGTGCCGGATACTCGAGCAGGATTCCGAACGGCCGCGTGCACTCTTCCACGCCGGTGAGCGCACCGTAGGCAGCCCCGGCATCCGCAACCGCGAAGCGGTGCGTCGTCAGCTCGGCCGGCGCCACCCGTCCCGAGGCGACGAGAACGAGGAAGGCCTCCATGTTCCGCTGCTCAGTCCACCGGACATAGCCGGGCGGAAGATCGCGTCCGCGCTCCTCGTACTCACGGTCGTAGCGTCCCGGTCCGTAGGAGCGCGACATCCGCAGCTCGAGCTCCTTCTCGTACATGCGCGCACGGTCGACGTCGATGCGCGTCTCGCCGACGACGACGATGCGGCCGCGGTCCCGCGTCAGCTCGACAGCGAGCGCAAGTGGATCGCGGGAAGGGGACGAGGCGCAGAGAAGGACCGCGTCGAGGCCGGCGCCCCCGGTCGCCTGCCGTACGGCGGCATAAAGCTCGGGATGATCGCGCGTGAACGCAAAAGCGCCTCCTTGCTGCGCCCGCTCGACCGCAGCGTCGTCGAGGTCGATGCCGACAACCCTGCAGCCCGCGGCCGCGAGGATGCGAACGGCGAGCTGACCAACGAGCCCGAGGCCGACGACCCCGACATGTTCGCCGATGGCCGCGCCGCTCTGGCGGACCCCGTGGAGCGCTACCGCGCCCACGGTTGCGTAGGCGGCGTCTGCCAGCGCGACGCCTGCCGGCACGGGGGCTACGAGTCGTTGCGGAACCGAGACGATCTCGGCGTGGTTGGCCCATCCGCCGCCGCCGCACGCGACCTGGTCGCCGGATGCCAACCCGTGGACACCACTCCCGACTCGCAGAACGACGCCGGCCGACGAGTAGCCGATCGGCTCGAGGGCGGCGAGCCGGTCGAGCGCAGACCCCAGGGCCGCGGCGACCCCGTCCGCGCGCGCCTTGTCGACCACCTTCCGGACGAGATCCGGCCGTGCCCGCGCCTTGCCGACGAGGCTCTTCTCGCCGGTGAGCATTTTCGTCCGCTCGGTGCCTGCGCTGATCAGTGAGTAGCGGTTTGCGACAAGCACCCAGCCAGGCCGGAGCGCGGGCGGTGGCGCCTCCACCACGCTGACGCGGCCGTCCCTGGGACGCTGAGCGACCTGCCTCACGCCGATTCCTTTGGACGACCGGGCGCGGGCATCTTGCTCCGCCCAGAACAAAGGAGGTTGATCCTGCGATCGAGTTTCGATCCGGGGTCGAACGGCACGAGTTGGCGTGCGGTCTCGTCGATGACAAGAACGTCGCGAAAGTCGTTGCAGAGGTGCCGCGCAAATGCGGACGGGTCGTGACCTGCTGCGGATAGAGCGGCCGGGCTGAACTCGAGGAATACGCGAACGCTCACGCTGGCTGCGAGGGTCCGTTGCATCCCGCGGAGCGCCGCAGGTTCGGCGCCCTCGATGTCGAGCTTGACGACGTCGACCGAGGCGATACCGAGCTCATCGATCGCGAGAGTTCGGGCGGTCGCGATCCGAGGCCGTCGATCGTTCATCGACGCGTGCAAGCCGCTGTGGGTCGCGGTGGCGCTCAGGTAGAAGGGCACGCTGCCCGATCGACTCGAGACGGCCGCATTGGAGACACGGACGTTGGTGGCTCCGTTGAGCCGAAGATTGACCAGCAGGGCTTTTCTCGTCCGCGGATCCGGCTCGAAAGCGAACACCGAGCCCGTTGGCGCCACTCGCCGTGAGGCGAGCAGAGAGTAGAAACCGATGTTGGCGCCGACGTCGAGCACGGTCATGCCCGGGCGGAGCGACCTCGCGAAGACGTCCCGTTCGAAGGGCTCGAACGTTCCCGAGCGGATCTGGTGGAGGATGGTCCAGCTGTCCGCGGGGCCGCCGAGCCGTAGAGTTCCCCACTCGACCTCGAGTCTGTTGCGTTTCATCTCCCTGATTACCTTCTTGGCGGCGTGATTCCCGCCCCCGAGGCCCAGCGTTTTGGTGATTCGCGCGAGATGCGCGGGCCCGTCGTTTACAAGCCGGCTCATCCCGCCCCCCCCCCCCCCCGGGGTC
>JACXTT010008446.1_pt1 | contig 14268 bp, 10 predicted proteins | sample 9270951 | NCBI WGS metagenome assembly JACXTT01 (sample SAMN15532306, study PRJNA645909) | rock metagenome | isolation source: weathered quartz diorite | place: Puerto Rico | collected 2017-06-21 | reverse complement strand
ATCAAACGCCCACACTTATCGACTGTTAATTGTTAAAGATCAGTGTTCGGTACTGCCTGCTGCATCTTGACAAAGCGTTGTGTTTGTCAGCAGCGAAGAAGGAAGAGTATGAAGCGTTTTGCTTGTTTCGTCAACCTGCTTTTTTTCTCGCTTCACTCGGCATTTGCATGCGCCGTTCTGCGAGGGGGCGAACTATAGCAAGGAATCACCGGCGCCGGCAAGATAAATTATTCGGGGACGGCGGCGGTGACTTCGATCTCGACCCGCGCCCTGTCCTCGACCAGGCCCGCGACCTGCACCGCGCTCATGGCGGGAAAGTGCCGCCCGATCAGCTCGCGGTAGGCCGCGCCGATCTGCGGATAGGCAGCCACATATTCCTTCTTGTCGAGCACGTACCAGGTCATGCGCACGATGTGTTCCGGCCTGGCGCCGCCGGCTGCGAGTACGGCGACGATATTCTCCAGTGCCTGGCGCACCTGGCCGGCGAGATCGTCCGTGTGAAAAACGCCGTCGGCATCCCAGCCCACCATACCGCTCACGAATACCATCTTTCCCGATGCGGCGATGCCGTTGGCATAGCCGCGCGGCCGTGGCCAGCCTTCCGGTTGCAATATTTCCATTCAGTTGTGCCTTTCGTGTACAAGGGCGGCTTCGGCCAGCAGCTCGCGGGCGATGATCAATTGCTGCACCTCGGTGGCGCCTTCGTAAATGCGCAAGGAGCGGATTTCCCGGTACAGGCGTTCGACCGGCTGACCGGTGACCACGCCCAGGCCGCCGAATATCTGCACGGCGGCATCGATTACCTGCTGCGCCGTTTCGGTGGCGGTCAGCTTGGCCATCGCAGCCTCCCTGGTGACACGCCGGCCCTGATCTCTCTGCCAGGCGGCCCGGTAGGTGAGTAGCGCCGCGGCGTCGATCCCGGTCGCCATCTGCGCCAGTTTTGCCTGCGTCAGCTGAAAATCCGCCAGGGTCTTGCCGAACATTTTGCGCGCGGTGGCGCGGCCCACTGCCTGATCGAGCGCATGGCGGGCAAAGCCAAGGGCGGCGCCGGCCACCGAGGTCCGAAAAATATCGAGCGTCGCCATGGCCACCTTGAAACCCTGGCCGGCAGCGCCGACCCGCTGATTCACGCTCACGCGGCAGTTCGTAAAACGCAAGCGCGCCAGTGGGTGCGGCGCAATGACGTCGATGCGTTCGGCGATTTCCAGCCCAGGTGTGTGGGCATCGACGATGAAAGCGGAGATGCCGCGCGCGCCCGGCGCTTCTCCCGTGCGGGCGAACACGATATAAAAATCGGCGATGCCGCCGTTGGAGATCCAGGTCTTCTCGCCATCGAGCACATACTCGTCGCCGTCGAGCGTGGCCTGGCACGCCATGGCCGCGACATCGGAGCCGGCATCGGGCTCGGACAGGGCGAAGGCCGCGATGGCTTCGCCGCGGCCCACGCGCGTGAGGTAAGTGCGTTTTTGCGCTTCGCTGCCGAATAGGGTAATTGCGCCGCTGCCCAGGCCCTGCATGGCAAAGGCGAAATCCGCCAACCCCGCGTGGCGCGCCAGGATCTCGCGAATCAGGCAAACGGCGCGCGTGTCGATGGCGTCGCTGACGCCGCCGTACGCGACTCCGCCAATCGCATGTTTCAGCCAGCCCGCCTCGCCCAGCTGCCTGACCAGGGCGCGACAAGTGGCGTCGACGTCATGTTCGGGCCCGTGCGCGATGTTCTGCGCGGCCCAGGTATCGAGCCGCTGCGCCAATAGCCGATGGCGCTCTTCAAAAAAAGGCCACTCAAGATACTGTGTATCGGCCATCGCTCAATCTCCCTCGAACTGCGGCTTTTGTTTGGCCACGAAGGCGTGATAGGCGCGGTGAAAATCGTTGGTGGCCATGCAGATGGCCTGGGCCTGCGCTTCCGCCTCGATGGCCTCGTCGACACCCATGTTCGACTCCTGCTGTAGCATTTTTTTGGTCATGCCGTGGGCGAAAGTGGGACCGGCTGCCAGGGTGGCGGCAAAAGCCTGGGCATCGGCCAGTACGCTGTCGGGCGCGCACAGCCGGTTATAAAAGCCCCATCGCTCCGCTTCCTCGCCGCCCAGGCTGCGACCGGTGTACAGCAGCTCGGCGGCGCGGCCCTGGCCGATCACGCGCGGCAGCAGCGCGCATGCGCCCATGTCGCACCCGGCCAGGCCGACGCGGGTGAACAGGAAGGCGGTCTTGCTGCGCGCCGTGCCGTAACGGATATCGGACGCCAGCGCGAGAATGGCGCCGGCGCCGGCGCAAATGCCGTCGATGGCGGCAATGACCGTCTGCGGGCAGGCGCGCATGGCTTTGACCAGGTCTCCCGTCATGCGCGTAAAAGCCAGCAAACCTGGCATGTCCAGTTTGGTCAGCGGACCGATGATGTCATGGACGTCGCCGCCCGAACAAAAATTCGCGCCGGCGCCGGTGACGACGATGGCCTTGACGTCGTCCGCATACGACAAGGCGCGAAACAAGTCGCGCAGCTCCGCGTACGAATCGAAGGTGAGGGGATTTTTGCGGTCCGGCCGGTTCAGCGTGACGGTGGCCACGCGATTCTCGAGCGCGAACAGGAAGTGCTGCGGCTGATAATCGGCAAAGCTGGCACGGTTACCCGCCAGTTGGTGCGGCTCGCCTGTGAGGTGTCGCATGGGTTCTCCTGTTATTCCAATGGTTCCGGCGCACGCAGACCGCGTTTCATGGACGACAGCAGCGCATACATCGTATTGCGCTCCGCCCCGCTCAAGCTGCCCATCAACTCCGTGATCCAGCTTTCGTGCACGGACGCCATGCGCTTGAAAGCACGCCGCCCCGCGGGCGTGAGCCGCACGCTGTAGGCGCGGCGGTCGTCAGGCACCGCATCGCGCAGCACCAGGCCCTCCTGCTCCAGCTGGTCGGTGATGCCGGTAATGCTGCCGCCAGTGACCATCAGGCGCTTCGACAACTCCCCCATGCGCAGGCCCGCCGGATGGCGGTCGAGTTGCGCCATCAGGTCGAAGCGCGGCAAGGTCACACCGAATTCGGTGCGCATGCGGCTGCGGATCTCCGCTTCCACCAGGTTGGTACAGGACAGCATGCGCAGCCACAGTTTCAGCGACTGATGATGGTCATCGGTCAGCCGGCTTTCGACGTCGGCGCTGTCGCGACTATCGCCACTGTCGCCACTCCCGCCACTTGCGATCAGGCGCACGGTGTTTTTGGTTTGTTTCATGGGATCCTTGATTGCCATGCCTTAGCCCTCCAGCAGTTTGGCCGCCACCTGCTGCGGCGTGAGACCGGTGCTGGCGGCGGCCAGCTGGCGTTCGCGCTGCAGGTTTCGCTCCAGTTGCAGCTTGCCCGCGTGGTACTGGCGCGGCCACGCCACTTGCGTGTAACCCAGCTTGGCTGCCTCGTGCAGGGTCCAGGCGGGATCGGCGAGATGCGGCCGCGCGATCGCGCACAAGTCGGCGCGGCCGGCGGCGATGATGCTGTTGACGTGATCGGCCTCGTAAATCGCGCCCACCGCAATGGTCGGAATACCGACCTCGTTGCGAATGCGGTCGGCAAACGGGGTCTGGAACATGCGCCCGTACACCGGCTGTTCGTGTTTGCTGACCTGGCCGGATGAGACGTCGATCATGTCGGCGCCAGCCGCCTTGAACAGGCGCGACACTTCGACGGCATCGTCCGGTGTCAAGCCGCCCTCGACCCAGTCGTGGGCGGACAAGCGCACACTGATCGGCTTATCTTGCGGCCAGACCGCGCGGATGGCCGCGAACACCTCGAGCGGATAGCGGCAGCGATTGGCCAGGCTGCCACCATAACGGTCGCCACGCTGGTTGGTCAGCGGCGAGATGAAACTGGAAAGAAAATAACCGTGTGCGCAGTGCAGCTCCAGCCAGTCGAAGCCCGCCTTTGCCGCCTCCATCGTGGCGCGCACGAAATCGGCCTTGATACGATCCAGGTCTTCCAGGGTCGCTTCGCGCGCCATCTGCGATACGCCGGGCAGATACTGCTGGGGAGAGGCCGACACCAGCGGCCAGTTGCCCTCGGCCAGCGGGAGATCGCCGCCATCCCACGCACGCCGGGTCGATCCCTTGGCGCCGGCATGGCCCAGCTGGATGCCGATCCTGGCGTCGCCGTTGGCGTGGACGAAATCGACAATTCTCCGCCACGCTGCCGTATGGGCCGGCGTGTACAGACCCGGGCAGCCGGGCGTGATGCGGGCGTCGGCCGACACGCAGGTCATCTCGGCGAACACCAGGCCGGCGCCGCCCAACGCTCGGCTGCCCAGGTGGACCAGGTGATAGTCGCCCACCTCGCCATCGACGGCAGAGTATTGCGCCATCGGCGAGACCACCACGCGGTTTTTTAATACGGTACCGCGCAATTTAAAAGGTGTGAACATTGGAGGGATGCCGTGCTCCGCTGCCGGCGCCGGGATCCCGGCTTGCTCGAAGGCGCGGCGGGCGATCCAGTCGTCAAAACCATTCACGTAGGCGGCGTCGCGCATTCTCAAATTTTCGTGCGACAGGCGCTGGCTGCGGGTCAGCATCGAATAGGCGAACTGCTCCGCTTCCATCGCCGTGTAGCGCTCGACGTTCTCGAACCACTCCATCGAATTACGCGCCGCGCTTTGCAGCTTCAAAACCTCCACCGCACGCGCGGCCTGGTAAGCGTCGAGCACCGGACCGATACCTGCCGGTCCGTGCTTTTCGAAACAGCGCGACAGCTCGATGGCGTCTTCCAGCGCCAGCTTGGTGCCGGAACCGATCGAGAAATGCGCCGTGTGCGCGGCATCGCCCATCAGGACGACCGGCACCTCGCGCCCATCGATGCGGTCGATATGGACCCACTGCCGGCAGACGATGCGGGGAAACTTGATCCACATGGCGGCGCCGCGCAGGTGGCCCGCATTGCTCATCAGGGCGTGGCCATCGAGATATTTTGCAAACAGCTTTTCGCAAAAGGCGATGCCCTGTTCCTGGCTCATCTCGTCAAGGCCCGCTTTTTGCCACACTTCTTCCGGTGTTTCGATGATGAAGGTGGAAGTGTCGCCGTCGTACTGGTAGCAATGCGCCTGGAACCAGCCGAATTCGGTCTCCTCGAAGGCAAAAGTAAACGCCTCGAATTTTTTCTTCGTGCCCAGCCAGACGAAGCGGCAGTGGCGGGTATCGATATCGGGCTGATAGGTAACCGCGTAGCGCGTGCGCACAGGGCTGTTCAAACCATCGCTGGCGATCACCAGGTCGGCGCCGTATTGGGCGGCAATCGCGTGGTCGTCGCTCACCGTGGTTTCGAACACCAGCCGTACGCCGAGCGCTTCACAGCGCGCCTGCAGGATGTTCAGCAGGCGCTTGCGGCCGATGCCGCAGAAACCATGGCCGCCGGAGGTGATGGTGCGGCCCTTGAAATGAACGTCGATATCGTCCCAGTGATTGAACGATTGCAGGATGGTGCGCGCAGTGTCTTCGTCGGCTGCCACCAGGTTGCCCAAGGTTTGATCGGAAAACACCACGCCCCAGCCGAAGGTATCGTAGGGACGGTTGCGCTCGATGACGGTTATCTCGTGCGCCGGGTCCTGCTTCTTCATCAGCAGCGCGAAGTACAAGCCGGCCGGGCCGCCGCCGATGCACACTATCTTCATGACTGCTCCATTATGGGACGCGGCATCCGCCAACTATTTGACTACTCAATATTTTACACTTCAAATACTTTATCATAGCGCCGATGCTTCGTGACGCAATTTAAACCGCTGCAGCTTGCCGGTTTCGGTACGCGGCAAGGCGGTGCGGAACTCGATTTTGCGGGGGTATTTGTAGGGTGCGACCTGCTGCTTGACGTGGTCCTGCAGGATTTTCGCCAGGGCCGGACCGGCCTCCTGTCCGGCGGCCGGCACCACGAAGGCGAACACCACTTGCCCCCGTTCCGCATCCGGCGCGCCCACCACGGCGCATTCGGCCACCGCGGGGTGGCGCAGCAGCGCTTCCTCGACTTCCGGGCCGGCGATGTTGTAGCCGGCCGAGATGATCATGTCGTCGGTGCGGGCCTGGTACCAGTAATAGCCGTCCTGGTCGACCAGGTAGGCGTCGCCGGTCAGGTTCCAGCCATTCAGCACATAGTCGCGCTGGCGCGGATCGGCCAGATAACGGCAGCCGGTCGGCCCCTTTACGGCCAGCCGGCCGATCACGTTCGGGCCGACCGGCTGGCCGTCGTCGCCAAGGATGCAGGCGCGGTAACCGGGGATCGGGCGGCCGGTGGCGCCTGGCCGGATGTCGTCGCCGGCGGCGGAAATAAAAATATGCAGCATTTCGGTGGCGCCGATGCCGTCGATCATGGCCAGGCCCGTCGCGCGCTGCCATGCATTTCTCGTTTCCAGCGGCAGCGCTTCGCCGGCCGACACGCTGCGGGTGAGGCTGCGCAGATCGTGGTTTGGCGCCAGGGCAGCCATTTGCCGGTAAAACGTGGGGGCCGTGAAGCACACCGTGGCGCCGTACTCGGCGATGGCGGCCAGCAGCGCATCGGGCGTCGGCTTCGCCAGCAGCACGGTCGATGCGCCATGACGCAAGGGGAACAGCAGCAGGCCGCCCAGGCCGAAGGTGAACGCCAGCGGCGGCGTGCCGATGAACACATCGCCAGCGACGGTGTGCAGAATCGAGCGCGGGAAGCAGTCGCAGATCGCCAGTACGTCGCGGTGGAAGTGCATGGTGCCCTTCGGCCGCCCCGTGGTCCCCGAGGTAAAACTGAGCAGGCAGACATCTTCGGCGGAGGTGTCGACGGCAGTGAAATGCGCCGGCATGTCTTCCATCAGCCGTTCGACGGCGCCGGCCGCGTTGTCGTTGAAGGTGTAAACAGGCGGCGCCGACACCATACCCTCGCACGCCAGGTCGAGTTCTTCGCGCAGCATGGCCGAGCACAAAACGAAGTCGACCTGGGCCAGTTCGATGATCGTGGCCAGCTCCCTGGCGCGCAGCAGCGGCATGGTCGGCACTGCGATGCCGCCGGCCTTCCAGACGGCGAGGACGCAGGCCGCCATCATGGGGTTGTTGGCGCCGCGCAGGAGCACGCGGTTGCCGGGCACCAGCCTCAATACAGAACGCAGGACGCCGGCGATGCGGTCGACCTTTTCCAGCAAATCCGCATAAGTCCAGGTCAAACCCTCGCTGCGGATTGCCACCGATGTGCCGTGACCGCGCTCGACCATGCGGTCGAGCAGCTCGGCGGCGCAGTTGAGCCGATCCGGGTATTTCAACTCGTCGAGCTCGAACAGCAATTCGGGCCACTGCTCGCGCGGCGGCAGATTGTCGTTCGCAAACGTGTCCTGGTATGCAGTCTCGCTCATGCCGTCTCCATCCCGTGAAGGGGTCCGAATATAAATACTTTAAGCCTAAAGTATCTCGGAGGGCAAGCGCTTATCGGAAGTCGAAGTTTGCGAAGTTATAAAGCGGCGATGGCGTCACTGACCGCGCCAAAGCCCACTCGCTCCTGCTCCATGCGGACCCGCTCGGCGAATACGTCGTCGCGCAGCGCCTGAAACACACTGTGCTCATCGCGCGTCAGGCGGCTCAGTTCACCCGTAAAACGCTTGTCCGCGTCCTCGGTTCCCCACAAGGCGCGGTGCGCATGCAGGGTGGCTGCATCCATCAGCATCGAGCGGGTCTGCGGCAGCGCGCCGCGCAGGCGATCGAGGATGGCGAAGCCGTGGGTGTCGATATCGCCCCAGTAGACGATCTCCCTGGTTTGCAGCCATGGCACCTGCGCCAGCCGTTCGACGCCGTAACCGCCGCCGAATACGACGATCGCGCTGCTCGCCTGGGGAAAGGCCAGCCCGTTGATCTCGTTCTCGGTGATGAACACACGCTGCGCGCCGATGGTCAGCGCGGCAAACTGGCTGACCGGCACGCTCAGATCCGACAGGCCGGCGATGCTCAGCGCCGGATCGAGTATCCGCATGCGCACCAGCGCCGGCTTGCCGAGCAGGCCATATCGTGCCTCGAACTGGCGCGCACCGGTGGCATCGTGGCGGATCGATTCGGCCGGCAGCACCTGGTCGAGCAGCTCGGCCAACAGCGCTTTGCGCACTTCGATGAATTTGCTGTCGACGCCGGCGATGTCGAGTTGGCGCAGGTAGATGCCGGGACGCGGGTGCCCCACGAACCAGCGCAGGATGGCGATGATGCGCGGCCATTGGGCTGCCTGCTCGAGCACAAGCAATGCGCGCCGCGCCAGCCAGGGAAGTAGGATAGGAAAGGCGTCGAGGGTGGCGGCCGCCAATTGGTCGAAACGGCGGGCGTCGGCGCCGCGGCCGATCAGGCGCAAGGCGTCCTCCTCGCTGGCGACGATGGCGCGCTCGGGCAGCCGGTTGCGGCCGGTCTGGCGATGATTGATCTCGCGCCAGGCGATCTGGTATCCGCTGCCCTGCTCCCACTCGCGCACCCAGGCGCGCACGGCGTCGAACTGCTCGCCGATGTCCGCCGCTGTCGGCTGGCGCAGCTTTATTTCGAACGGAAACAGCGACTCGCCAGTGATCCGTGCGGCCAGCAGCCGGCCGTCGTCCCACAAGCGCTGAACCTGCCGGCGGACGTCCAGGGGATTCGACCAGGTGGCGGCTGCACTCATGGCGCGCGGGCTTCGCGTTCGGCGTGGTACTCCTCGATACTCAGGTAGCGCAATTTGGATTGGCGCCCCTCTTCGCTGTGCACGAAACCGAGGCCGGCGACATACGGCTCGATGATGTGGATCTTTTGCAGCGGCGTGACGATCAGCAGCTGCAAATTCATGCGCTTGAAAAGCTCCAGGCCAAAGCGCGCCGACTCGTCCGAGCCGCGGCCGAACGCCTCGTCGATGACGACGAAGCGGAAAGAGCGCGAGCGCACCGCGCCCCATTCGAGACCGAACTGGTAAGCGAGGCTGGCGGCCAGCACGGTGTAGGCCAGCTTTTCCTTCTGGCCGCCGGATTTGCCGCCGGCGTCCGTGTAGTGTTCGTGTTCGCGGTCGTCCTCACGCCAGCGCTCGGAGGCGGAAAACACGAACCAGTTGCGCACATCGGTCACCTTGCGGGTCCAGCGGCGGTCCATTTCGGCGCTGCCTTCCCTGCCCCTGAAACGCTCGATGATGCGTTTGACTTGCAAAAATTTCGCTTCCGAGTATTCCTCGTCGGCCGTCCCGCTCAGCGCGCCCTCGGTGCAGCTGCGCAGATCCTGCTGAAAATCGCGCAGGTCGGCATCGAGGTTCTGCTCCGCCTCGAGCGCGATATAGCGGTTCGGGTTGTAGTCGATGGCGTGCAGCGAGCCGTTGATGCGGGCGATTCGCTCGCGGATGGTTTCACGTTCACGCTTGAGCTGCGACTGAAAGCCGGCGATCTCCCGGATGGTGTTTTCGTTCAGCAGATCTTTGAAGCGGGAAGCGAAGCGCGGCAGATCGTCGGCCTGCAGATTGACCAGCATTTTTTTGAACTCGCTGCCTGCCTCGATGCTGACGTCGACCTCGCGTGCGTCGAGCGGCCAGTTGCGGGTGTAATTCTGCATAGCGCCGATGATCGCGTCGCGCAGGCGAGCAATCTTGCGGTCTTCGGCGTCGATATGCGCCTGCAAAAAGTCGCGGAAATCCTTTTCGCGGTTGTCGCTCGATTCCACCGTCAGGGTATGCATGCCCAGCGCCTGGGCGCGCAGCGATTCGAGCAGGGGAAAATAAAAGGCCTGGGCGTCCGGCGGCGTCGCTTCGAGCAGGGTGGTGCAGTCGGTGGCGCCGAGGACAGCCTGCTCGCGCTTTTCGGCAGCACGCGCATGCGCGGTGCTGGACATTGAAAACTGTTCTTCGGCGTGCGCCTGCGCCTGCGTCAATTCGGTAAATTGCGCCTGCAAAGTGCGCAACATGTCGGACGACGCGGCCAGCAGCGCCAACTCGCGTTCGAGGCCATCGATGGCGACGATCAGCGGCTTCCAGTCCAGCTCATTGAAATTGTCGAACATGGCCAGCTGCTGCCAGCTGCCCAGCAGCGTGTTCTGATGGCCCACTTCCGCCTTCAACTGCTGGATGTGGGCCGTGTGCGCCTGCACGCGGGTGGTCAGATCGCGTTCCTGCTTGGCCAGCACGGCGATCTTGGCCTGGTTCGACCAGCCCAGCACGTAGCGCGAGCGGTCGTCGAGACGGTGGCGATCGTCCTTTTCGTGGCGCTCGCCGGCCGCCTTGATCTGGCCGTTGCGGGTGACGGCGCGCTTCTCGCGGCGGAATTCGTCGAGCCGGTCGCAGCAGGCGTGATCGAAGCGGCGCGACAGTTCGGCATCGATCCACCCATAAAATGGCGAGTCCGGCTTGATTTGCAGTTTGCGCGCAAGCGCGTTGGCCGGCAGCTCGCGCGTCTCCGCCGCTACGTTGGCACGGACGCGGTAATACACCAGGCGGTTGCCGATATTGGTGCTGTCGACCCAGGCCGCGACGGCGGCGTAATGCGCTTCCGGCACCAGCAGGGACAAGCCGAAATTGTGCAGCAGCCGTTCGGCCGCGCCCTCCCACGCCCGCTCTTCCTCGCGTACCTGAATCAGCTCGCCGATGAACGGCAGGCTGTCCGGCAGTATCTTGAGGGAGCCGCACAATTTGTCGCGCAGATCGAGCATCTGGCTCGAGATGTTCGAGCGGCGTCCGCGCAGCGACTCCAGCTCGCCGGTCAGCTCGGCGTACAGGCGTCCCAGCTCGCGCACGCTGACGCCGGCCTCGGTGAGGCGATTCTGAAATTCGTCGCGCTGCGCGATGCAGGCTTCCTGGCCCGCTTCGATCTCGCGCCGGTTGCCGAGAAAAGTGGCGCCGTCGGCTGCTCCCGCTAAGCCGACTGCGGCGGCGAGCGCATCGTACTGGGCGCAGCGCCGGGCGCGTTCCTCGCGGCTCGCTTGCAGGCGAACGATGTCGCCCTTGATCTGTTCGAGTCGATTGCCGCCATTGGCCGCGATGGCATGAGTGATTTCGTCTCGGCGCTGGGCCAGCGTGCGGCGTTCTTCGCCGTGCTTGAGCAGGCGCTCGGCCAAGGTATCGAGTTCCGATTGCAGCAGTTCGATGCGGCGGTTCAGCAGCTCACGTTTCAAATGGGCGAACCAGGGCCGCAGCATGTCGCGGCAGCCGCGCAACTGTTCGACCTGGTGGCGCAACACGTCGTGACGCTCGCAGTCGCCAGTCAAGGGCGTGAGCTGCTCGATCTGCCGCTTGGCTTTGAGTACCGCCTCGTGGGCGCGATTGAGGTCGTCGAAGTGCGAGATCAGCGCGGCGATTCTGACCTCGACCGGGAAGGCCTCGAGCATGTGGTCGCGCACGAAGTCGGTCAGGTTGCCGACCGACTTCATCGATACCGTCTGGTGAAACAAGTCCATCGCCTGTTCGCTGGCGATGCCGAAGCGGCGGCGGAAGTCGTGGCCGTAATCCTTGAAGGCGTCGTGCAGGGTCACACCGGCGGCCGCGCGCAGCCGTTTTCTCAATTGTGCGATGTCGCTGCCGAAGCCGGCGAAGTGGTCGGCAATCGACAGGCGGCTGTCGGCGACGACATAAAAGCGCTCCGGCTGGCCACGCGTATCCTTCAGCCAGAACACCTGGGCCAGGGTAACGGTCTGATTGAATCCTTCGTTATGAAATACGCCGAGGATGACGGAATAACTGTTTTGATCGCGCAGGGCGACGGCGCGCGCGCTCATGCCGCTGTCGCCCCGCTCGGACTTGTAGTGACCGAGAACGTAGGTGCGCAAGCTGCGTTCGCGGGCGTCGGCGCCGGCCGCCTTGTTGTAGGAGATTTTATTGGCCGGCACCAGCAGCGTGGTGAGCGCATCGACCAGCGTCGATTTGCCGGAGCCGATGTCTCCCGTAAGCAGGATGTTGTCGCCGCCCGGGTGCAGGCGCCAGACACGTTCGTCGAAAGTGCCCCAGTTGTACACCTCGAAGTGGTGCAGGCGAAAACCGGCACGCTCGTCGGGCGCCTGGGCGGACTCCATCTCGGGCTCGTCCACCTCGGGGATTTGGCCGCTGTCGTTCATGCTTCGCTTTCCGCGCTGCCGGCATGCGCGCCGTACTGCGCCAGGCGCTGCTCGAATTCGGCCAGCCACTGCGCATCGACAAAGGCTTTCAAAATGCGGCGTACTTCGAACTGGTGCTCCTGGCCACGCAGGCGGTGCAGAAATCCCAGCTCGATGATCTTATTGATATGCGTGTCCATGCGGTCGAGCAGGCGCGCCTCGTTGGCGGTGTCCGGCAAAAACAGGCGGACCGCGTCGACGATCTGCTCGCGGCTCATTACCAGGCGGGTGTCGCCTGCCATGGCGTCGAACTCGGCGAGCTTTTTGCGCAGCAGGACCAGGATCAGGCTGACGGGGTAGCTCAGCTGGCGGCGCGAGATCAGGCGCGGCAGTTCTGGTTCGCCGGGCGCCGCGCTGCGTTGACGCAGATAGGCGTAACCCTCGGCCTCGTCGATCAGCACTTCCAGGCCGAGCGTGCCGCAGTAATCGCGCACGCGGCCCTGCAGATCGAGTAAGGCTTGCCACTGCGGCGTATCGGCGTCGCGATATAAAACGCCTTGCAGCAGGACGACCAGCAGCTGGCCCAAGCGGTTCTGATCGGGAGATTCGATGTTCATGCTGAATAAATAATGAGTGGCAGCGTCGCTTCGCGCGCGAGGCCATGTTGGTCGGTCCAGCGTACTTTCTCGCTCTGGCTGTCGTCGATCGCCGCCTTGCTGTCCTGGGTCGCCAGTTTCAGATAGCCGGCCAGCTCGGCCAGGCCCTGCTCGAGCGGGAAGTCGGCAGTCAGGTCGGCCAGCGAAATTTGCTGGCGCGTTTGCAGGGCGCGGCGCACGTTGGCGGAGAGCCGCGCCGGATCGACGTGGATCTGGTCGAACAGGGCGTCGGCGCTGACCGCCTCGGTGTCGTCGGCCAGGATCTGCCGGCTGATTTTCGGCTTGAACGGGGGAGAATATAAAGTGCGCTCCATTGGCATGGCCAGAGTCGGCGCAGGTGCATCGAGCTCCATGAAAGCGCGCTCGTCGATCTGCCCGCGCAGGGCCAGCGCACGCTGCTCGATGTCGCGCATGATCTGCATGATGCGGCGGTTTTCCAGCCAGGCCTGATCATCCAGGTAACGCCGCAATTGTTCGGACAGTCTGGCGACGGTTCGCTGGGTGACTTCGCCCGCCTCCAGCCAGTCGTAATGAATCCTTTGCAGGCGGCCGTCGGTTTCCAGCTCGCGTACCGGCGCCAGTTGCATCACACTGGCCAGCAGTTCGCTCAATTCATCCTGGCGCGCCGGCGACATCAGCAAATCCCAGAACGCCCTGAAACTCTTGCCCTCATCGGTTTCGGAGATCAAATCGCGCTGGCCGAAAATCGTCTGCAGCAGTGCGCCCTTGCTGCCGTCCCAGGTGGCGATCTGTTCGCGCACCTGGCGGTCGAGGACCCTGAAATTATGGTCGACGGCGCGAAAATCGGATAGCAGTTCGCGGGCGGTGGACGCCATTTGCATGAAGCGTTCGCGCACCTGGGTCGCATCCATCAAGTCGATGCGGCCGGCGCCGATCTGCGCAATCTCGACATCGATTTCCGCCTTCTTGCGTTTCAGCTCGGCGATGCGCGCGCGCGGATCGAGCTCGGTGCCGTCGACAATCTGGTGCAGCAAATTAAACACCGTCATCAGGCGCGATTCGGTGCCGATGAACTCGCGGTGACCGAGCTTGCGCAGCCAGTCGATCGCCTGCTCGGTCGATGAGGCGAGGTCGTAATGGGGTTCGTCCTGGCCGGCCGGATAATATTTGCGCAGCCAGCCGCGGTCGTCGCCCGCCCAGTCGTCCAGGTAGGCGCCGGCGGCTTTGGGGAACAGGAGCTCGCCGGCCACTTCGTGCAGGTGATACAGGTGGTCGTCGAGCTGCGACGCGAGCTGCGCCCGCGCGACGGCGCGCACGTTCGGCACGATGAAGGCGGCGTGCAGGAAGCTGGCGATCATCGGGGCGTTGTCGGCGGCGAGCAGGCGCCACGCGGGATGGGTGCGCCGCTGGATCAGGAGTTGTTGGTAGTCCATATCAGCCAGGGACTTTCAGTCGAATCATGAATGTAGCACCACCGCGCGCATCGAAGACAAACGCACAGCGACGGGCAAAAAAAAACCCCATGCATTTCTGCACGGGGTTTTTCTCTTATAACTAGCCTGACGATAACCTACTTTCACACTGGTTGCAGCACTATCATCGGCGTAATATCGTTTCACGGTCCTGTTCGGGATGGGAAGGGGTGGTACCGATTTACTATGGTCATC
>JACXTT010008445.1_pt1 | contig 14269 bp, 13 predicted proteins | sample 9270951 | NCBI WGS metagenome assembly JACXTT01 (sample SAMN15532306, study PRJNA645909) | rock metagenome | isolation source: weathered quartz diorite | place: Puerto Rico | collected 2017-06-21 | reverse complement strand
CGCTGATACGACCGGACATCGGCTTCGCTCAGCTGCTGGCGGACATTGTTCTGCTCGCCGATGAAGATGAGCTGCCGTGCTGCGCGACGATCGATGTTGCGCAGGAAATGGTGCACGGCGAGGCGGAAATCCTTGAGGCTGAATTCCGCGAACTTCTCCGGTGTTGCGACGTATGGGTAGAAATCGTACTCGGTTAGCGAGCGGCCCTGCGTCCGCTTGCGTTCGCGATAGCGGCCGATGAGAAAGCCTGCGGCCAGGAGCACGAGCGAGGCAACGACGTCGGTCAGAACCGACCCGACCCAGTTGAGCACCGTCATGGAACGCCCCCCGCAGTTCGTTTGCCGATTCTAGGCATGCGGCGCTATCGCCGAAAGTGTCCAATTGCAGCGATTGGCAGCAATTCATCGCGCTGGAGCGACGTTCCGGGACCGCTTGTCGGTTCCGATTCCTGAGTAGCGAATAGGAAAAACCGCAGAGGTCGCTGGGTGGTTGCAGAGGACGCGAGCAGAAGCGATTGGCGCGCCAAAGCCGCGCCGGCAATCCCCCCGACCACAGCACTCTTTCGGCGACTCCGCGGTGAATCTTCGCCCGCTCGCGTGAGGTCCGTGTCGAAGCTTTTTTGCTGCGCCAGCAGCACAAATTCGCCGGTTCAAACCCGGTTTAATCAATTTGGATTTCAATGCAGGAGATTGGAAGAATTGGATTCTTCCATCGCGTACAACAAGACGCGAATCCCCTGCATTCTCCACAATCCGGCCTTATTCCCGCGATGGCGCAAGGTTCCCGATCGCCAAGCCCCGCTTTCGTCGTCGCCGATCGCGCATATTCGGAACGCGATCACAGAAACCGGGCTTCCACGCGTCCCTGACCGTTTGATTACACAAGACCAATTGCATCGAATGCCGACAACGCGGTGGAGCATTTCTCATCATTGAATCCATCTCTCGCGTGCGTGGCTTTACCTGACTGTTAACGTGACAACCGTTTCATCCAGGAGAGTAGAGCCATGAATACTGGATGCAGAGCATTCCTGTTCTCGATGGTATTCTTCCTGGCGGCGGGCGCGGCCTGCGCCGGAGAGAACACAACGCCCGGCCCGACGCCGGCGGCGCCACTTGCGACGGCTCCGAGCGGAATTGTCGAAAACAGCGCCCTTGGGGCGTCGTTCATCGACGCGGCGAAGGCCAAACCTGGCCGTCGCGGCACGCAGACCATGATCGTGGAAGGCATCAACGATCAGGGCTGGATCGTCGGCCGCTGGACCGACTCGAAAGGCCAATCACACCGTTTCCTGATGAACCTCTTCCTACCGGCCTTCTCCGACATTGCGAATCACGGAGCGACCAGCGTCCAGGTCTGGACCATCAGCGACACCGGCCAAATCACGCTCGAAAGCGGCAAGAGCGGCTACATCGCCTGCATGACGGCGAACGGCGGCCAGTGTGGCGGCCGCGCTCCGCTCGCGGCGAACACTAACGAGCGCGCGGCGCGGCTCATCAGTCCGGCGGTGTGCGCTAGCGGCTGCAGGTTCGCCGAGACTCAGGCTACGGTTCAGTAGAGCGGGTCGGGGCTGGAACGGCCGCGCCTCAAGCGCGCGGCGCGGCCGCTTTCCTCAAAAGAGTGACCCTCCCCTTGAGGGAGGGTCGAAATCTGCGAGTACGCAATAGTCGGAGCGCGCTCGCTATCTGTCGAGCAGATTTCGGGGTGGGGCAACAGCAAGATGGCCCACGCTCCGCTTCGCTCGCGATTTTCAATCGCCGCCTTCGCGGGGACAGGCTCCTCCCTCAGGAGGAGGGTGACTCTTGCTCTCGCTGAAGCAGCCCCGTGAGCGCATTGACCGCCTGCGTTAGCTGCATCACCTCGCGCTCCCGCAATGCGTCGATCTTCTGATGCAGGAGCTCGATTTTCTGGTGCAGGAGCTCGATCTCGAGCTCGGCCTTGATGTTGACCTGGTAATCGTTCTCCGCGGCTTGGCGATCGATGTCGGCCTGCCGGTTCTGGCTCATCATGATGAAGGGAGCCGCGTACGCCGCCTGGAACGAGAGGGTGAGGTTGAGCAGGATGAAAGGGTAAGGATCCCAGTGCTCGATCCAGGCGGTGATGTTGAGGACGATCCAGATCGTCAGTATGGCCGATTGAGCGATGATGAACGGCCACGATCCCATCGAAGCCGCGACGAGATCGGCGATGCGCTGGCCGACCGTGAGCTCGAATTGCGGAAGCTCGCCCACGCCGCGGCCGACGCGGCGCAGCCGCCGCAACTCGTCGAGGAGCCGCAGCTCGGCATCGTGCAACTCGTGCTTCAGTTGGGCGGCGGTGGTCATGGAGGTTTCCCCTGATTCACCGCCAGAGTGTTGATTGCGTCGGGGTGAGCCATCAAGGGAAGCGTTCGATTTGGCGGCATTGAACGCGACGCCTGCCGCCCCTTGATCGCGGGACCTGACGATCTCGCTCACTCTGGCTAGCATGAGCCCCTGAACTCGCTCGGGGGCCACCATGTCACTATCGGATCTTGCATCGCTCGGCAGCTTCGTCAGCGGCCTTGCCGTGCTTGTGTCGCTGGTTTTTCTCTATTTCCAGCTTAGGCAGATCAACGCCCAGGTGACGCAGGCAGAAAGAAATCAGCTGGCCGCGACTCGGGCCGTGCGCACCTCTCGTATCGTCGAGATCATGATCGGGACGGCCGAGCCGTCGCTTGCCGACGCAATCGCCAAGGGACGCGCCGGTTTGACAGCTATTACAGACACGGAGAGCCGCCAGTTCCTCGCCTACAGCGGTGCGCGGTTCTACAACGCCCAGGACACATTTCAGCAATTCCGGCAGGGCCTTCTCGACAAGACAATCCTGGAGAGTCTGGTTGACGGGTTGAGGGTTTCGCTCTCCCACCCCGGCACGCGCGCCTTCTTCGAAGATCATCGCACCAACTTCAGCGTCGAGTTCGTAAACTTCGTGCAGAGTCTCGCTGCCGAGACGCCCCTCGATCTTTCAAGCGATAGCGCGGCCCGATGGCGCAACAGCGTCGCCGCGCTGCGAGCGACGGCTTAAGGCTGCGGGGAAGGACTAAACGCCCACCCGAATTTTGCTACGCAAAATTCGACCTTCCCTCAAGGGGAGGGTGACTCTCACGCGCAGCCCAGTGCATGCTGAGGAAAGAGGAACAGCGGAGGTGTCCCATGAAGATCGCAGGGAAGATCGTTGTCGTCACGGGTGCTGCGAGCGGGATCGGCCGAGCGCTGGCGCAGCGTTTCGCGAAGCAAGAAGGCGCCAAGCTCGTCGTCTGCGCGGACCTGAACGGCGAAGGCGCGGCCAAGGTGGCAAAAGAAATCGGCGGCGTCGCCCTCACGACGAACGTCGGCAAGGAGGAGGACATCAAGCGCCTCATCGACACCGTCGAAAACGAGCACGGGCCGATCGACATCTTCTGCTCGAACGCGGGCATCGGCTTCGGCGGCGGCGCCGAGGTTCCGAACGAGCGCTGGCAGACGATCTGGGATGTGAACGTCATGGCGCATGTGTGGGCGGCGCGCCATCTCGTCCCGCGCATGATCGCGCGCGGCGGCGGCTATCTCCTGAACACCGCATCGGCCGCGGGACTGCTCTCGCAGATCGGCTCGGCGCCCTATGCGGTGACGAAGCACGCCGCGGTGGGGCTCGCCGAGTGGCTCGCGATCACGCATGGCGACAAGGGAATCCGGGTCTCGGTGCTCTGTCCTCAGGCGGTGCGGACGGCGATGACGGCGGGAAATCCCGAGGGTGTCGCAAGCATCGACGGCATGATCGAGCCCGAGGTCGTGGCCGAGGCCTGTGTGCGCGCCATCGAGGCCGAGGATTTCCTCGTCCTGCCGCATCCCGAGGTTCTCGAGTACATGCGGCGGAAGACCGGCGACTACAATCGCTGGATCGGCGGGATGCGGAAGCTCAATCGGAGATTCGCGGGCTAAGGTGCCCTCCCGTTGAGGCAGGGCGAAAGATCGCGAAGCGATTTTTCGGGGTGGGGCCATATCACGTCGCCCCTCCCCGAATTTTGCTCCGCAAAATTCGACCCTCCCTCAAGGGGATGGCCATCAAAGAAGGAGAAATCATGTTGAAAATCTACGGCACGTCGCGGTCGCGCGCGACGAGAAGCCTTTGGGCGGCGGAGGAATTCGCCGTGCCGTTCGAGCACGTTCCGACCGCGGTCGCCGAGGCGCGAAGCTCGGCGTTCCTGAGAGTCAATCCCAATGGACACATTCCCGCGATCGACGACGACGGCGTCGTGCTCTGCGAGTCGATGGCGATCAATCTCTATCTCGCCGAGAAATACGGCAAGCCGCCGCTATGGCCCGCGAGCGCCGCCGATCGCGGTCGTGTGTTCCAGTGGAGTTTCTGGGGCATGCTCGAATGCGAGAGCCACATCATCACGATCTTCCTCAACCGCTTCATGCGGCCGGAGGGCGAGCGCGACGAGAAGGCGATCGCGGCGGCCTACGAAGCGCTCAAGAAACCGCTCAAAGTGCTCGACGAGCATCTGACCGGCCGGCAATACGTGCTCGGATCGGAGTTCACCGTCGCGGATCTGAACGTCGCCGGTGTGCTGATGCTCGCGCCGATGGCGCAGGTCGATCTTCAATCCGCGCCGAATGTGCGCGCCTGGCTCGACCGTTGCCTCGCGCGTCCAGCGGTTCAAAAGGCGAGAGCCATGAAGTAAATGGATGCTTCACAGCGAAAAAATCTGTCATTCCCGGCGAGGCGCGCAAAGCGCGCCGAGGGAAGGGAACCTAGTTACGGCGCGCGTCTGCGCGCTGATTAAATGCCTGCTAAAGTCACATGCGCTCGCGGACGCTCGCGCACTGGGTCCCCCTTCCCGCGCGCTTCGCGCGCGCCGGGGATGACAATTTTTTGTTCTCGCGCGATTGCGCGGAGCGAGGAGGACGACATCCATGCTCAAGATCTACAATTTCCCGCGCGGACGCGGCGTGCGCGTCGCCTGGCTTTGCGAAGAGATGGGGCTTGTCTACAAGATCGAGCCCGTGTCGTTTCCGCCGTCGGACGCGTATCGCAAGCTCAATCCGCTCGGCCAGGTGCCGTTCCTCGAGGACGAAGGCGGCGTCGCCATCAACGAGTCGATCGCGATGCTTCTCTATATCGCGGAGAAATACGGGCCGACGCCGCTCCTGCCCTCGAAAACCAATCCGCGTTTCGCGCGCGTGCTGCAGATGACGGTGTTCGGCGAGGCGACGCTCGGTGCCTCGTGCAACACGCTCCTCGTCGACCACTTCCTGGTGCCAGAGAAAGACAAGCGCGGCCCGTTGACCGGCGTGATCGCGGAACGCGTGGGCCAGCAAGTCGCCTATGTCGAGAGCGTGCTCGGCGGTGAGCCGTTCCTTGCGGGGAAAGAGTTCACGCTTGCCGATATTTCGGTCGCCTATGCGCTGGGACTCTGGAGCGGACCTTTGCAGAAGCCGCTCGGAGAGAAGCTCGGCGCGTATATCAAACGCGCAATGTCGCGGCCGGCCTACGAACGCGCGACGAAGGCGTAGAGGATCACCCTCCCCTTGAGGGCGGGTCGATCCGCCTTCGCTTAGGCTTCGGCGGACTTGAGTTCGCACATGACCCGCCAAAGCTTTAGCGTAGGCGAGAAATCGCGAAGCGATTTTCGGGGAGGGGCACACGGAAGTGCAGTTTGCCCCACCCGAAATTTGCTCGGCGTTTGTGAGCTCGCTGGGCTTCCTCCTCCTCGCAAATTTCGACCCTCCCTCAAGGGGAGGGTCGAAGAGCGCGCAGGATGCGTCGCGCCAGTGCCATCAGGCGCTGGAGGAATCCGTTCCTGGTTGTTGCGGATTCTGCGTGCGCAATTCGATCATTTTCCTCAAGACTCGGTGCTGCAGAGATCCTCGCCAGTGGTTTCGCGGGAGATGCCGCAACCGCCGGCGGGTCCATGGTCTGCACGACGGCGCGGTCCGAGCCGATGGAAATCCGCTGCGGCGACAGGATCTCCGGCGCGGCCAGCGAGTGGCGTGCGAGGATGCTCGCGGAGAGGATGTCGATCTCTCTGCGCAACCTCACGAGCGCCGTGTGAACCTCGGGCGTCATCGCATCCGCACCACGTCGAAATATTGCTCGACGGCGCGGAGCTCGTCGTCAAACGCGCCGGCATCGTTCGTCTCGCGTTTCACCTTCACCGCGAAGACGCAATCGTTCGTCTTCAGGCTGTAGTCCTTGAGCGTCGCGGCGGCCGCCGTGAACGCCTTGAGCGCAAGCGGCGCGTTCGAGCTTAAGATCTCGAGACCGGGAAGGCTCGCGACGCGCCGCATGTCGGGATCGGTCCAATTCTGCTGTCCCTTGATCTGCCCGCCGGAAAGCAAAGAGACGTTGAGTAGATAGATGCTGTCGAGCGTGCAGACGGGATGGCCGGGCGCTTTGCCTTCCATATTCGTCCGCACATAGCTCTGCCCGTTGATGGTGATGGTCTGGCCGCGCGGCTTCAGCGTGGCCGGATCGATCGTGCTTTCCTTCAGAAATCGAGTCAGCCGCTCCACTTCCGGCGCGGTCACAGCGAGCCGGTCCTCTAGATTGGCGACGTCGTGCCTAAGCGTGTCGCGTTCCGCCAGCGCGTTGGTCAGCGCCGTTCGGACACCTGGCCCCTTTTTCTCGGATTCCTCTTTCGCAAGGAACGAGAACGTCACGGCCATGAACACCAATAGCAGCATGATTTCCGTGAGGCTCAGACTGACGATCTGAGCGCGGCGGATGTGCGATGCGTTATTGGGGCCCTTCATCGAGTCGCCTGACTTCGCGCACGGCCTCAGTCAGCTTCTGCGCGCCCTCGACCACTGCGGCCGCAAGATCGGAAGCGCCCTCGCGCGCCTCCGCGGCCGTTTTCGTCAGGTCGCTGTTGAATTTCTCGATATCGCTTCGATAGCGATTGACTTCGTCGGCATAGGAACGCGCCTTCGCGTCGAGCGCGGTCGTCAGCTTGAACAGTTTGATTGCGGCCGCTTCGGCCGTCAGGCCGAGGCGTTCGGCGCCTTGTGCCGCCTTCTTCGAGGATTCGAGACTCGCGTGCGTCGTGCTCAGGCTCTCCGTCGTCGCGCGCATCGACTCCGCAACCACCCGGTTGGCGTCGGCGAGCGACTGCTTGAGGCGATCGAGATCGGACTGCGCCGAGAGCAAGATGGCCGTGTTCTCTCGTAAGGCCTTCGCATATTCCGTCGTGCTGGCGCCGAGGTCCCAGCGCAGCTGCTCGAGATCGGAACGCATCGTGGTCGCGACGCCGCGGATATGATCCGACACGACGTCTGTCGGGATATCGAGATTGGCGATGCGGCCGGTGAGCGCTTCGACGGATTCATCGAGCTTCTTCATCGCGCTTTCCACGAACGACGAAATCTCGTTGATCACCTCGGCCATCGCGACGTTCGACTCGTTGCGGCTCCGCTTGGCCTCGCTCGCAAGTCGCTCGGCCTCGGTGAGAACGGACTCGCGGTGGGTCCGGAACAGCTCGAGCGCGGTTTTAACTTCCTTGTTGAGCTCCCGCACGTAGTGAGAGATCGATTCCCGCGCCACCTCTTCGCCCTCGTCGCCATTCATGAGCTGGATGATCAGGATGCGGCCCGTCATGCCGACGAACGTGGTCCAGATCGCGAGACCAAACTGCTCGATGATCCCTTCGCTCGTCAGCTGGTGCGCGGCGTTGCCCGCGAGCGCCAGAAGCAGCGCGAACAGCGTGAGGATGAAGCCCTGGTAGTAGAGACTGTCGGCGAAGCGCTCGGTGCTTCGCATCTGCGCGCGGAAGACGAAACCGGCGGCGAAATAGACGAGCATGGCACCGACCGCCGCGATCGGGCTCGCGTAGACTTCGCTGATGCCGCCGGCGATGGTCGTGGCGATGAAGAGAAGATTGATCGGCGTGAACGCCTCGCCGCCGATGAGCGAGCGCGCGCGCTTCTTCGCGCCCGCCTTGTCGGCGATGATGAGCGGTCGCACGACCGTTCGCTCCGTTTCCGCGCTCGAACTCATCTCGTCAGGCAGCTCTTTTTTTGCGCCGGTCCGAGAACGCCACCATCAAGCAGGCTTAAAAAGGGCTCTAGCCCTGCTTCCCGCGGAATGATCGATGAACCCCGGAGCGACCCCACGCACAACCCGGTGAAATAAAAGGCTATCCGGGCGGGGGGCCGCAAGTAGGGAATGCTCACAAGGACCCTGTTTGTGCGGTCAAATTGCGGTCGGAGGCCACGGAGTTAGGGTTATCGGCACATTCTTCCGCCGACTGAGCATCTGTCAGAGCCGATTTCGCGGGGATTACGTCCTTCGGGGCCGCTGCGCGGCCACCTCGGCACGACGGGGTTGCGCCGCTATCCAATTGTCACGGCCCGCGACTGCGGCCCGATGCGCGATCATAACGCATGGTTTTGTTCGCAAAAAACGACCTCGCCACATACTCAATCTGAGCCGGCGGGACTCGTAGCGCTCGCCTCTTCCTTCGCATCTCCGCGCGAAGCGAACGCCGGTTCCACACGCGGGGGACGCCCGGCCCGGCCGCGCAACCCGATTTGCTTCCCCGCAAGCGTCTGCAGCATCGCGCGCCTGAACCGCGGAAGGCGGCTCAGCTGATGAAAGGCACGGTCGCGAATTGCGATCAGCGTCGCATTGTCGGACTGGAAGAGCGGCGTCGTCAGCCGGCTCAGATATTGATAGGTGCGGACGTGCTCGCGCCGCGCCGCTTCGAATGCCTGCAGAGATGCCTCGAGGTCCGCGTGGCGCGCCAGCGCGTCGGCCAAAGCCTGCGCATCGAGGAGCGCCATGCTTGCGCCCTGCCCCAGCTGCGGGCTCATGCAATGCGCGGCGTCGCCGATGAGAACGACTTTCCCCGTATGCATCTCGCTCAGCTCGATGTCGTGATATTCGGCAAGCTGCACCTGGCCCGGATCGGTGACCTGACGAAGGAGTGGAGCGAGGTCCGGGAAAACCTTCTCCACCTGCCGTTTCCAGGCCTCGACGCCGGCCGCGAACAGAGTTTCGCGTTCCAGGACGTCGATGCGCCACGAGACATTGATCCGCGGCGGCGCGCCGGCCGCAAGACTGCCCACCGGCCAGATCGAGACATGCTCCTCGCGATCGAAGATCTGGATCACACGGCCGGCGAACGCGTTCTTCGGATCGTCGAGCAGGCAGAGCGCGGCGCCCCATGGATATTTCCAGTCCCGTTTCTTGAGCGCGCCGAGCGCCCTTCTCACATACGAGCTCGCGCCGTCGGCGCCGACGATCAGATCGAACGGTCCGGACCTCTTGCCCCGGAGCGTGAAGAGAATCCCTTCGTTGGAATCGGCGCCGGCAATCTTCGTTCCGGTCTCGAGCTCTCGAGCGTTCGCATCCGCGTCCCGCAAAAGTTCGAAAAGCGCGCCGCGCTGGATGCCGAGACCGAAACTTCCGGCCTCGAGCGCGCCGTAGCGGAGATTCATGATCGGCCGCCCGCGCACATCGCCGCCGAGGATCTGCTCGATCTTCGCGCCGCGCGCGAGCGCGGCGTCGCGCAAGCCAAGCGCCTCGAGAACGGCAAGACCGGTCGGCTGCAACAGGAATCCCGCACCGATCGGCGAGGGATCATCCGCCTGCTCGAAATGCGTGATCTCGTGGCCCTGCCGCTTCAGGAAGATCGCAGCGGCGATGCCGGCCATCCCATAGCCGACAATGGCAATGCGCATCTCAAATCACTTGGTTCGAAATAGCCTCTGTCGAACTCAGACCCGCGGCCCGAGACTCTAGAGTATAACGTAGCCCCTACTCGATACTGGCGCGATGCTCGGGAGCAAAGGCAAGCCGTCCGGGGCCTCAATGATCCGCGTGAGGTTAATGCGCGTGGTTACCTTCCCCCTGAGGGAGGATTCATTTGGACCCCTCACCCACGCTGAGTTCGTTGAACGTCCTCGCGTTGCATCCCCTCTCCCACAAGGGGCGAGGGCTCCGAGCGGTGCATCACGCCGCGGAGTGAGCGACCTCTTCCGGCAATGAGGATCGAACACCGGAAAGTGCCAAACGAGGAATCCTCCCCTTGCGGGAGAGGGGTGCCAGCGAGCGAACTCTGCCTCATCGCAGGTGGGTGGTTTGTGGGATCCAATTGCGCCGCCCTTGCCCGGTCCCACCCAATCCGCTTGTCTTACGGAAGAAAACACACGCGCCATCCGGCGCGGACCAAGGGGTGGGAAACATGTCTGAACTCTGGCGTCAGTCCGCATCCGACCTGGCCGCGGCGATCGCCGCGAGGAAGGTGAGTTCGGCCGAGGTCGTGGACGCGCATCTCGCGCGCATCGAACAGGTGAACGGCAAGATCAACGCGGTCGTGAAGGTGCTGGCCGACGACGCGCGGCGCGCCGCGGCCGAGGCCGACCGCAAGGTGAAAGCGGGCAAGACGCTGGGGCCGCTGCACGGCGTTCCATTCACGGTCAAGGCGAACATCGACATGAAGGGCGTGCCGACCACGCACGGTGTCCCTGCGCTTGCCGACGCGGTTGCGCCTGGCGACGCGCCCGTGGTCGAGCGCATGCGCGCGGCCGGCGGCATCGCGATCGAACGCACCAACCTGCCCGACATGGCGCTGCGCGTGGACACCGATTCCTCGCTCCACGGGCTCACACGCAATCCTTGGAATCTCGGCCGCACGGCCGGCGGATCGAGTGGCGGCGAAGCTGCCGCGATCGCGACCGGAATGAGTCCGATCGGCCTCGGCAACGACATCGGCGGTTCGTTGCGCAATCCCGCCAATTGCTGCGGCATCGCCTCGATCCGCCCGAGCCTCGGGCGCGTGCCCGATGCCGCCTACGGCCCGCAGGCCGATCGTCTTCTCGCCGTGCAGCAGATGGCGGTGCAGGGTCCGATGGCGCGACACGTCAAGGACGTGCGCCTCGGTCTGTATGTGCTGATGGGCGCTCATCCGCGCGATGCCTGGTCGATCGATGCACCGTTCGACGGCAAACCACTCAAGCGCCCGATCCGCGTCGCCGTCGTTGCCGAGCCGCCGGGCGGGAAAACAGATCCCGTCATTGCCAGCACCGTGCGCGGTGCGGCCGACGTGCTCGCGCGCGCGGGCTACGACGTCGTCGAGGCGACGCCGCCGCGCTATGCCGAGGCTCAGGACGTGTGGGGCCGCTTTCTCTTCACGGACTTCGCGGTGGCGCTGACACAGATGATGGCGCTGATGGGCAAGGACGGCGTGAGCTTCCTCGAGGAGTCGCTGCGCATCATTCCGCCCTACACCGACGCGGCATCCCTGTCGGGCCTCCTTATCCGGCGCGATGGCATCGCGCGCGAATGGTCGCTGTTCATGGAGCAGCATCCGCTCGTCCTTACGCCCACCTGGACGCAGCTGCCGTTCGAGCACGGCACGGACGCCAAGGGTGCCGAAGGCGCCGCGTTCACGTTCGAGATGATGCGTCCGGTGACGCACGCCAACCTGCTCGGTCTGCCCTCGGCCTGCGTGCCGGCCGGCCGCGACGCGAGGACGAACCTTCCGATCGGCGTGCTGGTGAACGGTCAGCGCCTGCGCGAGGACCTCTGCCTCGAAGCAGCCGAGGCGATCGAAGCAAAGCTCGGAATGCCGACGCCAATCGATCCCTAAGTGTCACCCTCCCCTTGAGGGGGCGATGTTCCCGCAGTTGACGGATTGACCTTAACATGCCATATTCCCTTTCAGCAACGGGGGAAGCCGATGGCTCGTCAAAAACAAACCCGCCAGATCATGCAAATGAGCGTCGCCCAATGGGAAAAGGCGTTCCCTGACGAGCGTGCGTGCGACGACTTTCTGATCGCGCATCGCTGGCCTGATGGCGTCCGCTGCCCGCGCTGCGGCTCTGACAAGGCATATCCGCTGAAGACAATGGAATTGAAGTGGGAGTGTCCTGAGTGCCGCGAGGGCGGCGCTTATCGCTTCTCGCACCTTGTCGGCACGATCTTTGAGAACACCAAAGTCGATCTTCGCCAGTGGTTTCGCGTCATCCACATGATGCTCACCAGTAAGAAGGGCATCAGCGCGCGTCAGGTCCACCGCTTCATGGGCTTCGGCTCGCTCAAGACTGCTTGGTACATGTGTCACCGAGTGCGCGCGGCGCTTCAGGACGAAGAGTTCAAGCAGCTCATGGGCATTGTCGAGGTCGATGAAACATTCATCGGTGGCAAGAACAAGAACCGTCATCGCAATAAGCGCGGCGGCGGGACTGGCGGCGGCACGGGTTCGGGTAAGACGCCAGTGATCGGCGCCGTCAGTCGCAAAGGCAATGTGGTCGCCAAAGTGATCGCGCACACGGATACAGCAACCTACGACCGTTTCGTGCGCGAAGCCGTTTCGACAGAAGTTAGCTTGCTCGCCACCGATGAGCATTCCGCATATCGACTGCTCGGCAATCAGTATTTCCACCGCTACGTCAGCCACGAGAAGGGCCAGTACGTCATCGGCGCAGTCCATACCAACACAATCGAAGGCTTCTGGAGCATGTTGAAGCGTTCGATCATTGGTGTTCATCACAACGTCAGCCGGAAGTATCTGCCGCTGTACGTTGCGGAGCGTTCGTTCGTCTACAACAACCGCAACAACGAAGACATCTTCGGTGAGGCGATAGCAGGATGCTGAGGCGCGCGGACTGGCAGGCGCTTCAGACGGCGAAGGCCAGAGAGGAAATTCGGGAAATTCAATTGGAACTTCCGTTTGGGTCCTAAGCATGACCGATGACACCAGCAATGGCGGCAAAAAAAGCGACCACGATAAAGGCCCAAACAACAATTTCGACGCGCGCCTGTACCATCTTATCTTTGGCGTGCTCCTCACGCTCATAGCGGCTGGGGCAGAGTTCAAATTTCTTTGGTCGGAGGCTCACGGGTTCTCCCTCCTGTTCCTAGCAGCAACGCTCTGTGCGCTGGCGACCTATGAGATTTTGGCCGTCTACCGCCTTCACGTCGGGTGGTTGCTTGCTTTCATTTTTTTGACTGCGCTCAGTACTCTTTACGCTTACCAAATTATCGGCCCGGCGCTTCCTGAAGAAACCGAGACGCATGGTTGGTTGATGCCAGCAAACGCCGCGAGACCGCCGAGTGCGTGCGACGACATGCTCTCGATTGGGTACGTCCCGCGTGGTGGTCACATGATTTATGTAAAACCAGCCGATACCGACTTGATCCTTTTCGGAAATCTCGGCGTGCTCCACCCAACGCCCGGTCAGGTTCTGGTTCTGAGCATTGAAGGCGCACCCATTGTAGGGATCGTGAACGGCCAGCAGGGACTCTTGGTCTTTGCAGAAATTCATAACAAAGCCGGATTGCTTGTCGCGCGAATCCAGATGAACGAGTTTCATCTCATGCAGTCGCAAATTTCCTATACCGAACGACGCGACCGGAGTTCTCTTGTGGTTTACGACCCGAAGGGGGACGAAGTTCTCAACGTCCAGTTTCTCAATCCGCACACGTTCCAAATCTTGGGCAAGTTTTACGGGGCGGATGGTACCGAAGTCATTGCTACCCCAAAGTAGGTCACTCGGGTTGGCGTTCCGGTCAACATGATGGGTTGCCAACCTTTCGTAGGCTCCATGCCTAATACCGCTCTGTGGCGGTTTTAATCCGTCAAGATCGGGAACATCGCCCTTGAGGGAGGGTCGAAAATCGCGCAGCGATTTTCGGGGTGGGGCCGAGTCCCCTCACTTTCCTCCGCCTTCGCGAAGCGATGGAGGCCCGCCTTCGCCAAGGCTTCGGCGTGCAAGTCCTCCGAAGCTGCCTAGCAGCGAAGAAGGAGAGGGTCAGTTCGCGTTCTTCACGCGCGCTGACGGAGGGGGCAAGGCACCTTGGCGATGAGTCAGAGTTTCTACTCGGAACCCGAATGCTCTTTTTCGGTGTCGCGCCAGGCGCGGCCGTTCTTGATGGCGAGAATCTGATCGTAGCGGACGGCATAGTCCCTCGCGATCACAACCGCGCTCTCGCCTCTCGCGAAGCGGCGTTTGATCTCCAAGACCTGCCCGGCCGCGAGCTTCGCGTTGTACTTGAGGCGTCCCTTCTTCCGCATGTCGCGATAGTTCTCCTGCGGCGTGCCGAGAAAGAGATGCTCGATCGCGACGCAGGAAGGGTTGTCGCAAGCGTGGCAAACGTAATGCCCTGCCGGCACCGCGCCGTTGTGCGCGACCCAGGCCAGTCGATGGGTGCGCAGGAGCTCGCGGCGATACGTGATCTGGCCATAACCGCCATTGACCTTCGAGCCCTCCCAACCGAGGCAGCCGGTCTTCCCGTCCCGGACGGAACGCCCGGCCACACCACC